>Ga0111539_10011588_pt1 | contig 11064 bp, 7 predicted proteins | sample RhiMethybrSRZTD1_FD_79667 | JGI IMG/M metagenome (GOLD analysis project Ga0111539, IMG submission 79667) | Populus rhizosphere microbial communities from Tennessee, USA - Rhizosphere MetaG P. TD hybrid SRZTD1 (version 2) (version 2) | ecosystem: Host-associated > Plants > Roots > Rhizosphere >... | reverse complement strand
GTCGTTGTAGACCTGCGCGGCGAGGCGGATGTAGATGCGGCCCTTGATGAAGTTGGGCTGCGTCTCGATCTGCTCCTCGAAGAGCAGCACGTCCTTCAGCCGGCTCGCGGCCTCGCGCGTGGTGCCGAACCGCTCGGGCAGGGGAATCGTCACCATGCTGCCGTACATGCTCTCGGGCGCGGGGATCTGCGTGCCCCAGCGCTCGGTGAGCGACCGCGCCGCTTCCCACACCGTGCGGTGGTTGTACTCCCGCATCGCGTCGATCCCCAGGTCGCGCATGAACTCGATGCCTTCGGGGGCGGCGAGCCACATCGAGGGTTCGCGCGTGCCCAGCATGTCGAACTCGGCGCTCATGCCCTTGCCGTAGCCCCACGAGATCGCGGTCGGATGCAGATCCTTCTGCCGCGCGGGCGCGGCCCACAGGATGGCCGACGGCCTCGGCGCCATGGCCCACTTGTGGAGGTTGCCGGTGTAGAAGTCCACGCCGAGCTTCGAGATGTCGACCGGCAGCGCGCCGAGCGCGTGTGCGCCGTCCACGAGGACCGCGACACCGCGGGCGCGCAGGCGCGCGGCGATCTCCGCCACGGGCAGCGTCAGCGCGCTCGGCGCGGTCACGTGGTCCACGACCGCCAGGCGGGTGCGCGGCGTGACCGCCGCCTCGAACGCGGCGATCATCTTCTCGGGCGTGGTCGCCGGGAACGGCATCGCGAGCGTGACGACCCGGGCGCCCGTGCGGCTGGCGACGTACTCGGCCGTGAATCCCACGGTGCCGTACGAGTGGTCCGTGATGAGGATCTCGTCGCCCTTCTCGAACGGCCACGAGCGCAGCACGGCGTTGTACCCGGCGGTCGCGTTGTCCACGAACGCGAGGTCCTTCGCCTCGACGCCCACGAACGACGCGACGGCCGCGGCGGCCGTGCGCATGCGCGGCGGCATGCGCAGCTCGAACTCGCCCACGTCCGCCAGCTCGCGCACCACGAAGCGCGCCGGCTGGCGCTCGATCTCGTCGCGGATCGCCTGCTGCGCCAGCTGGACGCGGCGCGGCACCACGCCGACCGTGCCATGGTTCAGGTACGTGATCGCGGGATCGAGCGAGAAGTGCGCGTGCATCGCGTGGCCGAACGTTTGGCGGGCGGTCACGGGGGTCGTCGCGGTCATGGCGGTCTCCGGTTCGGGCATCGGACAGGCCTTCCTTCGGAATAGACGCTACAGGAACGACCGGGATTCGGCACGCTTTCCGGCGGCTGCGAACGACGTTCGCACGCGGCCACGCGGCGTTCGTGCGCTGCGAAGATTCGTCACTTGACGCGCCCTCTCGCCGCGCATCAGCCTCGCGCGCCATGCCCGAACTTCCCGAGGTCGAGACCGTCCGCCGCATGCTCGAGGGCGCCATCACCGGGCGTCGCATCGCGCGCGCGAACGTGTCGCGCAAGCGGCTCCGCACCACGTCGCTCGCCTCGCTCCCGGAACGACTCGTCGGCCGTACGTTCGCCACGCCTCGGCGCACGGGGAAGTTCCTGCTGCTCGACCTGGACGCGGGGATGACGCTGCTCTCGCATCTCGGGATGAGCGGCCGCTGGCTCTACTCGCGACCGAGATGGAACCCCGACGAGACGCTGGAGCACGTGCACCTCAAGCTCGCGTTCGAGGACGGTTCGTCGCTCTGGTTCCAGGACGTGCGGCGGTTCGGGATGCTGCGCGTCGTCGAGACCGCGAAGCTCGCGAAGGACGCGTCGCTCAAGCTCCTCGGTCCCGATCCGCTCGCCGTACCGCGCGACGGTGCGGCGCTGCGTGCCGCCGCGCGCGGCGCCCGCACGAGCATCAAGACCTGGCTCCTGGACCAGCGTCGCATCGCCGGGCTCGGGAACATCTACGCCAGCGAGGTATTGTTCCGCGCCCGCATCGACCCGCGCCGGCGCGCCGGCGCGCTCGCCGCGGAGGAGTGGGTGCGCGTCGCGATCGAGATCCCCGCCGTGCTCGAGGAGAGCATCGCGCGCATGGGAACCACGTTCTCGAGCTACCGCACCATCTGGAACGAGCCGGGCCAGTACGGCGACGAGCTGCTCGTCTACGACCGGGCGGGAGAACCGTGTCGCAATTGCGGAACGCCCTTGCGCCGCATCGTGCAGAACGGTCGCTCCACGTTCTTCTGCCCGACGTGCCAGCGCCGCGAACGTTCTTCGCGCCACGCCGGAAAGCGCGCGAGCCGCGGTCGGCGGATCCTCGCGCGGCGCTTGTCGAATCACTGACAGACGACTTGCCCGCTCCTGTCATCTCAACGGCATATGGGCTGCATCATTGGAAGTTGATATGGACGGCGTCGTACCTGCTTCTGCGCACGGCAATTCCACGCCACTTCCGCCCCCGGATGGGGTAAAGGTTTCCATTGAACCCGCCGGGGCGGTCGCCGTACCATGCGGTGTTTCTCCGACCCCCCTCGCCTCCACGGCCGCAAGCAAGCCGTTGTGGCGTGATCCCGAGAGCCCGGAGTCCACGACGATGATGTTCAGCACGCTGGGGCTGCCCGCGCCGCTGGTCCAGGCCACGCGCGCGGCCGGCTTGAACGAGCCCACGCCCATCCAGGGCAAGGCCATTCCCGTGATCCTCCAGGGAAATGACCTGATCGGGAATGCTCCGAGCGGCTCGGGCAAGACCGGCGCGTTCCTGCTGCCCATGTTCGCGCGGCTGCTGGACGGCCCGCAGAAGCTGCGCGCGATCGTGCTGACCCCGACCCGCGAGCACGCTGCGCAGGTCGAGGCGCACGCCCGTGACTTCGCGCGCTTCACCGAGCTGCGCGTGGCGCTCGTGCACACCGCCGCGCCGATCGCGGTGCAGGAGAAGCTGTTGCGCGACCCGGGCGTGGACGTGCTGGTGGCCACCGTGGACCGCATCCTGGAGCTGCACGCGCGCAAGGCGCTCGCGTTCGACGACATCGAGATCCTGGTGCTCGACGAGGCCGACCGCATGGTCGACCTGGGCCAGGCGGGCGACGTGCGCAAGCTGCTGAAGCTCCTGCCCGAGACGCGGCAGACGCTGCTCTTCTCCGCGACGATGCCGGCCGAGCTGAACCGCCTCGGCAAGGAGGCGTTGATCGAGCCGGTGCGCGTGGACTTCACCGTGCCGCAGCCCGCGCCGGGGATCACGCACGCCATCTACCCGGTGCCGAACCACCTGAAGATCGAACTCCTCGACCGGCTGCTGTCGCGCTCGGGCGAGGTGCGCAGCACGATCGTGTTCACGCGCCAGCGCGAGGGCGCCGACCGGCTCGCACGCCAGCTCGAGCGCCGCGGCTACGCCGTGGCGACTCTGCACGAGCGGAAGAACCAGATGGAGCGCGAGCGCGCGATGGAGGACCTGAAGCGCGGGCGGCTGCAGATCACGGTCACGACCGACCAGGCCGCGCGCGGGCTCGAGCTCGCCGGCGTGGCGCACGTCGTGAACTTCGACGTGCCGCCGTCCCCCGAGGACTACGTGCACCGGATCGGCCGTGCCGGCCGGCCCGATGCGCAGGGCGACGCGTTCACGCTCATGGCGCCCGAGGAGCAGCGGCACCTCGCCGGCATCGAGCGCTTCGTGGGCCGTGCGGTGCCGCGCGTGCTGCTGCCCGACTTCAACTACGGGCTCAAGCCGAACCAGCTCCAGCAGCAGGCCATCTACGACGACGAGCCGGCGCGGGCGCGGCGCGCCGCGATGGCGAAGATGGGCTTCGCCGTGGTGCGCCAGATGCCGACCACCGCGCACGGCGGTTTCCGCCCGGTGACGCCGCTCGGCAAGCCGGTCGCGGTGGCGCGGCCGAAGATGGCGGCGAAGGGCGGCTCCAAGCTGAGCGGTTCCAAGCTCGCGGCCAAGGCGAACGGCGGCAAGGCACGCGTGCCGGTCGCGGCGCGCACGCGGGTGGCGGCATCGACGCGGGTGGCGACGGCCGCGCGCATCGTCACGCCGACGCGGATCGTGCTGCCCGTTCGGCCCGTGGCCCAGGTCCGCGCCGCGGCCGCGGCCAAGCCGGCGGCAAGGCCCAAGCCTAAGCCGGCCGCCCGCGCCCACGCGAAGAAGAAGAAGGGCCGGCACTAGGCTCCGTAGGCCGGAACGGCCAGCGACATCCCGAGGCCCCGCGCGAACGCTCGCGCGGGGCCTCTCTCATGGCTCCGCGAGCGCCGCGACCGCCGTCTCGAACGCCGCGCGTGCGCCGTCGGCGTCCGCCGGCGCCACGGTCACCATGTCGGGGCTGCCGCCGCCCTTCCCGCGCGCCGCGGCGAGCAGCGCGGGGACGAGCGAGCGCAGGTCGAGCGCTGCCTGACCCGCCTTCGCACGCGCGATCACGAGCGAGGGCTCGGGCGCCGCCGCCGCCGAGATCACCCACGGCGCCCCCGCCTCGAGGCACTGGAGCGCGAACGCCCGCACCTCGTCGCGCGAGCGCTCGGGCGCGAGCACGCGCACCGGCCGCGCCGGCGAGCCCACGGCCGCGCGAGCCTCGTCGGCGAGCAGCCGCACCGAGAGCGCGCTCAGCCGCTTGCGCAGCTCGTCGCGCTCCTCGAGCGCGCGCTCCAGGTGCGCGACCAGCTCGCGGTCGCTGCGGCTCCGCCGCTTCGCGGCCTCGAGCAGCGTCTCGGTCCGCCACGCGTGGTCCTTGAGCGCGCGACCGCCGCACAGGAACGCGAACCGCACGTTGCCGCGCAGCCGCTCCCAGCCCACGATCTTGACCGCCCCCACCTCGCCCGTGCGCCGCGTGTGCGTGCCGCCGCAGGCGGACCAGTCCCAGTCGGTCACCTCCACGACGCGGATGCGCCCCGTGACCTTGGGCGGCTTGCGCAGCGGGAACTCGCCGATGTGCGCGTCGTCGGTCCAGTGGAGCTTGAGCGCGCGGTCGTCCCAGAGCACGCGGTTCGCGGCCTCCTCCACGCGCTCCACGGTGCGCCATTCGACGTCGGCGAGCCCCACCTCGATGACGCTCCGCTCGGCACCGAGCGTGCTGGAGAGCGTGGGGGCGTCGAGGAGCCGCTCGAACGCCGCCGAAAGGATGTGCTGGCCGGTGTGCTGCTGCATGTGGTCGAACCGCCGCGCCCAGTCGAGCGTGCACGCCAGCGGCCCACCGGCGGGCGGGGCATCCACCACGTGCCACACGCGGTCGGCGTCGTCCACCTGGACGTCGAGGAGCGTCGCCGGACCGATCGCACCGCGATCGGCGAGCTGGCCGCCGCTCTCGGGATAGAAGTACGTCGAGGCCAGCTCGACGGCGGGCTTTCCGGCGTGCTCGCCGATCGCGGTCACCTCGCTGGTGAACCGCGTCGTGTAGCTGTCGTCGTAGTAGCGCCGGTCCGAGGCCACGCCGCTTCAGCTCCCGCGCGTCGCGTTGCGCGAGACGCCCCAGCGCTTGAGCATCCGCCACAGCGTCGTGCGCGACACACCGAGCTGCTTGGCCGCGGCCGTGGCGTTGCCGGCGTTCCGCGCGAGCGCGCGCAGCACGTGCTCGCGGGTGACGTCGTCGAGCGAGCGCGCATCGGGGTCGCGCCCGGAGTTGCGCGAGCGGGCGACTCCGATGGGAGCCTCCTGCACCATGGGCTCGAGGGGGGCGCCGGCCCGCCGCGAAAGCAGCCGCGGCGTGCGCACCGAGGCGGGCAGGTCGTTGGCCCCGAGCAGCGGCCCCTCGCTCACCGCCACCGCGTGCTCCACCGTGTTCTCCAGCTCGCGCACGTTCCCCGGCCAGTCGTAGCGACCGAGCAGCATCTCGGCCTCGGGCGTGAAGCGGAGCATCTTCCTCCCGGTGCGCCGCGCGGCACGGTCGAGGAAGTAGGACGCCAGCAGCCCCACGTCGCCGCCGCGCTCGCGGAGCGGCGGCATCTCGATCTGCACCACGTTCAGCCGGTAGTAGAGGTCGCCGCGAAACCGTCCCTCGGCCACCAGCGACTGGAGGTCGCGATGCGTGGCCGCCACCACGCGCACGTCCACCAGCCGCGGCACGTTCTCGCCGATCCGCCGGACCTCGTTGTTCTCGAGCGTGCGCAGGAGCTTCACCTGGGTGCCGAGCGGCATGTCGCCGATCTCGTCCAGGAACAGCGTGCCGTGGTGCGCTTCCTCGACCAGTCCACCGCGGTCGGACGTGGCGCCCGTGAACGCGGCTTTCGCATGACCAAAGAGTTCGCTCTCGATGAGCGACTCGGGCAGCGCGCCCACGTTCACGGCGACGAACGGCCCGTGCGCGCGCCGCGACAGCACGTGGAGCGAGCGCGCGACCAGCTCCTTGCCGGTGCCGCTCTCGCCGAGGATCAGCACCGTGCTCTCGGTGGGCGCCACGCGCGCCACGAGCTTCAGGAGCCGCTGCATGCGCGCGCTCGCGCCCACGATCGGCAGCAGCGGGAGCTCGCCCAGCGGAGGCGACGGGCTCGCGGCTCCGCGCCCCGACCCCGTGCGCGGAGGGGCACCCCCGCGCGCCGGCGTGGTCCCGGGAGGGCCTAGCGGGTGGCGGGGCACCGTGCGGAACCTGCTCTGGACGCGTGGCGAGGGCTCACCGTTTCAATATGGCACGGTCTCTCGGCCCCCTCAACCGCCGGCGTCACCTCGCCGGCGGCCACCCTCCACGACCGTCAGGCGGGGCTGCGCGCCGGCAGGCCCAACCGCGTCACCCGGGCCCGCGGGCTCGCGGGGCTCGCCGGGCGCGGCCGACTCGTCCAGGTCCTCCAGGTGCAGGTAGAAGAACGTCCACGCGTACTGGATCACCGACATGACGAGCGACAGGAGGAACAGCGCCACGGTCGCCCACGTCGACCACGACGTCGACGGGAACGCGAGGAAGCCGAGCGCGCAGCTGAAGAGCACGCACAACACCATCACCACCGAGAACGCGATCATCTCGAGCCAGCGCTCGAGCCGCGCCTCGGTGAGCCGGTACGAGCGGCCGAACGCGCCGATCACGCTGGTGCGGCCCAGCACCACGGCCTCGGTGGCGAGCGAGAAGCGGAAGCCCACCCAGATGCCGGGGAGCAGCAGGAACAACCCGCCGGCGAAGATGGCGGCGTTCCTCAACAGCTCGGCCGCGAACAGCCACGGCAGGCGGCGGGCGCCGCGCGCGTAGCACTGGAGCGCGGGGTCCGGCCTGCGACTCGGCCCCGCCTCGTACACGGAGCGCGCCCGGAAGCGCAGCATCGCCGCCACGAGCAGCGAGACCACGAAGTCGCTCACGAGGATGACGCTCGAGAGCATCAGGTTCCCGGCCACGAAGCCGCCCGGTTCCTCCGGCGCCGGCACCACCGCCTGGAGCACGAGCCATGGCGCGTGCAGCAGCAGCGGAATGACCAGCGATTGGAGCGCGTCACGGCGGACCGCGAGGTCGAACGCCAACGCGAACGCGTGTCGAGCGGAAGTGGGCGGGCGGTGGGGAGTGGACATGGGGCGGTGCGGGTCGCGCTCATCGTAGAAGTCGCGGCGCACGAGGGTCAATGGTCCACGCGCGGATCCTGCACGAACGCACGACCGCGGGCGTACCCCTCGCGCCGGCCGGCGACGCCACGCGCGAGCGCGGTGTCGCCCGCCGCGAGCGCGAGCGCGTGGGCCTTTGCGGCGGCGCTCCTTGCCTCGTCGAAACGCCCGAGGGCCGCGAGCGCGGCCGCACGCGTGTCGAGCACGCTCGGCTGCGGAGAGCGCGCGAGCGCGGAGTCCGCGAGCGCCAGCGCCCGGGCGGGATCGCGGCGCGACGCGTCCGGGTCGGTCGCGAGCAGCCACGCCAGCTGGTTCAGGGGATCGGCCCAGGCCGGTTTCACCGCGATCGCGCGCTCGAGCAGCGCCACCACCTCCGGGCTCGCCCCCGCGCGGTCGGAGAGCAGCGTGGCCAGCGAGAAGCTCGCGAACGGGTCGCCGGGCGAGTGCGCGAGCGCCTCGCGCAGGTGACCGATGCCCGCCTCGCTCCGCCCCTGCGCCGACTCGACCACCGCCAGGCGGACGAGCGCCGCGACGTAGTCGGGACGGCGCGCGAGCGCGCGCCGGTAGAGCGCCTCGGCCTCGGCCGGCCGGTTCGAGCGCTCGTAGGCCGTTCCCAGCTGCAGCAGGCCCTGCGCGTTCCCGGGCTCGTGCGTCACCGCGAACTCGAGGTACGGGAGCGCCCGCTGGACCTCGCCCCGGAGCATAAGCTCGCGGCCCAGGTTGAAGTAGGCGTCGACGTACTGCGGGCCCACGGCGATCGCCCGCTGGAACGCCGCGAGCGCCTCGTCCGAGCGGCCCGCGGCCGATTGCGTGGCGCCGAGGCCGTTCCACGCGTCGGGCACGCCGGGCGAGACGCGCACGGCCTGGCGCCACACGCCCAGCGTGTCGCGCCAGGGCACGAGCGCCGCGCGCGTGGCGAATGCCGCCGCGAGCGCGAGCGCAACGAGCGAGCCGGCGAGCGCCGTGCGACCGGGCGTGCCGGCGCGAAGCCATGCGGGCGCGACGAACGCGGCGAGCGCGATCGCCGCACCCAGCGCGGGCAGGTGCAGGTAGCGGTCGTACGCGATCACGGCGCTGTAGCGGAGGATCGCGAACGTGGGTGCCAGGAGCACGAAGAACACGAGCCCGCCGGCGAGGAGCCCGGGCGCGCTCCGCCGCAATGCCACCGCCGCGGCCAGGACGCCGACCGCGAGAGCCATGGGCAGCGCCACCGCGGGCAGCGTGAGCGCGAGGCGCGCGGGGGCCTCGTAGACCGTCGACAGCTCCCCCGGCCACAGCAGCTTTCCGAGGTAGAAACCCTGGAGCCAGATGATCTGCAGCGCCATTCGCGGCGGATCGAGCGGCGGCGGCGAGCCGAACTCCCACGTGTTCCGCACCGCGAGCAGCGAGATCACGGCCGCCGCGGCCGCGAGCGTGAAGTGGGGCCACTTCTCGGTGACCGCCGCGCGCGACCAGCGGCCGAGCGGCCAGGCATCGAGGACGAGCAGCGCGAGCGGCAGCGTGACCGCCGACGGCTTGGAGAGCAGCGCCAGCAGGAAGCAGGCGATCGAGAGCAGCCCCCAGCCCCGCGCGGCGCTTCGCGCCCAGCGCACGTGCGCGAACGCGCTCGCGAACGCGAACGCGGTGGCGAGCACCGTCTTCCGCTCGCCCGCCGATGCGATCGCCTCGACCATCACCGGGTGCACACCCCAGAGCAGCGCCACCAGCGCCGCGGGCCCGGCGGCCCCGAACAAGGCGTTCAGCAGTGCGAACAGCAGCAGCGTCGCCGCCACGTGCAGCGCGAGGCTCGTGGCGTGGAAGGCCTGAAGCCGGTCCGGGCGCCCGCCCGCGGCCCAGTCGACCATGAGCGAGGTCATCGAAAGCGGCAGGTAGTAGGCGCTCACCGTCGAAGGATGCGTGACCTCGGCGAAGAACCGGCGCGTGGACTCCCATCCCGGGTGCTGGACGAGCGGGTTGCGCACCACGAACAGGTCATCGTCGAGCGCCAACCCCTGTGCGCGCAGCACCGGCCCGTGCGCGAGCAGCACGGCGATCGCGAGGCCGGCCGCGATGGCCAGCGTCGTCCACGCGCCGCCCCCGCCGGGGGCGCGACTCGGCACGGCGATCGTCGCTCCCGCTCGCCGCGCCTCTCCCGACTTGCGTGCGCCCAACGCCTCCTCCCGGCCCGGATCCAGCTTCTCCCGAGCGCGGGAGGATAGGCGAAGGCGGCCCACGCGGCGACGCGGCGGCGCGCGCGCGACGAGCAGCGCGCGGGACCTCGTGGTTGACGCTCGCGCGCGCGCATTCCTATGCTCGACGTGCCATGTGCCCACTCTCCCATCTCGACGCGCGAGGCCGTGTCCGCATGGTGGACGTGAGCGCCAAAGCCGAGACGGCGCGCGAGGCCGTGGCCCGCGGCCGCGTGCGCATGGCGCCTGCCACGCTTCGGCTCGTGCGCCTGGGAAAGACACCCAAGGGGAACCTGTTCGCCACCGCGCACCTGGCCGCGGTGATGGCCGCGAAGCGCACCCACGAATGGATCCCGCTCGCGCACCCGCTCCGCGTGGAGGCGGTGGACGTGGTGTTCACGCTCGCGGACCGCCCGGCTTCGGTGCACATCGAATGCCGCGTGCGCACCACCGGCCGCACCGGCGTCGAGATGGAGGCGCTCACCGGCGTGAGCGCCGCCGCGCTCACGCTCGTGGACATGCTCAAGGCGGTCGACCGCTCGCTCGTGATCGAGCACGTGGCGCTGTGGGAGAAGCGCGGCGGGCGCTCGGGCGAGTGGCGGCGCGCGGCGCGCCCGCCGGCCGCGCCCGCGCGAGCTTCCAAGAAACGCTCGGGCGCTCGCGCGCGATGAGCGCGCCCATCCCGCTCTCGTACGCCGAGGCTCGCGCCCGTGTGCTCGCGGCCGTGCGGCCGCTGCCCGCGGAGACCGTCTCGCTCGAGGACTGCGCCGGGCGCGCGCTGCGCGAGCCGCTCGTGGCCTCCCACCCGCTGCCGCCGTTCCGCAACACGGCCATGGACGGGTTCGCGGTGCGGAGCGCGGACCTCGCGGGCGCGAGCGAGGCGCGCCCGGTCATGCTGCGCGTCGCCGAGGTGCTGCCGGCGGGTCGCGCGCCCGAGCGTCCGCTCGCGCCCGGAGAAGCGGCGCGCATCATGACCGGCGCCATGCTGCCGGAGGGCGCGGACGCGATCGTGCCGTTCGAGGAGGCCACGCGCCTGGGCTCGGGCGTGGACGAGCGCTGCGAGGTGCGGCGCACCCCGGCGGTGGGCGAGCACGTGCGCGAAGCCGGCGCGGACGTGTCGCGCGGGGAGACCGTTCTGCAAGAGGGCCGTCAGCTCTCGCCGCAGGACCTCGCGATCGCCGCCGCGCTCGGCGTACCGCGGCTCGCGGTGTCGCCGCGCATCCGCGTCGCACTGTTCTCCACCGGCGACGAGCTGCTGGACGTGGACCAGCCGCTCCGCCCGGGCACGATCCGTGACAGCAACCTGCTCATGCTCGCGCTGCTGCTGCGCGCGAGCGGCGCCGTGCTGACGTTCGCGGAGCGGGTCCCGGACGACGTGGTCCGCGTCACCGCGCGCGTGCGCCACGCGCTCGCGGCGAGCGACGTCGTGCTCACGATGGGCGGCGTCTCGGAGGGCGACTTCGACCCGGTGAAGGAGGCGCTC
>Ga0111539_10011586_pt1 | contig 11065 bp, 9 predicted proteins | sample RhiMethybrSRZTD1_FD_79667 | JGI IMG/M metagenome (GOLD analysis project Ga0111539, IMG submission 79667) | Populus rhizosphere microbial communities from Tennessee, USA - Rhizosphere MetaG P. TD hybrid SRZTD1 (version 2) (version 2) | ecosystem: Host-associated > Plants > Roots > Rhizosphere >... | reverse complement strand
TACTTCGACGACAAGGCCTACCTGACCCAGAGCGGCCAGCTGTACATGGAGGCAGCGGCGATGGCGCTCGGGAAGGTCTATTGCTTCGGCCCGACCTTCCGCGCCGAGAAGTCGAAGACCCGCCGCCACCTCACCGAGTTCTGGATGGTCGAGCCGGAGATCGCCTATGCCGATCTCGACGAGGTCATGCGCGTCGCCGAGGGACTGGTTGTCGCCGTCGTGGAGCGTGTGCTCGAACGCCGCGCCCGCGAGCTGAAGGTGCTCGAACGCGACACGACGAAGCTCGAGGCCGTGAAGGCGCCGTTCCCGCGGATTACTTACGACGATGCTGTCCAGCGCCTGCAGGCGCAGGGCCTGCCCATTCAATGGGGAGGCGACTTCGGTGGACCCGACGAAACGGCTGTCGCTCAGATGTTCGATCGGCCGGTCATGGTCCACCGCTACCCTTCCGCAATCAAGGCGTTCTACATGAAGCCCGACCCCCAGCGACCCGAGCTGGCGCTCGGGGTCGACGTCCTGGCACCGGAGGGATACGGCGAGATCATCGGCGGCGGAGAACGGCTCGCGGATCTCGATCTCCTGCTGGCCCGCATCAAGGAGCACAACCTGCCGCAGGAAGCCTTCGAGTGGTATCTCGATCTCCGCCGATACGGCACCGTTCCGCACGGCGGCTTCGGGATGGGCATCGAACGCGTCGTCGCCTGGATTTGCGGCCTGGACCACGTCCGAGAGACCATTCCATATCCGCGCATGCTGTATCGGCTTTATCCGTAACTTGTCGGCTCGAGACTCAAGACTCAAGGCTTAGCAAGCCTGAGCCCTGAGGCCCGAGCCCTGAGCCTTATGAAGATTGGCCTGATTTCCCTCGGTTGTCCGAAGAACCTCGTGGACTCCGAGGTCATGCTCGGTCTCGCGCGCGCAGCAGGACACGAGCTCACGCAAGATCCGGCTGCCGCCGAGGTGCTGGTGGTCAACACGTGCGCGTTCATCGATTCCGCCAAGGAGGAGTCGGTCGACACCATCCTCGAGATGGCGCGCCGCAAGACCGAGGGCACGTGCCAGCGGCTCGTCGTCACCGGCTGTCTGGCTGAGCGTTATCGCGACCAGCTTCAGCAGGAAATTCCCGAGATCGACGCGGTGCTCGGCACAGGCGAAGTCCCCGAGATCGTGAACGCGATTGGCGGTTCGCTCGTCCGTGCCTCTGCGGCGCCAATGACTTTCTATCGCGGCACGCCCGGTAGTGCCGTGGGCGGGGCGCTGAGCAGACCGCCAGTGCGATCCGACGCCTGCGTGCCATCCTATATTTACGACGCTGACACGCCGCGGCTTCTGGCCACCCCGAGGCACTACGCCTATATCAAAGTAGCCGAGGGGTGCGACTACACGTGCGCCTTCTGCATCATTCCTACGCTCCGCGGCGCTTACCGGAGCCGCTCCGCAGAGTCGATCGTGAAGGAAGCACGCCGGCTCGCGGAGGGCGGCGTGAAGGAGCTCTTGCTCATCTCGCAGGACACGACGTTCTACGGCATCGACCGGGGGGAGCGCGGCGCGCTCGCCCGCCTCCTGCGCGCGCTCAATGCAATCGACGACCTCGAGTGGATTCGCCTGCTCTACCTCTACCCCACCACCATCGACGACGACACCCTGGCGGCGATGGCTGACTGCGAAAAGGTGTGCCGGTACATCGATCTGCCGCTGCAGCACGCCTCGGATTCGGTGCTCAAGCGGATGCGCCGCCCTGGCACTCGCCGCGGCTACGACCGGCTGCTCGCCAGAATCCGCGAGCGGGTGCCCGGCGTCGCCATCCGGACGACGTTCATTGTCGGATTCCCTGGTGAGTCCGACGACGACCTCGCAGCGCTCGAATCGTTTGTCACCGACCACGCCTTCGACCACCTCGGTGTCTTCACCTACTCACATGAAGAAGGCACCCGCGCGTTTGGGATGGCCGACGACGTGCCGGCCGGCGTGAAGACGCGGCGTCGCAGCCGCATCATGGGCCTGCAGAAGCGTCTCGTCCGCCGGCGTCAGCGCGGCCGCATCGGTGAGCGGGTGCGGGTGCTCGTCGACGGGCCTGCTGGGGAGCACGATCTGGTCTGGAAGGGACGTCTGGAGTCGCAGGCGCCTGATATCGATGCCGTCGTCTATTTTACGGAGGCTGACCCATCGGGCTTCAGGCCCGGGTCGTTCGTCGAGGCCGAGCTTGTCGCCAGCCGGGACTACGACTTCATCGCCCGGGCGGTCCCGGACCAGCGATGAGATGAGGAGACGGGAGGAGACTCAGGCGCGAATCTCTATGCTATACTTGGGAATTCGTGAGCTTGGGTGTAGGACCGAAGTGGGCGTGTGCCCACTTTTTTAGTTTAAGGGGCCGATTCCGCACGGCGCATGGCGCGCGATGCCGACATCGTTGAGCAGGTCAAGGCCCTGGCGGGCCGCGTAGCCGGCACGCTTGGCCTCGAAATCTTCGACGTGCAGTTCCGGCGTGAAGCCGGCGGCATGGTGCTGCGTGTGCTGGTCGATCGACCGGGGCCATCGGCAACCACAGAGGACAGCGTAAGCGTCGACGAATGCGCGACCGTCAGCCGCGACTTGAGCGCGGTCCTCGACGTGGAAGACGTGGTCCCTGCCGCGTATATCCTGGAAGTTTCGTCGCCCGGCCTCGATCGTCCGCTGCGTGGAGCGGCCGACTACCGCCGCTTTACCGGCCGGCGGGCCAAGCTGGTCATGCGCGAGAAGGTCGACGGCCAGTCGTTCTTCAAGGGACGGATTGAAGGCGTCGACGATCGTGACGTGATCACCATTGCGACCGATGACCGGAAGCAGCATCGGGTGCCGGTGTCGATCATCAGGCGGGCGAACCTGGAAGTGGAATTCTGAGATCCTGATATGTCAGTGAACCCTCTGCAGCAAACCATCGAAGCGCTCGCCAAGGAGAAGGGCGTCAACCAGGACATCATCATCAATGCCCTGCAGGATGCCATCGAGGCTGCTGCGCGGAAGCGATACAAGAACGAGAACATGCGCGCCCGCTTCAACCTCGAGGCGGGGCAGATGGAGCTGGTCGCCGTCAAGCGCATCGTCGAGCAGGTCGCCGATCCGGCCACCGAGATCTCCCTGTCCGAGGCCCAGGGCCTTTATGGCGATGAAGCCGAAGTGGACATGGAGATCGAGTTCCCGCGGCCAACCGAAGATCTGGGCCGGATCGCGGCGCAGACGGCAAAGCAAGTCATCTTCCAGAAGGTGCGCGAGGCGGAACGCGAGAACATCTTCGCGGAATACAACCAGCAGATTGGCGACGTCAAGAACGCCACGGTCAAGCGCTTCGAGAACGGCGACATCATTGTCGAGATTGGCCGCACCGAAGCCGTGATTCCGCGCAAGGAGCAGTCGCGGGCCGAGAGCTACAACCCTGGCGATCGGATCCGCGCGGTCATTAAAGGCGTCAATAGAAGTGCGAAAGGTCCGCAGATCGTCCTCTCGCGTACCGACCCGGCCCTCCTCATCAAGCTGTTCGAGCAGGAAGTCCCCGAGATATACGACGGGACGGTGATGATCCGCGGCGCTGTGCGCGAAGCAGGAGATCGGGCCAAAGTCGCCGTGTATTCCCGAGAGCGCGACGTCGATCCGGTCGGGGCGTGCGTCGGCATGAAGGGGACGCGCGTCCAGTCGATCATCCGCGAGCTCCGCGGTGAGAAGATTGACATTGTCGAGTGGTCGGAAGATGCGATCGCTTTCGTCACCAACGCGCTCAGTCCCGCCAAAGTGCAGCGCGTGTCGATCGTCGACGACCGTGACCGGGTCATGGAAGTCATCGTCGAGGACAAGCAGCTGTCGCTGGCCATCGGCAAGAAAGGCCAGAACGTCCGGCTGGCGGCCAAGCTCACGGGCTGGCGTATCGACATCAAGAGCGAGGAGGAGAAGCGCCGGGAGGTCGAGGCGCAGTTCGAGGGCCTCGAAGGGGCCGCCGAGGAAAGCGCCACGGACAATCAAGCCGAACCGGGCCCAGCCGAAGCGGCGGGGGACGCACCCGCCCCTTACACGCTGGCTGGCATCGGCGACAAGACCATCCGGAAACTGTTCGAGGCCGGGTTTGTCGACGCGGCTGCGGTGAACGCCGCAACCGTCGAGCAGCTCTCGGCCATTCCCGGTATCGGAGAAAAGACCGCGGAGAAAATTCTGGCGGCAGCGCGCGGTGAAGCCGCCCCGGCGAGCGACGAGGCGGGCGGCGAAGCGTAGGGCGGCCGGGGTCCGCCGCTGCGGGCGCTCAATGACGGGCTGCCCGTTCTGCACGAGCATTTGAGGTCACCGTTGGCAACTGTTCGGATTTACAAGGTCGCTGAGCTGCTCAACACCACGAGCCAGGAAGTGACCGCGCTGCTCAAGCGCGATCACGGCATCGAGGTGAAGAGCGCGTCGAGCACGATTGAAGAGGTCGTGGCCCGTCAGTTCGTGGATCGCCTAGCCCGCCAGCGCAACATCACGCTGCCGACCGGCGACATTTTCGCCGAGACGCCGGCGCCCAAGGGCGGCAAGAAGCCGACGCTGTCGAAGAGGGCGCCCGAACCAGTCAAGCCGGCCGCTCCGTCGCTGCCGCCGCCGCGCCTGGTCAAGACGCACAAGCCCGCGCCCGTCGCTCCTTCGCCCGCTGAGGTCGTCGAACCCGAGGTGGCGCCCGAACCAGTCGTCGCTGCGGAGGTCGCGGTTTCAGAGCCGGTCGTCGTGGAGCCCGAGCCGGCGCCGGCGGCGGTCCTCGAAGCCGCTCCGGTGCTGCCGGAAGTGGAAGCGGAGGCGGAGCCGGCCGCGCCGGAATCCATCGAGGCACCCGCCGCCAGCGCTCCCGAACCAGCGGCAGCCGCAGCACCAGCTGTGGCCCCGCCGGCATCGAAGCCGCCGACGCCGGGGCGACTCGTGCCGCAGCGCATCCGGCTGCGAATCGAGGAAGAGCGTCCGACGACGCCGACACCGCCGCTGCCGACATCGCCAGCGCCGCGAATCGTCGTGCGCCCGCAGCCGCCGCGTCAGGATCGCCCGGCGCCGCCAGTCGCCGCACGCGCCGCGGGGACACCTCAAGTCGGCAGTCCGGCGGCGCGGCCGCCGACCGGCGCACCAGTCGCCCGGCCGACGGCGGCACCGCCGCGGCCGGCCTATCCAGCCCCCTCGATCCCGCGGCCAACACCCGGCGGCCCGCGTCCGCTGCCATCGCAGCCGGTTCGCACGCAACCGACGGCGCCCGCCGGCGCAACCCGGCCGCCGCAGTACCCGCAGCGTCCGGGCATGCCGTCGCGCCCGCCGATGCGGCCGGGCCCCACCGCGCGGCCGGCCGCTCCGGCGTCTCAACGTCGCGAGGCACCGCGACCGCCGGCTCCAATCATGCCGTCGGCGCCGCCGCCGGTCACTCGCACCATCACGCTTGCCGAAGGCATGACGGTCAAGGATCTGGCCGACAAGCTCGATGTCCGCGTGAAGGACCTCCTCGGGAAGCTGCTGATGAAGCGGCTCATGATGACGATCAACTCGACGCTCGACACCGACACCGCGACGATGCTGGCGCGCGAGTTCGGTGCCGACGTCCAGATGCGCAGCTTCGAAGAAGAGCTGTTGCAGACCGACGCCCAGGAAGTCCGCCAGGAAGACCTCGTCACGCGTGCGCCGGTCGTTACCGTCATGGGCCACGTGGACCACGGCAAGACGAGTCTGCTCGACGCCATCCGTGAAGCGCGAGTCGCCGAGCGCGAAGCAGGCGGCATCACGCAGCACATCGGCGCCTACCACGTTACGATCAACGGCAAGAACATCGTGTTCCTCGACACGCCGGGCCACGAAGCGTTCACGCTGATGCGCGCCCGCGGCGCCAAGGTGACCGACATCGTGGTCCTGGTGGTCGCGGCCGACGACGGCGTGATGCCGCAGACGCGTGAGGCGATCGATCATGCGCGGGCGGCGAACGTGCCGATCATCGTGTCAATCAATAAGATCGACAAGCCAAACGCCAATCCCGAGCGCGTGAAGCGCGAGTTGACCGACCTCGATCTCATGCCCGAGGAATGGGGCGGCAAGACGGTCACCGTCGAAGTGTCCGCCAAGAAGAAGCAGAATCTCGACGCGCTGCTGGAGATGGTTCTCCTCGTCAGCGAACTGGGTGAATTGAAAGCCAACCCGAAGCGCCACGCGTCGGGCACCGTGCTCGAGTCGAAGTTGGACAAGGGACGCGGTCCCGTCGCAACGGTGCTGGTGCAGGATGGCACGCTGGCGGTCGGCGATACCTTCATCGCCGGTCCCATCGTCGGGCGCGTGCGCGCGCTCATCGACGACCGCGGCAGGCCGACCAAGTCGGCCGGTCCGTCGACGCCAGTCGAAGTCCTCGGGCTCACGGGACTTCCACAGCCTGGCGACGTGTTTCAGGTGGCCGATGCCGCGAAGGCGCGCCAGATTGCCGCATTCCGCGAGGAGCAGGCCAAGAACCGGGCGCTCGGCGCCAAGGGTGCGCGGTTGACGCTCGAATCGCTGCAGGCGCAAATCGCCGAAGGCAGCATGAAAGAGCTGCCGATCATCATCAAGGCCGACGTGCAAGGCTCTGCCGAGGTGCTGGCCGATACGCTGACGAAGCTGAGCGACGAGAAGGTCAAGCTGCGGATTATTCACTCAGGCGTCGGCGCCATCAACGAGTCGGACGTGCTGCTCGCCTCGGCCTCGAACGCGATCATCATCGGCTTCAACGTTCGGCCCGATCGTAACGCTCAGGACATCGCCGAGCGTGAGCGCGTCGACATCCGGCAGCACTCGGTCATCTACAACGTGACCGATGAGATGAAGAAGGCGATGACCGGCCTGCTCGAGCCGACCTTCAAGGAAGTGCGCCTCGGCGTGGCGGAGGTGCGCAACGTATTCAAGGTCCCCAAGTACGGGTCGATTGCCGGCTGCATGGTGACCGAGGGCCGTATCACGCGCTCGGGCGACGCCCAGGCCCGCCTGCTGCGCGACCACGTGGTCGTTTACGAAGGCAAAATCGGCTCGCTTCGCCGCTTCAAAGATGACGTCAGTGAAGTGAAGTCGGGGTTCGAGTGCGGCATCGGCTTCGAACGCTTCAACGACATCAAAGTCGGTGATGCCATCGAAGTGTTCACCATGGAGAGGGTCGCAACGCCGGCCTAACGGCCGGATGAATTTGGGAATTGGGAATGAGGGAGTGAGGGAATGCCAATGGAGGGAATCCTATTCCCTCAATACCTATTTACATTCCCTCATTCCCTCAATCCCTCAATCCCAAATTCTTGAGTTTCATTTGATGTCCCAGGGTTCCCGTCCCGATCGCGTCGCCGACCAGATTCGCGCCGAAGTGGCGTCGCTGCTGGCGCGCGAGGTTCACGACCGCGGGATCGGGTTCGTCACCATCACGCGGGTTCAGCTCAGCCCGGATCTGCAGCACGCGCGTGTACTGTACACGGCGCTTGGCGACGACAAGGCGCGGGCCACGACGGCACAGGCGCTGCAACGCGCGGCGCCGTTCCTGCGCCGGCAGATCGGCACCCGCCTTCGCTTGAAGCGCGTGCCGGAGCTGCGCTTCTTTTACGACGACGCCGTGGCTGGGCAGGATCGAATCGAGCAACTGCTGAACCAGATCCATCGCGAGGACGCGGCGCGCCGCACCGACACGACCGATGACGACAGTGACGCCTCCTGAAATTGCCGGTATTGCCGCGGCGATCCGCGCCCGGCGCCGCTTCGTGGTCTCTTCACACTCGCGTCCCGACGGCGATGCCATCGGATCTTCGCTGGCGATGGCGTTCGCGCTGCGCGCGCTCGGTAAAGAAGCGCATGTGGTGAACCGCGACCCGATCCCCGCCCCACTCGCCGAGTTTCCGGGCGTCTCTGAGATCGAGATCGGGTCGAGCGTCAACGGGCACTATGACGCGGCGATCATCATGGAGTGCGGCGATCTCGCCCGCACCGGCATCTCCGGGCTGGATCGCACGTTTGTCATCAACATCGATCACCACCCGGGCAACACCGGATTCGGGAATCTCAACTGGTTCGATCCTTCGGCGGCGGCCTGTGCCGAGATGGTGGTCGAACTGATCGACGCGCTTGGCGTCCCGCTGTCGATCGAGATCGCCACCCACGTCTACCTGGCGATTCTCACCGATACCGGGTCGTTTCATTTTTCCAACATGACGCCGCGCACGTTCGAGATCGCGCGACGCGTGGTCGAGGCCGGCGTCGATCCGGCGCAGATGGCCAGGCGCGTGTACGACAGCAACACCATCGGTCGCGTCAAACTGTTCGGCGCCGTGTTGAATGGCATGGAGATCGACCGGACCGGACGGATTGCCGTGCTCTACATCGATCACGAGATGGCGCGTGAGGCGGGCGGCACCTATGACGACATCGAGGGCCTGATCAACGAGCCGTTGACGGTGAAGAACCTGGTCGCGGTGATCTTCTTCAAGCAGAGCCACGGCAACGAATACCGGGTCAGCCTGCGGTCGAAGAACGACATCGATGTCGGCGCCGTCGCAAAGCAGTTCGGCGGCGGCGGCCACAAAAACGCCGCCGGTTGTACTGTGGCGGGCAATGTGGACGAGCTGAAGCCATTGTTCATCGGAAAGGTCGAAGCAGCTGCCGCGCTCGCCGGCTGGTAACAGGAATTCATCCTTCAGACAATCCGGCCATCTTCCAATTTCTCGAGTCTCCCAACACATGGATCGCCCCGAGCGCCTGCTCGTCGTCGATAAGCCCGTCGGTCCGACCAGTCATGACGTGGTCGATCGCCTGCGGCGCGCCCTCGGCGAGAAACGAATCGGCCATACGGGCACGCTGGATCCGGCAGCGAGCGGCGTCCTCGTCCTGCTGGTCGGCCGTGCGACGCGTCTCGCGCGATTCATGGCAGCCGACGAGAAAGAGTACCAAGCTCGCATCCAGCTAGGCGTCGAGACCGACTCGTACGATGCTCGAGGCACGATCGTCGGACCACCCTTCACCGGTGTGTGGCCAACAGAGGCGACGGTGAGGGAGGCTGTCGAAAGCCTCGTGGGAACGCTCCCGCAGGTGCCTCCGATCTACTCCGCCAAGAAGATTGGCGGACGCCCGTCGTACGAGCTGGCGCGCAAGCGATCAGTGCTCGTGTCCGACGAGAACGAACGCCGGCCGGCGCCCGTCGAGGTGACGCTTTCAGCCGCCGTCGTCACGGCCTGCGGCGATGGCATCATCGACCTGCAGCTGACCTGCTCCGCGGGATTTTACGTGCGTTCCCTGGCGCACGACCTCGGGGAGCGCCTTGCGACGGGCGCACACCTGGCCGCGCTCCGGCGGACGCGGAGCGGTTCAGCCACACTGCTCGACGCCCATCCGCTAGCCGAGCTCGAAACGAACCGGAACGCGGTGACGGCAATCGTGCCCATGGCGCGCATGCTGCCGCACCTGCCGTCGCTGGTCCTCACCCAGGCCGGAGTGCGCAAGGTCGGGCACGGTCAACTGCTCGGGGCCGAGGACTTCGAGGCGAGCGGGACGGAACCGCCAGCCGGCGACGTGCTGAGGCTCCTGACTCCGGCCGGCGCGCTTGTCGCCGTGGCCAGGTCAACCGAGCACGAAAGCGGCCTCAGAGTTTTGCATCCCTCTGTTGTCCTGATGTAACATGTTGCTCTTGTTCGAGTAAGAGAATTTTTCGCATACGGCGGTACAGCCGGGATCGCGTTCGCTGAACGTCCGCATCTGGAGATGGGACTCCCTGCGGCACTGGCATCACGGCTCCTGGACCGTTCGTGGAGGACGCAGCAGTGGCGTTGACCAAAGATCGCAAGACGGAACTGATCGGCTCCTACAAGACGCACGAATCCGATACCGGTTCCCCCGAAGTGCAGGTCGCTATTCTCAGTGAGCGGATCAACTACCTGACCGATCACTTCAAGGCGCACGCCAAGGACCATCATTCCCGGCGTGGGCTGCTGATGCTCGTTGGTCGTCGCCGCCGCCTGCTCGATTACCTGAAAGCCAAGGACGAGCAGCGCTACGCCGAGCTCATCAAGCGCCTGAACATTCGGAAGTAGCGGGCCGCGCCCAGCCCGCGTTTCCTCGCAACAGCTCACGACACCAGTCGACCTATGCACACCCGCGAACTGACGATCAACGGCAAACCTCTCTACTTCGAAACGGGCAAGCTGGCCAAGCAGGCCGGCGGCTCCGTCATCGTCCGGTACGGCGATTCCGTCGTGCTCGTCACAGCCTGCCGTGCGGCCAACGCACGCGAAGGCATCGACTTCCTGCCGCTGACGGTTGACTACCGCGAGTACGCTTACGCTTCGGGCCGCATCCCGGGCGGCTTCTTCAAACGCGAAGGGAAGTCCGCGGAGAAAGAAGTCCTGACGAGCCGCGTGATCGACCGGCCCATCCGGCCGCTGTTCCCCGCAGGCTGGCGCTACGAGACGCAAATCATCGCGCTCGTGCTCTCGGCCGACGGTGAGAACGACACTGACGTTCTGGCAATTACCGGCGCGTCGGCCGCCATCGCACTTTCGGAAATTCCGTTCGAGAAGACCATTGCCGGCGTTCGCGTCGGCCTCGTCGACGGGCAGTACGTCATCAACCCCACCTTCGAGCAGCGGAAGGTCAGCAAACTGGATCTCGTCGTCGCCGGCAGCAAGGACGGGCTGGTGATGGTCGAAGCCGGCGCCAAGGAAGTGTCGGAAGCGCAAGTGGTCGAGGCGCTGGGTACGGCGCACACGGCGATCAAGCAGATCGTCAATGCCATCGACGACCTGGCCAGGGCCGGCGGCAAGGCCAAGCTCAAGGTGTCGAAGAAGGAGATCGGGCACGAGGTCTATCGCGAGGTTGAAGAGAAGGAGCTCGTCCCGTTGACCGAGGCGATGCGGATCCGCGGCAAGCTGTAGAACTACGACAAAGTGGAGGGGGTCCTCGACGAGCTCGTCTCATCGATTCCGGAGGGCGAAGTCGAACGCCGGACCGACGCGAAGAGCATCTTCAAAGAGCTCAAAGAGAAGGTCTTGCGCGACGAGGTCCTCGATCTTGGCGTGCGCCTCGACGGTCGGAAGTTCGACGAAGTCCGACC
>Ga0111539_10011585_pt1 | contig 11066 bp, 9 predicted proteins | sample RhiMethybrSRZTD1_FD_79667 | JGI IMG/M metagenome (GOLD analysis project Ga0111539, IMG submission 79667) | Populus rhizosphere microbial communities from Tennessee, USA - Rhizosphere MetaG P. TD hybrid SRZTD1 (version 2) (version 2) | ecosystem: Host-associated > Plants > Roots > Rhizosphere >... | reverse complement strand
GGAGCTGCAGGCGCTGCGGGAGCAGGAGGCGGCGACCGGCGCCGTCCCGTCCGACCGGACGATCGTGGTCGAGCGCTTCCGCGACGAGATCGGGGACTGGCGGGTCTGCATCCTCTCGCCGTTCGGCGGCCGGGTGCACGCGCCGTGGGCGATGGCTCTGGCGCGGCGGCTGCGCGAGTCGCTCGGTCTCGAGGTGCAGTCGCTCTGGTCGGACGACGGCATCGCGCTCCACCTGCCCGACGCCGACTCGACGCCGGCGCTCGAGGAGATCCTGATCGACCCCGGCGACGTCGAGGAGCTCGTCGTGAACGAGCTCGGCGACACCGCGCTCTTCGGCTCGCGCTTCCGCGAGAACGCGGCGCGGGCGCTGCTGATCCCGCGTCGCCGGCCCGGGGAGCGGACACCGCTCTGGCAGCAGCGGCTGAAGGCCCAGGGCCTGCTGCAGGTCGCCCGCAAGTACGGCTCGTTTCCGGTCATCCTCGAGACCTATCGCGAGTGCCTGCAGGACGTCTTCGACCTCCCGTCTCTGAAGCGCCTGCTCGCCGGCCTGCGGTCGCGGTCGATCGACTATGTCGACGTCGAGACCGCGAGCTCGTCGCCCTTCTCCGCCTCGCTCCTCTTCGACTACGTCGCCACGTACATGTACGAGGACGACACGCCTCCGGCAGAGCGCCGGGCGCAGGCGCTCGCTCTCGACCGCGACCTGCTCCGCGAGCTGCTCGGGCAGGAGGAGCTGCGCGACCTGCTCGACGCGGACGCGGTCGCCGAGGTCGAGCGCTCGCTCGCCGGCGACCCGCGCAACCCGGACGAGCTCCACGACGTCCTACGCCGACGCGGCGACCTGCGCGTGGGCGAGTTCGTCGAGGCGCACGCCGCCGTGCTCGAGGCCGAGCGCCGGGCAATCCGCGTCCGGGTCGCCTCCGAGGAGCGTCTGATCGCCGCGGAGGACGCGGGCAGATATCGGGATGCGCTCGGCGCGATGCCGCCCGGCGGGCTGCCCGAGGCGTTTCTCGAGGGCGGCGAGAGCTCGCTGCGCGAGCTGGTGCTCCGCTATGCGCGCGGCCGTGGTCCCTTCACCACCGCGCAGGCGAACGAGCGCTTCGGCAGGGACGTCGAGCCGATTCTCCGCGAGCTCGAACGCGAGGAGCTGCTCCTGCGGGGCGAGCTCAGGCCCGGCGGGACCGAGCGCGAATGGTGCGAGCCGGAGGTGCTTCGGCGCCTGCGCCGGGCCTCGCTGGCTGCGCTGCGGCGCGAGGTCGAGCCCGTCGAGCAGGCCACTCTGGGTCGCTTCCTGCCAAGCTGGCACGGCATCGACCGCCGCGCGACGCTGCGCGAGGCGCTGGTGCCGCTGCAGGCCCTCCCGCTGCCGGTCTCGCTGTGGGAGACCGAGGTGCTGCCGCGCCGCGTCCCGGGCTACGCGCCCGCCCAGCTCGACCAGCTCTGCGCGACCGGCGAGGTCGTCTGGATCGGCGCCGGCCTCGACCGCGTGGCCCTGTACTTCCGGGAGGACGCGCCGGCGCTCGGCCGGGTGCCCGGGGCAGAGCCGCCGGAAGGGGAGGTCCCCGAGCGTCTGCGTGCGACGCTCCGCGGCGGTGCCCAGTTCTGGTTCGACCTGCTGGCGGAGAGCGCCCTCGATGCGGAGCAGGCGCTCCCCTCGTTGTGGGAGCTGGTCTGGTCGGGCGAGGTGACGAACGACGCCTGGACGCCGCTTCGCGCAGGCCGCCGCTACGGGGTTCCGAAGCCCGAACGCCGGCCGCGCCGGTTCTCGCGACGGCGGGCGACAGCCGTCACTGCGACCCAGGGCCGCTGGTCACTCACCGATCGGCTCTTTCCGGGGACGCCCGACCGGCGTGCGCTCGCCGAGCTCCTGCTGGAGCGGCAGGGCATCGTCACGCGCGACGGCGTGCGCGCCGAGGGCATCAGCGGGGGCTACGGCGCGGTCTACGGCGAGCTGAAAGCGCTCGAGACTCTAGGGCTCTGCCGCCGCGGCTACTTCGTCGAAGGGCTCGGTGGAGCGCAGTTCGCACTCGGCGGCGCGGTCGAGCGGCTGCGGGAGCTTCGGCCGGTGGACGATGACGCCGCCACGGACGCGTTGGTGCTGGCCGCCGCGGATCCGGCCCAGCCCTACGGGGCCGAGCTGCCCTGGCCGAAGCGTGCCGGCGCCCGGGCCGCGCGGGTTGCAGGCGCCCATGTGGTTCTGCTCGGCGGCCGCCCCGCGCTCTTCGTCGAGCGCGGCGGCAAGTCGATCGTGCCGCTCCGCGATCCGGAGGAGGAGTGGCTGCGTGCCGCGCTCGGAGCGCTCGTCGACCACGTCAAGGCCGGGCGCGCGAAGCGCCTTGCGGTCGAGCGGTTCGACGGCGAGCCCGTCGCCGAGAGCCCGTTCCTGCCGCTCCTGGTCGAGGCCGGCTTCCTCGTCGGCCCGCGGCGCGCCGTACTGCGGCCGTGATCGCGGCCGAGGACGCCGCCGCCCTCGCCGAGATCCAGACCGCGAGCTATCGCAACGCGCGCGGCATCAAGGCCGCGTGGCCGGAGCCGGACGCGCTCGACGCCGACGGCATCGCCGATTTGCTGGGAGCCCACCGCTACTGCGTGCTGGCCACGGCTCGGCCCGACGGCCGCGCGCACGCGGCTCCGGTGGCCTATGTCGTCGCCGGCGGCGCGTTCTGGTTCGGCACGGTTGCGGGCCTCAGACTGCGCAACCTCCGGGCCGGGCCGTGGGCCTCGCTCGTGGTGATGGAGGGAAATCGCGACGCCGACGAACCGGGTGACGAGGCGCCGCATCGCGCGCTCACCGCCGAGAGCCCGGTATCGCTGTACGAGGGCGACGCTTTCGCCGGCGCATTCGAGCCGCTCACCGGAACCTGGCTCGCCCGACACGGGCACGAGCCCGACTGGGCGGTCGCGCTCGCGGAGCTGCGGCCGAAGCGGGTCTTCTCGTACGCGGGCGGCTAGCTGCGGCGCCCGGAGGCGAGTGCCCCGAGGACGGCGCCGAAGACCGCGTGCCTCCATGTTGCCTGGACGAACGCACGGCCGTTCGTGAGCAGAGGAGGGATCCCCGGCTGGCCGCGGGCGGGGTGGTAGCGGTCGATGAGCCCGGACAGCGGGTAGAGCGCCAGATGCTCGGCGAGAGCCATTCCGAGCGCCAGCCGCCGTGGCGTGAACCCGGGGCGCGTAGCGCGTCGGGCCTCGTGGAAGGCAAGCCCGAACGCGGCGCCGTTCCCCGCGTGGATCGCGAGCCCGAGCGGCCACCAGGCGCGTCCGCGCGTGAATGCCTTGCCGAGGACGGCGACGTCGGAATAGTCGCAGCGCATCAGCTTCCGGTCGAGCGGCTCGAGCAGCGCCCAGATCGTTGCGGCCGCTGCGCCGGCGGCGGCGGCTCGCGCACGTTCGCTCATGCGACGGGCTCGCGCAGCGTCGGCACGACTGCGGCGAGATCGCTGCCGAGGTAGCGCGCACCGACGGCCTTCGCGAGCTTGCCGGACGCCGAGGCGCCGCCGATCACCGTCGCGGGAAGCCGGCGTGTCCGGCGCAGCGCCTGGAACGATGCGGCAAGGGCTTTGGCGTGCTCGCGCATGGTCACGCTGTACGCGAGGAGCGTAGCGTCGCGCTCGGCAGTGATCGCCACGGCGTCGGCGACAGGCGTCGACTGGCCGAGGTAGATCACGTCCCACCCGTCGGCGCGCAGGAGGCAGGCGAGCATCAGCAGCCCGATCTCGTGCTGCTCGCCCGGGGCGCAGGCGAGGACGCCGACGCCGCGGACCGCGGCGCGCCGCTCGGTGAGCAAGCGCTCGAGCCGAGCGCGCACGGCGGCGGTCGTGCGGTGCTCCTGGCCGACCGTGAGCTCGCCGTCGGCCCACCCGTCGCCGATCGCGACGAGGCAGGGCGCGATCACCTCCTTGAGCGTCTGCTCGAGGGGGTAGAGCGTGAAGGCCTGGTCGAGGAGCGGTCTCGGGTCCGCGCGCGGATTGGAGGCCGTCGTGAGGAGAGCGTCTCGCAGCTCGACGGGGGTCCTCGGCGCCTCGCCCGGCGTGGAGGCGAGCATCGCCGCCGCCTCGCCGATGCGGTAGCCCTCCCTGAGCCGGGCAGCGAGCCATTCGACCCGGCCGACGTCCTCCTCGGAGTAGCGGCGCTGCCCACCGTCCGTCCGGACCGGTCGGAGGACGCCGTAACGCTGCTCCCACTTGCGAAGCGTGTGCTCGCCGACACCAGTGCGGCGAGCAACGGCTGCGATGTTGAGCCCTCCGCCGGTCACGGCTCGGAGAAGAGCATGCCGCACTCGGCGGCTCGGCGCTACGCTCGACGCATGCCCGAGGGCGACGCGCTCCGTCGAGCCGCGCGACGGCTGCAGCCGCTGGTGGGTCAGCGTCTCGAGGCGGAGTCACCGCATCCGCGCGCGGCGGTGACGGGCGTCGCCGAGCGGGTGGACGGCCTCAGGCTCGAGAGCGTCGAGGCCGTGGGCAAGAACCTCCTGCTGCGATTCGAGGGCGGGGTCGTCCTGCGGAGCCACCTGCGCATGCGCGGACGCTGGTTCGTTCGCCCGCGCGGCACGCCGACCTTCGGGCGGCCGTGGCTCGTGCTCCGCGGCGAGCGCCTCGAGGCGATCCAGGTGAACGGGCCGGTACTGGAGCTGAACGAGCGTGCCGTTCGCAGGCTGGGCCCCGACATCCTCGACCGCGCGCCGGACATCGACGGAATGCTCGCGCGCTTCCGGGCTCAGCATCCGGGCCGCGAGGTGGGGGACGCGCTCCTCGACCAGCGCCTCGTCGCCGGCATCGGCAATTTATGGAAGGCGGAGGCTTTGTGGGAGGCCCGCGTGTCGCCCTGGCGTCCGCTCGGCGACGTCGGCGACGACGAGCTACGGGCGGTGCTCGAGCACGCGGGGCGGCTGATGCGCGGCTCCGTCGACGGCGTTCGCGGCGGACGGGCTGTGTACCGCCGGGCCGGGCGGCCCTGTCCGCGCTGTGGGGAGCGCATTCGCTCGCGCGGCCAGGGAGACGGAAACCGGATCGCGTACTGGTGCCCCGCCTGCCAGCCCGGCGAGAGAGGAGTGGGGCGGGCCGAGGCGTAAGGACGCCTGTGGCCGTTCGCTCGCCGCACCTGCACGCGTCCCTGCGCGCCTTCTCGCTGGGCGCGATCGCCTACCTCGCCCGCGAGGTCGACGCCGGCTCGGAGATTCCGTTCTCGTTCGAGGGCCACGCGGCGCGCGGGCGCCCCACCCTCTACGAGTACCGGCCGCTCGTGCGCGAGTTCATCGAGGCGCGCAGACAGGCGATCGCGTCGCTTCCGGATGCCCGCACCGCGTTGGAGGACCTGCGCCGGGAACCGGCTGCGGCCATCTTCGCCCGCGCCCACGCCCGGCCGCAGGAGGGCGATCCCCTTGTCGGCTCCGTCCTTCTCCCGCTGGTGGAAGCGACCGCCGAGGGCTCCGGCGGTGCGGCCTGGGACGACGAGACCTTCGAGCGCGCCTACGCCGAGCTCGAGCAGTCGCTCTTCGGCTCTCGCCGGCTCTATGCCGCCGTCGCCCCCGTCGTCGGGCTCTCGCTCGGCGCAGCCGCCGATCTCGGCGGCGACATCCGGATCCGCCTCGCCGCCTCGGGGGAGCTCGCAGTCCAGCGAGCCGACGCGGCGAGCCTGGCTCCGGAGGGCTTCGGCCGCGAGCCGGACCGACTCTGCGTGCTGGAGCTCGAGCAGGAGCTTCCACCCGAGGGCGCGGAGCCGCCCGACGCGCCCGGTGAGCTGGCCGACGCCGTGACCGCGTTGCGCCTCGCGACGGCAGGCCCGATCGCAGCGGGCCCGATTCTGTTCGAGCGCCTAGATTGGCGCCCGTACGGGGTCCGTCCGATGTTGCCGGTTGCGGCAACGGCACCGCCCGGCGAGCCGGTTCGCCTCGATGCCTACCGGGCCGGGGTGGCGGCCGAGCTCCGGCGGCGGCTGCCGCTCGCCGACGACGACCGTGAGCTCGGCGACGCCCTCGACCGGTTCGAGCTGGCGCTCTTCCAGAGCGAGCCGTTCCGGTCGGAGCAGCTTCGTGCCTCGCTCGAGTCGCTGCTCGGCGGCGGCGACGGCCCCTTCGCGGCGACCATGCGCGCTGCGGCGCTGCTCGGCGAGAGCGGCCGCGAGCGCTCCGAGGTGCTCGGCCTGCTCCGCTCGGAGGGCCGTGTCGGCGCCGGCGTGTCGCTGAGCGACGCCGTCCGCCGCGCCCTGGTGGAGACGCTGGTGCACGGAGATCGCAGAGCTCTCGTCGGCGCGCTCGACGAGGCGCTTCTGGGCGTGCGCCCGCGGCCCACCGTCGCGCTCGACCTCCAGACCGTGGCTCTGTGACGCTTTCGGCACGAAGGCGGCACAGACACGCCACCTCTGCCTCGGTAGCGTCGTCGCCGTGGACGAGGCACGCAAGGTCATCGAACGTCTGGCTCGCATCGAGTCGCTCGAGCGCGGCGGCTGTCCCGCGGACGTGATGCTCGGCGAGGTGCGGGCGCTGCTGCACGAAGCGGAGGCGTGGGTGCGCGCAGAGCCGGGTGGAACCGAGCGGGCCGCCGAAGCGCTGGAGCGCAGCCGAGAGGCGCTGGCAGCGCGAGATGCGCGGGAGGAGGTGACCGCCTAGACGCGAACGTCGGTCGACAATTCAACGTCCGAGCCAGGGCCGAAAATGACCCGATGTGGCGGGTTTTTGCTCACGCTGAGCAGGTGAAGGAGATTGCTAGCATCGCCCGAAGGAAAGAGGCCTGATGGGCCTGATGCGCCTTCTTCCGCGTTCGCAGGAGCGGACGCAAACCTCACAAGGGACACAGTTGGCACGGGTAATCGCGTTCGCGAACCAGAAGGGTGGTGTCGCGAAGACAACGTCGACGCTCAATCTCGCCGTGGCTTTCCAGGAGCAGGGGTTGCGCGTGCTCGTCGTCGATCTCGACCCGCAGGGCAACCTGACGATGAGCCAGGGGCTGAACCCGGACTCGATCGAGCGGTCGATGTTCGACGTGCTCGTCCATCGCCTGCCGATCACGGAGGTGATCCACGAGCGCGAGGTCGACCTCGCCGTGTCGTCGATCGACCTCGCCGGCGCGGAGTTGGCGCTGTCGAGCCAGATCGGGCGTGAGCGGGCACTCGAGAAGAGTCTCAACGCGGTCAAGTCGAGCTACGACTACGTGCTGATCGACACGCCGCCCTCCCTTGGGCTGCTGACGATCAACGCGCTCGTCGCCTCCGACGGCGTGATCGTGCCGGTTCAGTGCGAATACCTCTCGCTGCGCGGGCTCGTGCAGCTCGAGAACACGCTCTCGATGATCCGCGAGAACCTGAACCCGCACGTCGAGATCGTCGGGATCCTGCCGACGATGTTCGACCGCCGCACGCTCCATGCCAAGGAGGCCGTCGAGATCCTCACGGAGAACTTCGGCCCGCTCGTGTTCAACACGCGCATCCGCAAGACAGTCCGCTACGCAGAGGCGCCGGTCAGGGGCAGCTCAGTGCTCAAGTACGACCCGAACGGGCCCGCCGCCGACGCGTATCGCGACCTCGCGAAGGAGGTGCTCAATGGCGCGAAAGCGCGCAAGCATGCGTGAGGGCCCGCTGGCCGAGCTCTTTCGTGCAACCGAGGCGGCTCAGAAGCAGAGCGTCGAGCAGCCCAAGGACGCGAAGCGCAGACGCCCGCGCCCTGTTCCCGATCCTCCCGCGGAGCTCGAGGAGACCGTCGAGCACGTGCCGGCGTTCGTCGTCGAGCCGGATCACGAGCCCGCGGAGGGCGCCCGCCGACTGCTCGAGCCCCTGCCCGAGCCGGCTCCGCGCCTCCATCGTGCGCGACGGACCGAGTCGCCGACGTACCTCGCCGTCATCCGCGTCGTCGGCGTCGGCGGAGCGGGCCTGAACGCGCTCAACCGCATGATCGACTCCGGCATCTCGGACGTCGACTTCATCGCCGTCAACACGGACATCCAGCAGCTGACGATCAGCGACGCCGAGGTGAAGGTGCACATCGGCCGCGAGCTCACCAAGGGGCTGGGCTCGGGTGCCGCAGCCGACATCGGGCGGCGTGCGGCCGAGGAGGCCTACGACCAGCTCAAGCGGATCCTCCGCGGGTCGGACATGGTGTTCGTGACGGCCGGCGAGGGCGGCGGCACCGGCTCCGGAGCGGCGCCCGTCGTCGCGCGCATCGCGCGGGAGCTGGGGGCGCTCACCGTCGGAATCGTCACGCTCCCGTTCCGCTTCGAGGGCACGAAACGCCGCGGGCAGGCGGACGCGGGCGTCCACGAGCTGCGCGCGAACTGCGACACCTTGATCACGATCCCGAACGACCGGCTGCTCGAGGTGCTCGACCGGGAGACGTCGATGGTCGACGCCTTCCGCGTCGCCGACGACGTCCTCCGCCAGGGCGTCCAGGGCATCACCGACCTGATCACGATGCCGGGCCTGATCAACCTCGACTTCGCGGACGTCCGGACGATCATGAAGGACGCGGGCACCGCGCTCATGGGCATCGGCTTCTCGTCGAACGGCGAGAACCGCGCCCGCGAGGCGGCCGAACGCGCGCTGCGCTCGCCGCTGATCGACGCCGAGGTGACGGGGGCGAGAGGCATCCTGCTCTCGGTCGCCGGCGGCGACGACCTGTCGCTGTTCGAGGTGAACGAGGCGGCCGAGGTGATCCGTCAGGCGGCGACCGAGGAGACGAACATCATCTTTGGCGCGACGATCGACGAGCGGCTGACCGGCCAGGTGTGGGTGACGGTGGTCGCCACCGGCCTCGGCGGGCCGAATCGACGTCGGTCGGTGGCCTCGGGCTTCGACGACACGCTCGACACGCCGTCGTTCCTGCGCGACCGGCCGGCGTAGCCGTCAGCAGCTCGGCTCGCGGCCGGCCAGCGCGGCCAGCGCGCGCGACGCGTCGACGTCGAACGCCAGCGTGACGTTTGCTGCCGCGCCGACGGTCAGGCGCACCATGCCGTCGGCCCCGCGCGTCAGGCAGCCGGACGACGCGTGCCAGTAGGGCGAGTGGCGGACTGCGACGCGGTACGTGCCGGGTTCGGGGAGGCGGATCACCAGGCGGCTGCGGTCGAACGCGAGCACCCTGGCGCGTCCAGGGCCGGTGACGATTCCCCGCGGCGAGGGCACTTCGAAGATCGTCAGCCGGGGCGTCCGGAGTACTGCCTCCAGGCCGGCGTGGCCGGCGCGCAGGAGCGTCGCCTCCGCCCGGGCGCTGTAGTCGTGTGGCGCCTCCGTGAGCACGACGTAGCGGATTCCCAGTCCGCGCAGCCAGGCGAGGTAGCTCTGGGCGCCGAGCTCCGGCTGGTAGAGCACCTGGTTCTGCGGGAAGTCGTCCTGCCGGTACCAGCCGCGGGCGAGCGGGATCCCCGCCCGCGGGAGGTAGACCGCGGCCCAGTGGCCGGCGGTGTCGACGGCCTCCACGCGGTAGGCCGGCGTGAGGTGGGCCTGCAGGTAATCGATCGCAGGCTGCCAGTACGACGCGGCCGCGGCCGGATCGGCGGTCCCGCGGACGAAGCTGCGGGCAAGCGGCGCGGCGTTCCAGGCGACGACCAGCACCAGCGCTGCAATCGCGAGCGGCCGCGGTCGCCACTCGCGGAGGGACAGGGCCAGCACGACGAGCGGGATCGCCGCGAAGCGGAGCCGCGAGACGTTCTCGCCCAGCGCCGAGGGAACGACGAACGCCGCGGTGCAGGCCGCGAGGTAGACGACGAACAGCACGCGTAGAAGCCGTGCCTGCTCCACACGCCAGGTGACGATGAGGCCGAGCAGGCAGAAGCCGATCGCAGCCGCGGCCTGGACCGGCGGGAACGGATAGCGGCCCTCCCCAGGGAACGCGCGCCAGAGCGCGAACTCGGCCGCGCCCGCGCCGAGGAGGACGAGCGCCGGCATCGTCCACTGGCGTAGCTCTGTCCGCCGGGCGATCCCGACCCCGACGACGATGAGGGCGAGCAGGAGGAACGCGACCGGGCTCGCGGCGAGCGTCAGCACAGCCAGCACTCCGAAGCGCCCGCGGGCCCCGGCCTGGAGCGCCCAGAGCGCGAGCAATGCGAGCGCGGCGCCGAGGGCGAACGGGAAAGCGGCCGAGAGGACGATCCCGGCCCACACGACGGCGAACGTGCGGCTCGACCAGCGTGCGGTCGGGCCCCACTCGCGACCGAGCACCACGGCGAACGCGAGCGCCGCGGTCGCGATCGTCGCGACCGCAAGCAGCTTGATCCCGAAGAACGCGGCGAGCGGGTAGTAGAGGACGCTGTAGGTGATGAAGCTGTAGCGACCCGCGTACCAGAAGTTGTTCCAGAGCTCGAAGCCCTCGTGGACGAAGAGGTTGCGTTGGTAGGCGTGCGCGGCGAGGTCGGTCCCCGGTGGGCCGAGCCAGGCGAGCAAGGCAGCCAATCCCGCCGCCGCGCCTGCGGAGAGGAGTGCCTCGCGCGCGAGAGGATGCGCGCGGATCATCGCCGGCGATCGTAACGGCTGCTCCGGTCGCAGTACCCTCCTGGGCGATGAAGGGCGCGATCGCAGCCGGGCATCCGCTCACCGCCGAAGCCGGCGCCTCGGTCCTACGCGAGGGCGGGAACGCCGTCGACGCCTGTGTGGCCGCCGCCTTCGTCTCGTGGGTCACCGAGAGCCCGCTCACCGGGCCCGGCGGCGGCGGCTTCATGCTCGTCTACCGCGCCCGCGATCGGACGGCTCGGCTGCACGACTTCTTCGTGTCGCTGCCCGGCAAGGGCCTTGCCCACGGCGAGCGGGCCCGGATGGAGGACGTCGACGTCGACTTCGACGGCAGCACGCACCAGATCTTCCACATCGGCGCCGCTTCGGCCGCCGTGCCGGGCAACCCGCTGGGCCTCGAGGTCGTCCACCGTCTCTACGGGACGCGGCCCTGGGCGGCGATGATCGACCCGGCGATCGACCTCGCTCGCTCGGGCATCGAGATGACCCGCCAGCAGGCGTACCTGCACGCGATCCTCGACCTGATCCTGCGCCACACCGTCGAGGGTCGCGCCGTCTACGGGCCCGGCGGGGAGCGGCTCGTCGCCGGCGACCGCCTCGTCATGGGCGAGCTGGCGACAACGCTCGAGACGGTTCGC
>Ga0111539_10011583_pt1 | contig 11067 bp, 10 predicted proteins | sample RhiMethybrSRZTD1_FD_79667 | JGI IMG/M metagenome (GOLD analysis project Ga0111539, IMG submission 79667) | Populus rhizosphere microbial communities from Tennessee, USA - Rhizosphere MetaG P. TD hybrid SRZTD1 (version 2) (version 2) | ecosystem: Host-associated > Plants > Roots > Rhizosphere >... | reverse complement strand
TTGTCTCGAATGGTCAGCGTGTCGCCATTGGCCCGCTCTTCGGACACGTTGAAACTCCTTGTGACGATCTGCCGACCCGTCAGGGCCGGTGCGACCAACCTATGCCGGAACACTGTCAGGGTCGAAACCAGGGCCCAGCCTGTGAGCCCGCTGAGCGGGGCCGGGTTGCTCGCCCAGAGTGTGCCTGACCCGCCCTAGCCTGAACTCGTGCCGCGGATCGTGTCGTTGCTGCCGTCAGGAACCGAGTGGGTCTATGCGCTCGGCTTCGAGGACAGTCTCGCCGGGGTGACCTTCGAGTGCGACTTTCCGGCCGGCGTCCGCACTCGGCATCCGGTCGTCGTGCACGGCCTGCCGACCGAGGGACTGCCGCCGGGGGAGATCGACGCCATGGTCCGGGCCCGGGTCGAGGCGGGCGAGCCGTTGTACACCCTCGACACCGACGCGCTGGCCCGGATCGCGCCGGACGTCGTCGTCACCCAGGACCTCTGCCGGGTCTGCGCGCTGCCGGCGGACGATGTCGCGAGCGCGATCGACCTGGTGGGCTGCCCGTCGCAGTTGGTGACGCTCGATCCGCATCGCCTCGGTGATGTGCTGGACGGCGCCGTCGCCCTGGCGGCTGCGGTCGGCGTCGAGGACAGCGGGCGGCGGCTGCGTGGCGAGTTGAGCGCGCGGCTGGACCGGGTCGCCGATCGGCTGCGCGGGCTCCGGTCGCCTCGGGTGCTTGTGCTCGAGTGGACCGACCCTCCGTTCCTCGCCGGCCACTGGGTCCCGGACATGGTGGCCGCCGCCGGGGGTGAGGCGGTCCTTGCCGACCCGGGCGGCCGATCCGTGACGACGACGTGGCCGGCCCTCGGCGGGCTGGACCCGGACGTCGTGGTCGTCGCACCGTGCGGCTTCGGGCTCGACGCCGCGATGCAGCACGGCCGGGCCGTCCTCGACCGGCTGCCCGATGCCGCGGCGGTCTGGGCCGTCGACGCCGGGGCGCTCGTCACCCGGCCCGGTCCGCGTACGGTCGACGGCGTCGAGGCACTGGCGTACGCGCTGCATCCGGAGGCGTTCGATCCACCGCCCGCAGGGCGAGTCGCCCGGCTCCGGCCCTAGGTCCGGGTTGTGGACAAAACGTGTCTGAATGCCCCCATCGGGCGATCGGGTCAAGCCGTTTTGACCGGCCTACCGTCGGCTGGGTATTCTGGGCGGTCGTTATGCGCATCGATAGCGCGTGCTGTCGTGCGCCCACCTCGGGGCATCCGATCCAACGAGAAACGAAGGCCAGACACCCGTGCGTACGTATAGCCCGAAGCCCAGCGACGTCCAGCGTCAGTGGTACGTGATCGACGCCGCCGATGTCGTGTTGGGCCGGCTCGCCGTCCACGCCGCGACCCTGCTGCGCGGCAAGCACAAGCCGATGTTCGCGCCGCACATCGACACGGGCGACTTCGTGATCATCGTCAACGCGGACAAGGTCGCGCTGTCGGGCAACAAGCGAGCCGACAAGCGCGCCTACCGGCACTCCGGCTACCCGGGCGGCCTTCGCGCCGTGAGCTACGCCCAGCTGCTCGACAAGCACCCCGAGAAGGCGGTCGAGAAGGCCGTGTGGGGCATGCTTCCCAAGAACAAGCTCGGCCGCTCGATGCTCAAGAAGCTGAAGGTCTACGCGGGTCCGGACCACCCGCACTCGGCCCAGCAGCCCCAGCAGTTCGAGATCACCCAGATTGCGCAGTGAGGACCACCGTGGCTGACAGCCCCACCACCGACGCCGACGCGACCACCGCCGACAGCGACAGCGACGCGAGTCCGGTCGCCTACACGTCCGAGACGTCGCCGACCGCGGCGGCCACGGATCGGCCGGCCACCGTGGCGCCCGCGTCCGCGACCGGCCGCCGCAAGGAGTCGGTCGCCCGCGTCCGCCTGGTGCCCGGCAGCGGCAACTGGACCATCAACGGCAAGGACCTCGACGCCTACTTCCCCAACAAGGTCCACCAGCAGCTCATCAAGGAGCCGCTGGTGCTCACCAGCCTGGTCGACCGGTTCGACGTGATCGCCCGGATCCACGGTGGCGGCACGACCGGTCAGGCCGGTTCGCTGCGACTCGGCGTCGCCCGCGCGCTCAACGAGATCGACGCGGAGGTCAACCGTCCGGTGCTGAAGAAGGCCGGCCTGCTCACCCGGGACGCCCGGGTCAAGGAGCGCAAGAAGGCCGGGCTCAAGAAGGCCCGGAAGGCGCCGCAGTACAGCAAGCGCTAGGGGCGGCCGATGGGTCGGCTCTTCGGCACCGATGGCGTACGCGGGGTCGCCAACCGCGACCTCACCGCCGAGCTTGCGCTCGACCTGTCCGTTGCGGCAGCCCATGTCCTCGGCGAGGCCGGTGTCTTCGAGGGACACCGCCCGGTCGCCGTCGTGGGCCGCGACCCTCGTGCCTCCGGTGAGTTCCTGGAGGCCGCCGTGGTCGCCGGGCTCGCATCGGCGGGAGTCGACGTCTGGCGGCTCGGCGTCCTGCCGACCCCCGCGGTGGCCTTCCTGACCGCCGACCTCGGCGCCGACCTCGGCGTGATGCTGTCGGCCAGTCACAACCCGATGCCGGACAACGGCGTCAAGTTCTTCGCCCGAGGCGGGCACAAGCTCGACGACGCGATCGAGGACGCCATCGAGGGCCGGCTGCGCGAGCCGTGGCAGCGGCCCACCGGCGCCGACGTCGGCCGGGTACGGCTGCGTGACGACGTCGCCAGGCGCTATGTCGGCCACGTGGCCAAGACCCTCCCACACGGCCTCAACGGCCTTCGGGTCGTGCTCGACTGTGCCAACGGCGCGGCGTACGAGTTGGCGCCGGCCGCCTTCGAGGCCGCCGGAGCGCGCGTACTCACCATCCACGACCGTCCCGACGGGCTCAACATCAACGATGGCTGCGGCTCGACCCACCTGGGCGACCTGTGCGCCGCCGTGGTCCGCGAGAAGGCACATGTCGGGTTCGCCTTCGACGGCGACGCCGACCGGTGCCTCGCCGTCGACGCGGAGGGCAACGCCATCGACGGCGATCGGCTGCTCGCGATCCTGGCGCTGGCGATGCGGGACCGTGGCGAGCTCGCCTCCGACGTGGTCGTGTCGACCGTCATGAGCAACATCGGGTTCATCCGGGCGATGCGCGAGGCAGGCATCACCGTCGAGCAGACCGCGGTCGGCGACCGCTACGTGCTGGAGGCGATGCGCGAGGGCAGCTTCACCCTCGGCGGTGAGCAGTCCGGACACGTGATCATGTCGAGCTTCGCGACCACCGGCGATGGCATCCTGACCGGGTTGCACGTCGCCTCGCGGATGGCGCAGACGCGGAGCTCGCTCACCGAGCTGGCCAGCGTCGTGACGCCGCTGCCGCAGGTGCTGGTCAACGTCCGCGGGGTCGACAAGACCAAGGTGACCAGCCACCCGGACATCGAGGAGGCCGTGCGCGCCGCCGAGTCCACGCTCGGCGAGTCCGGGCGGGTCCTCCTGCGACCGTCGGGCACGGAGCCGCTGGTGCGCGTCATGGTCGAGGCGTCGACGCCGTCCCAGGCGCAGAGCGTCGCCGACGAGCTGGCCAGAGTCGTACGCAAACACCTGGCGCTCTAGCTCCCGAGCGATCGGCGCGCCGGAAATCTGGGTGAGCCGGTCGGCGCTGCCGCGTAGCCTTTCGGTCCGTGATCACGATTCGGCGGCTCAATCCGTACGACGACGCGGAGTTCGCCGCCTTCCATGCCGCGTATGCCGCGGCCGACAGCTTCGAACGCCCCTACTCCGCCACCTGGTCGATCGAGGAGCTGGTGGTGCCGTTCCGGCGGAAGTCGGTCGACGCCGACCACTACGGCCTGATCGCCCAGGACGGGGACGCCGTCGTCGGGGTGGCCTTCCTCGAGCTGCCGCTGAGCGACAATCTCGAGCGGGCCGACGTCTGCGTCTTCGTGCCGCCCGAGCACCGGCGCCGCGGTCTCGGCTCCGCCCTGGCTCGCCAGATCGCGGTCGATCTGCGCCAGCGTGGCCGGACCGGCTGGATCTGCCTCGTGTCCGGGCGGCGCTACGACCAGCAGGACGACACCGTGGTGCCGGGCGAGGCGTTCGCCGCCCGATTCGGTCTGACCCTACGGCAGCGGGAGGTCCAGCGCAGGCTGAGTCTCCCGGCGCCGGTCGAGCGGCTGGATGCACTCACCCGCGACGCCGCGTCTCACCACGGGGACTACCGGCTGGAGCGATGGGTCAACGCGTGCCCTGAGGAGTACGTCGAGGCGTACTGCGCGCTGAAGGCCGCGATGGTCGACGAGATGCCGCGCGACGACCTGGAGATCGAGTCCGAGCAGTGGGACGCCGAGCGACTGGCCGACTTCGACGCGTTCTATCTGGAGCAGGACCGCACCCGCTACGTGCATGTCGCGGTCGCGCCCGACGGCAGCATCGCCGGCCACACCGAGCTCGTCGTGCCGGCACACGATCCCGAGCTGATCTACCAGTGGGACACGCTCGTGCTGCCTGGACATCGTGGCCACCGGCTCGGGATGGCGCTGAAGGCGGCCAACCTCGCGTGGGTCCAGGCCGAGCACCCCGAGCGCACGGCGGTCCGCACCTGGAACGCGGAGACCAACGACCCCATGATCGCGGTCAACGAGGCGATGGGCTTCGAGCCGGTGGAGTACGAAGGAACCTGGCAGGGAGACGTCCCTCGTGACTGACCTCAAGGTACGGCCGCTCGATGCGCTCGACGACGCCGAGTACGCCGCGGCGTACGACGTCTACGAGCGGGGCGAGAAGCACGGCCGCCGCGATGAGTACGCCCAGATCATCGGCGCGACCTCGTGGCGCAACGCCTTGACCCGGCCGCTGTCGATGCGGTCGCGGAGCGCGTGGGCCGCCTGGCGCGGCTCGACGATCGTCGGCGTCGCCTCGATGACCATGCCGCTCAGCGACAACACCCACCTGGGTTGGGGGGCGGTGTCGGTCGACCCGGAGCACCGGCGCCAGGGGATCGGCAGCGCGTTGCTCGACAAGGCCGAGGAGGCGCTCCGGCGGGCCGGGCGACGGATCGCGGTGTTCGAGGTGGACCGCCCGGCCGACTCCGGCGACGACTGGCCGGGCACCGCCTTCGCGACCCGGCGCGGTTACGCGAGGGCGCTGCATGAGGCGCACCAGGTGCTCGACCTGCCCGCGGCCATCGATCTCGCGGTGTCGGCGCGCGACGGCTACCGCGTCGTGTCGTGGCTCGATCGTTGTCCGGATGAATGGGCCGAGAGCTACGCCGCGATGATGACGAGGTTCCACGACGAGGCGCCGACCGGCGACCTCGACATGGAGCCGACCGACTGGACCGTCGAGCGGCTGCGGGAGACCGAGGCCGACTGGGCGGCTCGCGGCCGGCGGTTCCTGGTGAGTGCCGCCGTGTCGCCGCAGGGCGATCTGGTCGGCTACACCGAGATCAGCGTGAACATCGACGATCTCGACGCCTTCCAGGACGAGACGCTGGTCGACCCGGCGCATCGCGGCCACCGCCTCGGCCTCGCGATCAAGGCGGCGAACCTCGTGGCGCTCGGCTCGGAGCTGCCGGACAAGCGCCGCGTCCACACGACGGTGTCGCCGGCGAACGACGCGATGAACTCGGTCAACCGCACACTCGGCTTCGAGCCGGTCGAGTTCTACGACGAGTGGCAGCGCGACCTGACCGCCTGACGAGTTGTCAGCCCACGTTGCCCTGGAGGGCAAATGGGGGCTGACAAGTCAAAGCTTGCGGAGCCGGATCCAGCGGACCGAGTGGTCGGCGTCCTTGCGGAGCACGAGAGAGGCCCGGCCACGCGTCGGGGCGATGTTCTCGGCCAGGTTGGGGCCGTTGATGCCGTCCCACAGCGACTTCGCCTGGGCGACGGCCTGGTCGTGGGTGAGGTCCGCGTAGCGCCGGAAGTACGACTCGGGCTCGCGGAACGCCGTCTCGCGCAGCCGGAGGAAGCGCTCGACGTACCACTGCCGGATGTCACCCGGCGCCGCGTCGACGTAGACGGAGAAGTCGAAGAAGTCGCTGACGGCGAGGCCCTGTCGCCCGTCGCGTCGGACCCGGGCCGGCTGCAGCACGTTCAGCCCCTCGAACAAGACGATGTCCGGCCGCTGCAGTACGACGTACTCGTCGGTGATGTCGTAGCGCAGGTGCGAGTAGATCGGCGCCTTGACCTCCTCGGCGCCGGACTTCAGGTCGATGATGAACCGAAGCAGTGCCTTGCGGTCGTACGACTCGGGGAAGCCCTTGCGTTGCAGCAGGCCACGCGCCTCCAGCTCGGCGTTGGACAGCAGGAAGCCGTCGGTCGTCACCAGCTCGACCCGCGGATGCTCCGGCCCCCATCGCGACAGCAGCTCCTTGAGCAGCCGGGCCGTGGTTGACTTGCCGACCGCGACCGAGCCCGCGATGCCGATGACGAACGGCGTTCGTTCCTCCTGCTGCCGGTGCAGGAACGACTCGGAGGCCCGGAACAGTGCGCCGGTGTGACGGACGTACAGGTCGAGCAGCTCCGACAGCGGGAGGTAGACCTGGCGTACCTCGTCGACGTCGAGCTCGTCGCCCAGGCTGCGCACGCGGGAGACCTCGCTCGGGGTCATGGGCTGGTCGACCCGCTCGGCCAGCGCCGCCCAGGTGGCCCGATCCAGCTCGACGTACGGAGACGAGGACATGCCCACCATCCTTCCCTGACACCCCGGGCGGTCCGGAGGCGGTGGTCGCGCCGACTAGGGTGATCGGCATGTGCGGCATCGTCGGATATGTGGGAGCGCGGCCGGCGCAGGACATCGTCATCGACGGCCTGCGGCGGCTGGAGTACCGGGGGTACGACTCCGCCGGAATCGCGCTGCTCGAAGGAGGTGCGGTACGGGTCGAGAAGCGGGCCGGGAAGCTCGCGAACCTGGACAAAGCGCTGTCGGAGAACCCGCTGCCACCGGCGACGACCGGCATCGGCCACACCCGCTGGGCCACTCACGGGCCGCCGACCGACCGCAACGCGCACCCGCACGTCGACTGCCACGGCCGGGTGGCGGTCATCCACAACGGCATCATCGAGAACTTCGCCTCGCTCCGGGCCGGACTCGAGCAGCGCGGCCACGAGCTCGCGTCGGACACCGACACCGAGGCCGTGGCGCACCTGCTCGAGGAGCAACTGGCCGACGGCGCCGACATCGGCGACGCACTGCGGGCGGTGTGCCAGCAGCTCGAGGGCGCGTTCACGCTGGTGGTCGTCGACGCGGAGCGACCCGACGTCGTCGCCGCGGCTCGCCGCAACTCGCCGCTGGTGGTGGGCCGCGGTCGGGGCGAGAACTTCGTCGCCTCGGACGTCACCGCGTTCATCGAGCACACTCGCGAGGCGATCGAGCTGGGCCAGGATCAGGTCGTCGTGCTGACCGAGGACGAGATCGTCGTCACCGACTTCGACGGGCAGCCGGCGGCGACCCACGAGTACCACGTCGACTGGGACGCGGCCGCTGCCGAGAAGGGCGGCTACGAGTGGTTCATGCTCAAGGAGATCGACGAGCAGCCGGAGGCGGTCGCCAACACGCTGCTCGGGCGGCACGCCAGCGACGGGTCGTTGCAGCTGGACGAGATGCGGCTGTCCGACGACGAGTTGCGCCAGATCGACAAGGTCATCATCATCGCCTGCGGCACCGCGTTCTATGCCGGGCTGGTCGCGAAGTACGCGATCGAGCACTGGACCCGGCTGCCGTGCGAGGTGGAGCTGGCCAGTGAGTTCCGCTATCGCGACCCGGTCGTGGGCCGATCGACGCTGGTCGTCGCGATCAGCCAGTCCGGCGAGACGATGGACACGCTGATGGCGATCCGGCATGCCCGGCTGCAGCACGCGCGGGTGCTCGCGGTCTGCAACACCAACGGCTCGACGATCCCGCGGGAGTCCGACGCGGTGATCTACACCCACGCCGGCCCGGAGGTGGGTGTCGCCGCCACGAAGACCTTCCTGGCCCAGATCGTCGCCTGCTACCTGCTCGGGCTCTACCTCGCCCAGGTGCGTGGCATGAAGTACGGCGACGAGATCAACGCGATCGTCGAAGCGCTCGACGCGGTGCCCGACGGCATCGCACGACTGCTTGCCGATGCCGACCAGGTGCGAGCCCTCGCCGACGAGCTCGCCGGGGCGAAGTCGTTCCTGTTCCTGGGCCGCCACGTCGGATACCCGGTGGCGCTGGAGGGGGCGCTGAAGCTCAAGGAGCTCGCCTACCTGCATGCCGAGGGATTCGCCGCGGGCGAGCTCAAACACGGGCCGATCGCGCTGATCGAGGAGGGGGTGCCGGTCTTCGTGGTCGTGCCGCCCCGAGGGCGCGACCTGCTCCACGACAAGGTCGTCAGCAACATCCAGGAGATCAGGTCGCGCGGGGCGCGGACGATCGTGCTCGTCGAGGACGGCGACGACGACGTCACGGCCTACGCGTCGCATGTGATCCGGCTGCCGAAGGTGCCGACCCTGCTGCAGCCGCTGGTGTCGACGGTTCCCCTGCAGATCTTCGCCTGTGCCCTGGCGACCCGGCTCGGTCACGACGTCGACCAGCCGCGCAACCTGGCCAAGTCGGTGACCGTGGAGTAGGTGGCGCCATGATCGTCGGGGTCGGCATCGATGTGGTCGACGTGGTGCGGTTCGGCCAGACCCTGGAGCGGACCCCTGCGCTGCGGCAGCGGGTGTTCACCGCCGCCGAGCGCGATCTGCCACTGGGCTCGCTGGCCGGCCGGTTCGCGGCCAAGGAGGCGCTCGCCAAGGCGCTCGGTGCGCCGACCGGACTGTCCTGGCTCGACGCCGAGGTCCGCAACGACCCCGACGGCAAGCCGCTGCTGACCATGACCGGGGGAGTCGCGGCGCTGGCCGACAAGCTCGGCGCCGACAGGGCCCATCTGTCGATCTCGCACGACGGCGACATCGCCTCGGCCGTCGTCGTACTGGAAGGCTGACGGCGCTCCGCTAGCCGACGGCCCGGGGTCCGGAACAAAGGTTGTCCGACCTATGAATTCGGGACCGAAAGTCCTCGCCATGTCGGGCCCGACGGATGCAGGCTTGGTCATCGGGTCCGGCACTGCCATGCCGGCGGCAGGGCCAGACTCATAGGGGAAGTGAAACCTCAGTGGACGATCCGACGAATCGCTACGGCGTCATCATCATCGGGGGCGGACAGGCCGGTCTCGCCCTCGGCTACTTCCTGTCCCGCCAGGACTCGGCGTACACGATCCTGGAGGCGGCCGCCGAGCCGGCGGCGGCCTGGCAGCGGCGGTGGGACTCGCTGCGGCTGTTCACCTCGGCCCGCTACAGCGGCCTGCCCGGACAGTCCTTCCCGGGCGATCCGGATCACTATCCGACCCGCGACGAGGTCGTCGGCTATCTGACCGACTACGCCCGCCGGTTCGAGCTGCCGGTCCAGCTCGACAGCCGAGTACGGTCGCTCACCCAGGTCGACGGCGGGTACGAGGTCGTCGCGGCCGGCCGGACGTACCTGGCTGACCAGGTCGTCGTCGCGACCGGCCCGTTCCAGCAGCCGCTGGTGCCGCCGATCGCCGCCCGGCTCGAACCGGGTGTGCGCCAGCTGCACAGCAGTGACTACCGGCGTCCCGAGGACATCGCGTCCGGACCGGTGCTCGTCGTCGGCGGGGGCAACTCCGGCTTCCAGATCGCCGAGGAGCTGACCGCCGCGCACGAGGTCCACCTGTCGGTGGGTTCGCGGCAGAAGCCGCTGCCGCAGCGGATCCTCGGCCGCGACCTGTTCTGGTACCTCGACGCCACCGGCCTGATCCGCAAGTCCGTGGAGTCGAGGCTCGGCCGGAGGTTCGCCGGCAAGGACACGCTGATCGGCTCGAGCCCCCGCGCGCTGCGGCGGCGCGGCGTGCACCTGCATCAGCGGGCCATCGACGCCCATGGCACGGAGGTGACCTTCGGCGACGGCGGGAAGCTCCGGGTCGGCGCGGTGGTCTGGGCGACCGGTTTCATCGGCGACTACTCGTGGATCGATGCTCCGGTGATCGACGACCGCGGTCGCCCGATCCACCAGCGGGGTGTGACGGCGTCGCCGGGCCTCTACTTCCTCGGCCAGACCTGGCAGCACACCCGCGGCTCTGCCCTGCTCGGCTGGGTCAAGGACGACGCGGAGTACCTCGCGGGCGTCATCAGCGAATCCACCCGGGCGACAGCCCGCTGACCGACCTTTGAGCACAGGAGCATCAGACGAGCACAGGAGATGCAGATATGAGCGCTACCGAGCACTTCCCGAGTGACATCGCGGGTCTGGCCGCCGCCCGGCCGACCGAGCAGGTCGACATCCCCGATGGTGGCGAGTACGACCTGACCATCGGGCCGGTCGCCAAGCAGCTCGGCTCCGAGACCGTACGGATGCTGGGCTACGGCGGCTCGATCCCGGGCCCGACCCTCCGGGTCCGGCAGGACTCCGAGATCGTCGTGAACGTCCTCAACCAGGGCGACCACCCGACGACGGTCCATTGGCACGGGCTCCGCCTGGAGAACCGCTACGACGGGACCCACGAGACGCAGCCGCTGACTCCGGTCGGCGGCAGGTTCGCCGCCCGCTGCCGGTTCCCCGACCCGGGCGTCTACTGGTACCACCCGCATGTCCGCGAGGACTACGGCCAGGAGATGGGGCTCTACGGCAACATCCTGGTCGAGCCGGCCGATCCGGACTACTGGCCGCCGGTCAATCGCGAGATCGCGCTGACCCTCGACGACATCCTCATCGAGGACGGCAAGGTCGCGCCGTTCCACCGGGAGCAGACCACGCACGCGGCGATGGGCCGCTTCGGCGACCTGTTGCTGGTGAGCGGCGAGACCGATGCGTCGTTCGCCGTCCGGTCCGGCGAGGTCGTCCGGCTCTACCTCACCAACACCGCCAACACCCGGGTGTTCCGGGTCGTCCTGCCAGGTGCGCGAATGAAGTTGGTGGGTGGCGACAGCGGCCGCGTCGAGCACGAGACGTTGGTCGAGGACGTCGTCATCGCGCCGTCGGAGCGGGTGGTGGTCGACGTCCACTTCGACCGGCCGGGCGACCTGACCCTCGAGCACCACACGCCCGAGCAGG
>Ga0111539_10011582_pt1 | contig 11068 bp, 7 predicted proteins | sample RhiMethybrSRZTD1_FD_79667 | JGI IMG/M metagenome (GOLD analysis project Ga0111539, IMG submission 79667) | Populus rhizosphere microbial communities from Tennessee, USA - Rhizosphere MetaG P. TD hybrid SRZTD1 (version 2) (version 2) | ecosystem: Host-associated > Plants > Roots > Rhizosphere >... | reverse complement strand
GGAGCTTACATCTGCGGCGAGGAAACGGCCCTTCTTGAAAGTCTGGAAGGCAAGCGAGGCATGATTCGGTTTCGGCCGCCGCTGCCGGCTGTTTCGGGGCTTTACGGGAAACCGACGATTCTCAATAACGTCATCTCGCTGGCTTCGGTCCCGATCATTCTCGACAAGGGTGCGGCCTTCTACAAGAATTTCGGCATGGGCCGCTCCCGTGGAACGCTGCCCTTCCAGATTTCCGGAAACATCAAACGCGGCGGACTGGTTGAGAAGGCCTTTGGCCTGACGTTGCGGCAACTTCTTTATGACTTCGGTGGCGGCAGCCTCAGCGGAAGGCCGATCCGGGCGGTGCAGGTCGGTGGGCCATTGGGAGCGTATATCCCTGAATCTCAATTCGATACGCCACTCGACTACGAATCCTTTGCCGCGAACAAGGCCATGATCGGGCATGGGGGCGCGGTCGCCTTCGACGACACCGTCGATATGGCGCAGATGGCGCGTTTTGCGATGGAATTCTGCGCGCTCGAGTCGTGCGGAAAGTGCACGCCCTGCCGCATCGGCTCGACGCGAGGCGTGGAAGTGATGGACAAAATCATTCAGAACCGAAACCGGGAAGCGAATCTTTATTTGCTTCGGGACCTCTGCGACGTCATGCTCAATGGGTCGCTTTGCGGATTGGGCGGGTTGATCCCATATCCCGTTTTGAGCGCAGTCCGGCACTTTCCGCGGGATTTCGGTGTGAAAGATGTGGCAGCATTGGATCTGCCCTGAGGAAGGCTTATGCAATCCATTACAGACATTGATCTTGGAACCCCGAAACGGTCTTCGGAAAAGAAGATCACGCTCGATGTTGACGGCGTAACCGTCAGCGTTCCGGAGGGCAGTTCGGTAATGTATGCTGCCTCCATTGCGGGTCGTCAGGTTCCCAAACTCTGCTCGACGGATACGCTCGAAGCGTTTGGATCATGCCGTCTGTGTCTGGTTGAGATCGAAGGACGTCGGGGCTATCCCGCATCCTGCACGACGCCCGCCGAAGCTGGAATGAAGATCCGCACACAGTCGAACAGACTGGCAGACCTGCGCCGTGGTGTGATGGAACTCTACATCTCCGACCATCCGCTGGATTGTCTGACCTGTCCGGCCAACGGCCATTGCGAATTGCAGGATATGGCCGGTGCTGTGGGTCTCCGTGAAGTCCGCTACGGCTACGATGGCGCCAACCACCTAGATAAACCCAAAGACACCTCGAATCCATACTTCACCTTCGATCCCAGCAAGTGCATCGTCTGCAGCCGCTGCGTTCGAGCTTGCGACGAAATTCAGGGAACTCTTGCCTTGACGATCGATGGCCGCGGCTTCGCTTCGATGATTTCCCCCGGCCAGATGCAGAACTTCATGGACTCCGAGTGCGTTTCCTGCGGTGCCTGTATCCAGGCTTGTCCGACGGCCACTCTCATGGAGAAGTCGGTCTACGACTATGGCCAGCCGGATCGCGTGGTCGAAACCACCTGCGCGTATTGCGGGGTCGGATGCTCCTTCAAGGCGGAAGTTAAAGGGAATCAGGTTGTGCGCATGGTGCCCAACAAGAATGGCCAGGCGAACGAAGGTCATTCCTGTGTGAAGGGCCGTTTCGCCTTCGGATACACGACGCATCCGGATCGGATTACGAAGCCGATGATCCGAAAGTCCATCGACGATCCCTGGAAGGAAGTGAGCTGGAATGAAGCTATCGGTTATGTCGCCTCCGAGTTCAAACGCATCCAGGAAAAGTATGGGCGAGAATCTATAGGCGCCGTCACATCGTCCCGCTGCACCAACGAAGAAACATTCGTGATGCAAAAGCTCGTGCGCGCTGTTTTCAATAACAACAACGTCGACACTTGCGCGCGCGTCTGCCATTCCCCAACGGGATATGGCTTGAAGACGACCTTCGGAACATCGGCGGGAACGCAGGAGTTCAAGTCCGTCGATCAGGCCGACGTGATCCTGATCATCGGCGCGAATCCCACGGACGGTCATCCCGTGTTCGCCTCGCGGATGAAGCAGCGTTTGCGCCAGGGCGCGAAGCTGATCATTGCCGATCCTCGTGCGATTGATCTGGTCCGCACGCCGCCCCATATCGAAGCCGACTACCACCTTCAACTCAAACCGGGTACGAACGTTGCGCTGATCAATGGCCTGGCGCACGTCATCGTGACTGAAGGTCTGGCCAATGACGCCTTCGCGGCTGAACGTTGCGATCCGGCGGAGTACCAGGCCTGGAAAGATTTTGTCTCCCAGCCCAAATACTCACCGGAAGAAGTGGAGCACATCACCGGCGTACCCGCGACGGAGATTCGCGAAGCTGCGCGGCTGTATGCCCGTCCGGGCAATTCAGCGATCTACTACGGACTTGGCGTTACCGAACACAGTCAGGGCTCGACGATGGTTATTGGCATGGCCAACCTGGCGATGGCAACGGGCAACCTCGGTCGCGAAGGCGTGGGCGTGAGTCCACTGCGTGGTCAGAACAACGTTCAGGGTTCGTGCGACATGGGATCGTTCCCCCATGAGTTGTCCGGATATCGGCACATTTCCGATGCCGGCGTTCGATCCCTTTTTGAGAAAGAGTGGGGCGTCCATCTCGACGCCGAGCCGGGCCTTCGTATACCGAACATGTTTGATGCCGCGCTCGATGGCAGTTTCAAAGGCATGTACATCCAGGGTGAGGACTTCGTTCAGTCCGATCCGAACACACAGCACATCGAGGGCGCCATGCGCGCAATGGAATGCGTGGTTGTCCAGGATTTGTTCCTGGTGGAGACGGCCAAGTTTGCACACGTCTTCCTGCCGGGATCGACCTTCCTCGAGAAGGACGGTACGTTCACTAACGCCGAACGCCGCATTCAACTGGTTCGTAAAGTCATGCCACCCGTTGCGGGAATGGCGGACTGGGAAATCACCTGCGCCATCTCAAACGCGATGGGCTATCCGATGAACTACAACCATCCGTCGGAAATCATGGATGAAATCGCGCGGCTCACCCCGACCTTTGCCGGAGTGAGCTTCGAGAAGATCGACAAACTGGGCAGCGTGCAGTGGCCGTGCAACGACAAGGCACCGGAAGGAACGCCGACGATGCACATCGGCGGTTTCGCTCGAGGTAAAGGCAAGTTTGTGCTGACCGAATACGTTGCCACCGACGAGCGTACCAGCCGCAAATATCCCCTGATTCTGACGACAGGCCGAATCCTGTCTCAGTACAACGTTGGCGCGCAGACGCGCCGCACCGAGAATGTCGTGTGGCACGAGGAAGATGTTCTCGAGATTCATCCCCACGATGCCGAACAGCGTGGAATCAAGAACGGCGGCACGGTCGAAGTTGCGAGCCGTGCCGGCAACGTCGTGTTACACGCGCGTGTGACCGAAAGGATCCAGCCCGGAGTGGTCTACACCACATTCCATCATCCTGACACCGGCACCAACGTCGTCACGACGGACAACTCGGACTGGGCGACCAACTGTCCGGAATACAAGGTGACTGCAGTTGAAGTGACTCCCGTCAACCGTCCGTCAGAATGGCAGAAACAGCACCGCGATTTTACGGAGCAGCAGGAAGAGCTGCTCGATCAGCGCGTCGTGACGAAGAGCTAAAAGCAGGCCATGGATATTCACCATCTCGTCAAGATGGCGAACAGCATCGGCGATTTCTTCGTATCGGAGCCCGACAAGGCAAAAGGCGTGAAGGGCGTCGCCGATCACATCCGGAGTTTCTGGGAACCGCGCATGCGTCGTGAGATCTTTGCCCACATCGACAAGACTTCCGGCGAAGGCCTCAACGAGATCGTCCTCACCGCGCTCCGAACTCATCGGAAGGAACTCGGGGGATAAGGCGCGTTCAGGCGATCGGATTACCTGATGGGTCATCCGCGGCCCACCTCAAAAACCTGTCGCCAGAATCCATTTACAAACTCCTTTAGTTAGCGGCCCATTTCTCGGGAGCGGGGGTATGGGCGAGGTCTATCGCGCGGATGATCTGAAGTTAGGGCAGCCCGTCGCGTTGAAGTTTCTCCCGAAAGCGCTGGCTTCGGATCCCGTACGGCGCGAGCGATCTTCGCGGAAGTGCGGATCACGCGTCAACTGGCCCATCCGAATATCTATACAGAAGCACGAGACCATTGCGATTCGTTTCTTCATGCCAACACTCCTTGAGATCGGTTTGACTGCGGTTGCCTATTTCTGTCGCGTCGAATCAGGCGTGCGCAAGGGATTTGATCAGGCACGTTTAGATCTGGGGACAGACTCCGATTCTGCTTCCGAAAGTGGTAGGAGCACGATCGAGGCGCCCATCATCCGCCAAGGTAGCCAGAGCACGGCGCTGAGGCTTTCACCGGGTATCCGGAGGAAGAATACTTTAGAATTCGGAGTGTGTCCCACATTTCCAGGAGAGCGAAATGAAACTGCTCAAGAGTCTCACCCTATTCAGCGCACTGATTCTGACCGCCTCGGAGTTTCAATCCGCGCAGAACCAGCGGGCTGCACAATCGAAGGCTGCCCCAAAGGTGGGCCAGACATTTAAGGAGTGCCGGAATTGTCCCGACATGGTCGTCGTTCCAGCCGGCGCCTTCATGATGGGATCTCCTGCCGATGAGCCGGAGCGCCGCGAGAATGAGCGTCAGCACAAGGTCACGATCGCCCGTCCCTTCGCGATCGCGAAAACGGAAGTCACGTGGGATCAGTGGGAGGCCTGCGTGCGTGACCGGTGGTGTGACGGCATCGCTGTCGAGAATGCGTTGCGCACAAATGAAGACGGTACGCCCAATGCGAACTTTGTGGACTGGGGACGCGGCACGAGGCCTGTTATTGGAGTCAGTTGGTTCGATGCGCAGACTTTTGTCGGGTGGCTGAATTCGAAAACGGGAGCGGACGACGCCTACCGGTTGCCATCGGAAGCGGAATGGGAGTATGCCGCCCGTGCCGGAACGACAACGCCTTACCCTTGGGGAGCGAAGCTGGATCACAACTACGGCAACTTCGGCGTTCCGAGCGGGGGCCTCGGAGGGAAGGCTGAAGGACGCGATGTGTGGGTGGACCAGACGGCTCCCGTCGCATCGTTTCCGCCGAACGCGTTCGCTCTTTATGACATGAACGGGAATGTTTTCGAGTGGGTGGAGGACTGCTATGAAGCGGACTTTGCTCACGCCCCTGTCGATGGGACTGCGAACAAGCAGGGCAATTGCGCCAACCGTGTGTTCCGCGATGGCACGTTTCTGAGCAATCCCTATATGCAGCGCTCAGCGCGTCGCGGTGCCCCTTATCCGGCCACACGTCGTGGCCGGAACTATCTGGGTTTCCGCGTCGCGAAGACGCTGGACTGAGATCTCTCCCAGGACTACGAGCTCTGAAGATCAGCTATCCAAAGAGTGCCTGCAGAAAATCGACCAATTCATGACGGAACACAGGCATCTGGTGCGCTCCTTCGTACTCTTTCCACGTATGAACGACGTTGGCCGCTTGCAGACGCTGCACAAATACTCGCGAGCCGCGACACACGTTGTCTGCGGCGCCGCAACCGATCCATATCAACTTGTAGTTTTTCGACACGTTTGGGCGGGCCAGGGAAGGACCGAATCGCTGGTCCATGGATGGCAAGCCCTCCTCCTCGTCGCCGCGCGGTACCAATGATCCGCTGATGGATCCGATACTCCCAAAGAGTTCCGGATGTCGAAAGCCTGCGTACATGGCAAATTCACCGCCAAGCGACACACCTGCGACTGCCCATGAACTCGCGTCGGTCCTTACTCGATATCGCTCCTTGACCAACGGCACGAGTTCGTCGACGAGAATCGTTTCGAACTGACGCAAGTTATCGTCGCCACGACGAGTTCTTGCGGCCGGGTCAACATCCGAGGCATGCATCACGATAATCGCCGGCGCCATTCGGCCTTCTGCGATGAGATTGTCGAACACGAGTTCTGCTGATCCGGCGCCGCTGGTCCATTCCGTCTCATCGCCTGGAGTACCCGGCAACAGGATGAGCACCGGATACCGTCGAGACGCCTTTGGCTCGTATGCTGGAGGGGTATAGACAACGAACCCACGCATTCTCTGCTGCGATCGTGAATAGAACCGCTCGTGATGCAGTGTGCCCGGTGGCCGGTTCTGTGGTTCCCAGGGCGCATGCTGCGGCTGCGCGGCGATGGTAAAACGGTTCGAGGCGCCTCGTCCCGCCCCAAACGCATAGGTGCAGCGGCACGAAGGATCATCAGCTCTCACGCCATCGACCAGGAACGCATACTGGTAGATGTTCGGTTCGAGAGGGCCTTGGGTAGCAGTCCAGACGCCTTGAGCGTCCTTGGCAAGCGGGACGGGTGGACCGCCCATCCAATCTCCAGAGAGTTGAACCTCCTTCGCCGTCGGCGCCCAGAATCTGAAGACGACCATGCGATCGGGGCGCACCTCAGGGGAGACCAGCACCGGCGGTCCCTGAGCCGATCGGGTTGTCGGTAACAGCGAGAGACATATCCCCAGCATGATCACTGCACGTCGAATCATAAGAGCGCTCTTGAGAGTCGAACGGACCCCGTGGCTGGATCGTACCGCAGTAATTATAGAGAGTGTGTTCCCCGCCGTGAACTGTGCATTTTTTCTCTTAAAACGAGGTGTGACTTTGAGTTCGGGAGTTTTGGGGCAGACCTCGACCGAGCGCGGATGCACCAACAGGAACTTCACGGTCAATCGGGTTTGAGATGCGGGAATCGTGCAATTTCGAAATTCCCCGACATATTTTCCCCTGTCCCCGGCTGTCCCGCCTCCATCGTAATATCCATCCGCATGTCTTCCGATCGGAGTTCAACCCGTTTCTCATTCCTGGATATTCCACGCGCCCTCTGGTTTTTCCTGGGTCCGGAGCGATGGTCGTTTCTCTTTTTCAGCGGGGTACTGCTCACGGTCTTCTGTTACGTCCTGGTGCCGCCGTACATTGTCGGATTGATCGCGACCTTCCTGATCGACTACGTCAGAGTTCCCGCAACGGATCGGCCGCCGCTTTCCCCGCTGTTCTGGCTGGTGGGCCTTCTTTCCATGAGCTATGCCCTCGTCGCGCTCGTCAGACTTTCGAGCAAGCGGATGATGGGGCGCATCAGTCTGAATGCGAGGTACCGGGCAAAGGTCTGGGGATTTGAGCGGCTGTTGGACTCCTCCCTGTCCTGGCATCAGCAGGAAAGCACCGGCAACAAAGCGCAGCGCCTTCTCACCGGCGCCGAAGCCGTTCGCCAATGGACCGCCGAAGTCCTCATCGATATTCTCGACACGGTCGCCACGTTTGCGGGTGCGCTGATCGCGTGCATCCTGCTGCATCCGGTATTCGTCCTCTTCTTCGTGTACTACCTCGGTTTTCTGATCGGCATCGAACGCTACTTTGACCGCCGCATTTCCCGGCTCTCCGATCGCATCAACAAGTCGCTCGAAAATGCGAGCGGAGGATTTGTGGAGAGTGCATCGAACATCCTTTCTGTAAAGGCGTTGGGTGCCGGCAGCAGCATGACGAACAATCTTGCCCAGCGCGAAGAACTCTCGCGGCGGCTGTCGTATGAGCGTTTGCGCCTCGGCAATAAGAAATGGATGTGCTACCAGATTCACAATGGTGTCAGTTGGGGGATTTATCTGCTTGTCGTGGCGTACATGGTGATTGATGGCCAACTGTTGGCGGGGTTTTTCCTGACCTATTTTGCCTACTTCGACAAGCTGCGCCAGACTGCGACCGAGTTTACGGATCGCTTCCAGATGATGATCGAGCGCAAGTCCAACCTGGGCCGAATGATGCCTTTGTTCTGGGTCGACAACCGTTTGCCGACCGGAAGTCTGAGGTTTCCGTCTGACTGGCAGGGGATTCACTTTCGTGATGCCGTTTTTCAGTTCGACGGCAAGCCGGCGGTGGGCCCTCTTTCATTGGACGTGAAGCGTGGGGAGATCGTCGGGATCGCGGGGCCTTCGGGATCCGGGAAATCCACACTGATCAAGCTTCTTCTGGGGTTGTACCACCTCGACCGCGGAACGCTTCAGATCGGCGATGTGCCTCTCGAGGCGATACGGCACGAAGAACTGGTGTCGAATATCGCGGTCGTGCTCCAGGAGACCGAACTGTTCAACTTCTCTCTTCGAGACAACCTAACAATGATGCGCGATGTAGCGCCAGCTCTTCTCGAACGCGCCTGCGAAATCGCCTGCCTTGACGACGTGATTGCGCGGCTTCCGGAAGGTCTGGATACTGTCGTGGGAGAGCGCGGCTGCACGCTGTCCGGAGGGGAACGTCAACGCGTGGGTATTGCTCGAGCCCTGTGCCGAAACGCGCCTATTCTTCTGCTTGATGAGGCAACGTCTGCCCTTGATTCCGCCACGGAGCAGAGAGTCATGGAAGGATTGATGGAGCAGCACAACGACGCCAGGACCGTTCTCATCATCGCCCACCGCATCAGCACATTGAAGGAGGCGGATCGGATCATCGTGTTCGACCAGGGATGTCTTGTGGAGCAGGGGCAGTTTGAGGATCTCGCGGAAGATCCGGAGTCGCGTTTCGGCATGATGTGCGCGATGCAGTTGTGATAGCGGCTATTTTTCAGTTCTCAGATGGCTTTTCGATGTAATCGATCACCATGACGTCGACAGTGGTTTTGGAGGATTCCAGCTTCAACCCAAGCCCGTCCAAAAGCTGAGCATCCTCTGTCGACAACCCTGCTCCTGCACGTGCCCCTCGGCCCTGGCCTGGAGTCGCGCTTGGATCCGGTGCGATCGGCACTTTGAAATCGAAGAATCCTGTGAGGCCGGTCTTGTCGATGACGGGACGGCCAGCGCGCGCACCGAATCCAGTCGCAAGCGCGGGTACGGTGATTGAGGTTCCCTGCCAGAACCCCGAGCCGAGGAGCATTAAGCCCGGTGGCGGAGCTCCGTCCGAACTAAGGGGGAGTATGCCGCGCTCACCGTAGGGATTCGGCGGAGGCGTTTGATCCTTCGATGGCGTCATCTTTCCAGGCCTTGCGACAACCAGATCGAATGCAGCTACCTCCTTCTTCTCGCGGTGAAACTTGAGCTTGAAACGGTCCTCCAGCATCGTCTGCAGCATCTCTTGAAGGTTCGGCGCCTGGCCATCCTGGAGCTGCTGGAAGCCGTAGACAGGAGTGCCGGCTGGCATGGTGGCCTGGAAGTCGTAAAGGTCGGTCGTTGCCCAATCTGGTTGGCCGGAGATGAGAGCCAACGCGAGAACGCAGGCTTTGGGCTCATAGGCCCACGTGATGAGACGGAAGGTCGTGATGCGGGGAGCGGTGAGGCGACCCGGGGCAAGCACCGTTCCCCTGTAGGGGCATGCTACCGGTGTCGGCGCACCGCGGCCACCCGGGGCGCCGCCGCCACCGCCGCCGCGGGTGCCGGCCGGTGCAGGACCAGCAGGCCGGATCGAAACGACTTCGAAAGCCGCTCGTGTCTGGCCCCGATTTTGGGAGAGACCTGCCGAAACGATAACGACTGCGCTAACGGCGACGGCCGCGACAATGGAAGCGATCTGGTGCAGTCCGTGTTTCTTCATGGTTTGGATTTCCTAGTTCTCGGTGGGTCTTTCCACACGCTTAATCGTCAAAACTTCCCCTGGGGCTTTTGTCGGTTCGAGCTTTAGCCCGAGGGGTTCCAGAATTTGCTCGGGCGATAAGCCCGGGAAAGCAGGGTCCGGCGTGAACACCGGAATATCGTAGAGCGCCCTGAGATCCGTTTTATCGATGATCGTCGCAGACACGCCCTTCTGGAGGCATTTGGCAACGTCGGAAATCAGGACTGCGTTTCCGGTGCAGTTCATCATCACCCCACGAGGCAACGAATTCGCTCTGAGCGGTATGCCCCTTGTCAGAGGCGGCGACGCTGTTTGATCTTCGGATGGTTTGATCCTCCCTGACCTTGTAACGACAAGGTTGTAAGCCGGGAGGTCTTTCGTCTCGCGCTCCAACACAAGCATGAAGCGTTCGGCCAGCAGGGTCTGAATCATTGCTTGCAGCCTCGGCGCCTCGCCGTTATTCAACTGCTGCCGCGTATAGACCGGGGAGCCTTCGGGGATGGTGGCCTCGATATCGAAGCGCTCTGTCCTGACCCAGTCGGGTCCACTCGGAACGAGGCCCATCTGCAGCGAAAGGATACAGTCCTTCAGGCCATAGGCCAGGACGATGAGGCGATACACGGTCCCGTTCCTGAGAATCATCCTTCCAGGGTTCACCTCCAGTTCGGAACCCGGCCCACCGCATGTCAGCGTGCGCGCCAAATCGGGATTGCCTGCCGGAGGCGGCGCAGGAGGATTTCCTGCTGGAGGAACACCCCGCGCTCCAGCGGGCGGCATCTGAAAAGGAAGACCGGGGCGAATCGAAACCACCTCGAAAGCAACCCTTGCCTCGACGGGATTCGGCGCGGAAGGAGCAGCCGCGGATTGTTGTAACAGCGCCAGATGCACTTCCGCCTCACTGCTCCACGAGAGCACTTTCTCCAGGGGAAGCGACTCCAACTTCGGGTTGGTGGTCCACTGTTGGCCGGGTCGCAGGTTCGTTGTGCTTGCGTCCTGTTGCACGCGCACCTCTCCTTCGATAACAACCACGCGCGACCCTTCTTCCTCGGCGCTCACAAGAAACACGGTTCCAACGACGGACACAATTATTTGGCTCGTCTGCACGTACAAGTGGCCTGAATACTGCGCGACGGCCTTGACGATCAGACTGCCTTTCCGCAGGTGAATCCGAATGCCGTCCTCTGCGCGTTCGACAGCAAACTCTGTTCCTGAACGCGTCTCCACACGCGAGCCGTCTGCGAGCGCAATTGAGGCGCTGGGACCTTCCGTTCGCATCGTCTCGCCGACATCGATTCTGTCGCCAAAACGGACAACCTCCGCCTTCTCCCCGACCATGCGAACAAGCGAGCCATCTGTTGATTCGACGATGGCGTGGGTATCGATTCGACTCGGTACTTGAAAAAATATGGCGAAGACAAGCGCCGCTGTCGCAACTCCAAAGACCAGAGCCAGGGGCCAGGGCTTCCATCGGCGCGGCGATCCTGGATCCGCCAGTTC
>Ga0111539_10011578_pt1 | contig 11069 bp, 9 predicted proteins | sample RhiMethybrSRZTD1_FD_79667 | JGI IMG/M metagenome (GOLD analysis project Ga0111539, IMG submission 79667) | Populus rhizosphere microbial communities from Tennessee, USA - Rhizosphere MetaG P. TD hybrid SRZTD1 (version 2) (version 2) | ecosystem: Host-associated > Plants > Roots > Rhizosphere >... | reverse complement strand
CTCCGGCAACATCGACGCGGCCGACGACGCGAACGTCGAGGCGACGGTTCTGCTCAAGCGGCTCGGGCGTTGCAGCATCAGCACGGCGCCGTGCAAGACGACGCCCGACTGCGGAGGCGGCGGAAACGTGTGCAACGACCCCTTCCCGACGACCGGGCAGTTCCCGGACGGCTTCATCACTCAGGTGCGCACCGACTCCACGGGCGCGTTCAGCGGCGTCGTGCTGCCGCGCGGCGACTACGAGGCCACGATCGAGTCCGCGGAGCGCACCACGGTGACCGTGAGCCCGATCGTCGTCAACGCCGCGCTCAACACGCCGGTGGTGGTCCCGGCGCTCAGCGCGCGCGGCACGGTGTCGTTCACCGTCACCGAGAAGAAGCCGGGCTCGCCGGCGCTTCCCGCGCGGCTCACGTTCAAGGGCGTCGGCGCGACGCCGGACCCGGTCTTCAACCACGACTTCTCGGCGCTCGAGGGCGCGACGCCGCTCGAGACGCACACCTTCGGCGGCACGCAGGCCGGCTCGGCAGGCAGCGCGGGCGGGCAGGGGAACGTCGTCTACACGCTAGGGAGCGGCAGCATCCAGGTGCGTCCCGGCACCTATGACATCTATGCGTCGCGCGGGATGGAGTACAGCGTCGACCGCGTCCAGGTGGTGGTGACGGCCAGCAACACGTCCAACGCAGCGTTCAGCCTCAAGCGGGCCGTCAAGACGAAGAACGCGATCTCCGTCGATTCGCATATCCACACGGGACGCAGCGTCGATACCGCGGCCGCCGTGCGCGATCGCGTGCTGTCGTTCGCCGCCGAGGGCGTCGAGGTCATGATCTCGACCGACCACGACGCGCACACGGATTTCGCGCCCGTCATCACGAGCTTCGCGCTCGGCAGCCGCATGACGTCGGTCATCGGCAACGAGATCACCGGCTCGGTCCCGGCGCCGCCGGCGTTCCCGAACTCGTTCGGGCACATCAACGCGTGGCCGCTGCCGCTCCTCGTGAACGAGCATCAGGACGGCGCCATCCAGGACGAGTACGTCGCGCCGAACTTCATCTTCAGCCGCCTCCGCAACCAGGGCGCCGAGGTGATCCAGTACAACCACCCGCGCGCGGGCGTGTCGGGCATCACCACGATCGGCTACTTCAACAACATCGGCTGTGGCCGCTGCGAGAACGACGTCGACACGACGTGCAACGTGGACGGCGATTGCCCCGCCGGACCCGGGCAGAACTGCACCTGCGTCGGCTACCAGCCCGACCGCACGATCGCGACGCCGCCGAACGACCTCCTGCTCGACGACGGCGTCCTCGGCCCGGGCACGGACCCCAACCCGGACGGCTTCGACAACTTCGACTTCGACGTGATGGAGCTCGAGAACGCCGTGAAGGACACGGACTTCCCGGGCTACCGCCAGGTCCGCTACGACTGGCTGTCGCTCCTGCAGCAGGGCATCTACAAGCCCATCACAGGCGTGTCCGACTCGCACCGCCTCACGGTCGAGCACGCGGGATGGGCGCGGACCTGGGTGCTCGGCGTCGGCGATGACCCCGCGATTCTCGACGTCGGCGACATGAACGGCGCCATCAAGGCGGGTGCCATGGTCGTCGGCGGCGGGCCCTACATCGAGTTCGTCGTCCAGTGCGGGAGCACCAAGGGCGCGCTCGGCTCGACGATCGCATGTCCCGGCGGGTCCACGGTGAAGCTCAAGATCAAGGTCCGGAGCCCCGCGTGGATGCCGATCGAGGAGGTGCGCGTCATCGCCAACGGCGCCATCCTCCAGACCTTCGACTCGTCCACGACGCCGCCCGTCAGGGCGACACCGGCCAACTTCGAGAGCAACGGCGGCACGTCGCGCTTCCGGAAGACCCTCCGGATCAACCCGACGGTGGACACGTACTACATCGTCGAGGCGGGTCCGGCGTTCCCGGTGAGCATCAACACGCTGCCGACGCCGCCCCCGATCGTCGACATCGTGCAGCCCGGCGTGGTGCCGAACTCGATCACCAATCCGGTGTTCCTCGACATCGACGGGAGCCCGGGCTTCGATCCGCCCAACGTCCTCCCGCCGCCGCTCATGGCGAGCGCGGACCAGGCGCCGAAGGGCTTCTGGCAGCGCGTCACGGGCCAGCTCTGGAACATCGCCGCGCGGGTCCGCGGCGAGGCCGTGGCGCAGAATCAGCCCGGTAAGATGACGGGCGTCACCGAGGAGCAGAAGGCGGAAGCCGCTCGTAAGGGCGAGTACTTCCCGCTGAACGAGTTCGCGCTTCCCGCGGATGCCGCGGCGGCCGCCGCGCGGCAGGCCGAGGAAGCCGAGAAGAAGGCGCTCGAGGAGAGCACGGACGGCAAGTAGTCCGAGGCGCTTCCGAGCGCGCGTGTGCCGGGCGGCGGCAGGGCTTCTCCTGCTCGCCGGCCCGGCGCTCGCGCACTGGGTCTCGCCCGAGTCCATCATCGCGGGCGCGACCGACGAATCGACGCGCGGCGCCTGGGGAGTCGAGACCGCCTATCGCGACGGGAAGGCGCCGCGGCTCCTCGTGATCCGCGTCGGTCCCCGCTGGTACGAGCGCAGCCCCGCGGACCGCCGCACCCAGGCGGCGGGATGGGCCGACCTGTGGCGGAAGAACGTGCCGCAGGGCATCGTCGCGATCGTCGACGCGGACACCGCGAAGCCCGCCGTTCACTTCGGCCCGCGCGGCGAGGTGGCCGGCCTGCTCGAGAGGAAGAGTCCCGCAGAGGAGGGGGGCCGGGCGGACCAGCCCCACGGCTCCTCCACGGTTCAGCCCGCCGCCCGACCTGGGAGGTGAGCAGGCGACGGGTCCACGTACCCCGCCACGTCCCCACGGCCGATCCCGGCCGCGTTCACGGCCCTAACGAAGCAACGCCGGTGCCACGAAGGGGACGCCGAAATGCTCGCACTCGCGGGGCTCCGGCGGCCGCGCGTGACAGAACGCCGCGTGAGCGTGCGGCAATCGGTCACTCCTCGGGGCCATCAATCGCGCGCCCGCGCCATGCGATGCCGTGGCGATGGAGCATGCGGTAGAGCGAGCGGCGATCGACGCCGAGCACGGCGGCGGCCTGCGTGATGTTGCCGCCGCTCTCGTCGAACACGCGGCGGATGTAGCGCCGCTTGAGCTCGTTCAGCGTCGGGCGGTCGGGAGGGACGTCGACTGCGGACGGAGCCGTGGGCTCGCGGAGCTCGCCCGGGAGCTCCTCCGCCATGATCACGTCGTGCTGGGCGAGCGCCACGCCGCGCTCGAGGACGTGCGCCAGCTCGCGCACGTTTCCGGGCCAGCGATACGTGCGCAGCAGCGCCAGGGCCTGCTCGGAGACGCCGGTCACGCTCTTCCCGCACTCGCGGGCGGCCCGGCGCACCAGCTGGTCGACGAGCAGCGGGATGTCGTCGGCGCGCTCGCGGAGCGGCGGCACGGCGATCGTCACGACCTTCAGGCGGTAGTAGAGGTCCTCGCGAAACCGGCCCGCGATGACGGCGGCCGCGAGATCGCGGTTGGTCGCCGCGATGACGCGGGCGTCGACGGCGCGCCACGTGGTGCCCCCGACGGGACGGACCTGATGCTCCTGCAGGACGCGGAGCAGCTTCGCCTGCAGGGCGGGGCTCACGTCGCCGACCTCGTCGAGGAAGATCGTGCCGCCGTCGGCCTCCGCGAACAGCCCCGGCGTATCGGCGACCGCCCCGGTGAAGCTGCCGCGCAGGTGGCCGAACAGCTCGCTCTCGAGGAGCGTGTCGGTGAGCGCGCTGCAGTCGACGGCGACGAAGCGCCGCCGCCGGCGCGGGCCGTGCTCGTGGATGGCGCGGGCGATGAGCTCCTTCCCGGTGCCGCTCTCGCCCTGGATCAGGACGGTCGTGCGGCCCGACGCGACGCGCGCGATTGTCTTGTAGATGTCGACCATCGCCGGCGCGCGCCCGGTCATGCCGCCGGGTCCCTCACCCGCCGCGGGGAGCACGGCCTGTGCCTCCCGGCGGCGCCCGAGCACCCGCTGCACCGTCGCGCGGATCTCCTCGACGTTCATCGGCTTGCTCACGTAGTCGACGGCGCCGGACGCGATCGCGTCGACGGCGGTCTCGATCGACCCGAACGCCGTCATGATGACGACGGGCAGGCCGGGGGAGCGGTCGCGCAGGCCGCGCAGCAGCGAGAGGCCGTCCATGTCGGGCATCTGGACGTCGACGATCGCCAGGTCGATCCGCTCCTCCGCGGCACGCGCGAGCGCGCGGCGCGGGTCGGTTTCCCCGATCACGGTGGAGCCGTCACGGCTCAGCACCTCGCTCATCAGCTGACACGTCACGGCATCGTCGTCGGCAACCAGGATGCGGGCCATCATTCCTCCAACGGCAGCCGGAGCCGCATGGTCGTGCCGAGCCCGAGCCGGCTCTCGACGACCACGCGGCCTCCGTGTGCGCGCACGATGTGGTCCACGATGGAGAGGCCGAGGCCGGTGCCGCGGCCAGGCGCCTTCGTGGTGTAGAACGGCTCGAACACGCGGCGGACCTCGTCGGGCCCCATGCCCCGTCCCGTGTCGGTCACGCGGATCTCGAGCTGCCGCGCGCCGCCGCCGTCCTCCGAGACGACGCCGGCCGCGACGGACACGGTCCCGGGCGGATCGGTCGCGTCTATGGCGTTGCTGAGCAGGTTCAGCAGCACCTGGCGGAGGCCGATCGCGTCGCCGGGGACCGGCGGCAGGTCGGCCGGCAGGCCGTCGGTCGCGACCGTCGGCCCGCGGCTGCCGAGCCGCGTCGACACGAGCGTCAACGCCTCCGCGATCAGCGGCGCGATGGCGACCGGCGCCTTCGGGGCCTGGCGGTTCCGCGTGCGATCGAGGACGCTCCGGATGGTCTCGATCATGCGCGCGACCTGCGACTCGATGATCCCGAGCTTCGCCGCCTGGGGCGACGTCGGCGACTCGCGCAGCAGGAGCTGGGTGTAGCCGAGCACCGAGTTGAGCGGCGTCCCGAGCTCGTGCGCGATCGTGGCCGCCATCTGGCCGAGCGCCGCGAAGCGCTCGCTCCGGACCACGTCGAGCTGGGCGCGCCAGAGCCGCTCGTTCGCGTCCTCGAGCTGGCGGTTCTTCTCGGCGAGGTCGCTGGTCGCCTGCCGCACGCGCGACTCGAGGCCGCCCGTCAGGTCCTCGATGCGCACCAGCATGCTGTTGAAGCTCCGGCCGAGGAAGCCGAACTCCCCGCCGCCCGCGTCGGCCACGCGCACGTCGAGCCCGCCGGCCTCGGCGCGGCGCATCGCCGACACGAGCGCCGCGACGGGCCGCGTGACGCGGCGCTCGAGGAGCACCGTCAGCGCGAGCGAGATGAGGACGATCGAGGAGAGGAAGAGCGTGCCGTCGATGACGCGCAGGCGCTCCTGCAGGCGGCGGAGCCGCGCCCAGCCGACCTCGACCTCCGCCGCGCCCTCGACCGCCCCATCGCGGCGTAGCGGGATGGCCATGTGCCAGTGACTGCCGCTCTCGTCGCCGGTGACGAGGGCGCCGTTACGGAGCGCGGCGAGCTCCGCCGGCGTCAGGTCGGGGCGCGCAGGGGACGCCTGCCGCGTAGTAAGGGCGACCTCGGCGCCGCCGGCGGTCAGGTTGACGATATCGATCGCCCGAACGTGCGGGCGTGCCTCGAGCAGGGCCGCGAGCACGCCGCGGAGCTCCTCGGGCGAGCCGGCGCTCGCCCAGCGCCGGCTCGTGGCGTCCAGGAGGGCGAGCGCCCCGCCGCGGAGGTCACGCACCAGGGCGCGCTCGGAGAGAGTCGTGTTCACCCACTGCGACGCGGCGAGCACCGTGGCGACGGTGACGACCATCAGCGCGACGAGCTGGAAGCGCAGCGTACGGTGCATCGGGGCAGCCGGGGTGCCCAGAGTAGCGGAGGCCGGGGCCGGCCGCGAAAGGGCCGTTTTGTCACGGCCACCCTGCCCCATGAGTGGCGTGGCGCCACGGCCGAATCGGGTGGAGGGGCCGTCGCTCACGTCGTCCCCGCGTCGGTACGGGACGTGCACCGCGGGCGGTCATGACGATTCAGGGAACCTCGCCGGTGTCCGGCGGTCTCGCTCGCCAGGTCGTGCCGCGGCGGCGCATCTTCCTCGCCGAGGACGACGACACGCTGCGGGCGCTCGTCGCGTCGACGCTCCGCGCCGCGGGCTATCACGTGATGGAGGCGCGCGACGGCCTCGAGCTCCTCGCGGGCCTCGAGCACGCGCTCGTCTCCGAGCACGAGCGGCCGGAGCATCTCGTCGTCGTGAGCGACATCGAGATGCCCGGGCTCTCCGGGCTCGACGTGCTGACGATCGTCCGCTGCGCCAGCCTGGATACCGCCTGCGTCCTGATCACGGCCTTCGGCGATCGCGAAACGGACGCGGAGGCGGCCGACCTCGGCGCGCGGGTCTTCCACAAGCCGTTCGACATCGACGAGCTCGTGACGACGCTGGTGGAGCTGGCGCCGCCCTCGTAGTCGGCGGCGCCGATGCTCGGCCGTGCCCTACTCCGGGGTGCTGGAGCTGGGCGGCGTCTTCGGAGCGCTCGCCGACGCGGGCGACGCCTTGGCGGCGTGGCGGGCGTGGTGCTTGTGGTGCGAGGCCTTCTTGGGCGCTGCAGCGCTGCTCGACTTGGCGGAGAGCGCCGGGGTGGAGAAGAGCGGGACCAGCAGCGTGCCGGCGAGGACCAATGGCATGAGCTTTTTCATGCGGATCCTACGGAGCAAGGCGGATGCCGCTCGTCCCGCGCGTCGGGCCGCGGTCTCGACCGCCCCCGAGACATTCCGCCACGGGGGCAGGTGGTAGCCGCCGGCTACCCGCGCGGCACGATGCCGCGGCCCTCGAGGTAGCCGAGGACCTGGGCCACGCTCTGGTCGACGCTCAGCTTCGCCGTCTCGAGCGTCAGCTCCGGCTTGAGGGGCGCCTCGTACGGCGCCGAGATGCCGGTGAACTCCGGGATCTGGCCCGCCCGCGCCTTCGCGTAGAGCCCCTTCACGTCACGCCCCTCGCAGACGTCGAGCGGGCAGTCGACCAGGACCTCGACGAAGTCGCCGTCCGGGACGAGCGCGCGTACCTGATCGCGGTCGGCGCGATAGGGCGAGATGAACGCGGTGATGGCCAACATGCCCGCGTCGACGAAGAGCTTCGCCACCTCGCCGATGCGGCGGATGTTCTCGGTCCGATCGGCGGGCGAGAAGCCGAGGTTCTTGTTGAGGCCGTGGCGGATGTTGTCGCCGTCGAGGATGTAGCTCCGCACCCCGCGCGACCAGAGCGCCTTCTCGAGCGCGACCGCGATCGTCGACTTGCCGGAGCCCGACAGGCCCGTGAGCCAGACGACGCAGCTCTTGTTGCCGTTCACCCGCGCGCGGTCGTCCCGCGTCACGGCACCCTGGTGCCAGACTATGTTGGTCGCCTTCTGTTCCGCCATGGAAGAGACTTACCGGTCGACGGCGAGACGCTCAAGCGCGGCGGCGTCCCCACGTCTCCCACGAGGTGAGCTCGCGGGCGGGGAGCCGGTCGGCCGGCTTGAAGGTCTTCCCGGTGTAGTGCGCGATGGGTATGAGCGCGGTCTGCGTGACGTCGGCGGGAACGCCGAGGAGGGCCGCCGCCTCCTGCTCGAACATGATGTGGAGGGTCGTCCACGCCGAGCCGAGCCCGCGCGCGCGGAGCGCCAGCATGAGCGACCACGCCGCGGGGAGGATCGAGCCGTACATCGACGCCTGCGCGAGCGTCCCCCCGTTCTCGAAGCGTCCCTCGATGCACGGGATGACGTGCACCGGCACCTCGTGGAGGTGGTCGGCGAGATACTGGGCCGAGTCGACGACGCGCGGCAGCTGCTGCGTGCGCTTGTCGTTCTCGGGCAGCGGCGGCGCCATCGTCTCCTGCATCTGCCGATAGACCTCGAACGCGCGCTTGTAGAGGTCGCCGAGCCCCTTCCGCTTGGCGGCATCGGTGACGACCAGGAAGTGCCAGCCCTGCCGGTTCGACCCGGTGGGTGACTGGAAGGCGATCTCGATGCAGCGCTCGACCACCTTCGAGTCTACGGGCTTCTTCAGATCGAGACGCTTGCGCACGGAGCGCGTGGTCGTGAGGAGCTCGTCGGTCGAGGCGATGTCCATGCGGGTCTCTTAGCCCGGTCGCGCGAGCCGTGTCGATGGTGGCCTTGGCGCGGCCCGTTCGCTATCGTGCGCGCCGCATGCCCGCCGCCCCGGTGACCCTCGAAGGCTGGTACGTCCTGCACGAGATGTGGGCGGTCGACTGGCAGGGCTGGACCGCGCTCGATCCCGCCGCGCGCGACGCCGCAGTCCGCGAGGCGACCGCGCTCTTCGAGGTACAGGCGCGGCCCGCGGACGGGCACAGCGCGTTCTTCAGCCTGCTCACGCAGAAGGGCGACCTCTGCTGTCTCCACTGGCGGCGGAGCCTCGAGGCGCTGCGGCAGGAAGAGGTCGTCCTCCGGCAGACGAGGCTCGCCGCGTTCCTGCGGCCCACGTACTCGTATCTCTCGGTCATCGAGCTCGGGACCTACGAGCTCGCCGAGCAGGCCGCCGCCGTCGTCGAGCGCAAGGGAACGGCGCGCGGAGCCGCCGGCTTCGACGACGCCGTGCGCGCCGAGATGGAGCGCCTGGCGAAGCCGCGGCTCTTCCCGGAGGTGCCCGCGCGCCGCTACGTGTCGTTCTACCCCATGTCGAAGCGGCGCGGGGAGCACGTCAACTGGTTCGACCTGGCGCCCGAGGAGCGCGGGGCACTCATGCGCGGCCACGGCACCATCGGCCGCAAGTACGCGGGGCAGGTGACGCAGGTCATCTCGGGCTCGGTCGGCCTCGACGACTGGGAGTGGGGCGTGACGCTCTTCGCGGACGACCCGCTGGTCTTCAAGAAGCTCGTCTACGAGATGCGCTTCGATCCGGCGAGCTCGCGCTACGCGCTCTTCGGGCCGTTCTACACCGGGATCCGCTTCGCGCCCGCCGCGCTCGGCGACGTGCTGCGCGCGGGCGTGCCGTCGGCCTGAGGGCCGCGGAGGGGACGCGCATCTCCCCCCGGCGCATCCTCGAGGTGCTCTGGATCAACCTGCCGAACTACGTCGGCGGGGCGATCGTCTTTTTCTACTTCAACTACGTCGACCCCGAGGCGGTGCAGGCCATCGACCCGGTGCGGGACGCGACCGTCTTCTCCGCGCTCGTGGCCGTGCTGGTGCTCGGCGGCGTCATCCTCCTGCGGCCGTTCTTCGATCCGCTCGACGCCTGGCGCGTGCGGCTGCAGGCCGGGGGCGACGCCGCGCTCGTGCCCGCACCGCTCCGGCGCCGCGCGCTGAACGCGCCGCTCGCGAACGCGATCACCAGCATGGTCGGCTGGTCGCTCGCCGGGTTCTTCTACCTGCCGTACCAGGTCTACGTCGCCGAGATGCCGCGGATGCAGGCCTTCCGCCAGTTCCTCGCCATCACGCTCGTCGGTGGACCCGTCGCCTCCACGCTCTCGTTCCTGATGGCGGAGTACCAGTGGCGGCGCGCCATCCCCCTCTTCTTCCCCGAGGGCAAGCTCGACCGCGCCGGGGTGCTGCGCGTGCCGATCCTGGCCCGCCTCGGCGTGACCTTTCTCGTGACGGCGTTCCTGCCGCCCGTCCTCATGCTGTTCGCGGACATGAGCCTGACCGTGCGCTTCGGCGGATCGCTGCCCCACGAGCTGCGGCCGCTCTGGGACGGGCTCGTGCGGACGCAGCTCTACATCGTCGTGGTGACGGGCCTCGGCTCATTGGCGATGGCGTGGCTCGTCGCGCGCATGATCAACCGGCCGGTGCGGGCGCTCCATCAGGCGATGCTGAGCGTCGCGCAGGGGCAGCTCGACGTGCGCGTTCCGGTTCGAAGCACCGACGAGCTCGGCGACCTGAACGACCACTTCAACCGCATGGTCGACGACCTGAAGAGCGCGGCGACCGCGCGCGAGCTCTTCGGCCGCTACGTGAGCCCCGCGGTCGCGAAGTATGCGCTCGAGCGTGGCGTCACGCTCGGCGGCGAGCTCGTGCGTGCGACCGCGATGTTCGTCGACCTGCGCGGCTTCACGGCGCTCACCGAGCGCGTGGCGGCGGCACGCGTGGTCGCGCTTCTGAACGAGTTCTACGCCATCGTGGAGCGCGTCTGCGAGGCGGAGGGCGGCGTGCTGACCCAGTTCCTGGGCGACGGCGTGGTGGTCGTGTTCGGCGGCCCGCTGGCGCCGATTCCGGACCATGCGCGTGCCGCCGTGCGCGCCGCCGTCTCGCTGCAGCGCGCGCTCGCCATCCGAAACGCGGCCGACGGCGAGCCGCTTCTCGCCGGCATCGGCATCTGCACCGGCGACATGATCGCCGGCAACGTCGGCACCGGCGGCCGTGTCACCTATACGATCGTCGGCGACGCCGTGAACCAGGCCGCCCGCCTCCAGGTGAAGACCCGCGAGCTCGACGCCTCGACGCTCATCACCGACGGCACGCGCCAGGCGCTCGGCGACGGCGGCGGGTTCACGCTGGAGCCGCGGGGCGAGGTGGCGCTCAAGGGGATCGGGAGGCCCGTGCTGGTGCACGCGGTGCGGGCGTAGGAGGTCAGAAGCCCGAATCCTTGGAGAAGTCCAGGCTCGTCGTCCGCGCCGTGGTGTACTCAGGCAACGTTGCGAGCTCCGAGCGCAGGGTTTCGGCGAGCTTGTGGAAACGAGCGGGGTCCATGGGTTCCTTCGCCGCGTCGTAGTCGTGGGCTCGGAGGAAGTCGGCGAAAGAGAACGCGGCCTCGAGCACGGCTCGCCCACGCGCGGTCACACCGGGGAACGTGCTCTCCTTGTAGCCTTGCCCTCGGTAGTACCAGGCCTGCGTCACCCACCCGACGACCTCCTCGTCGAGCTTGCTGTGGGCCGCGACGCGTCGGTGCTGGTGCAGCATGTGCGTCGTCTCGTGGACGAACGCGCCCTTGGAGTAGAGGTCGTTCACGCTGAAGCCGGGACCGAATACGAATGCCCTGGGCTCATAGAAGTACTTCGCGCCTCTCGCTCCCAACTCGAGCGCGTTGTCGTCATCGCTGTAGAGGCGCACCTTCTTGGCGGCGATCACGCCGGCCGCGTCGCGCAGCAGCT
>Ga0111539_10011577_pt1 | contig 11069 bp, 6 predicted proteins | sample RhiMethybrSRZTD1_FD_79667 | JGI IMG/M metagenome (GOLD analysis project Ga0111539, IMG submission 79667) | Populus rhizosphere microbial communities from Tennessee, USA - Rhizosphere MetaG P. TD hybrid SRZTD1 (version 2) (version 2) | ecosystem: Host-associated > Plants > Roots > Rhizosphere >... | reverse complement strand
GTCTACGTCGCCTCGTCGTTCCGCCAACACGGTATCGGTCGGCTGCTGCTGGAGCGTGCGCTGGCGCATGCGGCGTCGCTACCGGGCGTTTTGCAAGTCACATTGGGCGTGAACACCGAGAATGTGGCGGCCATCGCGCTCTACGAGTCGCTGGGCTTCGAGACGTTCGGTGTCGAGCGCGGCTTCATGCTCGTGGACGGCGTTCTACACGACGAGCTGCACATGGTGCGCACTGTCGCAAGATTGAGACGTTGACTCGCGTGCCAGCAACCGAGACACTCGCTCTCGTGAGCGAGAAGTTCGTCGCCGTTCTCAAGCACGAAGTCGCCGAGGAAAAGGCCGGCGCCTTGGGTCGCTGCGCTCGACTCCTCGAGCACGCGCTCCAGCGTTTCCGCAGCCACGACCGACCGGACTTGAATCGCGAGCGGCTGCTGTGGGACCTCGTCGAGCGCGTCGAAGCGTTCGTCATCCAACGCGAAGCGTGCGGCCTGCGCGATTCGCGTCACGCCCTCAAGTTCTACGGCGTGCCGCACGAGGCGATCGCACGCGTCGGCGCAAGGCGCCCCGCGCAGGTACGACGATAGGAACCGCTGCGGTTCGCGCCGATCGTTCAGCGCTTCCCCGCCGCCGCACGCTCGTCCGCACGCGCGCCGCTCAGGATGTTGAACATCGCGAGGTTGCCCTCGTGGCACGCGTACTCGAACATCCCGTAGGTGTCGTCGCGCTGTAGCGGCAGCTCGAGCGTCCACGGCGCCGTCCAGGTACCTGGATCCTCGACCGTGAGCTCGAGCATGAGCTTGTCCGCAGCGGTACGCGTGTAGCGCTCCGTGATCTTCAGCTGATCGCTGTGGCGCGCTTGGCCGACGTTCGTGCGGTCCGTGAAGTTCGTCGTCTCGACGACGAGCGTGTCGCCGTCCCAATGACCGCGCGAGTCGCCGACCCACTGCTTGAACGCGGAACCGAGCGGCGGACGGCCGTCGAGCGGCACGACGCGCGCCTCGTGAATCATCTCGTTGGTAATGACCACGTAGCCCGGCGACTGCACGATCTGATTGCCGGCGTTATAGATCGCCGGTGTCAGCGATCCGACCATGCCGCGCGTGATGCAGCGATCGTAGAGGCTGCGATCCGTAAACGAATCCGCAGGGCCGCGGCCCTGGCGTGCTTCGCGCACGGCGGCTTGCCGCGCCTGACCCGCGTCCGTCAGCGGCGGCATGCGGCCGTTCGGCGGATCGACGATCAGCGACGCCTGATACTGCGGGTCGCCGCGCTCGAGCCAATGCGGCGGCGGCGAAACGGGACCGCCGACGTCACCGCCCGGCGTCGACGCCGCGTTCTCGAGCGAGAAGTCGGCGTTGTCTTGCTCTTCTTGGCGCGCGAACTGCGCTTCGCGCGCTTTGAACTCTTCTTCGGTGAGGTAATTGCGGAGCCCAAGCTTCTCGTCGCGCTGCATCGGCACGCCGACCATCGCGGTGCCCGGCCAGATGCCGGTCAGGTCGGGGTCGCCCCATGACGTGCGCGGCGGTTTGTACGCCGTGCCGCTCGCCACTTCAGCGCTCTGTTGCGAGTACGCCGTGAACACCAACGTGGCCGCGGCCAAAGCCGTGAGGCAAGACCGGTCGAGAATCCGCATGCTGCTCCCCCCGTCGCATGGGCTGTGCGGCCCATCTTGCCGCCGCGCGCCCGAGCGACGCAACGGTTACCTGGACGCCTGCGTCGGGCCGGCGAGCGCCTCGATCAACATGCGCCAGTGGCGGAGGCCCGCGTAGAAGCTCGCGACCGGGTTGCGCTCGTTCAAGCCGTGCATGAACAAGTCTTCGTCGCGTATGAAGAGGTCGCTGACACCGTAGGTCGGGATGCCGACGGCGCGGAAAAACAGGCCATCTGTCGCGCCGACCTCCATCGCCGGCGTGATCGCCAGAGCCGGATAGCGCGCCTGTACGGCAGCCGTGACCGCAACGACAACGTCGTCGCGCAGCGGCGAGGCGTCGCTGAAGTGCACATCGCCGAGCGGCGCAACCTCGATGGTCTCGCCGGCGAGCCGTTGCAGCTCGGCCTGCACGGCGGCCGGCGCAACGCCGGGGAAGATGCGGCAGTTGACGGTCGCAGTCGCGGTCTGCGGCAACGCGTTCGGCGCGTGGCCGCCCGTGAGCATCGTGGGCACACACGTGGTGCGCACCTGACCGACGTACACTGGGTTGCGTGACAGCGTGGCGGCCGCCGCCGCGTCGCCGGGGCTTTGCGCGAAGCGCAGCATCGCCGCGCCGTCGTCGCCGCCGACGTCCTTGCCGGTGCCGCGGAAGCTCGCGATCGTCGTGTCGTTCCACATCACGGGGAACTCGAAGCCGCGAATCCGCGTGATCGCGTCCACGAGATCGAAGATCGCGTTGTCGGCGCGCGGCATCGACGAGTGCCCGCCGGGGTTGCGCGCGGTCAGCGTGAAATCCGCGTAGGTTTTCTCGGCCGTCTGCAGCGTGTAAGTCGTCGGCCGGCCATCGTGCGCGAGTGTGCCACCGCCGGCATCGGAGTTAAGTGCGAGCTCGACGTCGCCGAGCCAGTCGCGATGGTTCGCGAGGAAGTCCATGGTCGTCGCGCCTTCAGTCTCCTCGTCGCCCGAGAACCACAGCACGATGTCGCGAGTCGGGCGGAAACCCGCGGCGCGCAACTGCAGAAACGCTGCGGTGATCAACGCCACACCGGACTTGTTGTCGGCCGAGCCGCGACCGAAGAAGAACCCGCCCTCCTCGATCAACGTGAACGGATCTCTGTCCCACTCGCTCCGATGTGCCGGCACGACATCCATATGGGCGAGCAGAAGGATCGAACGCCCGCCCGTGCCGTCACCTCGATACCGCACCGCAAGCGCGGCCGTGTTCGCGAGCGGCAGCACCCGCACGTCTTCGTCGGCAAATCCCGCCGTGCGAAACAGATCGGCGAGATAGCGAGCCATGGCAGGCGTCTGCAGGCCTTCGACGGAAGTGTCGAACGAGACGATCGTTCGGTAGATGTCGAGCGCCGCGGCGCGCGCGGCCTCGCTCGGCGACTGCGCGTGCGCGATCGCGGCGACGCATGCGAGCGCGAGAACAGCGAGACGAAATCTCATCGAGACGCTCCCCGGAGCGGGAGCATCATCGTCGAGTTCGGCCGGGCGATCCACCCCGCACCGAACCTTGCGCATCGGACACCACTGGGGACGGACTTATTTTCCTCCGAAAATAAGTCCGTCCCCTTTTGTTCACTCATCTCGAGCGCAACCTACTCGTACCGCAACGCCTCGAGCGGCGGGATCCGCGATGCACGCCACGCCGGCAGCCAGCTTGCCGCCAGAATCACGATCGCGAGTACCAGGGCCGCGGCAGCAATCACGGCCGGGTCTCGGCCCGACAGCCCGAACAGCACAGACTGCGCTACCGCACCCAAGAGCAGCGCCGCAATGAGGCCAACCACGAGGCCGATCGCCGCCATGATTCCGACCTGCTTCAAGACGAGGCTACGCAGCTGCTTGGGTTCGGCGCCGAGCGCTTGCCTTAAGCCCAGCTCGCGCGTGCGCTGCTGCACGTTGTAGGCGAGCACGCCGTACAGGCCGATGCCGGCGAGCAACGTCGCGAGCGCTGCGAATCCCGTCGACAGCGTCGTGAGCAGCCGATCGATGTAGACGTTGTCGTTCAAGCGCTCGCGCATCGTCTGGACGATCACGAGCGGCACGTCCGGCGCGATGTCCCTCATCACGCGCGGGATCATTGTTTTCAAAGTGTCCGCGGCGACGTCACCGCGAACGTAGACCCACAGCGACTGGAAGAAGCCTGCCTGCTGGCGGCGGGGAAAATAGACGAGCGGCGGAATGTCGCCCTTGACCGAGCCATGCTTCGCATCCGCAACCACACCGACGATCTCGATGGCGTTCTGGCCGCCACCCATTCGCCGGCCGACCGGGTTGTCGGCGATGTTGAACTTGCGCGTGAAGGCCTGATTCACGATCGCGACGCGCGGCGCATCGGGCGCGTCACCATCCGTGAACAGGCGGCCGCTCACCAACGGGACGTCCAGCGCGTCGAAGTAGCCGGAACCTACCGCCGTAATGGCAGCGGACAAATCCGCACCTGGAGCGTTGTCGTTGCCTTCGATGGGGAAGTTGCTTGTGAGCGAGAAGTCATAGAACAGCGGTATGGCCGTCGTGCCAACGCCGCGCACACCCGGCTGGGCCGCTAGCTCCTGCTCGATGCGATCGTAGAGAACCAAGAGCGCCTGCTGGTCGTACGAGCTCAACTGGGCCGTAATGCCGAACGTCACGAGCGAATCGACGTCGACGCCGAGATCTTCGCGGCTGATGTTCGAGAGGCTCCGCGTGAATAGGCCCGCGAGCACCAAGAGCACCATCGAGAACGCGATTTGCGCCGTCGTCAGCACGGCGCGAAAACGTGCGGAGCCTCGGCCGCTCACCGCGCCGCGAGCTCCCTGCATGTTCATGACCTGGCCCGGGTTCGCGCGGCTCACGCGCAACGCGGGCACCAAGCCGAACACAAGCACCGTGCCGAGCGAAGCCCCCGCAGCGAACAGCAGCGCAGTCGGACTCAGTGCCGTGAGCCCCAGATTCACGTTCGTCGGCACGATGCCGGCGATGAACCGCACGATGAGCACGGCAACGAGCAAGCTCAACGCCGCGCCGATCGCGATCAGCACGAACGACTCGGAAAGCAAATGCTTAACGAGCCGTAGGCGCCCGGCGCCGAGCGACGCGCGAATCGCAATCTCGCCCGTCCTCGCCGCGCCCCGCGCGAGCAGCAGGTTCGCGATGTTGACGCAGACGATCAGCAGGACGAGCGCGGTCACGCCCAGCAGGATCTCGAGCGGACGCGTCGCGCGCTCGCGAAGGGGGCCCCACCCGAGATCGCCGCGCGCGAACGTGATTTGACGCTGAAGGAACTGGTCTTTGAGCTCCTGCGGCACCTGCGGCGGTAGGCTCGGCGCTTCGACGTCGTTGAGAAGTCCCTTGTAAAGGCTGTTAATCCGCGCATTCGCCTGCGCCTGCGTGAGGCCAGGCTCGAGCCGCCCGAAGATGTACAGCCAGTAGTTGAAAAAGCGGAACGGGGCGTTTGGGTTGTATGAGCCGAGCGTCGGCACCATGGCCCACCGCATCGACAGCGGCACGAACACATCCGCCCGCACGCCGAGAATCGTGCCCGTGAACCCTTCGGGCGCGACGCCAATGATCTCGAGGTCGGTGCCGTTGACCGTTAGCCGTTCGCCGAGCACATTCGGATCGCCGGCGAACCGGCGCTTCCAATAGTCGTAGCCGAGCACGACGACGGCCGACTCGCCGACCTGCGGCTCGTCCGCTGGCACGATGAGCCTCCCCAGCGCGGGCGTGAGGCCCAGCACGCCGAAGTAGTTGCCGGACACGAGCGTGCCGCCGCGGCTGTAGCTCGGCTGCTCGCGATAGCTCAGGTTCGACACGAAATCGGTGTGGGCCGCGAGGCCGGTAAATCCAGGATGCTTCGCCTCGAGCTCACGGAACATCGGATAGCTGAACTGCGCTTGGCGGTCGCCGATGCCGAGGTCACCGTAGGTTCCGCCGAAGTTATCCGGCCTCCGCGCCCCAAAGTTCACGAGCCGCTCGGGCTCGGACACCGGCAGCGGCCGCACGAGAATCTGATGGTAGAGCGAGAACATCGCGGTCGTCGCGCCGATGCCGAGCGCCAGCATCACGATGACGACGAACGACAACGTGGGACGCAGCCGAAGCTGACGCAACGCGAGTTTGAGCTGATTCACGACTTCCCCCGAGGATGATGCTTTGCGGATCGGCACGAGCCGTCCGCGTCACCGAGTGCCGTACTGCTAAGAGATGCGCGGGCGCGGCGTTGGGTTACACGGCGCATGAAAGTCTCAGCCCCTGCGCAGCGCGTCGAGCGGCGAGGCACCGGCTGCGCGAGCCGCCGGCAGCAGGCTCGCAAGCGCCGCGACGGCCGCGAAGATCGCGGCGGCTACGGCGATCGTGACGGGATCGACGGGACTCACGCCGTACAGTTGCGTCGCCAGGAACCGAGCCAGCGCCATCGCGGCGACGAGCCCGAGAGCGACGCCCAGAGCGACGAGCCACATTCCCTGCGAGAGAATCATGCGCCGCACGACCTGCGGCGTCGCGCCGAGCGCCGTGCGGATGCCGATCTCCGCCGTGCGCTGACTCACGACGTACGACAGCACGCCGTAGATGCCGACCGCTCCCAAGAACAGCGCGACCACCGCCGCGATCGTGAGCACGGATGCCGTGAAGCTCGTGCGACTGATCGAGTCGCCGACCACGCTGCGCATCGGCCGAACGTCCGCGATTGGCAGATCGGGATCGAGCTCCGCGATCGCGCGGCGAACTGCGCCGACGAGGCTGAGCGGCTCGACGCTCGCGCGCACGACCACCGTCATCCCCTCCACGCCGCCGTTACCCTCGGCATCGACCATGGGCAGATAGAGGAGCCGATCCACCGGCGCGTCGAGACTCGATGAGCGCAGGTCTCCGACGACTCCGACGACCTGCGCATTGACGCCCGGGATACCGAGCCGCTTGCCGAGCGCGCTCGTGTCAGGCCAATACGCGTCCTTGATGGAACGGCTGATGACGACTGAGCCGAGGCGACGATTGTGGTCGTCCGCCGCAAGCGCGCGCCCCTCGACCACCGGAATGTTCATGGCTTCGAAGAAGCCGGGCGTTGCGCGGCGGACCAGAAAAACCGGCGGGAATTGGCCCTCGGCCGGAGGAAACTCCTCGATCACGGTACCCAACCGTCTTCCGCCGCCCGTCAAGGGCAACGTATCCACGGCGCCGGCGCGCTCGACTCCGGGAATGGCCGCGAGCCGCTCGATGAGCCGGTCGTAGAACTGCGCGACCGCTTCCGGACCCTGGTACTTCGTCAACGGCGGGCGCACCGAGAAAGTCAGCACGTTGTCGACGGCGAACCCCGGGTCGACCGACCGCAGGGCGTCGAAGCTGCGGACCATCAACCCGCAACCGATAACCAGGACGAACGCGAGCGCGACTTGCGTCGTCACGAGCACGTTGCGCGCGCGCTGGCGATCACCGCCGAGCGTCGCACCGCGGCCGCCGTCGCGCAGCGCACCCAGCGTCTTCGCCGCGCCCGATCCGAGCGCGGGCAGCACGCCGGACAGCAGCGCCGCCAGCGTCGACACGACCGCCGTGAACCCGAGCGCCGCACCGCTGACCTCGATTTCGCCAAGCCGTGGGATGCCGGCGGGCCCGACGGCAATGAGCGCGCTCGTGCCCACGTTGGCCAGCGCCACGCCCGCGACGCCGCCCGCGAGCGCTAGCAGCGCGCTTTCGATGAGCACCTGCCGGGCGAGCCGCGCGCGAGTTCCGCCGAGCGCGAGACGCACCGCGTTCTCGCGGCGCCGTGCATCCGCACGCACGAGCAACAAGTTGGCGACGTTGCTGCACGCGATCAGCAGCACGAACGCAACGGTGCCGAGCACGATTAGCAGCGGCTCGCGCGCATCGCCGGCGACGACGTCGCGCCACGGGCGAACCACCGCACCGCCGTCGAAGACGCCTTCGAACCAAAATGCGCTGTAGCCGATTTCACCGAAACGGGCGACGAGACTGCGTGCGTCGGCTGTCGCAGCTTCAATCGTGACGCCCGGGGCGAGGCGAGCAATCGCGTTGTAACGGTGGCTGCCGAAATTGTCGCTGGCCGGATCGAGCCGAAAGGGCACCCACATGTCGATGTCCGGAGTCGGGAAGCCGTAGTACGCAGGCATGACGCCGATCACTTCGCGCGGCGCGCCGTCGATCGCAATGACGCGGCCGACGATCGCGGGATCGGCGGCGTACTGGCTCACCCAGAGATCGTGGCTCAGTAATGCGACGGCGGCCCCGCCCGGCGAGTCTTCCTCGGCGGTGGGAAAGCGGCCCAGCTCGGGACGCACGCCGAGCGCCTCGAACGCGCTCAACGTCATCACCGCTGCGCTGATCAGGCGCGCAGCGCCCTCCCCGGTCAACGGGACCGACAACGGCCCGCCATAAGCACCGAACTTCGCGAACGAGCGGTTGTTGTTCGCGAACAGCCAATAGCCGCGGTCCGAGAACGCGTTGCCGCGATCACCGCGCTCACCTGCTGCGGCATGCACCGTCGCCGCGACTCGCACGACGCGATCTTCGTCGGGATACGGCAGCGGTTTCAGCAGCACGCTCTCGACGACCGAAAAGATCGCCGTGTTCGCGCCGATCGCAACGGCGAGCGTCAGCACGACGACAACAGTTATTGCGGGCGCCTTGAGGAGGCTCCGAACCGCAAAGCGCACGTCGTGCAGGATGCTCAGCATCGGTGTCGTTCGCTACTCGTAGCGCAGCGCTTGCGTCGGCGCGATGCGCGACGCGCGCCACGCCGGCACCCAGCTCGCCGCGAGCACGACGAGCGCGAGCACGGCGAAGGAGGAGCCGAACACGAACGGGTCGCGCCCCGACAAACCGTAGAGCTGCGTTTCCGCGACTCGGCCGAGACCGAATGCACCGGCGAGCCCCACGCCGGCGCCGATCAGCGCCATGACGCCCACCTGCTTCAGGATCAGCATGCGGACACCCGCGGGCGCGGCGCCGAGCGCGAGCCTGAGCCCAAGCTCGCGCGTGCGCTGCGTGACGTTGTAGGCGAGCACGCCATACAGCCCGATGCCGGCGAGCACCGTCGCGAGCGCGGCGAAACCTGCCGAGAGCATCGAGAGCAGGCGATCGACGTAGACGTTGTCATGCACCGCCGTCGTCATGGTCCTAAGGTTCGTGACCGGCACGTCGGGGGCGATCTGTGCGACGACGCGCGGGATCGTCGCGAGCAACACTTCCGGCGCGACGCCGGCGCGCAGGTAGTAGAACATCGCTTGTACGCCGCCCGCCATCTGGTAGCGCGATAAGTAGATCACCGGCTCGATGTCGCTCTTGACCGACGTGAATTTCGCGTCGGCTACGATGCCGACGATCTCGAGCGGAAAGTTCGTCGACGATGCGCCGAACCCAACGCGCTTTCCGACTTCCGTGCCGACGTTGAATCTGCGAGCGAAGCTCTCGTTGACGATGGCGACCGACGGGTTGCCGTCGTCTTCCTTGGTAAAGGTGCGCCCCGCGCGCAGCGGAATGCCAAGGGCGCCGAAGTAATCGGTGCCAACCATAGCGATCGCCGCCGTCGCGTCGGCAGGATCGGCAATGTCGAACCCCTCCACGGTATAGGGCTGTCGCAGCGCGAAATTGCCGAGCAATGGGAGAGCAGTGCTGCCGACGGCGAGGACCCCAGGTTGCGTCGCCAACGCTTCCTCGAGGCGATCGTAGTAGTCCGCCAATTGCTCCGGACCGTAAGCGTTTTGGCGCGGCGTGACGCTGAAGCTGACGAGCGAGTCGACGTCGACGCCGATATTCTCGCTCGCGACGTTCACGAGGCTCTTCGTGAACAGACCCGCGAGCACGAGCAACAGCATCGAGAACGCAATCTGTGCCGTCGTCAGCGCGCCGCGAAATCGCATCGCCGCGCGACCGCCGCCGGAGCGCGCCGCGTGCGCCTTCATCGCGAGCGCCGGATTCGCGTCGCTGACGCGCCACGCGGGCGCGAGGCCGAACACGACGACGGTCACGAGCGACGCACCCGCGGCGAACAGCATCGCCGTCGAGCTCAACTCTGGCGCGAGCCCCGTAACGATGCCCGCCGGCAAGAGGCCGGCGATGAGCCGCACTAGGAACGTGGCTATACCTAAGCTCGCGACCCCGCCGAACGCGATCAGCACGACCGACTCGGCCAAGAGTTGCCGAATCAGCCACGCGCGGCTAGCCCCGAGCGAAGCGCGGGTCGCCATTTCGCCGGCGCGCGACGCCCCGCGCGCGAGCAACAAGTTCGCGATATTCACGCAGACGATCAGCAGCACGAGCGCCGTCACTCCGAGCAGCAGCGTGAGCGGCCGCTCCGCTTGCCCCGTCAGGTTGCTCAGGCCCTGGGCTCCGGGCGAGAACGCGACTCGGCGCGCGCGGAAATCGTCGAGTGTCCCACCGCGTATCTGTTGCGCGGCTATCAGCGGCGCTTCGACGTCGTTGAGAACACCGGTGTAGACGCCGTTGAGCTGCGCCCCGGCACGCTCGAGCGTGACGCCGGGCTTGAGGCGCGCGAAAAGATAGATCCAATAGCCCTGCCGCGCCTCGGGGGCATCGAACGCGTTGGGGCCGACCAGGCCGGGCATTGCCAATGGCGCCAGCGTCAACGGCAAGAACACGTCCGCGCGGACAGCAACGTTCGTGCCTCTGAACCCTTGGGGCGCGACGCCGACGATTTCGAGCGAGTGACCGTTCACCGTCAGCGTCTTGCCGATAACGCCGGGGTCGCGGCCGAAACTACGCTGCCAGAACTCGTAACTCAGCACCGCGACGGCCGCTTCGCCGGCTCGCAACGCGTCGTCAGGTCCGATGAACCGCCCGAGCGCCGGCCTCAAGCTCAGCACGTCGAAGTAGCTGCCGGAGACGAGATAGCCGCGGCCGGATATCGGCCGATCCTCGAAGCTCAAGTTCGCGAGAAAATCCACGTAGGCCGCGATCCCGGTGAAGCCGGTCTGCGCCTTCTCGAGGTCGCGGAACATCGGATAACTGAACTGAGCGTCGCGCATGCCGAGGCCGAGGTCGCTCACTCCACCGCCGGCTTTCGGCCCGGGCGACGCGAGGTTCACGAGGCGATCGGGCTCTGGCACCGGCAGCGGCCTCAAGAGTACCTGGTGGTACAGCGAGAACATCGCCGTCGTCGCGCCGATACCGAGCGCGAGCATCGCGATCACGACGAACGAGAGCCCCGGACGCAGCTTGAGCTGCCGCAGCGCGAGCTTGATGTGGTTCATAGGTTCCCCCGACCCACAGACGGGCCGCTGTCGCGGCTGCAAAGCAAGCGCCGTGCCAGCGGCCGTGCGCCGCTAAGTCGTTGTATGCGCAATGAAGGCGCGCCCCGCATGAATGTGCGCCGTTGGCCTGCATCCCGCGAGCGGGAAGCGCGCGTCCCGTTTCCAAAACGCGACGCGTAGCTTGCGCCGTTTCGGTGAGGTGG
>Ga0111539_10011575_pt1 | contig 11071 bp, 12 predicted proteins | sample RhiMethybrSRZTD1_FD_79667 | JGI IMG/M metagenome (GOLD analysis project Ga0111539, IMG submission 79667) | Populus rhizosphere microbial communities from Tennessee, USA - Rhizosphere MetaG P. TD hybrid SRZTD1 (version 2) (version 2) | ecosystem: Host-associated > Plants > Roots > Rhizosphere >... | reverse complement strand
TCGAGAGCGTGGTGCGGCTGCAGATCGACTGGACCGGACGACTCGACAGCCAGCAGGGCGCCGCGTTCGCCGTCGTTCTGCCGGAGTCCAGCATCAGCGAGGCGCCGCGGATCAAGGAGCGACTGCTCGACGCGCTGCGCCGCCATGCCGAGGACCTCGATACGCTGCAGTTGAGCTTCGCGTTCGGCGTGGCCGCGCTCGAGGATGCGGGCCAGCAGAGCCCGGCCGTCGATACCGCGGAGATGCTGGAGATCGCAGGGCTGTGCCGCAATTGCCCGGGCCGCACCGGTCCGGAGCAGCTGGGCGCGGTCCAGCGCAGCGTGGCCTGCCACGTTTCGATCGTCTGCCGCCATGGCTACGTGGTCGATAACGAATGCAGCCTCAAGGCGCGACCGGTCGCCCGCCGCGGCTCCGACGCCGGGGCGGCCCTGGTCGGCTGATAAACCCCACTCCGCTCAAGCTCGATCCTGTTGACCCGCCGGTCTTGCGCCGCGAACATTGGCGGCCATTTGCCGGGGGTCCGCTGTGCCCTATATCGCGAGTCGATCGGTTGTCGTTCTGGCGTGCGTCGCTCTGACGCTCAGCGCTTGCGGGTGGCGCCTGCAGGGCGCGGAGAGGCTGTCGCCGACGTTGTCGGTGATCTACGTCGACGCCGACGATCGCTACACCGATTTCAATCGCGCGCTGCGCGACCGGCTGCGCGCCTCGGGCGCGAAAGTCACGGAGCGCAGCGCGGATGCAACGGCGGTCGTACGGATCAGCAAGGATCAAAGCGGCCAGCGCGTATTGTCGGTTTCGGCTCGCAACACGCCCGAGGAGTACGAAGTGTTCTACACCGTCGAGTACTCCGTCGCGAGCGGCAGCACGGAGCTGATCGCGGCACAACCCCTCGAAGTCACTCGCGACTATAGTTATGACACGACCGCCGTGCTGGCGAAGCAGCGCGAGCAGGCGATCCTGCGCGAAGCCCTGGCCCAGGACCTGGCGTCGCTGGTCCTGAGACGACTCGCCTCTCTGTGAGAAGGACTCGATCATGGACGAGCGTGACGAGCTACAACAAAAGATTGCCGACATCGGCGGGCGCTACATCCAGCGCACCGCCGGTGAGATTGCGGGTCTGCGGGACCTGATCGCGAAGGTGCGGGCGGGCAATGCCGCTGCCCGCAAGGACATCGAGCATCTCGCGCACAAGATCTACGGCAGCGGCGCGATGTTCGGCTTCGAGGCCGTGAGCGAGCACGCGCGTGCGCTCGAGCTCGCTGCGAAGGATGTGACGGACCCGGGGATGGTCGACAACTTGCAAGAGCATGCCGACAGGCTGGAGCAACAGGTGCAGGCCGCGTTGCGCGCGCGGGGGCTGCCGTGACGCGAGTCGAAGCGCATCTCGACGCTCTGACCCCGCTCCTGTCCCGCTATCGACTCGAGCCGGTCGCGGTTGCACTAGGTGACACGATCCCGGGCTCGTACTGGGGCGAGAGCGAAGCGGGTCTGATCGGCAATCGCATCTACTTCCGTCTCGACACACCGCTGCATTCGGTGTTGCACGAGGCGTGTCACTTCATCTGCATGGACGATGCTCGTCGCGAGCTGCTGGAACGCGACGCGGGCGGCGACTTCGATGAGGAGAACGCGGTCTGCTATCTGCAGATCCTGCTCGCGAACGAGTTCGAGGGGACGAGCTCCAACCAGATGTGTCGCGACATGGACGCCTGGGGCTACACGTTCCGCCTCGGATCTGCGCAGGTGTGGTTCGAGCAGGATGCCGACGATGCGCGCCGCTGGCTGCAGGCGCACCGGATCATCGATGAGGGTGGCCGTGCAACTGGAAGACGCCGGCTGTAGCCTTTGTAGGTCGGGCTTCAGCCGGACGTCTTTGTTGGGCTAAAGCCCAACCTACCGAAACTTATCCGTTGCTCGGATCAGCTCGTGCGTGTTGCCGACCTCGAACGCCGAATGTCCGGCGTCGGGCACGATGTGCAACTCCGCTTCCGGCCAGGCGCGATGCAGCGCCCAGGCCGTCTGCATCGGGCACACCACGTCGTAACGACCCTGCACGATCACAGCGGGGATCTGCCGCAGCCGTGTCACGTTGCGCAGCAGCTGGTCCTCGGAATCGAGGAAGCCGCGGTTCACGAAGTAGTGGCATTCGATGCGTGCGACCGCGATCGCAAAGTCCTCTTCCCCCCACTTGTGCAGGTTCTCTTCGTTGATGTGCAGGTAGCTGGTCGCGGCTTCCCAGATCGACCACGCGCGCGCCGCCGCGACTCGTGTCGCGCGATCGTCGCTGGTGAGGCGTTTGTAGAAGGCCGGGATCAGGTCCTTGCGCTCCGCGGGCGGAATCGCTGCGATGTAGTTCGCGAAGTGATCCGGGAACAGCGCGCTCGCGCCTTCCTGGTAGAACCAGTGCAATTCGAACTGCGACAGCATGAAGATGCCGCGCAGGACCATCTCCGTGACCCGCCGCGGATGCGTTTGCGCGTAGGCGAGGGCGAGGGTCGAGCCCCACGAGCCGCCGAACACCAGCCAGCTCTCGATGCCGAGATGCTCGCGCAACTGATCCATGTCCGCGACCAGATGCCACGTGGTGTTGTCGACGAGGCTAGCGTGCGGCTTGCTCCGGCCGCAACCGCGCTGATCGAACAGCACGATGCGATAAGCGTCCGGATCGAAGAAGCGACGGGCGCGCTTGTCGCAGCCGGCGCCGGGGCCGCCGTGCACGAAAACCGCCGGCTTGCCCTTGGGATTGCCGCACTCCTCGTAGTAGACCTCGTGGACCGGAGAGACTCTCAGCATGCCGCTGTTGTACGGCTCGATCGCCGGGTACAGGGAGCGACGTCCGCCGGCGGCGACAGTCTTGGCGGGGCGCTTGCGCACGGCGTGCCGCGCGTGACTGCGCTGCTTGTTCGTCGCCTGCTTGCGTACGCTGCGACGGGGAGATTTGCGCTTGCTCGCCATTCGAAAAGCTCCGAACACTTGAGGTGCGGCGGCGCATCGTACTTTACAATGCCGCCTTTCGGAAACACGCGCGGACACGCGATGCAGTCTCACCTGGCTTCCATTCTCATGCTGCTGGTCACGATGCTGATCTGGGGCAGCACATTTGCTGTCACCAAGAGCGTCAATGATCAAGTGCAGCCTTTCACGCTCGCGTTCATACGCGTGGCGATCGGTGCGGTCGTGCTGCTCGCAGGGGCATTCGTTCGCCAGGTGCGCGGCGGCGCGCATTCGAAGTGGTCCGCGTTGCCGTGGGGCAGGATGGTGGCGATGGCGCTGATCGGCGTCGTCGTGTACTACGCCGTTTTCAACTATTCGCTCGTCTACACTTCCGCGGCGCAGGGAGCGCTCGTCCAGAGCTGCATTCCCGCGATGACCGCGCTGTTTGCGGTGGCATTGCTGCGCGAGCATGCGTCGATGTTGCGCTGGACCGGCATCGTGCTGTCGATGGTCGGCATAGTGATCGTTTTCTCCGGCTCGATCGAGCAGCCGGGCAGCACCAGCCTGGCCGGCAATTTCCTGATGTTTCTGTCGGCAGTGCTGTGGGGCCTCTACACATCGATGGCGAAGCGGGTTGCGAACCACGACGCACTGCAAGTGACGGCGGGTATTCTCGCAGCCGGTGCGCTGCTGCTGCTGCCGTTGGCGATCTTCGAGGTCGCCGCTGCAGGCATGCCGCACGTGAATCTCAAGGGCTGGCTCGGCCTGGCCTACCTCGGCGCGGGAGCATCAGGCATCGCATGGATGCTGTACAGCGCGGCGCTGAAGCATGTGGATGCGAGCGAGGCGGGCGTCTACACGAACCTGATTCCGATCGTGGGCGTCGTGACCGGCGTGCTGCTCGGTGAGCCGCTGTCGGCGCGCGCTATCGTTGGAGGCATAGTGGTGCTGGTGGGTGTGTGGCTCACCAGCAGAGTGACAAAGGTGCCACAGGTGACACAGGCGTGAGCCTTCTTCCTTGTGTCACCTTTGTCACTCTGTCACTGGTGTCACCTTCTTCCCGGCGACATACGTCGCCAGCACTTTGATGTCGTCGATCTCGCTTTCCGGGATCTTGAAATAGTCGCGGTCGACGAGGATGAAGTCGGCCCACTTGCCGGGCTCGAGCGAGCCGGTCGAGTGCTCCATGTGTGCGGCGAAGGCGGCATCGGTCGTGAACAGGCGCAGCGCTTCCTCGCGCGTCAGCTTCTCCTGCGGATACCAGCCGCCCGGCGGCTTGCCGTTGCGATCCTGCCGAGTCACCGCTGCGTACAGGCCAAAGAACGGATTCGGCAGCTCGACCGGAAAGTCGCTGCCGCCTGCGAGTCGCGCGCCCGCGTTGATCAGCTTGCGCCAGGCGTAAGCGCCCTGGATGCGCTGCGAACCCACGCGGTCTTCCGCCATGTTCATGTCGGAGGTCGCATGCGTCGGCTGGATCGATGCAATGACTTCGAGCCGCCCGAAGCGACGGATGTCGTCGAGCGCGATCACCTGCGCATGCTCGATCCGCGGGCGCAGCGCGTGACGCTGTTCTTTCGTCAGCATCGTCTCGAAGGTGTCGAGCACCAGCCGGTTGCCGGCGTCGCCGATCGCGTGGACGTTCAGCTGCCAGCCTTTCGCAGCTGTCAGCGTCGCCAGGTCCTGCATCTGCTGGCGCGGGGTGATGATGAGACCGCGGTGATGCGGCTGATCGCTGTAGTCCTGCATCAGCGCGGCGCCGCGGCTGCCGAGTGCGCCGTCGGCGTACGCTTTGACGGCGCGCATCTGCAGGAGCTCGTCGTATTCGGGCATGCGCGGACCGGCTTGCATGAGCTTGCGTGACTCGGGGCTGTCGCCGAGCATCGCGTAGATGCGGATCGGCAGCAGCTTTTCAGCCGCCAGCTCTCTGTAGAGGTCATAAGTGTGGCCGGCAATACCGGCATCGTGAACGCCGGTGATGCCCAGCGACGCGACTTCGTTCATTGCGGCGAGCAGCTGCCGCTTCGTTTCCGCGTCGGTCGCAGGCGGGATGTGCTTCTCGACCAGCTCCTGGGCCGTGTCGACCAGCACGCCGGTCGGTTGACCGGACGCATCCTTCACGATCTGTCCGCCCTGTGGATCGGCCGTCGTCGCAGTGATGCCAGCTACCTTCAACGCAGCGCTGTTCACCCAGCTCGCGTGGCCGTCGACGCGACTCATGATCGCAGGCCGATCGCCGATGACTGCATCGAGCTCGCGCGCGGTCGGGAAGCGGCGTTCCTTCCACAGCACCTGGTTCCAGCCGCGGCCGATCACCCAGCGCGCCTTGGGATTTGCGGCCATGTGTTTGCGGACGCGCCCGAGCGCGTCGTCGATGCTCGTCGTGTCGCGCAGGTCGGCTTGCAGCTGCAAATCGCCGAGGCCGAGGACGTGGCCGTGCGCGTCGGTGAGACCGGGCAGCACGTACTTGCCGCCGCCGTCGACCATCGTGGCGGGAACCTTGTGCGCCGTACCATCCATGACGCCGATCCGCTTGATCCGGCCGTCTTCGATGACGATGGCATTGAACTGTTCCAGGCCCTTCTGCCCCACCGGCGTGACGCCTTGCACGTTGTACAGCACGACGGTTTCGGCGCTCGCACTGGCGATTGCGCTGACGGCGATCAGTGCGATGCAGATCCGACTAAGCATGAGTCACGCTCCGTTGAGGTTCGGCAGGCCGGGCAAGACTGCGCACCAGCTCCTGCGCATGGATCGGCAGGTCCGCGAGTCGCCGTACGCAGATCGTGAGATTGCGCTGCGCCCACTCGTCGGTGAGATCGATCCGGCGCAGCGACATCGTCTTCATGCTGCGCACGGCTGTGGTCTCGGGCACGACGCCGACGCCGACGTTGCATTCGACCAGCCGGCACACAGCATCGAAGCTGCGCAGCTGCACGCGCAGCTTGAGCCTGCGTCCGGTGCGTTCGGCCTTCTCCGAGAGAAACCGCTGCAGCGAGCTGGTGCGGTCGAGCCCGACGAAATCGCAATCGAGCGCTTCGGCGAATGCGATGCGGCCGGTCGCAGCCAACGGATGCCCGGCTGCGGTCACCAGCACGAAGCGATCGACGCGGAATGGGAACACTTCGAGGCCGGTCACGTCCTCGGTGCCGGCGACGATGCCGATGTCCGCCTGTCCATCGGCGACCGCGGCAACGATCTCGTCGCTGAGTCGCTCCTCGAGGTCGATGTTCACCTGCGGGTGCGAAGCGAGGAACTGGCTGAGGGGTTCCGGCAGGAACTCGGTCAGCGCGTTGGTGTTGGACATCAGCCGGATGTGACCCTTCAGACCGTCGGCATATTCGCTGAGCTCGCCCCGCATGCGCTCAGCCTGCTGTAGCAGGATGCGCGCGTGATGGATGAGGGTGCGGCCCGCGGGCGTGGGCTGCACGCCCTGGCGATCGCGATTCAACAGCGCCGTGCCGAGCTCGATCTCCATGTTGCGGATCCGCGTGCTCGCCGCCGCGACGGCGAGATGCATGCGCTCGGCGCCGGCCGTGATGCTGCCGGCGTCGACGACGTGCAGGAACAGCTTGAGGTCGGTCAGATCGAAGCGCATGGAGCGAGAGTCTAAGGCCTGCGCAGGGGCACGAACATGACCGGCGAGACTTCGGTGGTCTTGATCGCGCCGTTGGCGTCCTTTTCGAGCAGTTGCAGCTGCTGCACCGAGAAGCGCGGGCCGACCGGCACGATCAGCCGACCGCCCGGTTTCAACTGGTCGATCAGCGGCTGCGGAATGTGCTCCGGCGCGGCCGTCACGATGACGATGTCGAAGGGCGCGTGCTCCGGCCAGCCGCCGTAGCCGTCGCCGGTGCGCACGGTGATATTTTCGAATTTCAACTCGCGCAGCACTGCAGTGGCGCTGCGTGCGAGCGTTTCCTCGAGCTCGATCGTGTAGACGTGCCGGACGAGCCGGGCCAGCACCGCCGCCTGGTAGCCGGAGCCGGTGCCGACTTCGAGCACCCGGTCGCCGGGTTGCGGCCGCACCAGCTCTGTCATCAAAGCAACGATGTAAGGCTGCGAGATCGTCTGGCCCTGGCCGATCGGCACCGGACCGTCGTCATAGGCGCGGGCACGTTCCGCTGCCGGAATGAACGAGTGACGCGGCACCCGGCGCAGCGCTTCGAGGACGCGCCGGTCGCGAATGCCGCGGCCGGCAATCTGCTCGCGAACCATCGCTTCGCGAGCTGCATCGTAGGAGGAGTCATCCTGCGCGCTCACTGGATCTCCGCAGCCGAAGCACGACAGCGCCGTCAGGCAAGCCCGCAACGCGCCGGGTCTGCGGGCCGAAGCAACGGAATGCAGCAACTGGCGCAGCATGGCGGTTTCTATGGCCTCGCCGGGCAGCTTGGGCCATAATCGGCCCAACGTTCACCTGGATCAACCTGGCGCCCGCACACATAGTTTCATCGTTCGAGTGTTCCAGACCTCTCCGACCCCTGCCGCTTCGTCGCGTCCGCCACACCCGGTGGCGCTCCGCTAAGTGAAGCTTTCCGGCGACAACCTCGCTGCCAGCCTGGCCCGTCAGCTCCAGACGATCTATCTCGTGTCCGGAGACGAGCCGTTGCTCGTCAACGAGGCCGCGGATGCGATTCGCGCCGCGGCGCGCAAGCAGGGATTCGTCGAGCGCGAATTGCACGTCGTCGAGCGCGGGTTCGACTGGCCGGGGCTGCTCGCGGACAGCCGCTCGATGTCGCTGTTCGCGCAGCGCAAGATCGTCGAGATCCGCATGGCCAGCGCCGCGCCTGGCGAGCAGGGGAACGATGCGATCGTCGAGCTGGCGGAGCAGCCATCGCCCGACACGCTGGTGTTGGTCATCGCGCCGAAGCTCGATGGCCGCACGCAGGGCGCGCGCTGGGTGACTGCAATCGAGAAGCGCGGTGTGCTCGTGCAAGTGTGGCCGATCGATCTGCCACGACTGCCTGCATGGATCCGCGAGCGGCTCGGGCGTCACAAGCTGCAAGCCGATGCGGCCGCGGCGGCGCTGCTCGCCGAGCGTGTCGAAGGTAATCTGCTGGCGGCACACCAGGAAATCGAGAAGCTCGCGCTTTTGTTGCCACCGGGCCCGATCACCGCGGAGACGGTCGTCGATGCAGTCGCGGACAGCGCTCGCTTCGATGTCCTGCAGCTCGGTGAAGCTGCGATGCGCGGCCAAACGGCGCGCGCGCTGCGAATTCTCGAAGGGCTGCGCGGAGAAGATGTCGAGCCCACGCTGGTGCTGTGGGCGGTGAACAAGGATCTGCAGTGGATCGCGCGGGTCCGCGGCCTGATGCGCCGCGGACAGAGCGCGGAATCAGCGATGAATGCTGTTTACGTGTGGCGGCCGCGGCAGGCCGCGATGGCGAAGGCGCTGAGTCGGATGGATCCCCACACGCTGCGTGACCTGATCCTCGACGCCGAGCGCATCGACCGCACGATCAAGGGTGTAGTGAAGGGCGATGCCTGGCTGGAGCTGGAGCGGCTGGTGTCGAGACTGGCGGGCGTGAAGGTTGCAGCGGTCGCATGACGAGCATCGGCATCTTCGGCGGCACGTTCGACCCGATTCATTTCGGGCACCTGCGCACCGCATTCGAGCTGCTGCAGGCGCTGCGCTTGAACGAGATCCGTTTCATGCCGGCCGGCAACCCGCCGCACCGCGAGGTGACCGTCGCGAGTCCGACGGAGCGCTTCGCGATGGTCGAGGCAGCGATCGCCGGACAGCCGGGCTTCGTGGTCGACGACCGCGAGATCCGGCGCGAAGGACTGTCTTATTCGGTGGATACGATGCGCACGCTGCGTGCCGACTTTCCGGACCACTCGCTGTCGCTGATCGTCGGCATGGATGCGTTTCTCGGCCTGCCGAAGTGGCACCAGTGGCGCGAGCTCCTCGATCTCGCGCACCTGGTCGTCGCGCACCGGCCGGGCTGGCGCGCGCCGAGCATGGGGCCGCTGGGCGAGTTGCTGGTCGATCGCGGCACGGGCCGCATCGGCGACCTGCACGAGCGGCGCGCCGGCTGCATCTACATCCACGCGGTGACGCAGCTGGAGATTTCTTCGACCGAAGTGCGCAAGCTGATCGCGGCAGGGCGCGACCCGCGTTACCTGATGCCGGACGGCGTGCGGGAGATCATCGAGCAGACGGGATGTTATCGATCCAAGAGGTGAGCATGGTTGGCAAGCGCGCAAAGACTTCACGACGTGCAGGTTCCACAGCTCCGAAAGCCAAGAGTTCGGCTCGGGCGAAGACCACGGCCAGGAAAGCCGCGGCGCCGCCGGCGAACGTTCGCCGGATCAGGCCGCTGCTGCAGGTCGTCGAGGGCGCGCTCGACGAGATGAAGGCTGTCAACGTGCGCGTGCTGGACGTGCACAAGCTGACTGACATCGCGGACACGATGGTCATCGCCAGCGGCAACTCCGACCGTCACGTGCGCTCGATCGCCGATCGCATCATCGAGCACGCGAAGAAGGGCGGCTTCCGGCCGATGGGCGTGGAAGGCGAGCGCGACGGCGAATGGGTGCTGGTCGATCTGCAGGACGTGATCGTGCACATCATGCTGCCGCGCGTGCGCGAGTTCTATCGCCTCGAAAACCTGTGGGACGTGAGCGCCGCGCGGCGTGAAGCTGCCGAACGCACGGCCTGAACCGTGCGCCTGGTGCTGCTCGCGGCCGGGACGAAGCTGCCCGAATGGGTGAACAGCGGGTTCGAAGACTACGCGGGCCGGTTCGGCAACGACTATCGCCTGGAGCTGAAGGAGATCGCGCTTGGCCAACGCGCCGCGGGCGCTCCGCAGCAGGCGATCGCGCGCGAAGGTGAGCGGATGCTGTCGGCGCTGCCCGCCGGCTGCTACGTCGTGGCTCTGCAGGTCGAGGGGAGATCGATGTCGAGCGAGCAGCTCGCGAAGTTTCTGGAGACTCGCGCGCAGGAGGGCCGCGACGTCGCATTCTGCATTGGCGGCCCCGATGGCCTGGCGCCGCAAATCGACGAACGCGCGGATCTACGCTGGTCGCTCTCCGCCCTGACGCTGCCGCACGCGCTGGCGAGAGTCGTGGTGGTGGAGGCGCTCTATCGCGCCGTGAGCATCATCAAGCGACACCCGTATCACCGCGCATAACGGTGTCTGCGGCGAAGAAAAGAGGAGGAAATTCTCTCGCCAAGTTCGCCAAGACGCCAAGAAAACCGCGAGACCGGAAATCTGCAGTTCAATTCGGAAACTTCTTTTCTTCTCTTCCTTGGCGTCTTGGCGATCCTGGCGAGAGATGTTCCGGCTCCCCTTCCGCTCCGCTGCACCCTTATGCACTGGGTGCCACTGACTCTTCACACCTTCATTCGTGCCAGTTCGGCAATCGCGGTGACGGCGCTAGGGAAGCGGTCGCGCGGATCTTTGGCGAGCAACGCATCGATCAGGCGCTGGAAGCGGCTCAGCTCGGGCGACAGCACCGGGATCGGGTCGTTGCGGTGGGACTGGATGATCGCGATGATCGTGCTGCCGCGGAACGGGCGCTGTCCGGTCAGCATCTCGTAAAGAATCACGCCGAGGCTGTAGAGGTCGCTGCGTGGATCGGCCGCTGCGCCTTCTGCCTGCTCGGGACTGATGTAGTAGGGCGAGCCGCGTACTTCGCCCGCATTGGTGATGCCGGAGTCCAGGCGCTTCGCCAGGCCGAAGTCGATCAGCACGATGCGTCCATCCTGGCGCATCATCACGTTCGCCGGTTTCAGGTCGCGATGGCACAGCCCGGCGCTGTGCACGATCACGAGGGCGCCGGCGATCTGCACGAAGATATCGACGCTGTCCTTGATCGTCATCAGGTTGCGGATGCGAAGCTCGAGGCTGCCGCTCGGGAAGTACTCGGTGACGATGTAGCGGAAGTCCTCCGCCTTGCCCCAGTCGTAGACGTCGACGATCGACGGATGCTTCAGGCGCATCAGCAGGTCGCGCTCGCGCTCGAAGCGCTCTTCTTCGCCGGCGGGCGCCTCGGCGAGCGGGCCGGTGCGCAGCACCTTGATGGCGACGTTGTGGCCGAGCTCCAGCGAGTGCGCGACGTGGATCTCGGACTTCGGCGAACGGGCGATGGTCTGCAGGAAGCGGTAGCCCGGGATCACGGGAAACGCCGCCGGCTGCAG
>Ga0111539_10011573_pt1 | contig 11072 bp, 12 predicted proteins | sample RhiMethybrSRZTD1_FD_79667 | JGI IMG/M metagenome (GOLD analysis project Ga0111539, IMG submission 79667) | Populus rhizosphere microbial communities from Tennessee, USA - Rhizosphere MetaG P. TD hybrid SRZTD1 (version 2) (version 2) | ecosystem: Host-associated > Plants > Roots > Rhizosphere >... | reverse complement strand
GCTCGAGCAGCACCCCAACCTGGTCGTGCTGCGGACGTTCTCCAAGGCGATGGCGCTCGCGGGACTCCGCGTCGGCTACCTGCTCGCCTCTCCGGAGCTCGTGCGCGAGGTCAACAAAGCTCGCCTGCCCTACAACGTGAACGTGCTCTCGCAGATGGCGGCGCTCACCGCGCTCGAGGAGCCGAAGCTGCTGGCGAACGGCGTGCAGATGCTGGTCGAGGAGCGCGGGCGCCTGCTGGCGTGCCTTGCGGACATGCCCGGCGTGCGGGCGCTGCCTTCGGAAGCCAACTTCTTCCTGCTCGAGCTGCTCTCGGCGAGCCCGAAGGCGGTCTTCGACGCGCTCGTCCGTCGCGGCGTGCTGGTGCGCGACGTGACGTCCTATCCGCAGCTCGCGCAGTGCCTGCGCGTGAGCGTCGGCACCCCGCAAGAGAACGACGTGTTCCTGCACGCGCTGGGCACGGCGCTCGCGGAATCCGGCCAGCTGGCCACGAGAGGACGCGCATGAGCACGAAGGCCCGGAAAGCCCGCGTCGAGCGCAAGACGCGCGAAACCCAGATCGCCCTCAGCCTGAACCTCGACGGCGCCGGCCGGTCCCGGATCCGAACCGGCATCGGCTTCCTCGACCACATGCTGACGTCGCTCTCGACCCACTCGCGGATCGACGTCGACGTCCGCTGCAAGGGCGACCTGGAAGTGGACGCGCACCACTCGGTCGAGGACGTCGGGATCGCCTTCGGCCAGGCGCTGCGGCAGGCGACCGGCGACAAGAAGGGGCTCGTGCGCTTCGGCCACGCCTACGTGCCGCTCGACGAGGCGCTCTCGCGCGCCGTCGTCGACCTCTCCGGCCGGCCGTGGCTCCACTTCGGCGTGCAGTTCAAGGTGCAGCGGATCGGCGACATGCCGACCGAGCTGTTCGAGGACTTCTTCTGGGCGCTCGTCGACCACGGCCGCTTCAACCTGCACCTCGACGTGCTGCGCGGGCGCAACAGCCACCACATCGCGGAGACGCTGTTCAAGGCCACCGCTCGCGCATTGCAGATGGCGGTCGCGCGCGACCCGCGCGTCGTCGGCGTGCCGTCCACGAAGGGAAGCCTGTGATCGCGATCGTCGATTACGGCATCGGCAACCTCGGCAGCGTCACGAAGGGCTTCCGCCGCGCGGGCGCCGAGGTCGAGCTGACCGGCGACCCGGCGCTGCTGCGCCGCGCCGACGCGCTGGTGCTGCCGGGCGACGGCGCCTTCGGCGCGACGATGGCGGAGATCGACGGGCGCGGGCTCGCGCCGCTGCTGCGCGAGGCGGTCGCGGCCGGGACGCCGCTCATCGGCATCTGCATCGGCATGCAGGTCCTGTTCGAGCAGAGCGAGGAGCACGGCCGCCACCAGGGGCTCGGCCTGCTTCCCGGCCGCGTGCGCCGGTTCGACGACTCGCTGACCGTGCCGCACATGGGCTGGAACACGCTGAGGGCCCGCCGCGCGCACCCGCTGCTCGACGGCGTCGCCGACGGCTCGCACGTCTACTTCGTCCACTCCTACTACTGCGACGCGGCCGAGGACGTGGTGATCGCGACCTCCGACTACGGGCAGGACTTCGCCGCGATCGTCGGCCGCGGGCCGGTGCTCGGCCTGCAGTTCCACCCGGAGAAGAGCCAGGCGGTCGGGCAGCGGCTGGTCGCGAACTTCGTCGCCGGTGTCGCCAAGCGGAGGGCGGCATGATCGTGGTGCCCGCGATCGACCTGCGGCAGGGCCGCGTCGTGCGCCTGCATCAGGGGCGTGCGCAGGAGGAGACGGTGTACGCCGTCGATCCCGTCGAGGTCGCGCGGCGCTTCGAGGCCGAGGGCGCCCGGCGGATCCACCTCGTGGACCTCGACGCCGCCATGAACGGAGCGCGACAGGCCGCGGCCGTGGCGAGCGTCGTGCGCGCCGTGCGCATCCCGGTCGAGGTCGGCGGCGGCGTGCGCACGCTCGCGGACGCGCTGGCGGTCCGAGCCGACGGCGCCGAGCGCGTGATCTTCGGCACCGCGGCCGTGGCGCGTCCCGACGTGGTGCAGGCGGCGGTCGAGCAGCTGGGCGCGGAAGCCGTGGCCGTGGCGATCGACGCGAAGGACGGCCGGGTGGCCGTCTCCGGCTGGACCGAGGCGACGGACGTGGACGCGCTCGACCTCGCGGTCGCGGTCGAGAGCTGGGGCGTGCGGCGCGTGCAGTTCACGGACGTGCGCCGCGACGGCACGCTCCAGGGTCCGAACCTGGCGGCGCTCGAGGCGCTCGGGCGGCGCACCAAGCTCAAGATCACGGCCGCGGGCGGCGTGTCGGACGCCTCCGATCTCGTCCGCCTGTCGGGGCTCGAGGCGCTCGGCGTGGACGAGGCGATCGTGGGCAAGGCGCTCTACGAGGGACGCGTGACGCTCCAGGCGGCCCACGAGGCGCTCGCCGCGGCGGGGAGGGCCTGATGCTCGCCAAGCGCCTCGTCCCGTGCCTCGACGTCGACCGCGGCCGCGTGGTGAAGGGCATCCGCTTCGTGTCGCTCCGCGACGCCGGCGATCCCGTGGAAGCAGCCGTGCGCTACGACGCCTGCGGCGCCGACGAGCTCGTCTTCCTCGACATCACGGCGTCCTCGGACGCGCGGCCGATCGTGATCGACATGGTGCGGCGGGTCGCCGAGGCCGTGTACCTGCCCTTCACTGTCGGAGGCGGCGTGCGGACGCTGGAGGACGCGGAGGCGCTGCTGCGTGCCGGCGCCGACAAGGTCGCCGTCAACACGGCGGCCGTCAGCCGTCCCGAGCTGCTGCAGGAGCTGGCGCTGCGCTTCGGCTCGCAGGCCGTGGTGCTCGCGATCGACGCCCGCGCCGGCGAGCGCGGCTTCGAAGTGTTCGTGCACGGCGGCCGTACCGCAACAGGCAAGGACGCCGTGGCCTGGGCCCGCGAGGGCGCCGAGCGCGGCGCCGGCGAGATCCTGCTCACGAGCATGGACCGAGACGGGACGAAGGACGGCTTCGACCTCGCGCTGACGCGCGCGGTCGCGAGCGCCGTGCGCGTGCCGGTCGTGGCCTCGGGCGGCTGCGGCAGCGTCGCGCACATGGCCGAGGCCCTCACCAGTGGCCGCGCCAGCGCGGCGCTCGCCGCGTCGGTCTTCCACTTCGGCGAGATCCGGATTCCCGAGGCGAAGGCCGAGCTCCTGGCGCGCGGCGTCTGCGTGCGCCCTCCTGTCGAGTCGGAGGTCGCGGCCGCCGCGGTCGCCGCCGGAGGAGACCGCTGATGGCGATCGCGATGCCGGAGGGGCTGGTCTTCGACGCGAACGGCCTGCTGCCCGTCGTGGCCCAGGACCGCGACAGCGGAGACGTGCTGATGCTCGCGTGGGCCAACGCCGAGGCGATCGCGCGAACCGCCGAGACCGGGCTCGCGCACTTCTGGAGCCGCAGCCGCAAGGCGCTCTGGCAGAAGGGCGAGACGTCCGGCAACGCGCTGCGCGTCGTGGAGGCGCGTGCGGACTGCGACAAGGACGCGCTGCTGCTGCTGGTCGAGCCTGCGGGGCCCGCTTGCCACACCGGCTCGCGCACGTGCTTCGGCGAGACCTCGCCGACCGCCGCCGGCATGCCGTTCGAGCTCGCGCGCGTGGTACGCGAGCGCGCGCAGGCGGCGCCGGAGGAGTCGTACACGGCGCGCCTGCTCGCGAAGGGCCAGGCCGCCGTGCTCAAGAAGATCGGCGAGGAGGCGACGGAGGTGGTGCTGGCCGCGAGCGCGGAGAGCGACGCGCGCCTCGCCGAGGAGTCGGCCGACCTCCTGTTCCACCTGCTCGTGGCGCTCCACCAGCGCGGCCTGCCGCTCGCGCGCGTGATGGACGAGCTGCGCCGGCGCCGGGCCGCGAGCCCTGCGCCGAAGAGGAGCGACGCATGAAGGCGCTGTCCTACGACGACTACCAGCGGCTCTCGGAGGGCGGGCTCTCGGTGCCGGTGTTCCGCGAGCTGCCGGGAGACCTGCGCACGCCGGTGTCGGCCTTCTTCTCGCTCGGCGCCCGCTCGGAGCGGGCGTTCCTGCTCGAGAGCGTGCTCGGCGCGGAGCGGCTCGCGCGCTACTCGTTCCTCGGCCGCGACCCGATCGCCCGGCTCGAGGTCCGCGGCGGAAAGGTCGTCGTCCAGGACGACTCCGGCACTCACGAGGCGACGGCCGGGCTGATGAGCGCCCTTCGCGAGCGGCTGGGGCCGCCGCCCGCCGAGATCCCCGACCTGCCGCGGTTCACCGGCGGCGCGGTCGGCTACCTGACCTGGGACGCGGCGCGCCTCTTCGAGCGGCTGCCGGATCAGCACGGCGCGGCGCAGGGCAGCGTCGCGTCCTTCTCCTTCTACAGGTCGCTCGTCGCCTTCGACCACGTGCGCCAGCGGCTCGTGCTGATGGCGCTCGCCGCGCCGGGCAGCCGGGCCGAGTACGACAAGGCGACCGGCGTCCTCGACGCGCTCGAGCGCGACCTCGGCTGGGAGCGGCGCGCGTCGGACGCGCGGCGCATCGAGCCGCCCGCGGCGCTGCCGTTCGCCGACGGAAAGCGCTACCGCGATTCCGTCACGGCCGCGAAGGAGTACATCGCGCGCGGCGACATCTTCCAGGTCGTGCTCTCGCGCCAGCACACCGTCGACTGCGGGCTCGACCCGTTCAGCGTCTACCGCGCGCTGCGCATGATCAACCCGTCGCCCTACATGTATTTCCTGAAGGACGGCGACTCGTCGATCTGCGGCGCGTCGCCGGAGATGCTGGTGCGCGTCGAAGGCCGGCGCGTCGAGACACGGCCGATCGCCGGCACGCGCCCCCGCGGGGGCGGCCGCCCGGACGACGTGGTGACGCGCGAGCTGCTCGCCGACGAGAAGGAGCGCGCCGAGCACCTGATGCTGGTGGACCTCGGCCGCAACGACCTCGGCCGCGTCTGCCGCTTTGGCAGCGTGCAGGTGGCGGAGCTGATGAAGGTGGAGCACTACAGCCACGTCGCCCACATCGTGAGCTCGGTGGTGGGCGAGCTCGGCGAGGGCAAGGACGCGCTCGATGCGCTCGCGGCGACGTTCCCGGCCGGGACGCTCTCGGGCGCGCCCAAGATCCGCGCCATGGAGATCATCGACGAGCTCGAGCCCAAGGCGCGCGGGCTCTACGGCGGTGCGCTCGGCTACATCGACCTCGGCGGCAACCTCGACTTCTGCATCGCGATCCGCACGCTCGTGATCCGAAACGGCCGGGCCACGCTGCAGAGCGGCGCCGGCATCGTGGCCGACTCGGACCCGGCGACCGAGGAGCGCGAGACCGTGGCCAAGGCGCAGGCGATCTTCGATGCGCTCGCGGTGGCGGGAGGGCTCGCATGATCCTGCTCGTGGACAACTACGACTCGTTCACCTACAACCTCTACCAGTACCTGGGCGAGCTGGGCGCCGACGTGAAAGTGATCCGGAACGACGCGCTCTCGGTCGACGACGCGCTCGCACTGAAGCCGGAGCGGATCGTGATCTCGCCGGGGCCCGGGACGCCGGACGAGGCGGGGATCAGCCTCGAGCTGGTGCGCCGCTCGCCGGTGCCGCTGCTCGGCGTCTGCCTCGGTCACCAGTCACTCGGCCAGACGTTCGGCGGCAAGGTGGTGCGGGCCGCGAAGCTCATGCACGGCAAGACCAGCGAGATCCGCCATGACGGACGCACGATCTTCGCGGGCCTGCCCGACGTCTTCACCGCCACGCGCTACCACTCGCTCGTCGTGGCCCCCGAGAGCGTGCCGGAGTGCCTCGAGGTCTCGGCCTGGACCGACGGCGGCGTCGTGATGGGCCTGCGCCACCGCGAGCGCCCGCTCGAGGGCGTGCAGTTCCATCCCGAGAGCATCCTGACGACGGCGGGCAAGGACCTCTTGCGGAACTTCCTGGGACTCGGGCTCGGCGGGGGAGCGAAGGTCAGCATCAAGCGCCACCTGGCGAAGCTGGCGCGCGGCGAGCGGCTCTCCGAGGACGAGGCCGCGCAGGCGATGGGCGCGATCATGGACGGCGAAGCGACGCCGGCGCAGATCGGGGCGCTGCTCGCGGCGATGGCCGCGCGCGGCGAGACCGAGGACGAGGTGGTGGGCTTCGCGCGCACGATGCGCGCGCGCGCCGTGCCGCTCGTCTCGCGCGGCGCCGTCGACACCTGCGGCACCGGCGGCGACGGCTGCGGCACCTTCAACATCTCGACCGTCGTCTCGTTCGTGGTGGCCGCTTGCGGCGTGCCGGTCGCCAAGCACGGCAACCGCTCGGCGAGCGGGACGTGCGGCTCGGCCGACGTGCTCGAGGCGCTCGGCCTGCGGATCGACGCTCCGACGACTTCGGTGCAGAAGGCGCTCGACACGGTCGGCTGGACCTTCCTGTTCGCGCCGCGCTTCCACGCCGCCACGCGCCACGCGGTCGGGCCGCGCAAGGAGATGGGCGTGCGCACAGCCTTCAACCTGCTCGGCCCGCTCACGAACCCGGCGCAGCCCGAGGCGCAGGTCGTCGGCGTACCGAAGCCGGAGCTCGTGCCGTTCGTGGCGCGCTGCCTGCAGCGGCTCGGGACGAAGCGGGCGTGGGTGGTGCACGGCGGCGGCTTGGACGAGCTCGGACTCGGCCCCACGACCGTGGCCGAGGTGGACGGCGACAGCCTGCGAACCTTCACGGTCGCGCCGGAGGACGCCGGGCTCCAGGCGGCCCCGCTCGACGCGCTGCGAGGCGGGGATCCCCAGGCGAACGCGGCGATCGCACGCGAGGTGCTGGGCGGCGCGTCCGGACCGCGGCGCGACGTCGTGCTGCTGAACGCCGCGGCCGCGCTGGTGGTCGCGGGCAAGGCGACGAGCCTGCGCGACGGCGTGCGGCTCGCGGCCGCCGCGATCGACGAGGGGCGCGCCCTCGCGCTCGTCGCGCGCGTGAAGGAAGCCCTCGCATGAGCGAGCGCGCCACGTCGCTGGGCGTCCTCGACACGATCCTCGCGCGCACGCGCGAGACGGTGGCGCGCGAGAAGGCGCGCCGGCCGCTCGACGGGCGCGATCCCGACGTCACGGGAGCGCCGGCGCTGCGGCCGTTCGCCGCCGCGCTGGCGCGCCCGGGCGAGCTGCGCGTCATCGCCGAGCACAAGCGCCGCTCGCCCTCGCGCGGCGCGATTCGCGAGGACCTCGAGCCCGCGGACGTCGCGCGGCGCTACGCCGCGGCCGGCGCCGCCGCCCTCTCGGTCCTGACCGACGAGCCGTTCTTCGGCGGGCGGCTCGGGCACCTGAGCGAGGCGCGCGCGGCGACGGAGCTGCCGACGCTGCGCAAGGACTTCGTGGTCGACCCGTGGCAGATCGCCGAGGCGCGCGCGGCGGGCGCCGACGCGGTGCTGCTGATCGTCGCGGCGCTGTCGGACGGCGAGCTTCGGCAGCTGCTCGGCGAAGCGCGGGGACTGGGCGTCGACGCGCTGGTCGAGGTTCACGACGGCGGCGAGCTCGAGCGTGCGCTCTCCGCCGGCGCGCGCCTCGTGGGCGTCAACAATCGCGACCTGCGGACGCTCGCCGTCTCGCTCGAGACCTCGGTCGGCCTCGCGCCGCGGATCCCCGACGACGTCGTCGCGGTCGCCGAGAGCGGGATCAAGAGCGGCCAGGACCTGCGCCGGCTGCGCGACGTGGGCTTCGACGCGTGTCTCGTGGGCGAGCACCTGATGTCCGCCCCGGACCCCGGCGCGGCGCTCAGTCGGCTGCTGGAGGAGGCGTCGTGACGGGAGCGGCCAAGCTCGCGGCCGCGACCCGGGGCGGGCGCCTGCTCGTGAAGATCTGCGGGATCCGCAACGTCGAGGACGCCCGCTTTGCAGTCGCAGCGGGCGCCGACGCGCTGGGTTTCGTGTTCTGGTACATGAGCCCGAGGCGGGTCGAGCCCGAGCAGGCCGCGGCGATCGCGGCCGAGCTGCCGGAGTCGGTGCTGCGCGTCGGGGTGTTCGTGGACGCGCCGCGCGACGAGATCGAGCGAACCGCGCACCAGGTCGGGCTCGACGTGCTGCAGCTCCACGGCGAGGAACCGCCGGAGGCCCTGGAGGGGCTGTCGCGCCTCGCCCTCAAGGCCATTCGCGTGGGTCCGCGCTTCGCGGCCGAGGAGGCGCTGCGCTACGCGAAGACCGCCCGCGGCATCGTGGTCGACACCCGGCTGCCTGGCGAGACGCAGATGCCCGGCGGCACCGGCGTGCCGTTCGACTGGTCGCTCGTCGCGAACCTCGCGGACCAGGTGCCGTTCCTGATGCTCGCCGGCGGCCTCTCGCCGACGAACGTGGCCCAGGCGGTGCGCGCCGTGCGCCCGGACGCCGTCGACGTGTCGAGCGGCGTCGAGCGCATGCCGGGCCGCAAGGACCCCGAGCGGGTGAAGGCCTTCATCGAGGCCTCGCGCGCGGTCGAGGCCGAGGTCGGACCGGGGAGGGTCCGCGCATGAGCACACCCGCCGCCACTGCCCGTCACGCCGAGCTCTGGCCCGACGCCTCGGGCCACTTCGGGCCCTACGGCGGGCGCTACGTCCCCGAGACGCTGATGGAGCCGCTGCGCGAGCTGGAGGCCGCCTGGGCCGAAGCGAGGCGCGACCCGAAGTTCGAGGCCGAGCTCGCCCGTCTGCTGCGCGACTACGTGGGCCGCCCCACGCCGCTCGGGTTCGCGGCACGGCTGTCCGAGCGGCTCGGCTGCCGCATCTGGCTGAAGCGCGAGGACCTCTGCCACACCGGCGCGCACAAGATCAACAACGCCGTCGGCCAGGCACTGCTCGTCAAGCGGATGGGGAAGTCGCGCGTCGTCGCGGAGACCGGCGCCGGGCAGCACGGCGTCGCGACGGCGACGGTTTGCGCGCTGCTCGGCCTCGAGTGCGTCGTCTACATGGGCACCGAGGACATGGCGCGCCAGGCGCCGAACGTCGCGCGCATGCGGCTGCTCGGCGCCGAGGTGCGCGGCGTCGACTCCGGCACGCGCACGCTCAAGGACGCGATCAACGAGGCGATGCGCGACTGGGTTACGAACGTGCGCACGACCCACTACCTGCTGGGCTCGGTGCTCGGGGCGCATCCCTACCCGGCGATGGTGCGCGAGCTCCAGGCCGTGATCGGCCGCGAGGCCCGAGCGCAGGTGCTCCAGGCGGACGGCCGGCTGCCCGACTGGCTCGTCGCCTGCGTCGGCGGCGGCTCGAACGCGATCGGGCTCTTCTTCGCCTTCCTCGAGGATGCGTCCGTCCGGATGGTCGGCGTCGAGGCGGGAGGCCGCGGCGCGCGCCCCGGCGAGCACGCGGCGCGGTTCCTGGCGGAGAAGGGAGCCGGCGCGGGCGTCGGCGTGTTGCAAGGCACGAGCACCTACCTGCTCCAGGACGAGGCCGGCAACGTGCTCCCCACGCACTCCGTCTCGGCGGGCCTCGACTACCCGGCGGTCGGCCCGGAGCACGCGCTGCTCCACGACGCGGGCCGCATCCGCTACGACTCGGCCCGTGACGACGAAGCCCTCGCGGCCTTCCACCTGCTGGCGGAGACGGAAGGCATCCTGCCCGCGCTCGAGTCGTCGCACGCGGTCGCCTGGCTCGTGCGCGAGAAGCAGGCGCTCGCCGGCGCGACCGTGATCCTGAACCTCAGCGGCCGCGGGGACAAAGACCTCGGAATCCTGGAGCGCCAGGCATGAAACGGCAGAACGTCAAAGGCAACAGCCCCTACGAGCCGATCGTCGGGTACTCGCGCGCCGTTCGGATCGGGGGGTACGTCAGCGTCTCCGGCACGACCGCGACCGGCGACGACGGCGCGATCGTCGGCAAGGGCGATCCGTACGCACAGGCCGTCCAGTGCTTCCGCAACATCGAGAAGGCGCTCCACGAGGCGGGCGCGAGCTTCCGCGACGTGGTGCGGACGCGGATGTACGTGACCGACATCTCGCGCTGGGAGGCGGTCGGGCGCGCGCACGGGCAGGTGTTCCGCGACATCCGCCCGGCCGCCACGATGGTCGAGGTCAAGGCGCTCGTCAGCCCGGAGATGATGGTCGAGATCGAGGTCGACGCCGTCGTCAGCGAGTCGAGCACCCAGCGGCTCCCGAAGAGGAGATGAGCGTGGGACGGATCGCCACGAGGCTCGCGCAGTGCAAGGCGGAAGGCCGGCCGGCGTTCGTCGCCTTCCTGACGGCCGGCGACCCGTCGCTCGAACGCACGGTGAGCGCGGCGCTCGAGCTCGAGCAGGCGGGAGTGGACGTGCTGGAGCTGGGCGTGCCGTTCTCGGATCCCCTGGCCGACGGCCCGGTGATCCAGCGGTCGAGCGAGCGCGCGCTGTCGCGGGGGGTCACGCTCGCGCGCGTGCTCGAGCTCGTCCGCGAGATCCGGAAGGCGAGCCAGCTGCCCCTCGTGCTCTTCAGCTACCTGAACCCCCTGCTGCAGCGCGGCCTCGAGCGCGTCGCGCGGGAGGCCGCGCAGGCCGGAGTGGACGGCGTGCTCGTCACGGACCTGCCGCCCGAGGAAGGCGAGGCGTGGATCTCCGCGGCACGCGCCGCGGAGATCGACACCATCTTCCTGGCCTCGCCGACCAGCCCCGACGAGCGGCTGCGGAAGGTGGCCGAAGCGAGCCGCGGCTTCGTGTACGCGATCAGCCGCACGGGCGTCACCGGCGAGCGCCAGGCGCTCTCGGACGACGCGCGGCCGCTGGTCGCCCGGCTTCGCGCGCTCACCCGCGTCCCGGTGGCGCTCGGCTTCGGCATCTCGACGCCGGAGCAGGTGAAGCAGGCGGCCGCGGCCGCGGACGCCGTCGTGGTCGGAAGCGCGCTCGTGCGCTTCCTGGAGGAGCACCCGCAGGGCGACCTCGGGGCTCGGGTGAAATGGCTGACGAGCACGACGTAGGCAGAGGCGAAGTCCAGGTCGCCGATCTGCGCCGGCGGATCGACCAGATCGACGACCAGCTGATGAAGCTGTTGAACAGCCGCTCGGCCTGCGCGGTCGAGATCGGCCGCATCAAGCGCGGCCTCGGGATGGCGGTCTACCAGCCCGAACGCGAGAAGTGGATCCTCGACCGCGTCGAGAGGAACAACCCGGGACCGCTCGACAGCAACGCGCTGCGGCGCGTGTTCGAGCGCGTGATCGACGAGAGCCG
>Ga0111539_10011570_pt1 | contig 11074 bp, 9 predicted proteins | sample RhiMethybrSRZTD1_FD_79667 | JGI IMG/M metagenome (GOLD analysis project Ga0111539, IMG submission 79667) | Populus rhizosphere microbial communities from Tennessee, USA - Rhizosphere MetaG P. TD hybrid SRZTD1 (version 2) (version 2) | ecosystem: Host-associated > Plants > Roots > Rhizosphere >... | reverse complement strand
CTTCGACACCGGCTTGTACAAGCAGGGCGCGACGTATCAGCAGACGTTCAAGCGCGCGGGAATCGTCCAGGTTCTCTGCAACATCCACTCGTCGATGTTGGGCGTCGTCGTCGTCGTCGACACGCCGTATTACGCGCAGGCGGACGGCGCGGGCGCGTTCACGATCAAGGGCGTGCCCCCGGGCGACTACCAGATGACGGTGTGGCACGAGTCGGCGTCGAAGCCGACCGAGCAGCGGCTGAGCGTCGGCCCTGGCGGCACGCGCGGCCTGTCGTTGCAGGTCAGCGGCGACAAGCGGGCGCCCCAGTTCGTACCCGACAAGTCGGGCAAGCCGCGCCAATCCCACATCGGGTATTGACCGTTGTCATAGGGATCGGGTCGTCGGCCGGCCATCAGGATTTTGAGAGGCGGGCGGACGTGACCCGGCGGATTGCGCGTTGCCGAGTCAGGATCTGGGCTGGCGCGGTTGGAATGGCCCTTGCTGTCCGGGGACTCATGCGGTTCGAACGGCCTGGTCTCGTCGTGGTCCTTGGACTGGTGGTGGGCGCGTCCGCGTGCGGCAGCGTCCTGGTGCAGCCGACCGATGCGGGACAGGACGGCAGCGCCGTGGCCTGCCGGCAGCTGGGCGAGGCCGCCTGTCGATCGCGCAGCGACTGCGCGGTCGGGGCCTGCGCGCCGTGCGGTGGCGGGCCGAGCTTCATCGGTTGTTACGATCCGGTCCACGAGCCCGGGCCGATATGCGCCGAGATCGCCTGCCCGGCGCCGTGCGCGACGCTGGACGAAGCGTCGTGCAGGACGCGCACGGACTGCCGCGCCGACGGTTGTCCCAGCTGTAACGGCAACGGTGCTCAGGCGTTCGTCCGCTGCGCCAGCGCCAGCGATCCGAGCTTCGGCTGCATTCTGCTGCCTTGCCCGGCGCCCTGCGCGGCGGCGACCACGAAAGAAACCTGCGAGGTCCGGCCCGACTGCCACGCCGTGTTCGTCGACGACGGCGTCTGCGGGTGCGCCGCGCTCGGCTGTTGCACGCGCTTCTCGCGCTGCGCGGACGGCGGCAGCGCCGTGTGCAAGGCGCCGCCGATCGTCTGCGACGCCGTGGCACCACGTTGCGAAGGGCCGTATGTCGTCGCCTACTCGGACAGTTGCTACGAGGGTTGCGTCCAGTCGTCCGACTGCGCCGTCAATTGACTTCGGAACCCTGAGAGTGTTCCGAACCTCCCGCGACGGGCTCGCGTCGGGCAAAGCCCGCCGCTCCCCCACGCGCTAATCGGAACCCGCGAGGTAGGCGACGGCCTCGTCCGCGGCGCGCTCGAACGCGTCGAGATGGCCGGGAAAGAGGTGGGTGGCGCCCTCCACGATCCATAGCCGTTTCGGCTCGCTCATCGCGCCCACCGCCGCTTCGATCTCGTCGCGCCCGCCGTATTCGTCCTGCGACGCCTGCACGATCGCCTTCGGTTTGTCGCAACCCGCGAGGAAACCGTAGTCGAACATGTGGAGCGCCAGCCCGATACCGAACAGCTTGACGACGTCGTCGCTGCGGGCCCCAACCGTGAGACCGACGCGCGCGCCGAAGGAGAAGCCCGCGATCCAGATCGGGAGGCCGGGCGCCTGCGCGCGCAGGAAGTCGAGGGCGGCGCGCACGTCCTCCTCCTCGCCGACGCCGTTCGCGTGGCTTCCCGTCGACGCGCCCACGCCGCGGAAGTTGAAGCGCAGGGCGGTGACGCCGCCGGCCACCAGCGCCTTCGCCGCGCGATAGACGACATTGTTGTTCATGGTGCCGCCCCCGAGCGGGTGCGGGTGGCACACCACAGCCGCCGCGACGGCGGCGCTCGGCGCGCGCAGGATCCCTTCCAGCTGGCCGTGCGCGACCGGGATGACCACCCGTCCCGACGGAGATGGCGCCGACGACATCGCCGGTGAAGGTATCACTCACGATCGACTGAATCGTCCAAGAAAGGACGGGCACACGGGACTCGGCCCTGCCACTCCGCCGCCCGCCCCCAACGCCGCCGCGGTTCCCCCATCCCCAACGACGCCGAGCCCCGTGTGCCCTAAACACCAAGCTGACTGCTTTGTTACTCACGGCTGTCATTACAACCGGCGTGCCAGCGTCGGCTCCGCGCGCCGGCGTCGATTTTCCCGTGAAAAGCCGCGGATCGCGCCGAGCCCCGTGCGCGCCCGGTAACGGCGCGGGCCTCGGGGTGTAACCCGACGCAGCGAATCCAACTTCATTGACCCGGGGGGACCCATGAACAGATTCGGAAGAGGAGGGGAGCGATGAACAAGGACGAGCTGAAGGGGAAGACCGAGAACCTCAAGGGCCGCGTGAAGCAGGCGGTCGGGGCGCTCGTGGGCGATAAGAGCACGGAGGGCGAGGGTCTTTTGGATCGCGTGCGCGGCGCGGTGCGCGAGAAGCTCGGCAAGGGCAAGGCCAAGGTTTCCCGCGACGTCTCACACGTCGACGACGAAGACGAATAGTCGCTCGCGCTACTTGCGGACGCAGACGCCGTCGGGTCCGCAGCGGCCCGACGGTGCGCAGGCAGCGTCACCGGTGCAGCGCTTCGGTGCGCACACGGTAACGCTGCTCATCATCTCCGCCGGCGCGCAGGCGAGGAGCGGGTCCCGGTCGCAATCGACGCCGACCGTGCACGCCGCCAGGCAGAGCTGGCGTCCGTCGGCGAGCCGCGTGCAGGTCGCCTCGACCGGGCACGGATGGGTATCGTCGCAGGTCGCGCTGCACACGCCCAGGGCGCCGACGTCCGCGCACAAGCGGGTCGCGCAGGCGTCGTTCGCGAGCACGTCGTTGGCGTCGCGGCAGGGGCCGCCCAGATCGCGCACGGCCCCCAGCGGCAGACAGGCGCGCGTCCAGGGGGCGGCGGCTGTCGTCGAACCGGTGGGCAGGGTCTGACAGACGTAACCCGGAGCGCACTGCGCGCTGGTCTGGCACGCGGCGAGACACAGGGCCGCCGGCGCGCCGGCGCCGGCGGGCGCGCCGAGGGCGGGCGCGGCACAGACGGCGTTCGGACCGCACGTGGCCGTGTCGCAGGCCATCGAGCAGAAGCCGCGCGTGAACGCGGGAGAGCATCCGCTTCCCGGCGCGCACAGACACGCGAGCCCGTCTCCGCACTGGTCCCTGACGTCACACGGCGCGCCCGCGGGCAGCGACTCGACCACGACGTACAGCGGGTCGGGATCTGGCATGCCGATGTCGTTGCCGTCGCCGATGAGCGTGACCTGGTACGTGCCCGGATAGGCGTAGACGTGCGACGGCGCGCGGTCGGCGGTCGTGGGCGTCTCGTCACCGAATGACCACTTGAATCGGGTCAGCTCGGGCGAACCGACGGGCGCGAACGAGAGCGTGAGCGGCGGCGCGCCCCTGCAGCACGGCGCCGTGCTGCCGTTCGGACCGCAGTTGCCCACGGGCTCGTAGTCGGCGCAGCCCGTCACGGCGATGACGAGGGTCAACGCGCTGGAGCCTTCGCTCTGGATGCCATCGGTCGCGGCGTCGGGAATCGCCGCACCGCGCTCGCGGCAGGCGAGCCCGGCGAGCGCGATCGACGCGACGATGAGCCGTTGGCTGCCCACACCCACGCCCCCAGCCTCCCGCGCGGCGGCGGTTCGGTCAATCAAGATGACGGGCGGGCAGCGGCCGCGCGCGCGGCGGCCACCAGCCGGGGCGGGATCCGCCCCTTGTCGACGAAGCCCAGGCCGATGCGGTTCGAGGTGGGAACGACGTTCTTCACCACGACGGCGGCGGCGGGATGCCCGCTGAGCTGATCGAGGTGCAACACGCCCGAGTCACCGACGCGCAGCTTCATGGCCGTCTCGACGCCCGCGCCGCTCGCGGAGATGTCGCGGACCCGGACCGCGGTGACGCCCGACGTGAGCTCGAGCGTCGCGGCCCAGTCGACCGGATAGCGGGTGTGCTTGCGCGCATAGCGGCCGATGTCGGCGGGCAGCGGCGCGGTCGCGACCTCGATCGGATCGCCGTCCAGCGGGCAGGCGCGCGCGGCGGCCCCCTCGTCGTTCATGACGACCTCCGCGATCTGGTGAAACGCCCGGACGTTGTCGTCGATGCCGCGCCGGACGATGAGCGGCTGGCGCGCGACGATCGACTGCCCGATGCGCTCGCTCTTTCGCAGACAACCGACGATCGGCAGCGGGATGCCGAGGTGTTCGCGCACCAGGCGCGCGAACGCGTGAAACGTCTCTTCCTGTTCGGGCACATCGATCGAATTGCCGATCAGGCCGCCGGAGAAGCGCGCCAGCACGGCGCGGGCGTCATGGCCGTGACGACGTTCGGCCCGCAGCGCCGCGCTCTTCAGGAACGCGAAGGTGGCCTCCAGCGCCCGCGGCTCACGCGACGTGACCAGCAGGCGCGACGCGCTCGTCGTGAAGAAGTCGAAGACGTCGTCGCGGTTGTCGGCGCCGACGTCGACCACGATGACCTCGCTGTCCAGGTCGGTGAGCTCGCGCATCAGCGCGCGTCGCTCCTCCAGCGGCGGCGGACCCGCGGGGGACACCGTGCAGGGCAGCAGCCTGAGGTTGCGCACGCTGGTCATCTGCGCCAGCTCGTCGCGCCGCGCCCGCTTCCGTTCCAGCCACGCCTCGATGCCTCCATCGGGTGACGTGAGGCCGAACAACATGTGCTGGCGGGGCGCGCGAAAATCGAGATCGACCACCACCACCCGTCGCCCCATGGCCGCGATCGACGCCGCCAGGTTGCAGGCGACGATGCTCTTGCCCATCCCCGGTGCCGCGGAGGCGACCGCGATGACCGTGGGCATGTGCCGCGCATCCAGCGGCGAGTGCCAATGGCCGGCCGACATCAGGCGGACACGGCGCAAGGGGCGCGGGTCCTTGGATGATAGGCGGTCGGCCGATGCGGAACGGGGCTGGCGTTCGGACATTATTCTGGCATCCCCCTCACCATTTCCTCGTCGGATGAGGTTTCCGGCTAAAGCCCCAGCCCAATAAGGCCGATGGCACGGGCATGTCCTCTTCTCCAGCGTTGGTGTCGTTGGGTCAGCCGGTCGAAGCCGACCCGGGCCCGGGCGCGCAGCCCGTCGTCCCTGTCAATCTTCCCGTCGACCTTCCCACGATGCTCCGCGAGCTCGAGGATGCCTACATCCGCGCCGCGCTGACGCGCACGCAGTTCAACAAGAAGGAAGCAGCCAAGCTGCTCGGGATGGGGCGGACCACCCTGGTCGAGAAGCTCCGCCGCCGGAATCTGGCCGCACGCACCGCCTGACCCGGCGAAGAAGCCCGCCCGCTCCCACACGCGATCCGACCGCTCGACCGCGCAAGCGACCGCGGGGCGGGGCGCTCTGATACATTGGCGCCGTGTTGGGTCGAAAGCCCGAAACGCTCTCCGGCTGGGGTCGCGCACCGGTCGTGCCCGGTCACGAAGTGCGTTCCGAAGATCTCGCGCGAATCGCGGACGGACACCCGCTGTCGCGGGGCCTCGGTCGGTCATACGGTGATTCGTCGCTGCCCGCGCCGCGCGATCTCGAGGTCGTGTCCACGGTGCTGGCGGATCGGCTCCTGTCGTTCGACGAAGCCAGCGGCGCTTTGCGCGCCGAGGCGGGCCTGTCGCTGGACGACATCTATCGTCTGTTCCTGCCGCGCGGCTGGTTCGTCCCTGTCACGCCCGGAACGAAGTTCGTCACGCTGGGCGGGATGGTCGCTGCCGATGTCCACGGCAAGAACCATCACAAGGAAGGGTGCTTCGGCGCCCACGTTCTGGATCTCAAGCTGCGCGTGGCCGACGGCCGCACGGTGAGGTGCAGCCCGATCGTGGAGCGCGATCTCTTTCGCGCCACCATCGGCGGGATGGGGCTGACCGGACACATCCTCGAGGTGGCGTTCAAGATGGTGCGCGTGCCGTCTCCGTGGATCTGGCAGGAGAGCGAACGGATGCCGAACATCGAGGCGTTCATGGCGGGTCTCAAGGCCGCCAGCCCCGACTGGCCGATGACGGCCGGCTGGATCGACTGCCTGTCCAGCGGACCGAAGATGGGGCGCGGCATCCTGTTCAAGTCGCGCTGGGCGACGGCGGCGGAGGCGCCCGCGCACCCACCGCGGCCCAAACGCCGGTTTTCGATTCCGTTCGACCTTCCTCAGTTCGTGCTCGGGCCGCTCAGCATCCGCGCCTTCAACACGTTGTTCTACTGGAAGCACATCCGACGGGTGCAGCGCCGGATCGTGCATCCCGAGGCGACGTTCTATCCGCTGGACATGTTGTCGCACTGGAATCGGATGTACGGCCGGCGTGGGCTGACGCAGCACCAGTGCGTGCTTCCCAACGAAGCGGGCGCGGGCGCCGCCCGGCGTTTTCTCGAGGTGCTGACGGCGCGGGGTGGGGCGTCGTTCCTGTGCGTGATCAAGGATTGCGGCCCGGAGGGCGTCGGGATGTTGTCGTTCCCGCGGCCGGGGATCTCCATCGCGCTCGACATTGCAGTGCGCAAGGACACCCCGGCGCTGATCGACGCGTTGAACGAATGTGTGATGAAGGAGGGCGGCCGGATCTACCTGGCCAAGGACGCGTTCACCCGCGCCGAGCATTTCCGCGCGATGGATCCGCGCATCGACGAGTTCCAGCGTGTGCGGCGCGTCTGGGATCCGAACAGGAGGCTGCGCAGCGCGCAGTCGGTGCGGCTGCTCGGGGACCAGGCATGAAGAAGGTGGTCGTGCTGGGCGCGACGAAGGGGATAGGGCGGGCGGTGGCGCGGCAACTCGCCGCGCGGGGGGATGCGCTGTACCTGCTGGGACGGGACCCCTCCGATCTCGCCGCCAGCGCCCGTGACATCGAGATCCGCGCCGGGCGCGCCGAGGGATCGGTCGGAACCGCTCCGTGCGATCTCGAGCGGCCCGACGATTTCGCGGCGGCGCTCGACATCGCGGACGTGGGACTGGGCGGGTTCGACACCGTCGTGGTCACCGCGGGGCTGTTCGCGACACAGGATCGCCTGGAGGCGGCGCCGGACTTCGCGCGCCGCCTGCTGACCGCCGACTTCGCCAACACCGTGGTGTTCTGCGAGGAGGCGCGGCGCCGGCTGCTCGCGCACGGCGGCGGCACGCTGTGCGTGTTCAGCTCGGTCGCGGGCGAGCGCGGGCGCAAGCCGGTCGTGCTGTACGGCGCGGCGAAGGCGGGCCTGACGCACTACCTGGAAGGCATCGATCACAAGTTCCACGACAAGGGCCTGCGGGTGATCTGCGTGAAGCCCGGGTTCGTGCGCACCGGGATGACCGCGGGGCTGCCGGTGCCGCCGTTCGCGGGCGAGCCCGACGGCGTCGCGCGCGACGTCGTGCGCGCGATCGATCGCGGGCGGCCCGTCGTCTACGCGCCCGCGATCTGGCGCTGGATCATGCTGGTGATCCGGATGTTGCCGCGCTTCGTGATGCGCAAGATCGGGTTCTAGCTGCGACGCCGCGCGCTGGGGGGAGGCCCCGTAATCCGTTCGACGACAGTGCCAGACACGAGCAACGCGACGCTGGCCGGGTCGACGAGGCGGAAACTTTCTGTCTCGTATTTCCATGCGTTCGACGCAAGTAAAATCTGCGCGAAAACAGGCGAAGACTTCTGTTGACGTGGCACCCAAGTTCGCACTAAATGCTGCGCGACGAGGATGAGTCCTCTCTTCCGCCCACGACACAACACCCTGGCGCAGATCTCGTTGTTCCTGGTCGCCGCCGGGGCCGCGGGCGTGCCCCTGGGTCTCATGTTGTACGCACGCACGCCGCTCGCGCGCGGCATGCAGGATCCGGTGGAGCAGCCGGTGCAGTTCGATCACCGGCACCACACGAAGGACGAGGGGATCGACTGCCGCTATTGCCATAACACGGTCGACCGATCGCCCGCCGCCGGCATCCCGCAGACGCAGCTCTGTCTCAACTGTCACTCGCAGGTCTGGAACAAGAGCCCGATCCTCGAGCCGATCCGCGAGAGCTTCATCAAGAACATCCCGATCAAGTGGAACCGGGTCTACCAGGTGCCGGAGTTCGTCTACTTCAATCACTCGATCCACGTGAACAAGGGCGTCGGCTGCATCAGCTGTCACGGCAAGGTCGGCGAGATGGCGGCCATCGAAAAGGCGACGCCGCTGACGATGAGCTGGTGCCTCGAGTGCCACCGCCGTCCGGAGGCGAACCTGCGCCCGGTCGACGAGATCACGAACCCGAACTGGCAGCCGGACGGCGATCCGGAGGAAGTCGGGCGGTTGCTGGCGGTCAAGAACAACGTCCACACGCGCACGAGCTGCACGACGTGCCACAGATAGCGCCATCATGAGCTGCGACGACAACCACGAGGCACGAAGCAAGGACCGCGCGAAGCGGAAATCGCTTCCGATCGCCGGCAAGACGTCGACGCCGAAGTACTGGACGAGCGCCGAGGATCGCGCCCGGACGGCGCCGGTCTCGGGCGCCGCCAACGAGTTCGCCGGCGGGACGTTCGACGTCGGGCCCGACGGCAAGGGCGATGGCGTCACGCGCCGCGGCTTCGTGCAGGTGGCCAGCCTGTCGACGGCGATCGCCGCCGTCGGTGCGGCCTGCAGCAAGCCGCGCCAGAAGATCGTCCCGTTCGTGCGCCGCCCCGAAGAGGTGGTGCCGGGCAACCCGCTGCACTTCGCGACGGCGTACGGGCTGGATGGCTACGCCAGCGGCTTGCTGGTCGTGAGCCACGAGGGTCGCCCCACCAAGATCGAAGGCAACCCCGCCCACCCGCAGACGCTGGGCGCGACGACGCCGTTCGAGCAAAGCCTCACCCTGAGCGTCTATGACGACGATCGCGCCAAGCAGATCCGCTCGGGCACCCGCCCGCTGGCGTGGCGGACGTTCCTGGCGGAGACCGCGGTGCGCGCGAACAGCCTCGCCCAGAACCGCGGGGCGGGCCTGCGCTTCCTGATCGCGCCGACGACCTCGCCGCTCCTGGCGGATCTGCGCCGCCGGATCCTCGAGCGATTCCCGGGCGCCAAGTTCGTCAGCTATGCGTCGCTGGCCGACGACGGCGCCGTCGAGGGGGCGAAGCTCGCGTTCGGCAAGCCGCTGGTTCCGCGCCACAAGGCCGCGCCGGCCAACGTGATCCTTTCGCTGGACGCCGACTTCCTGCGCGAGGGGAACGAACAGACGCGGCTGTCGCGCGAGTTCGCCGCGCGCCGCGAGCCAAGCCGGCAGATGAGCCGCCTCTACGTGGTCGAGCCCGCGATGACCATCACCGGCTCGATGGCCGATCACCGGCTGCGCTTGCAGGGCAGCGAGGTCGCCGGTTTCCTGGCGTCGCTGATCTCGATGCTCGCCAGCCGGGGCCTGGCGGCCCTGGCGCCGCTCGCGTCGCTGACGCACGCGCAGCGCGGGTGGGATCCGAAGTGGTTGGTCGCGCTCGCGACCGACCTGGAGCGCAGCCGCGGCAACAGCCTGATCATCGCGGGCCGCCGGCAGCCGGCGGCGGTTCACGCGCTGGTTGCGGCGCTCAACGTCGCGCTCAACAACCTCGGTAACACCGTCGAATTCGGGACGCCGTTGACCTCCGACGCAATGACGGGGGTCGCGCCACTCGTGTCGCTTGCCCAGGACATCGCGGGCGACGGCGTCGACACGCTGGTGATCACGGCATCCAACCCGGTTTACGGGGCGCCCGTCGATCTCAAGTTCGCCAAGCTGCTCGAGCGCGTGCCGAACACCATCTATCACACGCTCTACGAGGACGAGACGGCCGCGGCGGTGAAGACCATCGTCCCGGCGGCCCACCCGCTGGAGTCGTGGAGCGATCTGCGCGCGACCGACGGCACCGTGTCGATCGTGCAGCCGCTGATCGCCCCGCTGTGGGGCGGGATCCAGGAGGCCGACGTGCTGGCCGCGTTCATCGGCGAGGGCGACGTCGGCGCGCACACGCTGCTGCGCCGGTTCTGGCAGGCCCAGGACAAGGCGGCCGGCGACTTCGACGGCAACTGGGAGCGCTGGCTGGCCGACGGCCTCGTGCCGGGGACCGGGGCGCCGGTCGAGGCCGGCCTGACGGTCGACGGCGCCGCGCTCGCGCAGGCGGTCACCCCGCTGCTGTCGCACGGCAAGCAGGGGATGGAGATCGCGTTTGCCGCCGATCCGAAGGTGTACGACGGCCGGTTCGCGAACAACGTCTGGCTGCAGGAGCTGCCGCACCCGATCACGAAGCTGGCCTGGGACAACGCGGCCATGATCTCCGAGGCGACCGCCAAGGCGCTGGGGCTGGAGGACAAGGATATCGTCGAGGTTTCGTACCGCGACAACCGGATCGATGCGCCCATCCTGGTCGTGCCGGGACACGCGGACGACTGCGTCACGCTGCCGCTCGGCTACGGCCGCACCGGCGCCGAGAGGGTGGCGGACGGCGTCGGCTTCAACGCGGGCGCGCTGCGCGCCAGCGACGCCCCCTGGTACGACCGTGGCGTGAAGCTGGAGAAGACCGGCCGGAGCTTCGCCCTCGCGATCACCCAGGAGCACTGGAAGATGTCGCCCGACGGCCGCGAGATTCCGCCGCCCGTCGTCGAGGCGTCGATCGCCGAGGTGCTGGACCCGAAGTCGAAGTTCCACGAGGACATCGAGGAGCGCCGCCCGAACCCCGAACACCCCCAGCCCCAGATCCACACGCCCGTCGACTACAGCGGCCAGCAATACAAGTGGGCGATGGCGATCGACCTCAACAAGTGCACCGGCTGCAGCGCCTGCGTCGTGGCGTGCCAGTCGGAGAACAACATCACCACCGTCGGCAAGGCGAACGTCCTCAAGTCGCGCGAGATGCAGTGGATCCGCATCGACCGCTACTACACGGGAACGTTCGAGGATCCCGAGATGGTCGTGCAGCCGCTCGCCTGTGTGCACTGCGAGACGGCGCCCTGCGAATACGTCTGCCCGGTCAACGCCACCGTCCACAGCGACGAGGGCCTGAACGAGATGGTCTACAACCGCTGCGTAGGCACTCGTTACTGTTCGAATAACTGCCCGTACAAAGTACGCAGGTTCAATTTTTTCCTTAACTCGGCGGCCACCACCGAGAGCGTCAAGATGCAGAAGAATCCCGACGTCAGCGTGCGCAGCCGCGGCG
>Ga0111539_10011569_pt1 | contig 11075 bp, 9 predicted proteins | sample RhiMethybrSRZTD1_FD_79667 | JGI IMG/M metagenome (GOLD analysis project Ga0111539, IMG submission 79667) | Populus rhizosphere microbial communities from Tennessee, USA - Rhizosphere MetaG P. TD hybrid SRZTD1 (version 2) (version 2) | ecosystem: Host-associated > Plants > Roots > Rhizosphere >... | reverse complement strand
GGCGTTCATCAGCGACATGACCGCCCACCACCAGGGCGCAATCGACATGGCCAGGCTCGCCCAGGACAAGGCCGCTCATCCCGAGATCCGGCAGCTTGCCGACGACATCGTCTCCGCCCAGGAGGGGCGAGATCTCCGTGATGAAGACCATCCGGCGCGACGTGCACGCGATGGGCGAGAACGGCGACGGCCACATGGGCATGAGCGACGCCGACATGGGCATGGACATGGACATGACCGGTCTCGAGGACGCCAAGCCATTCGACAAGGCGTTCATCGACGCGATGATTCCTCACCACCGGGGCGCTATCGCCATGGCCAACGAACTCCTCGACGAGGGCGAACAACCCGCCCTGCAGCAGATGGCGCGCGACATCATCGACGCGCAGACGAAGGAGATCGCGCAGATGCGCGAATGGCGCACGAACTGGTACGGCGCCGGGAGCCAGCCGTGACTCCGCGTTCGCGCGCCGGCGCTCTCGCGCTCGCCGCCGGCGGGGCGGTGCTCGCCGCCGCGCTGTGGTGGCGCAAGCACCCCTCGGCATGCCCCTACGGCCAGCGCTTCTGGGTCGAAGCGCCGCATCCGCTCATCACGCGCGACCGACTGCGGGCGGTGCTCGAACCGCGGCCCGCCGAGCGCGTGCTCGAGGTAGGCCCGGGCACCGGGTACTACACGCTCGCCGTCGCCCGCTGGGTGTCGCCGGACGGGCTGCTCGACATCTTCGACCTGCAGCAGGACATGCTCGACCACACGATGCGCCGGGCGGGCGAGCGCGGCCTGACGAACATCACCGCGACGCAGGGCGACGCGCGGCAGCTGCCATACCCGGACGCCAGCTTCGACGCCGCCTTCCTCGTCACCGTCCTCGGCGAGATACCGGACCAGCACGTCGCGCTGCGCGAGCTCGCGCGCGTGCTCAAGCCCGGTGGCCGACTGGTCGTCGGCGAGCTGTTCGGCGACCCGCACTGGGTCAGCCCCGGGCGGCTGCGCCAGCGAGCGGAGGCGGCCGGCCTGACACTCAGCCGCCGCTCCGGCACCCCGCTGGGCTACTTCGCCCGCCTCGACCGCGCCGAGGAGGCTCGACAGGCATGAGTACCGCCACCGTTCCCACGCCCGAGACCACGGTCCTTCACGTCGGCGGACTGCACTACGCCGACGAGAAGAACGTCGTCGAGCGCGTGGTCGGCGGCAGGCCCGGCGTGCTGGCCGTCGACGCCAACCCGGTCGCGCAGACCGCGACGGTGACCTACGACCCGTCGGAGACATCGGTTTCCGAGCTGCGCGAGTGGGTGCAGGCGTGCGGCTATCACTGTGCCGGCCAGTCGGTGCCGGGCCATCTGTGCGACCCGATGGCCGAGCGCGGCGCGATGGCGCACGACCACGCCGCGACCGAGCGCGCCGAGCACGCGCACGGACACGGGCACGGCGGTCACGCCGGCATGTCGATGGACTCGATGGTCCGCGACATGCGCAACCGCTTCGTCGTCGCCCTGGCGTTCACGGTCCCGATCGTGCTGTGGTCGATGGTCGGCACCGAGTTGCTCGGCACCGAGCTCGCAACGCCGTTCGGCATCGACCGCGACGTCTGGCAGTTCCTGCTCAGCCTGCCGATCGTCTTCTACGCGTCGTCGATCTTCTTCACGGGCGCCGTCGCCGCGTTGCGCAACCGGACGCTGGACATGATGGTGCTGGTCGCCGTGGCGATCGGCGTCGGCTGGCTGTATTCGGTCGCGGCGACGTTCATCATCGAGGGCGAGGTCTTCTACGAGGCCGCCGGAATGCTCGCGTCGTTCGTGCTGCTCGGCCACTGGTTCGAGATGCGAGCGCGCGGGGGCGCCAACGATGCCGTCCGAGCGCTGTTGGACCTGGCTCCGCCGAAGGCGGTCATCTTGCGCGACGGCGAGCCGGTGGAGGTCCCGACCGCCGAGGTGCAGGTCGGCGACCGCCTGCTCGTCCGCCCCGGGTCGAAGATCGCCGTCGACGCGACGGTCGAGGAAGGCGAGAGCCAGGTCGACGAGTCGACTGTCACGGGCGAGAGCCTGCCGGTCAAGAAGCAAGCCGGCGACCAGCTCATCGGCGCCACCATCAACAAGAACGGGACGCTACGCGCCCGCGCAACCGCCGTCGGGTCCGACACTGCGCTCGCTCAGGTCGTCAAACTCGTGCAGGAGGCACAGAACTCCAAGGCACCCGGCCAGCGGCTCGCCGACAAGGCCGCATTCTGGCTGGTGCTCGTGGCGCTCGTCGGCGGCGGCCTGACGTTCGCGGTCTGGTACTTCATCGTCGGCCGCGATGTCCAGGATGCGCTGCTCTTCGCGATCACCGTCGTGGTGATCACCTGCCCAGACGCGCTCGGTCTCGCCACGCCGACGGCGATCATGGTCGGGACCGGCATGGGCGCCCAGCGCGGCATCCTCTTCAAGCACGCGATGGCGCTCGAGCAGGCCGCGACGCTCGACACGGTCGTGCTCGACAAGACCGGAACGCTGACGCGTGGCGAGCCCGAGGTCGTCGCGGTCGCTACCGCCGACGGAGTGAACGAGAACGAGGTCCTACGTCTCGTCGCCGCCGCCGAAGGTGATAGCGAGCACCCACTCGCGCAGGCGATCGTCGACGCCGCCCGGGCGCGTGGGATCGAGCTTCCGGCCACGCAGACGTTCGAGGCCATTCCGGGTCATGGCCTGCTCGCCACCGTCGACGGACATCAGCTCGCAGTCGGCAACGCCCGTCTGCTTGAACGCGAGAATGTCTCGCGCGACGACGTGGTCACCCGGGCCGACGAGCTCGCCGGTCAGGGCCGCACCGCCGTCCACGTGGCCATCGACGGCGAGGCAGCGGCCGTCATCGCCGTCGCCGACGCCGCGCGGCCGACGGCTGCGGCAGCCATCGCCGCGCTGAAGGATCTCGGCGTCCGGCCCGTGATGCTCTCGGGTGACAGCCGCGCGACCGCCGAGCGAGTTGCTGCCGAGGTCGGCATTGATGAAGTGATCGCTGAGGTGCTGCCCGCCGACAAGGCCGCCAAGGTCAAGGAGCTCCAGCAGCAAGGCCGCAGGGTCGCGATGGTCGGCGACGGCGTCAACGACGCGCCGGCGCTCGCACAAGCCGACGTTGGCATCGCCATCGGTGCCGGAACCGACGTCGCCGTCGAGACCGCCGACGTGGTGCTGATGCGCTCGGATCCGCTTGACGTCGCCACCGCCATCACGATCAGCCGCGGCACCAAGCGCAAGATGCACCAGAACCTCGCCTGGGCCGTCGGCTACAACAGCCTCGCCCTGCCCGTCGCCGCCGGCGTGTTCGAGCCGCTCGGGTTCGTCCTCCGGCCCGAGGTCGGAGCCATCTCGATGGCCGGTTCGAGCATCATCGTCGCCGTCAACGCGGTGTCGCTGAAGCGTCTCAAGCTGCCGGACCGACCCGGCGACCCGCCGCCGCCTTCACGAGAGGGCAGCGACCTCCATCACCTCACAGCCGGCGAGGCTGCGTAGGTGTCGCATGGTCCGGCGTGAGAGCGGGTTGCCGCCCGGCCGCCGTGAGCGTGCGGGCACGGCGATGACGTCGCACTGCTGATCTTGGGCGTAGCCGCTGATCAGCTCCGAGGGGTTCGCACCGGCCAGGACCACGACGCGCGCTTCCGCCTGCTCCGCGAGCGCGATGGCTTGCGCCCGACGTGCATCGTCACCGTCGATGTCGTCGAGCATCTCGACCCACTTCGCCGCGGAGATCCCGCAGCACCCACTCGCCACGCGGCCTGTTTGACGGACGATTCCGACGCTCAGGGCGGCGTCCTCGCGCGATGCCAGCCGGCACGCTAGGCGCAGCGCTTCGTCGGCGCGGGTTCCCGGGCGGTAGCAGTAGAGGATGTGCCGGTGCGCCATCACCGGGGATGCTACGGCGTCCGAGCCGTGACGACGCCCATCACGGCGGTCAACGCTGCGGTTAGAGTCGCGTCGTGGAAGCGGCGACGGTCCGCCGCGGGCTGGAGGAGCTCGTGCGTGAGCATGCGGCGCTTCGCCGTGTGGCGACGCTGGTCGCGCAAGCGCCGACGCCCGAGGACGTCTTCGCGGCGGTCACCGAGGAGACCGGGGTGTTGCTCGGCGCGCAGCGCGCGACCTTACTGCGCGTCGTAAGCCCCGAGTGGGCGGAGGTCGTGGCCAGCTGGTCCGACGGTACGGCGCCGCCGGTACCGGTCGGTCATCGCGGTGTGCTCGACGGTCGCGGAATCGTGGGCAAGATGCTGCACACCGCGCGTCCGGTGAGGATGGAGGACTTCGATGCCGTCGGTGGCACGGTCGCCGAGCTGATGCGCGAGCTCGGCATCCGCGCCGGCGCCGGCGGTCCGATCATCCTCAGCGGCCGCGTCTGGGGCGCCGTGACCGCGGTATGGCCCGCTGGCGCAGCGATGCCGGTCGGCGCGGAGGATCGGGTCGCGGCGTTTGCGGAGCTGGTTTCGTACGCGATCGAGAACGCGGAGACGCGTGACGAGCTGGCCGCATCGCGCGCTCGCCTTGTCGAAGCCGCCGACGAGGCACGGCAGCGCATCGAGCGTGACCTGCACGACGGAGCGCAGCAACTCCTCGTCGCCGCCGCACTCGAGCTCACGATGCTCGATCAAGTGCTCGAGCGCGACCCGGGCCGCGCGAAGGCGAGCCTCGCACGCGCGCGCGAACATCTCGCCGGCGGGCTCGGCGAGCTCCGCGACCTCGCCCGAGGCATCCACCCGGCGGTGCTGACCGAACGCGGCCTCGAAGCCGCCGTCGCCGCGCTCGTCCAGCGAGCTCCGCTCCCGGTCACGCTTCGCGTCGCTGTGCCCGAGCGCCCAGACCCGTCGATCGAGGCCGCCGCCTACTTCCTGATCTCCGAGGCGCTGACCAATGTCGCGAAGTACGCCCAGGCCGGCGCCGTCACCGTGGATCTCCGGTACGAGCGCGGAATCCTCGTCGTCACGATCGCGGACGACGGCGTCGGCGGCGCGGACCCGTCACGCGGCTCTGGTCTGCGCGGGCTCTTCGATCGCGTCGAAGCGATCGGCGGTCAGATCGACATCACCAGCGCGCCGGGCCGGGGCACCCGACTGTGCGCCCGCATGCCCACGAACGTGCTCGGCTCGCTCAACGGCCGGGGCTGAGCGCACCGAAGATCGTCGCGACCAGCGCATCCTCGGCGTCGTCGCGACTGATCCGCCGCGTGCGGAGCTCACCGCTTGCCGCGTGGACGTACCTACGCTCGGCTCGACCTCAGCGGCAGCCGTGACCGCAGCGGATGGACGAGCATGGCCGCGGCCATCGCCGGGATCATCAGGCCGCATTCGATGCCGCAGATGGCGGCGGCGTCGATCACTGACAGCCACAGCAGGAAGACGGTCGTCGCGCCGACCACCACCATGGCAACGCTCATCTCGGAGACCTCGGTCGCCGAGTGGCCGCGGACCCGCATCCACAGGAGCATCGGCACCGTCATGTTGAACATCAGGATCAGTGCGACGACGGTCGGGGCGCCGTCGACCAGGCTGGTGTACGACGTTCCTCCGACCGACAGGATGCCTTCGAAGACCGCGTCCAGCGCGGCCATCCCGATGACCATGGCGAGGAACATCTCTCCGAGATGCCAGAAGAAATGACGGACGGCAGCCATGGTGCACCTCCTCCTTGCGCTGCCACGCACGATCCTCCGGCACCCCGCGCCGTCATCGGCAATCTCCCGCGAAGAGCCTTCGGGCAACTACGTGATCGAAGCGTCGGGTGCGTCGAACGAAAGCCCTGCCAGAGCAGGGCTTTCATACTTCTTGTCGGTGTGCACGGCGAGCCGGCAGTGCAGGACCTCGCTTACCGATTGCCACCTCCGCGCGAGTGAGGGACGATGCAGGTGGCCGTTGCGGTGGTGGAGTTGCCGGCGTTGTCGGTGGCCCGCGCCTCGATGTCGTAGAACCGTGCCAGACCGTCCTTTGCCTTGGACGCGCGTAGCGCCACGGCGGCGGCCTGCCCCGACGAGCCGAACAGGTCGACCGGCAAGGCGGCCGGCGCCGGCTCGACCGGGCGATAGGCGACACGGATGTCGTCGGCGTCGGCGGCCGGGTCGTTGCTCGACACCGTGACGACCAGCTCGGCGATGCCCGACACGCTGAGGCCGGCCTCCGCAACGGGGTCGGTGGCGATGACATCGGCGACGTCCCTGAACTTGTGATTGGGCGGCCAGAGGTCGCAATGGCCGGGCAGGCCCGTGATGGCGGGCGGCGTCTTGTCGATGTTCACGACGTGCGTATGGGTTGGCTCGCGGTTGCCCATCCGGTCCTCAGCGAAGTGGCTGATCGTGGTCGTGCCCTCGGCGGATACCGTCAGCTCGCGAACCCTGTAGCCGTCGTTCTCGCCCAGAATGTCCTCACTCGACGCCTGGCCTCCCGAGGTCTCGATGTGGAACCGCTCGAGGCCGCTCGCCATGCCGGGTGGCGCGTGGCCGTCGCTGGCCGCCAGTCGCAGGTTCACGTCAGACCGGTTCCACCCCGTCGCATTCGGTCGCGGCGTCGCCGTCAGCGCCGAGGTCGGGAGGACGCTGTCGGTCGCCGGCCGGTCCTGGTCGGAGATCCTGCGGCTCTTGATGAGCTCCCAGTAGTTCGTGTACGCGTCGTAGACGCCATCGTCGACGATGCGCAGGAGCATGTCGTCGCTGTACTGCTCGTCGGTGCGCCAGTTGCTGGTGCCGACATAGGCGATCTTCATCCGCCGCCCGGTCAGCTTGCTCTTGGCATCCACAAGCCAGAACTTGTCGTGGACGATGATCCGCTGGCCCGTGACCGTCGCCGCTGCGCGCTGGTAGAACGGATACACGGGGATGCCCGCGCTCACGAGGCCGGCGATCACTTCGCCGTCCGCATTGGTGAAAATGTGCTCGATCCGGCAGCCCTCCTCCTTGAGCTTCAGGAGCTCCCGCAGGATCGCTCGGCGCGAGGCGTCGAACTGCATGTTGCCGATGCGGATGAGGCCCGTGCCGGCGGCCGAGCCGCCGTCCGAGCAGTCGATCTCCCGAAGCCGCTCGGCGATGGTGTCATCTTCGTCGGGGCTGGGCTGCAGGCGCGGTGACGGGAACATGGTGTTGCGCCCGTCGTCGCCGCTGGTCACGAGGTAGCGGTTCTCCGAGCGCACCTGGGCCTTGAGCTCGAAGAGGTGTTGCACGTAGGCCTGATAGAGAGCATGGTCGCCGGAGATCTCGACCATGTCGTTGTAGTAGTTGTACTGCTGCGGCAACAACCAGTTCTCGGACGGCTGCAACACGACGAAGTCGCGGCCGTCGGCGCGCGAGAAGGTCATGTACTTGTTGTGCTGCAGGCTCTTCCCCGTCGTGATGGGCGGCCGTGGCACGAACGGATTGAGGGTGTTGGCGATACAGGAGTGAAACTCGAAGGTGGGGCTGCCGCAGATCACGAAGCGATCTGGGCCGAGTGCGGTCTGCAGGCGCTGGACGACCGCACGGGTGCGTTCCTGACCGTCGATGACCCCGTCGACGGCAACCCCGCGCTTCTGGGCTGCGATGAGCGCATCGGCGATGTTGTTACGGTTGAAATCGCGGAACGTGAAGGTGATCTGCCCACCTGACGGCACATCATTGATCAACGCGATCGCATGGTTCTCTAACGAGAAGTCGGGCGTCGGGCCGCTCCCTGGATCCTGAAAGAAGGTCCGGTAGCGGATCGGTGATGAGCCATCGGGGCCGCTGGCGGCTGCGGGCGCCACTGCGCCCACAAGGGCGACCGCCGCGGCAAGTACCACTCTCGTGACAAACATAGTGCGCTCCTTGCTGCTGCTTGTCACACGACTCTCCCACCACGGGCTCTGACATCAAGACCCCTGAGGGGTGATCCCTCCCACCCCTCACAAGCCTGGTCGGAGCCACGCCGGCACGCCGCGGTGACCTATCGGCTGGATGCACTGAGAGAGCCAGGCGCGGCACGAGGTTGGCCGCCGCGCTGAGCGCTGTTGCGCGGTGCATCAGGCGGGCGTAGGCTCGGCTCGGTCTTGTGAAACAGCAGGTGGGCAGCTACGAGGTCCTCAGGGTCCTGGCTCGCGGCGGCATGGCGGTCGTCTACCTAGCGCGCCAACCGACGCTTGACCGCGAGGTGGCCCTCAAGCGCTTGGAACTCGAGAGCACCGACCCCGCGATCGCGCAGCGCTTCGTGCGTGAGGCCCGCTTCGCCGCCGGCCTCGACCACCCGAACGTCGTTACGCTGTTCGACTTCTTCGAGGACGGCGGTGTCGCCTACATCGCGATGGAGTATGTGCGCGGGGGCACGCTGCGCCCGTTCGTCGGCCGACTTGACCTGCCGCAGGTCTACGGCGTACTTGAAGGCATCCTTGCCGGGCTCGCGCACGCGGAGACACACGGGATCGCCCATCGCGACCTCAAGCCCGAGAACGTGCTGGTCACTCGTGGGGGCGGCGTCAAGATCGCCGACTTCGGGATTGCGAGGGCATACAACGCACTCACGCCGTCGCTCACTGGCTCGTATTCGGCCATCGGGACACCGTCGTACATGGCGCCGGAGCAGGTGACGGACGAGCAACTTGGGCCGTACACGGACATCTACGCCGTCGGCGTTGTCGCATACGAGCTTCTTGCTGGGCGGCCGCCGTTCGAGGCAGATGGCTCGCCGCTCGCAGTCCTGTACTGCCACGTCCACAAGCCGCCCCCGCCGCTGGAGGGGCTGGCACCGGACGTCCCGCGCCCGGTCTGTGAGTGGGTCGAGTGGCTCCTCGCCAAGCCGCCGTCCGCGCGTCCGGCGTCCGCCGACGTCGCGTGGCAGGCGCTGGAGGAGATCGCGGTGACCGACCTCGGGCCGTACTGGCGCCGGGATGCGACGGTCACGCCGAGTTCCACCGCGGTTGCAACTCTCGTCGCCGACAAGGGGCCGCGTCCACGAACGCCGACGACGCGGGTGGCGCGCCGCACGCGCGTGAGAGTCCCGCTGTTGGCCGCCATCGTCACGGTCGCGAGCACGGCCGCCGTCGCCGGATACGTGCTGCTCGACGACGGAGACGCGCCGGGCGGCGGCGACGCCGCGAAAGCTCCGAAACCGGGCTTGCCGTACGACTTCGACGGAGACGGCCGTCAAGAGCTCGTGCTCGGGATGCCGGGTTCGGGGACCGATCACGCCGGCGCCGTGCTGATACGCGGGAGAAACGGCTTCGCGAAGATCATCACCCCGGCCGCGGCAGAGCTGGACGGGCCGTACGACGGAAACGAGGGGTTCGGCACGAGTGTCGCGAGCGGCGACTTCGACCGCGATGGACAGGCCGATCTCGCCACGAGCGCGCCTGGCCGCGATGCCGTGACCGTCACGTACGGTGCGCGGGACGAGCCGCTTGGCGGCCGTGTCAAGCGGATCCGGACGTCCGAGATGCAGATGGAGCCCGGTGCTGGCCGCTATGGCAGCAGGCTGCTCGCAGCCGACTTCAACGCCGACGGGTTCGACGACCTCGTGGTCGGCGCGCCCGAGTCAGAATCGTCCGCGTCTGGGTCCGGCGCGATGCAGCTCCTGTTCGGCGGCACCCGAGGACTCTCCGTCGACTCGGCGCGCCTCATCCGGCGACCCGACGACACGCTCGCCGGGTTCGGCACCAAGCTGCGGGTCGGTGACGTGGATCGCGACGGCCATATCGATCTCGTCGAGGGCGCCCCCGATCAACGCGGCGCCTCGACGCTGGGCCATGCCACGGTCTGCTCCGGCACCCCCCGCGGTCCTGCCCGGTGCCGGCTGCTCACGAGGCTGGGGACCTCCTCGCTTGCGGTGGCCGATGTCAACGGCGACCGTTTCGCAGACATCCTCCAGGGCGATGCCGTACCAGAGCGGGCGCCGGCCGACCGCTCTGCAGTGGGCGGCGAGGTACGGCTCTGGCAGGGCAGCGCCGACGGTCCTGAGTCCGACCCGATCGTGATCAGCCAGCGCGGCGGCCGCGTTCCCGGCGATGACGCTCCCGGCGACCTGTTCGGAGCAACGGTCGACAGCGGCGACCTCGACAGCGACGGCTTCGCCGATATCGTCGTCGCCGCGCCCGGAGACGAATCCGGCGCCGGCTCCGTGACGGTCATCCGCGGCGTCAGAACCGGCTACGCCCGCGGTGGCAACACCCGCTTTGCGAGAGGGGACGGACTGCCGGGCAAGCCCGCATCCGGCGACCAGGTCGGCAAGGCGGTGGCGGTCATGGACGTATCCGGCGACGACCACCTCGACGTGGCGGTGGCCGTGCGGCGAGCCACCGACCTCCAGGATGCGGTGTTGCTCATCGAGGGCGGGCCTGGCGCATTCGCGCAGGGCGAGCGGGACGTGCGGTTGCCACTGGCCGCGGGTCCTGCCGTCGGCGATCCGCGGATCGGCTGGATTCGAATCGCCCGGGCGGAGAACCGATGAAGCCGCTGCCGCCCGTCCTGCGGCTCGTCTCCGTCGCCGAGCTCGCCGAGCGCGTCGAGGCGGAGCGGCGCGGGAGGCCGTTCTTGCTCTATCTCGATCACGACCGCCACCAGAGGATCGTGGACCTCGGGGGCGACGCGGACGCGCTCAGCATCGGCCGCGAACCGGCGAACGACGTGCAGCTGGACTGGGACACCGAAGTGTCGCGCGCGCACGCCGTGCTCGAGCGGGTCGGGAGCGCGTGGACGCTCGTCGACGACGGCCTATCACGCAACGGCTCGTTCGTGAACGGCCGCCGCGTGCACGGCCGCCGCCGCCTCGACGACGGCGACTCGATCACCGTCGGCACCACGTTGCTCGTCTACGTCGCCACGGAGAGGGAGGTCCGGACCACTACCACGACGAGATCCGGGACGCCGCCGAAGCTGTCGCCGGCACAGCAGCGTGTCCTCGACGCACTGTGCCGACCGATGCTCGACGGCCCGCTTCCGACGGTGGCCTCCAACCGCGAGATCGCCGCCGAGCTGTTCCTCAGTGTGGAGACGGTCAAGAGCCACATGCACGCCCTGTTTGAGCTCTTCGACGTCCCCGACGTGGCACGGAACCGCAAGCGCGCCGAACTGGTCAGGCGCGCGTTCGAGCGCGGCGCGGTCTCACCCTGATCACGGCCGCATCTCG
>Ga0111539_10011568_pt1 | contig 11075 bp, 8 predicted proteins | sample RhiMethybrSRZTD1_FD_79667 | JGI IMG/M metagenome (GOLD analysis project Ga0111539, IMG submission 79667) | Populus rhizosphere microbial communities from Tennessee, USA - Rhizosphere MetaG P. TD hybrid SRZTD1 (version 2) (version 2) | ecosystem: Host-associated > Plants > Roots > Rhizosphere >... | reverse complement strand
GAACGACACCATGCGCTGCCCCAGTGCCGTAATCTGCCCTGTGCTAGGGTCCACAGCCCCGAGGTCGCGTAAGAGTTGCTCGGCACGGGCTGTCGCAGGCTCATTGGGGGCTTCCAGCCACGGAAACGTCCGCATATCAGCGATACCCTGGGCTTTCAAAAGCAAAAAAATTTCGGCGAGGTCGATGCGTCGAATTTCCGGCACCTCATGCGCAGCCCGCCCCCGGTGCTCCTGCGCTGTCCACAGGCGCAGACAGCGCCCAGGAGCCGTACGGCCCGCCCGCCCGGCACGCTGGTCTGCTGCCGCCTGGCTAATCGGCTCGATATACAGAGTATTGATACCCCGGTGTGGATCGAAACGCGCTATCCGCGCCAGACCGGAATCGATCACCGCGCGCACGCCGTCAATCGTAATGGAGGTCTCCGCTACATTGGTGGCCACGACGACCTTACGGCCAGAGGTCGGGCGTACTGCCCGGTCCTGTTCTGCCGGTGGCAACTCGCCATACAGCGGCAGCAGCGTCCAATCGCGGGCGGCAGCAAGGTCGCCAAGGGCATCGATGGTGCGCATGATTTCATAGGCGCCCGGCATAAAGACCAGGATATCGCCGTCCACGCCAGCACGCACGAGCTGGTCGAAAGCGGTAGCAGCCGTATCCCAGATGGGGTGCCGCCGCGCATCAATCGGACGCGCGAGATATTCCACCTCGACCGGATACAGACGCCCTGCAGTTGAGAGCACCGGACATGGGGCGAGGTACGCTTGGACTAAACCCGTGTCGAGTGTTGCCGACATCACCATCAGTTTCAAGTCTGGACGCGTCGTTTCCTGCAGCATGCGCGCCCGTGCCAGGGTGATGTCGCCATAGACATGGCGTTCGTGAAACTCATCGAACAGGATAGCCGATACCCCGTCGAGGTGCGGCGAGGTCAACAGGCGGCGCAGCAAGATGCCCTCGGTCACGTAGCGTATCCGGGTCGCTGGCGAGGTCTTGCCCTCGAGCCGCACCTGGTAGCCCACCTCCGCCCCTAGGGCACAGCCACGCTCTTCAGCCACACGGGACGCCAGGAGGCGCGCCGCTAGCCGGCGCGGCTGCAACACCACGACTTCACCGTTACCGAGCACGCCACGATCGAGCAATATCTGCGGCACCTGCGTGGACTTCCCAGAGCCTGTTGGGGCGGTGAGGATGAGACGCGACTGGGTCATACATGCCGCCACGAGATCGTCAGCAAGAGCATAGATGGGCAGAGAGGTCTGTGTCATGAGAACGCCTGTACGAGAGGAGGCAAGCATTTGTTGCTGAGTTCAGCGACCTGTAGGAAGCATACGGCAGACGGGCGCTTTTTTCCACGCCGTAGCACATTCCGGGCTCGGGCAGGCTACGGATGGTGGGGATGACGACAAGGGGAGAGCGGGAGTGTTGTCAGGCGTTCGTGGCCCGACTGCTCACAGCCTCCTCTACACTATCAAATATATGCAGCAGCTTATCGATATGCGTGAGTTGAAACAGGCTCAGCAGACGGGGCGCGATACCACAGAGCACAATCTCGCCGCGTCCGCCAAGCGCCTTCAGGCCAGCGATAAGCGCCCCCAGGCCACTACTATCGATGAACTCAAGCACCGCCATATCTATCACAATACGTTCGTGCCCGCTCTGCACCAGGTGGACGAGCCTGGCTTTAAACTCTGGGGCAATATAGTCGTCCAGCCGTTTGGCATGGACCTTGACGATGATAGCATCTCCACTGGGCTGGGCCGTAAATGGCATAGGATCTCCTCGCAGGAACGACGCGGTGCCAGGCGCTCACGCTATGGCATGGCAGGTTACGTGCCGTTCGCTGCTACTCCGCCCTGATACTCCAGGGCTAATACACTGATGTCATCTTGCGGACTGATACCGCCTCCGTGGGCGAAAAGTGCCTGGATAAGGCGCGCACACATCGTCTCGACAGGCGCACTATGCCGGGCGATTACGGCATCGACAAAGCGCTCTTCGCCAAAGGATTCACCATGAGGATTCAGACAATCCAGCACTCCATCGGTGTACAGGACAAGTCTGTCGCCGGGGTAGAGCTGCATTGCACCCTCGGTGAAAGGCGAGACTCCTCCCAGACCAATAATCGCCCCGCCCTCCCGTAACTGGACCACCTCACCGCTCTGACGTAGCAGCAGAGGGGGAGGATGCGCTGCATTACTATAGCGCAGTCGCCCGTAGCGACAGTCCAACACAAGGTAGGATAAGGTAAAGAATTTGCCAAAGCGTTCGAAAGGATATGCCTCGTCGAGGGCGCGTAAGACCCCTACTGGTGGCGTAATGGCATAATAGGGTGGGAGCGGTTGCCGCTTTTTCAGCAGGTGGCCGAGTTGCGGCGTCAAACTCTGTGAGACCGACACGGTCACCATCGCCGATGAGACCCCATGTCCACTGACATCCAGCATGAACATCGCCAGATGCGTTTCATCCAACTGGTGTATGTTGAAAATATCCCCACCAACACGCTCACAGGGGATATACCGCCACGCCACCTGCACATAAGGCAGATATGGTGCGTGCTTCAGGATAAGACTCTGCTGGATGATAGCGGCAGAGCGTAAATCCTCGTCTAAGCGCTGTTGTTTGTCACACAGTTGCTGATGCGCTGTTCGCAGCGCTTTGGTCATCTGGTACAGTTCAATTTGATTTCTGACCCGAATGCACACTTCAGCCTTATTGAAAGGCTTGGTAATATAATCGGATATACCCAGTTCGAGACATTTGATTTTGAAAGACTCATCGTGTATGCAGGAAATAAAAATAATAGGAATATTTTTGCTATCAGTGTTTTGCTTTAAGAGGCTGCAGACTTCATAGCCATTCATCAATGGCATGATGATATCAAGCATGATCAGATCGGGTAATTCGCGCAGAGCGAGATCGACCGCCTCTCGTCCATTGCCAGCCTCTAAGAGTATATAGCCCTCAGGCTGTAGGAGTGAGGTCAAGATGCGACGATTCAGTGGGGCGTCATCGACGATAAGAATCTTTGCGGGCATGTGTCTGCCATCCGCAGGTTTTAGCGAGGAGAATTGGTACGCAATATTTTGCCCATAGTCCCGTGCCATATCTTATCGACTCCCTATGACCAGAACTTGAGAGCGGGAGACAGAGGGCCTTGGCGGGTGAGGTGAGAGGCCTGATTTAGCTGCGCCACCGCAGCGTCACTGGCCCTTTGAGCGGGTGGTCCAGTTCGCCGCCACGTTGGCGCGCGGTGAGATACGCCGCTTTCAGCCGGTAGTACCACCTGGCGGGCATATCCGCATCGCCTAAGAGCATCATAGACGGTGTAGAGCGCAGGCCTATAGCTTGACGTTCCATGGCCCGCTTGTCTTGATTGAGAAACACGCGAGCAAAGCCGCGCACGAGCATTGGCAAGAAAGGCACCCAACGGAAACAATTCCACGCGGCGCAGAAGTCAATGCGGCACTGGTCCTGAGTAATCGGGGTGACTGTGGCCCGTGAGGAAACCCACCAGCGGCCGGCTTGCACCAACTCCAGCCGCAGGTTCGGCAGCACAAAATCGATCGTCGTTGTCATTGGCGCTCCCGCCAGGCCTAGGAGTTTATATGGCGCACTGTTACGCGAGGGACTGTGAGCGCGCATGCGGAAGCCGGTTGGCAGCGGCTCAAAGACTTTCGATTTCTCATGGATGCTGGCGCGACTACGCCACCACACACTCTGGTGCACGAAGGGACCATGGGCTGGATCCATCAGACCAACAATGCCATTATCAATGCTACATGCCAGCGTGGCGGAGATGTGGAGCAGGCGGTACTGTTCTGACAGCACTGGGAGCTTGGGGACGTCTGGCAGCGTGGCGGATAGGCCCTGCCTGTCAGGTATGTAGACCCACACATAACCATCTTGATCACAGGCAGGATAGGTCCGCACACCAATTTTTTCCGTCTGCAAGTCTGCATCTTCAACCAATGTCGGGATATGCCGGCATCTGCCGTCCATGTCGAATTGCCAGCCATGATAGGGACACTCCAACCGCGCCCCGTCAAAACGGCCAAACGAGAGGGGCATAGCGCGATGCGGGCACAGGTCGCGCAGCGCTGCAATACGCCCCTGGCTATCGCGACAGATAACCAGAGGGAGTTCGAGGAGGGTCAGGGCCTGCATGTGGCCTGACCGTACTGTCTTCGAGAGGAGGGCTGGGTACCAAAAGCCCAACAAGGGCGCGCCCTGGACCGCTTGTGTCGCTGTCTCCATGCCGTGTTCGCTCATAGATCACGCATCTCAAAAGCCACCCAACTCCATCAAGATAGTCAACAATCTCCGCCGGTGCAAGGCTGAGACGCACTGGGGGAGGCGTGTGTCACCAACGTTCGCTTTGACTCTGTGGTTCTCGGTTGTTAGGTGTATAATGTGGAACATGAGAAGTCATCCCACGCTCTGGAGAGGATTCTATGAAAATTCGCGATCTCTTCAGCTTCCAGCCGCAGACCTTTTCTTTCGAGTTTTTTCCTCCCAAAACCCCTCAGGACGTTGACGATTTGTTGGTACGAGCCCGTGAGCTCAAAGCCCTCGGGCCGAGCTTTATTTCGGTAACCTATGGGGCCGGTGGCTCAACGCGTCGGAGCACGATTGACTTGGTCTGTCGTTTGCAGGCGGAGCTGGACATGGTCGCGATGGCCCATGTGACGTGCGTTGGCCACAGTCAGGCGGAACTCCGGGAGGTCCTGGAAGAATTGCGGGACCGTGGCGTGCAGAATCTCATGTGTTTACGGGGTGACCCACCGCGTGGCCAGACCGACTTTGTGCCGGCGCCAGACGGTTTTGCGCACGCCTATGAACTGGTCACGCTAGCATGCTCGATTGGTGATTTCAGCATTGGGGTGGCTGGCTATCCAGAAATGCACCCCGAAAGTGTCGATAAGCACCGTGATCTGGAGTATCTGCGAACCAAGGTCGCGTGTGGCGCCGACTTTGTCACGACGCAACTCTTTTTCGATAATCGCGACTATTTTGATTTCTGTGAACGCGCCCAGCACAACGGCATCACAGTGCGGATTATTCCTGGCATTATGCCGATTACCAACTATCGTCAGATCGTACGTTTTACCACCATGTGTGGGGCAACCCTCCCTGCCGCCTTACAGCAGCGTCTGGAGCCTGTCGCCGATGATCCGCAGGCCGTCCTGGAGATCGGCGTTGACTGGGCGTGGCGTCAGTGTGAAGAGTTGCTAGCCAATGGTGCTCCCGGCGTGCACTTCTATACGCTGAACCGCTCGCTGGCCACGCAGCGCATTTTTGCGCGGCTGCAGGAGAGTAGCGTGGCCAGGTTACTGCCGGCGCATGCGGCTCCCTCGCCTAGTGGAAACAGTGGCGGTGCGAAGCCTTAACGGGGCCTTTGTCGGTGTCGAGTAGGGCCATGATGTCTACAGACACGAGTGGGACTTTGATGTCATGCACGCCCCGGCCTATGTGTGCGTGTGACCGGGGCAGGGAGGGGAGAGTATGCCACATCGACTGCTTGGCGTCGCTGTCCGTGGGGATAAGACTCATGAGGTGCTCGCATTCATTGAGCAGGCAGAGCAATTGGGTCTTCATGCCGTCTGGATGACCACGGGCGGGGCGCGTCTCGACAGTATCACCATCTTTGCTGCCGCGGCACAGCGCACGCAACACATCAAACTGGGGACCTCGATCGTACCGACCTTCCCACGCCATCCCCTGGTGATGGTGCAACAGGCGCAGGTCGTCGCTCAGCTCGCCCCAGGACGCTTCCGCTTAGGCGTTGGCCCCAGCCATCGGCCCACTATCGAGGCCATGGGAATTCCGTTCGCCTCCCCACTTGGCCATTTGCGCGAGTATCTCCGCATCCTCAAGGCGCTACTACAGCAGGGCCGGGTGGATATGGATGGCACCTATTACAAGGCCCATGCGACCATCCCAGAACCCTTAGACCTGCTGGTCATGGCCTCTGCCCTGCAACGTGGCTCCTTTGAGCTGTGCGGTGAGGAGGCTGATGGCGCTATTACCTGGCTTTGTCCTGGGGTGTACCTGCATGACGTGGCACTGCCAGCGATGCAGCTGGGTGCCGAGCGCGTCGGCCGCCCAGTGCCGCTCCTGATTGCACATGCCCCTGTGTGTGTGCATGACAATGCCGAAGAGGTGCGGGCAGCCGTGCGCGAACAGTTTCAGATGTATCCCAGGCTACCCTTCTACCGCCAGATGCTCATTGCTGCTGGCTTTCCCGAGGCGGCGAATGGTACCTGGAGTGATGCCATGATTGATGCCGTGGTCCTCTGGGGCAATGAAGCCCACGTCACGGAGCGCCTGCACGACTTGTTTGCTTATGGAGCCACGGAAATCCTCGCCTCTCCTGTCCTCGCAGGGCGTGATCGTACGGCCTCGCTGGACCGCACGATGCACCTCTTGGGAGGCGTTGCCCGGTCTCTTGTCCCCTCTCCCGTTGGGAGAGGGCGCTAAGGCTTACCTGTGTCCCTGGAGCTTTGCCGCACTCGCAGTGCGGATAGCCTCGGCAATAGCCTCCAGGGGCATCTGCGCGAGTTGGTCTGGCGCGATGCGATTGGGCAGTACCTGTGCGAGAGTTGTCAGACGGGCACTCACGACTACATGTTTATTGGCGCTGACATCGTCAATACGGTCTACAGGTGTGAAATGCGGCACCGTGTGCAGGATGGTTGGCTGCGCATGCACCAAGTGCAACATGAGGATGATGGAGTCGGCAAAACGGTCCAGCTCAGCCTTGGTATACGACTCGGTCGGCTCGATCATCAGTCCCTGGGCTTCGGGGAAGGACACCGTTGGGGCGTGATAGCCAAAGTCGAGAAAGAGCTTGCCGAATGGTCCAATAGCCCGGGCGCGGCTGATGCCAGCGGCTTCGAGGGTCTCGAAGGTGGCCTCCGGCAGCGTGATGATGAACTCATGCATACGCGGCGAGTCCGAGGTCTCTTGCGGCAGAGTGGGAAAGTGGGGTTTCAGGCGGTGGTGCAGATAGCGCGCTGCTAACACGGCCACGGCAGACATACGCCGTACCCCCTCCCGTCCAAGGGCGCGCAAATAGGTGTAGGCGCGGATCTTGTGGCCGACGTTGCCAAAGTGCCGATGCACCGAGCCAATCGACTGTGGCGGATGTTGCAGAGTATACCCATGCCCGCTATGCACCACCTGCACCCCCGGCAGAAATGGCGCCAGCCGCTCACTCACTGCCACAATCGCATCGCCCGGACCACCGCCACCATGGGGGATGGTCCAGGTTTTATGATTGTTATTGTGTACCGCATCAACCCCGAGGGCACTGAGATTGACCCAGCCAGCAATGGCATTCATGTTGGCTCCATCCATGTATACCAGGCCACCTTCCGCATGGATCAATGCGGCAATGTCGGCGAAATGCCTTTCAAACACTCCAGAGGTATTCGGGTTCGTGATCATAATACCAGCAATGCGCCCCCGGTAGCGGTCAAGGAGCTGGTGCAGGTGGTCCATAGCGATTTGCCCGTTAGGGCCAGCACTGATCTCGACTACGCCAGAGAGGGTTTCAGCGCCGCGCTGCGCCGTTTCAAATCCGGCCATGGTGGCTGTGGCCGGGTTTGTGCCATGGGCGGAATGCGGAATAAGGACAATATCACGCTGCATATCACCCCGGCTGCGGTGATATGCCTGAAACATTTTGAGGCCCACGAGTTCACCCTGCGCGCCCGCCACCGGTTGCGTGGTGACGGCCGGCAGTCCTGTAATGGCCTTAAAATACTCTTGAATATTATAAAGTACCTCTAGAGTGCCCTGTGCGTCTGCCAATGGCGCATCAGGGTGGAGATGGGCAAAGCCGGGTAAAGCAGCCGCCACCTCGTTGATGTAGGGATTGTACTTCATTGTGCAGGAGCCAAGCGGATAGCAGGTGCGGTCAGGACTGATATTTTGTTCTGAGAGGGAAGTAAAAAACGCCCGCAACTGCTTATCGTCCCAAGTCGGTAAGCCTACGGACTCGCGACGCCGGAACGCCGCGGGGACTTCTGGCAGGGACACTGCAGCTTCAGCCCTGGGCGTACCGATGGCCTCAGCAAACAGGGCGCCTAGCCGCTCAAGATGCTCTGGCTCCTGGAGATCTGAGAACGACAGGAGCAGATGATGCCCTCCTGACCCAGGGATGCGCGATGATACATCTACCCCGAGATGCATACGGCGCTGGCGGGCAGTCTCCACCAGGCTAGCGCTGGAGCACGGTAAGGCGAGAACCATGGCATTCCAGAACGGTGTCTCGGGAAACGCTAAGGACACTCCAGGCACCTGCAGGAGCCGGCATGCCGCCGTGAGGGCATTGGCGCGCGCCTGCATACAGGCCTGGCGCATACCCTCCTCGCCCCGTGCCAGGATGGCCGCCGCGGCGAGCGTGGCAACAAAGCCCTGGTTCGTACAGATATTCGACGTGGCCTTATGCCGACGAATGTGCTGCTCGCGAGTCGACAGCACCATGACCTTGGCAGGACGCCCGGCCTCATCCTGAGCGTCACCGACGAAGCGTCCCGGGGCCTGGCGAATGTCTTGCTGACGCGTAGCATTGTAGCGCATGCCAAAGACTCCCAGCCCTGGTCCCCCATAGTGCGGGGGGATGGCCAGGTGCTGCGCTTCTCCCACCAGGATATCTGCCCCCTCACCCTCCACGCCGAAAGTGCCGGGAGCTTTGAGCCCGCCGGTGGCGAGCAGCATCGGATCCGTAACGACAATGGCTCTGGCACCAAGGCGGTGCGCTAGCTCCGTGAGCCCATCAACATCTTCCAGACACCCCAGACTATTGACCTGCGGGAAAGCAATACCTGCCAACCTATCAGCCTGAGCTACTGCCTGGGGTTCCAACACTGCGAGCGGCACCGTACCGCGCTCCGGGTCGATGGGGACTATCTCATACGTGAGTCGTGTGCCAGTCAGGAGGGTATGGACAACCTCTAGATCCTGTGGCCAGAGCGAGCCCAGCAAGAGAAAATGTGTGCGCCCCTGACGCGACAGACGGGCCGCCGTATACAATGCCTCGACGAGCGCCGTGGCGCGATCGTACTGTGAGGCATTAATGGCCTCGAAGCCCGTGAGCATGGCGAGGCAGCACTGGTAGAGCCACTGCGTCATGAGGGTGCCCTGGCTGCGCTCGGGTTGATAGGGGGTATAAGCCGTCATCAACTCGCGCAATCCCGCTACGAACGGCACCAGGTCAGGGACTCTGTAGTGCGGCAAGCCATCCCCTAAAAATGTTATATCAGGTAAGCAGTTTTTCTGGCTCTGGGCGACGACATGCTGATAGAGATCCGCATAGCCCAGTTCTTCAGGCAGACCGGGTGGATCAATCATGCGGACAGGCATCGGGATATGGGCAAAAAGCTCGTCGAGCTGCGACAGACCGAGGGCACCAAGCATCGCCTGGAGGTCCTGCGCAGTGGCCGGGATATAATGGCGGGCAGTCTCACGTGGCAAGGCCGTGGGGTCATAGGGCAGGGGTGGTAGGGTCGTATGGCTCATATCTCACCTGATTATACCTTGATGTCTACAAGCTTGACGGCTTGCGTGAGCGAGCGCGGTACACATCCCTCACTGTCCTGTATCGTGGGCTCCTGGACAGTACAGGCGACACATGGCGTAAACCCAAGCGTCTGCAGTCGAGCGTGCAAATCGGGCAGCGCAGAGCGGAGAAACTCTGCGACTGCCGGGGTCGCAACCCGCAATGTCGCGGCTACTGCAGAGCCGTGTATCGCAGCTTCGATGTGCAACGCACCAAGGGTCGAGAGGTCGAGTGACAGGGCGACCGTATAGTGCTCCTGCTCTGTGGCAGGTCTTCCTGCTTGGCGGCCTTCGCGGTGTATGACGAGCTGCATTGTCTGCGTGGGGGATACAAACGGGGACATCAGGGGGAGCACCAGAGGCCGTTGCTCTTGCGGCGCAAATTGGTTCGACAATTGCTGAAATTCTAGAGCATCCGCAGCCTGCTTCACCTGGATCAGGACAGCTGTGGCTTCTCCGCTCCTTGGGTCAGTCTCAGCGCGTGTCAGCATATCGAGACGGTGCGACAGCTCTAAAAGTTGTCCTTTGAGGTCTTTGGCCAAGGCTGCGACGGCACTGGTGAGATCTTCCATGAGCATACGCTGGACTTTACTCTCATAGTTGAGGCCCGATCTGTCCATCTGGTCCTTGAGCTGGGCAGCATCCGGAGGCAACGCGCTCTGTGGAGACAGCGCAGTCAGCGTATCTCGGATTTCCTGAGACAGCGCTGGCGCCATTGCGTGCAACCAGGGATGACTGCTGAGCACCTGTCCCAGCGTCGTGACTATCGCACCAAACGGCTGATTGGCCATCAGATACGCTTTCAGTTGGGCAGCGGTCAGAGCTTCCTGAGGCCCCTCCTGAGGCACCGGTACGAAGGACAGCGTTGTCTCAACAGGGAGCGAGAGCGGCAACTCGTCTATCAGTTGCAATAGCAACGCTGGGGAGACCTGGGCTACAGTGGCAGTGAGGATTTGCCCTGGGACGACCTGTTGCGCCAGGGCAAGTCGAACAGGCTGTCCATCAAAATTCACCAGCACGCCACCATGCGGGACAATACGCACAACTTCACCCTGGAGACGCTGGCCAATAGCAAACGTCCGCGCTCGATCAACAGGCAGCACCTCGGCGGGCAATATCATACGCCCCGGAGCACCAATACTGGGACTGTACAACGTACGACCTCAACTTCGCAGCAGAGCAGGCAATGAAAAGGGTCCACTCGACACTATGCATTATACCCTATGCCATGTGTCCCCAGTATGGTGCCTTCTTGAGCGATCTTAGACCTCTAACAACACACAGTGTTCTGAGGCGATACTAAGATACACCCACTCACCCTCGTCGAAGTGCTCCGTTGGGGACGCCGGACCACTCATTGGTGACCGGCCCATTCCACACTCAGCTTCTCTGGTGGAGGTCAAGCGGCAGCTACCTGCCAGGCTAGTGTCTCACCAGCGCGCATGGGAATGACGGCACCGTAGTGCTCTGGTACCACCCAGGGTGTTTTTGCAAGCTCGACGACACGTGCAGG
>Ga0111539_10011567_pt1 | contig 11076 bp, 5 predicted proteins | sample RhiMethybrSRZTD1_FD_79667 | JGI IMG/M metagenome (GOLD analysis project Ga0111539, IMG submission 79667) | Populus rhizosphere microbial communities from Tennessee, USA - Rhizosphere MetaG P. TD hybrid SRZTD1 (version 2) (version 2) | ecosystem: Host-associated > Plants > Roots > Rhizosphere >... | reverse complement strand
TCTGATTTCGGCTTCTCCGCCGAGTCTTTCTTGGGCGCAGCCGCCGCGGTCTTCGACGGGCGATCCCCCTCGTCTTTGCTCGCGCTCCGTGAGCGCACGGCTCCGATCACGATCGCGACGGTCAGGAACAGCGCCATCGCTGCCACCACGCCGATCACGATCTTGCGGTTGCGCAGGTTGATGCGCGTGGGCGGGGCGGGCGGCGGGTCGCTCGCCGGCTGCCCGACAAAACCCGCTGGAGGGATGCTCGATGGCACCGGCTGCGGCGGCGCGACACCGAAGCCGTAGAGCGCCGCGTCGGTGCCGAACGGCGCGGTTTGCGCCATCGGAGGCGGAGCGCTTCGCGGCGGCGGAGGCGGCGAGCTTCGTGGCAGGGGAGCTGGCGGCCGCGATCGCGCGCTTTCGAGCAGTGCGTCGACCGAATCGGGCGCGACGGAATTCGACATCGTTCCGAGCGGCGCGGTCATGCCCAAGGTCGGATGCGGCGCCGGCGGATGCGGTGTGAGCTTCGGCAAGTGCTTGACGTCGTCGAGCAGATCGTCGAGCAGCTGCTCGTCGGCGTCCGGCTGGAGCCCGGCGAGCGCACGCGGCTCGGCCCCTATGCCGTTGCCCGGAGTGAAACTGCGTCCCGGCGGGGGTCGAGGCGGCGGCGGAGGCGGGGGCGGCGGCAGTCGCCGCGGAGCGTCGTCCTGGGTCGGGGCAGGGACGCCGAGCAACGTGCCGGTTGGCGCTGGGGGTTTCGAAGCGACGGGGCTCGACGGCGAGGGCGCCGAGCCGCTCGCCAGCGGCGCCACGCCGAGCAACGTCGCATTCGCGGCAATGCCGCGCAGCTTTTGCACCGTTTCAGCCGGAAGCCGCGTCGTGTTGGCGGGTGCGGCGAGCGCCTTGTCGAGCGCTCGGCGCCGGATGCCGAGCAGCGATCCCGAGACCTGGGTCAGCGCCGTCCCGACTTCTTCCGGCGCGGCGATCGAGCTGCCCGCGGCGGCTTCGATCGCGGCCCGCAGCTCGGTGACGTCGAAAAAACGCGCAGCAGCGTTGCGATTCAACGCCCGCTCGACGATGTCCGCCAGATCGACGCTCACCGAGGCGCCGATTTTCGACGCGTCGAGCCGCGGCACCGGAGCCGTCAGCACCTTTTGTCGGGCCGCGGGAGCCGAGAGCCCGGTGAACAGCCGCTGATTGGCGAGCATCTCCCAGAGCAGGATGCCCACGACGAACACGTCGCTCCGGCTGTTCACCGAAGCCGGGTCTTCGAGCTTCTCGGGAGCGGAGTAGCTGGCAAGCTCCGGGTGCGCCGACCAGGCGGGATCGGCGGCGATCACGCTCGCCACGCCGAGGTCGAGCAGCGAGGTCACGCCGTCGGTGCCGACGATCACGCTGTCCGGCCAGAGGCTGGCACTGGTGACCCGCTCGAGCCCCTCCACGGCTTCGAGTCCGTCAATCACGTCGACCGCGATCCGCAGCGCAACGCCGACGGGAAGCGGCGTGCGTTTGAAGCTCGCCTGGCGCAGGAGCGCCCGTAAGGACTCGCCGTCTCGATACTCGCTGATGACGCCGATCTCGTCGCTGGTGGCGACCACGTCGAGCACCGGCGTAAAGCCCTGCAAACGGGCGCTGGCGGCCCAGCGCGCGGCATCAATCAGGCGCTCGTGCAGAGCGGCGGTCAGCGGCGTGCCGAGCGCCACGCGTCGTACGAAAACGGCTTGCCCGTCGGCCGCACCAGCCCAGAGCGCGCCGAGCTGCGCTTTGGCGATTTCGCAGACGAGTTCGTAGCGGCCGAGATGACTAGCCCCAACTCCGCCTGCGGACGCGTCTTCACCCAAGGACGGAACGGACACTAAGAGAAAGCCTATCACGGCATTCGCGTCGCGTCCGGCCCGTTCGCCCGCGGTCGCGCCCGGCAAATTACGGCCATTTCGCACTTTTTTCGGCGTGCACGCGGCCAGTTCCCAGCCTGAAACGCTTGCGAGCGTGCTTGACGTTTGAAGTGGGCAAAACGAGACTCCGCGCACGTTGAGCGCCGAAAAACTCCCGCGTCTGGTCATCGAACACGTCACGCCGGAGCTCGACGCAGGGCGGCATCCTGTAAAGCGCGTCCTGGGGGACGTGATCGAGGTCGAAGCCGACATCTACAAGGACGGCCACGACGCGATCGCGGCGCGTATTGTCTACAGCGGTCCCGGGGACGAGGGCTGGCAATCGACACCGCTCGAGTATCAGTATCCGCCCGATCGCTGGAGCGGCCGTTTCGAGGTCTCGCGGGTCGGGCGCTGGCGCTACACCGTCGAGGCCTGGCCGGATCGGTACGGCAGCTGGCGCTCGGACCTGGAGAAGCGGGTCGCTGCCAAGCAGGAGCTGGGAGTCGAGCTCTTGGAGGGCGCCGCGCTGCTCCAGAAGGCCGCGGAGCGGCTCGCGGGTGAAGCCGCGACCACCGTGCACGCGGCCGCTCGTTCGCTCGCGAATCCGCAGCTTCCGCAGAGCGAACGCCTGCGCGTGGCGTTCTCGGAAGATCTATTGCCGCTGATCCACGGCCCGCTCGACGCCGCCGACGTCACCCGCCACGACCGCGTGCTCGAGGTCGTGGTCGATCGAAGGCTCGCCGCGTTCGGTGCGTGGTACGAGCTATTTCCGCGCTCGCAGAGCACCGATCCCGCGCTTCACGGCACCTTTCGCGACGTGGAGCGGCGGCTGCCGGAGCTCGCGGCGCTCGGCTTCGACGTGATCTATTTGCCGCCGATTCATCCGATCGGCGTCACTCATCGCAAAGGCAGGAACAACAACGTCGTCGCCGAAGTGGGCGACGTCGGCAGCCCGTGGGCGATCGGCGGCAGAGAGGGCGGGCACACCGCGATTCATCCCGAGCTCGGGACGCTCGCGGATTTCGATCACCTGGTGGAGTGCGCGAAGAAGGAGAAGCTCGAGATCGCGCTCGACTACGCACTCCAGTGCTCGCCGGATCATCCGTGGGTGAAGGAGCATCCGGACTGGTACTTCATTCGTCCGGACGGCTCGATCCGCTACGCGGAGAATCCGCCGAAAAAATACGAGGACATCTATCCGCTCAACTTCTGGTGCGAGGACCGCAAGGGCCTCTGGAACGCGTGCCTGGAGATCTTCTTGTTCTGGATCCGGCACGGCGTGACGGTGTTCCGCGTCGACAATCCGCACACCAAGCCGCTCGCGTTCTGGGAGTGGGTGATCGGCGAGGTCAAGCGCCGGCACCCCGAGACGATTTTCCTGTCCGAGGCGTTCACGCGGCCGAAGCGCATGAAGGGTCTGGCCAAGCTCGGGTTCACTCAGAGCTACACGTATTTCACCTGGAAAAATACGCGAGAGGAGCTGACCGAGTACCTGACCGAGCTCAGCGGTCTGGATGGGGAAGGGATGCCCGAGTATTTCCGGCCGAATTTCTTCGCCAATACGCCGGACATCCTCCACGAGTATCTGCAGCACGGCGGCCGGCCCGCGTTTCGAATTCGGCTCTTGCTGGCGGCGACGCTCGCGCCCGTGTACGGCATCTACAGCGGTTACGAGCTGTGTGAAAACGTGCCGGTGCACGCCGGCAGCGAGGAATACATCGACTCCGAGAAGTATCAGATCTCGGTGCGCGACTGGGCCGCGCCCGGCAACATCAAGGCCGACATCGCGCGCCTCAATCGCCTGCGCCACGAGAACGCCGCGCTGCAAAAGCTCGCCAATCTGAAGTTCTTCCCGAGCGACGAGCCCAACATCATCGCCTATCACAAGTCGGCGCCGGGCAACGACCTCCTCGTGATCGTCAATCTGAACCCGTATTCGACCCACGAGACCATGGTCACGGTGCCGCTCAAGGATCTCCGGCTCGGTGAAGATCAGCCCTTCGAGGTCGAGGATCTGTTGACCAACGAGCGCTACGTGTGGCGCGGCCGGCGCAACTACGTGCGGCTCGATCCGCGCGACAAGGTCGGTCACCTGTTGCGCGTGACGCCGTTGTGAACATGCGAGTCTGGCCTGGCGACGCGCATCGGCTGGGGGCGATCTGGGACGGCGAGGGCGTAAATTTCGCGCTTTTCTCGCATCACGCGAGCAAGGTGGAGCTCTGTCTCTTCGACGCGGAGAGCGGCGCGGAGACGCGCGTGGTCTTGCCCGAGCGCACGAACCGGATCTGGCACGCGTACCTGCCCGACGTGCGCCCCGGTCAACTCTACGGCTATCGCGTGTACGGGCCGTACACGCCGGAGCAAGGTCATCGCTACAACCCGAACAAGCTCCTGTTCGACCCCTACGCGCGCGCGATCAGCGGAGCGATCGGCGTAACGCCGCAGTCCTTCGGTTACAAACTGCTCGATGCCGCCGGCGACTTGAGCTTCAACGAAACCGACAGCGCACCGCACGTGCCCAAGTGCGTCGTCGTCGATCAGGCGTTCACCTGGGGCGACGACCGCCCGCCGCAAACCCCGTGGTCGAGCACGGTGATCTACGAGTGCCACGTGCGCGGCATGACCATGCTCCATCCGCAGGTCCCCGAACGCCTGCGCGGCAGCTATCTCGGCTTGGTATCCGATCCGATCCTCGACCACCTGCTCGAGCTCGGTGTCACGGCGGTCGAGCTCTTGCCGATTCAGCACGCGTACTCGAACGGGCGGCTCGTCGACGGCATGCTCTCGAACTACTGGGGCTACGACACGATCGGCTATTTCGCGCCCGATCCTCGCTTCGCGTCGGCGGCGCTCGGTCAGCAGGTGACCGAGTTCAAGACCATGGTCAAGGCTTTTCACCGCGTCGGCATCGAGGTGATCCTGGACGTCGTCTACAACCACACTGGCGAGGGCAGCGAGCTCGGTCCGACGCTGTGTTTCCGCGGCATCGACAACGCCGCTTACTACCGTCTCGACCCGGCGAATCCGCGCCGCTACTCCGACGTCACCGGCTGCGGCAACACGATCAACATCGCGCACCCGCGCGCGCTCCAGCTCGTGCTCGACAGCTTGCGCTACTGGGTGAGCGAGATGCACGTCGACGGATTCCGTTTCGATCTGGCGACCGCGCTCGCACGCGACCCGAACGACTTCAACGGCCAGGCGCGCTTCCTGGCGACGATCCAGCAGGACCCGGTGCTGAGCGGGGTCAAGCTGATCGCCGAGCCCTGGGATCTCGGGATGGGCGGCTACCAACTGGGCGCGTTTCCGCCCGGTTGGGCGGAGTGGAACGCGCGCTACCGCGACTGTGAGCGCCGCTTCTGGCGCGGCGACGACGGTCAGGTGCCGGAGCTCGCGTCACGGCTCAGCGGTTCGAGCGACATCTTTCAGGGCAGCGACCGCGGGCCGCACGCCAGCATCAACTTCGTGACCTGCCACGACGGCTTCACGCTGACCGATCTCGTCAGCTACGAGCAGAAGCACAACGAAGCCAACGGCGAGCAGAATCGCGACGGCTCGTCCGACAATCACAGCCGGAACTGGGGCGCCGAGGGTCCGAGCGACTGGCCGCCGATCGTGCGCCTGCGCGAGCGCATGAAAAAGAACATGCTGGCAATGCTGGCGTTTTCCCAGGGCGTACCGATGTTGCTCGCGGGCGACGAGTTCGGCCGTACTCAGCGCGGCAACAACAACGCGTACTGCCAGGACAACCCGATCAGCTGGGTCGACTGGGAGCTCGACGAACGGCGGCGCGAGCTGCTTGCCTTCGTGAGGCAGGTGTTCGCGGTAAGAAGCAAGAACCCGGTGTTCCGCCGGCGCGCTTACTTCGCCGGCGATCCCGTGACCGACCATGGCGTGAAGGACGTGCACTGGCTGCACCCCGAGGGCCGCGAGATGACCGTCCCGGACTGGCAAGACGCCCAAAGCCGTCTGCTCGGGATGCTGATCCACGGCGACGCGTCGGACGAGGTCGACGAACGCGGGCGGCCGAACCGTGGGAAGACGTTGCTCCTGGTCCTGAACTCGGGCAACCGCGCTCGCGACTTCGCGCTGCCGGCGTTGCCCGAAAAAGGCCACTGGCACGAGCTCGTCAACACCGCCCATCCGAGTCAGCGCGTGCCGCGCGGCACGACGATCCACGTCGCGCCGCACTCGCTGGTGCTGCTCGAGCACCAAGCGCCGTGACGGTGTAGACTGAGCTGGTGCAAGCGCCAGTGGGTGGGCTCAATCAAGACGAAGAGCATCTGCGTCTGCTCGCGATTTTCCACTACGTGCTGGCGGGGCTCGAAGCACTGACGGGGCTGATCCCGATCATTCACGTGGGCATGGGGATCGCCATGCTGAGCGGTCGTTGGCCGGGGATGGGGCCGGGTTCTGCTGCGACGCCGGTCCCCGATGTCATGGGCTGGATGTTCATCGGCATCGGCGGAGCGATCATCGTGTTTTCGGAAACGCTGGCGCTGGTGACGCTGCTCGCCGGCCGCTCGATCGCCACGCGCAAGCGCCACACCTTCTGTCTGATCGCCGCTGGTATCGGCTGCCTGAACATGCCGATGGGCACCTTGCTCGGCGTGTTCACGTTCATCGTGCTCTTGCGGCCGAGCGTCAAAACGCTGTTCGACGCCTGAGCGAACGGGGCCGCTGGGCCCCGGGTTGTGTGATTTCCCCGTCGTGGGAAGCCGGTGTACCTTCGATTTTCTTGGGCGTTTCAGCTCCGGAGTTTTTCATGGACGACAATACGCGGCGCAAGGTTTGTCAGCTGATCGCAGGCATCGTCATCACCGACGAGGATCTCGACCCGAGAGAGGAAGCATTCGTGGAGCGGATGCTCACCAAATTCGGGCTCGATGCGTCCGAGCGCGACGTGATCTATCCGCTGGTCGACGGGGAGGAAGCCGCGAAGACGATGCGGACTCTTCCGCCCGCGATCCAGCGTGAGGCATTCGAGTTGCTCATTGGTGCCGCAGTGGCCGACGGCAAGGTGGTCGCCGAGGAGCGCGAATACCTGGGTGCCGTGGCGCTGGCGCTCGGAATTGCCGAAGCGGACGTGGAGCGCAGTCTTTCGGAGGCGCTCGCGCGCGTAAAAGTTTGAACCGGATGCGCTAGAGCCGGCGCTACGAGTCTGCTACCAGAGTCGGGATGTCCGAGTCCGAGTCCCGAGGTCTTGCCGAGGCGCTCGCCGGCGACGTACGCGACCACGACCGTCTGCGTGGCACGGACCATTCCGATCCACACAGCTGGCTGGGCGCTCACCCGATTCGGGTCGGCAACCAGCGCGGCGTCGTGGTTCGCGCTTTTCATCCGGATGCAGTGCGCGCGGATTGCATCCTCGAGGGCGCCGATGCTCGTGAGATGAGATCTTACGGCGGCGGTCTGTTCGCGCTGTACCTTCCCGACGAGCTCTTGCCGCTGGTGTATCGGCTGCGCTTTCACTTCGCCGACGGCGCGAGCTGGGAGCGCGACGATCCGTATCGGTTCTTGCCGACGATCGGCGAATTCGACCTGCACCTGTTGGGGGAGGGCAAACACCGCAGGCTCTGGGAAATGCTCGGGGCGCGTCCGCTCACGCTCGACGGCGTGCGCGGCGTCGCGTTCGCGGTCTGGGCGCCCAACGCGAGGCGCGTCAGCGTGGTCGGCGACTTCTGCGGCTGGGACGGCCGGCTGTTTCCGATGCGCTCGCTCGGCAGCTCGGGCGTGTACGAGCTGTTCGTGCCCGGCGTGATGCCCGGCGCCCTCTACAAGTTCGAGATCCAGACGCAAGAGGGCGTGCTGCGATTGAAGAGCGACCCGATGGCGCAGGCGATGGAGGCGCCGCCGCAGACCGCTTCGCGCGTTGCGAGCTCGGACTACCGCTGGAACGACCAGCAGTGGATGAATGCTCGCGCACGAGCCGACATCACGCGAGCGCCGATGGCGATTTACGAGGTCCACCTGGGGTCGTGGGCGCGCGTGCCCGAAGATAGCAATCGTTCGCTGAGCTATCGAGAGATCGCGCCGCGCCTGGTCGAACACGTAAAACGGCTCGGTTTCACCCACGTCGAGTTTCTGCCGCTCGCGGAGCACGCGTTCTACGCCTCCTGGGGTTATCAGGTGACCGGCTACTACGCTCCGACCTCGCGTTACGGGGAGCCGGACGACCTCAGATTTCTCGTCGACTACTGTCACCAGCACGGCATCGGCGTGATCGTGGACTGGGTCCCGGCGCACTTTCCGCGCGATGATTTCGCGTTGCGGCGCTTCGACGGCTCCGCGCTCTACGAGCACGAGGACCCGCGCCAGGGCGAGCACCCCGACTGGGGAACCTTGATCTTCAACTACGGCCGCGCCGAGGTCCGAAATTTCCTGATCGCCAATGCGCTCTACTGGTTGCGCGATTTTCACATCGACGCGCTGCGCGTGGATGCCGTCGCCTCGATGCTCTACCTCGATTACTCGCGCAGTGAGGGGCAGTGGATCCCGAACCCCTACGGTGGCCGCGAGAACATCGACGCGATCCATTTTTTGCGCGAGTGCAACAGCGTGATCGGCGAGGAGGTTCCCGGCGCCTTCACCATCGCCGAGGAATCCACGGCCTGGGGCGGTGTCACGCGCTCGGCGCACGAAGGCGGCCTGGGGTTCGCGCTCAAGTGGAACATGGGCTGGATGCACGACACGCTGACCTACTTCTCCAAGGATCCGATTCACCGCCGCTACCACCAGGACGAATTGACGTTCGCCATGCTCTACGAGCACAGCGAGCGCTTCATCAACGCGCTCTCCCACGACGAAGTGGTTCACGGCAAAGGCGCGCTGATCGAGAAGATGCCCGGCGATCTCTGGCAGAAGCTCGCGAATCTGCGGCTCCTCCTCGCGTATCAGTACACGCGGCCCGGGAAAAAGCTGCTCTTCATGAGCACCGAGCTCGCGCAGCACCGGGAATGGAACCACGACACCAGCATCGACTGGCACCTGGCCGAAGATTCGCGCCGCCAGGCGTTGATGCAGTACATCGCCGATCTCGGGCACCTCTATCAGGACACGCCCGCGCTCTGGCGCGGCGATCCGAATCCCGAGAGCTTCGAGTGGATCGATTGCGCCGATCGCCAGAACTCGGTGGTGAGCTACATCCGGCGCGACGGCGGCGATCAGATCGTGGTGGTGTTGAACTTCACGCCCGTGCCGCGCGAGAGCTATCGCATCGGAGCCCCGCGCGCGGGGCGCTGGTACGAGCGGCTTTCCAGTGACGACCCCGGCTATGGCGGATCGGAGTTCGAGACGCGCGAATACGTCGATGCCGAGCCAGTGCCGCACCACGGCCGCCCGCAGTCGATCGTGCTCGAGTTGCCTCCGCTCGGCGCGCTGATTCTGTCGCAGAAGCGCTGAGCGGCGCCGTCTCGACCAGGATTGGCGCATTCGCGCCAAGAACGCCGAGCTGCGCGGCGATGAGCCGCGAAAAACGCCGGAATTTCCGCTGGTATGCCGCTTGCTCAGGGGGCCGGCCCAGCGTCGTCGGCCGGGGCCGAGCGGCGGCCACAGGGAGCCAAACTCATGAATTCGAACCAGAGCCACGCATCGAGAAAATTCTTTCGAGGGGGAATCGGTCTCTTGCTCTCATCGCTCGTCGGGCTTGCCGCGGCGTGCGCGAGCAGCGATCCGGCGACCGGCGGTCAAACGAGCGAGGAAGCGCCCGAGGGGCAAGAAACGACGCCTTCGACTGCGCCTGGAGCCGCGGTCGCTTTGCCGCAAGGCGGACTCGCGATCGGGTCGGCCCAGCGCTTCACGGGACGGGCGATCGACTTGGTCCGAAGCCGGCAGTTTTCCCAGGTAGCGCGTCAGAGTCCCGATCCGGTGCTCCGGGCCAAGCTGCTTCGCGCCCATCAGAAGGCGTCGGATGCGAAGCACCAAGTAAGCTACGACGGGGCCATCCCGATCGCAGACAACGCGCAGCACGCGCTGGCGATGCGCTGGGAAGCAGACGGCGTGAACCTGTCCGCTCGGTCCGCCGACCCCGATGCTGCTGCCAAGACGGCCACGCTCAGCTTCGCGGGCATCGGCCGCGCGGGGCAGCACGCTCTGCCAGCGGTTTCCAAGGTGAGCGTCCAGGGCGCGAAGGTCCAGTACGAGCGGGACGGCGTCGAGGAGTGGTACCTGAACGGACCGCTCGGTCTCGAGCAGGGTTTCACCATCGCTCAGCCGCCGCCCGGAAGCGGCCGGGTCGAAGTAGCGGTGGCGTTGAAGGGCGAGCTCTCGCCGCGGCTCGCGGAGGACGCGTCTCACGTCGTGCTCGAGGACGCGTCGGGACAGTCCGGGATGCGCATGAGCGAGCTCTTCGTGCAGGACGCGCAGGGCCGCGCACTGCCGGCCACGTTCGCCGTCAAAGGCAGCCAGATCATGCTCGAGTTCGACGACGCCGGCGCTGCGTATCCGGTGCAGGTCGATCCGCTGGTCGCGACCAACGTCGCCGGCCTCGCGGCGAGCGACTCGCAACAGTATGCGCTCTTCGGGTGGTCGATCGATTTCGACGGGTCGCGCGCCGTGGTGGGCGCTCCCAACCACGGCAACGGCCTCGGCGCGGCCTACGTCTTCGTGCAATCGACCAGTGGCGCCTGGCAGCAGGAAGCGAAGCTCGTCGCTTTCGAAGGGGAGATCCTGCCGCTCGAAACGCCGCTGCTGTTCGGTTTCTCAGTGTCGATTTCCGGCAGCACGGTGGCAGTCGGCGCCCCGACGACGGGCAGCAATTCGCTGGGCAGGACGTACATCTTCACCCGCTCGGGATCCACCTGGACGCGCCAGACCACGCTGGTCGGCAGGGACCGGCAACGCGACGGCACCAATCTGCACGGGTTTGCCGTGGACCTGGACGCGAGCGGAACCACTCTCGCCGTCGGCGCGCCCGACGGCGGCGAATCCGGGGTGAACGGCAACTCGGGCGACGTTTACTTCTACACGCGCAGCGGGACGACCTGGAGCGGTCCGCAAATCCTGGCGCAGGCGGGCGTCAACATCGACCTCGGCCAGGCCGTGGCGCTGAAGGGCTCGACGATGATCATCGGAGCACCGGGTAGCTCGACTACGGACCTGGCGGGGGGCGTCTCCGGGGCGGGCCGCGTCCTCGTCTACAACCGCTCCGCGACCACGGGAACCTGGTCGCGAGTGCAGACGATGATCTCGCCGGTTCCGGTACAAAACGGCTACTTCG
>Ga0111539_10011561_pt1 | contig 11079 bp, 11 predicted proteins | sample RhiMethybrSRZTD1_FD_79667 | JGI IMG/M metagenome (GOLD analysis project Ga0111539, IMG submission 79667) | Populus rhizosphere microbial communities from Tennessee, USA - Rhizosphere MetaG P. TD hybrid SRZTD1 (version 2) (version 2) | ecosystem: Host-associated > Plants > Roots > Rhizosphere >... | reverse complement strand
CCGATGCTGTGTTGCAGGCCAGTATTACCAGGGGGCTGCCCTGTTCAAAAAACCATTTGACGCATTCCAGCGTATAGCGGTAAACTGTGTCAAATGAACGGTTGCCATAGGGAGCGCGGGCATTGTCACCCATATAAATAAAATCGTAAGACGGAAGCCGCCTTACGATCTCTTTCATTACTGTCAGACCGCCATATCCTGAATCAAAAATTCCGATAGGTCCTGTTGATGACATTATTATTTTGACGGCGTTGTGGCCGGTTTAGCTGGTGCCGTTTGAGGTGGTGCCGTTTGTGCTGACCTGCCAGCCGGAACCTTTACATTCAATTTCTTAGCAACAAGGGGCAATACATCTTCTCCCGGAGGAGCTACAAGCAATGCACCTTTTTCGAATATATATGAATATCCATTTTCCTTAGCTACGGCCTGGATTGCATCAAAAGCTTTCTTATTAATAGGTGCAATAAGCTCCTGTTGCCTTTGCTGTAATTGCTGTTGTATCCGCTGGTCTTCTGACTGAAGATCATTCAGCATTTTCTGAAGCTCGCCTCTCTTTACATCTTTTACAGAAATGGTCATTGTTGAAGAATCTTTATTGAATTTTTCAATAGCAGACTCAAGAGATGATTGTTTCTCCTGTGCATTCTGGATAAGTGCTGTTCTGTATTGCTGCAGGTTCGAATCAGCCTTTGCTGTTTCCGGCATAATGCTTACTAGCTCTTCGGTGCTGATATATCCAATCTTAGTTTGAGCGTTCACCTGGCTAGTAGTCACCAGGGCTGTTAATGTAATAAATGCAGCAGTTAAAAATTTTTTCATTTGTTTCATTTTTGGTTTAGAGGCATGGAACTTCAGTTTTTTGTCCATGCAGCTACTTTTTTATAGTTGAAAATTTGGTGATTTTCGTTGTCCTTTTAGTTTTATTTAACACCTAACTCTCTCAAAACATCCTCACTACGGTCCAATTTTGGGTCGGCAAAGATAACAGTAATTCCTTCACTTTTATCTAAAATAAAATCGTATTGCCTGTTCGCAGCGATCTTCTGAATGGCGGTATAAACCTTGTCCTGAATGGGCTTTACCAGTTCCTGCCTCTTCTTGAAAAGGTCTCCCTCGAATCCGAAACGCTTACGCTGAAGGTCACGGAGTTCCTTTTCGCGCATGAACAGCTCATCTTCCCTCTTTTTCTTTAAATCATCGCTCAGCATCACCTGCTCAGCCTCAAAATTCCTGTACATTCTGTCGAGATCCACCTGTTTGGCGTCAATTTCCCTTTGCCACTGCTCACTAATAGCATCCAGTGATTTCTGCGCTTCCTTATAATCCGGAACCTTATCGAGTATGTATTTGGTATCTACGATCGCATATCGCTGTGCTTCAGCAGTAAAAGCAAGGCATACCATTACTAATAGTGCAGCAAGAATCTTTTTCATTATCATTTTATTTAATGTTAGTTAAAGTCAACTTCCATGCAGTTTATTCAGGCTCATATCCAAGCATGAATGTAAAGCGGGATGCATCTTTCAGGCCACCAGTAGGTTTTAGTCTGTCGATTCCTATACCGTAATCAAATCCAAGAAGGCCGAACATTGGCAGGAAGAATCTCATACCCAAACCTACACTTCTTCTCAATCTGAAAGGGTTGTAGTCTTTATAATCGTACCATCCGTTGGCAGCTTCAAACCACGCCATACCATAAATAGTGCTGCTCGGGTTCGTTGCAAAAGGGAATCTCAGCTCTAACTGGTATTTATTGAATAAGACAAAGAATGTTTGCGCACTCTGCAAGTCTGGATTGATTTTGGGATTAGAATTTTGATAAACAGGATATCCCCTGTGGGCAATGATGTCGTATCCTAAAATGAAGTTTCCGTTGGCAAGACCGGCATCTCCCAGCTGGAAGCGTTCAAATGGCGAATAATCGAGCTTATTATTATATCTGCCCATGAAACCATATTTGGCTGCGGCCTTCAGCACAAATTGTTTGCTCTTATCTTCTCCGAATCCTCTGCCGATCGGGATGAACCATTCTGCATTAAAGCGCCATTTATGAAATTCCGGTTGTTTATATGAATCCTGGTTCGTAATACTTCTATTGAAGAGTGAATATGGGGGTGTGAACTGCGCGCTCAGCAAAAAGTTTGACCCCATGGTAGGATAAATCGGATTTGGTCCTGATGAATTTCTGCTAAATGCGAACTTGATGTTCACGTTGTTCGAAATGCCTGAATCGAATGTTGATACAAACAAAGGATAGTTGATCAGTTTATATTGTGTATAGTTGAGCGAGTACACCATAGTGAAATAATCGTCGGGCCATTTCAGCTGTTTACCCAATGAAATACTTGCTCCGAAATTTTTCAGCCTGTTGGTGTCACTATAGAAATATTTGCCATCGCTGTTGATACCTCCTGTTCTGAACACACTCTTATACATGCTGAAAGTGAGAGAATTTCTTTTCTTGCCACCAAGCCAGGGCTCTGTGAATGAGAAATTGTACGACTGGTAAGCCTTTCCGTTCGACTGTACACGAACGCTTAATTTCTGGCCATCACCCGTTGGTAAAGGATCCCACGCTTTTCTGTTCCAGATATTATTAATAGAAAAGTTGTTAAACGAAACTCCGAGTGTTCCGGTTAAACCAATACCTCCGCCCCATCCGGCAGAAAGTTCAAGCTGATCAGAAGATTTTTCTTCAACGGTGTATTGTATATCCACAGTTCCATCATCAGGATTTGGAACCGGGTTGATACCGATCTTTTCCTGGTTGAAATATCCGAGCTGTGAAATTTCACGGTTCGAACGGATTAGGTCACTGCGGCTGAATTTTTCACCCGGCAATGTTCTGATCTCCCTCCTTATCACATGCTCTTTTGTTTTATCATTACCTGCAATCGTAATATTTTTGATTGTAGCCTGCGGACCTTCAACAATTCTTATCTCGTGATCAATCGTGTCGTTATATACTGCAGTTTCTATCGGATCAACCCTGAAGAAAAGGTATCCATCATCCTGGTAAAGGCCACTGATATCACCACCTTCCTGGGTAAGTTCCTTTCCTAATTTTCTGTTCAGTGTTTGTGCGTTGTAAATATCGCCCTTATTTATACCCAGGATTAGATTAAGAATAGAATCAGAATATTTTGTGTTTCCTCTCCATGTAATGTTTCCGAAATAATACCTGTGTCCTTCATTTACTTTCAGATCGATATTCAGACTTCCGCGATTGTTGATATAATGAGTATCTGCTATGATGTCAGCATCCCTGAAACCAAGAGAATTGTAGTACTGAAGGATCTTTTCTTTATCCTCTATATATTTTTTATCATTGAATTTTGCAGAGCTGAACAACTTGAAACGGAACCAGGGATCAAGAAATTCTTTAGTTTTTGTAATAGATAAAAATCCAAAATCATTTACATATTCTTTCCAGTTTGGTTTCTCATTCTCGCCGTAAGTGCTTGTTGTTTCCGGAGGATGAATGGTGAACTTTGTCATTTCCTTGCTTCCCTTCATCTGCTTCTTGAGCTTTAATTCCTTTACGTTCACATTGCCATAAAAATTGATGTCATTAATTTTCACTTTAGCTCCGCGGTCAACATTGAATACGAGCAATACCTGGTTAGTTTTTGTTTTATCATCTATTTCATCAACTTTAACTGTAGCGCTCTGGTAACCTTTTTCAGAATAAAACTTCTTAATAGCTTCAACGGCATTTAATTTGGTATTCTCTGTAACCACACGTCCGGGAGTAAGTGCGGCTTTCTTACCAAGTTCTTCAGCATCAGATTTTTTTGCTCCCTTGAAAATAAATTTTGATAACCGCGGTCTTTCCGTCACATTTATTTCAATGTCTACTACGCCATCATTTACATTGGTGAAAAAGATCTGAACATTAGCGAATAAATTCTGGCGCCAGAGGTTGTTGATCGATTTGCTGAAATTATCTCCTCCCGGAATAGTTACTTTATCTCCTGGGTTCAATCCGGAAATAGAGATGAGCAGTTGTTCATCAAGAAATTTTGTACCGGTGATCTTTATCTTACCTAATGTATATTCTTTAGGAACCCTTGTATTTGTAAGTTCGAGCAGCTGGGGATCTATAGAAGTCGGAAGAGTATCAGTAGTTACAGATGGAGGAAGGGTATCAGTTTTAACTGAGGGAGTTATGGTATCGGTATTAACCTGGGCAACTGCAGGGGAAACCACAAAAAAAACAATAGCCAGTATGATTATACCGGGCGTAAACTTCCACTGCATTCCGGGGATTTTAGTTCTGGGCAAATTAAAGTGATTAATGTAAAATTTTTTGTTAAACCATCACCTGCTCGCTTGTCTTGCCAAAACGGCGTTCCCTCGACTGAAAATCGAGGATCGCGGCGTAGAGATTTTCTTTCCTGAAATCCGGCCAGCGAACATCAGTGAAGTAAAGCTCAGCATAAGCTAACTGGTAAAGAAGAAAGTTGCTGACCCTGAATTCGCCGCTTGTGCGGATCATTAATTCAGGATCTGGAAATTGAGATGTACATAAGTATTGTTGAAAAGTATCCTGGGAGATCGTGTCTGGATCAAGTCTTCCTTTTTTCACATCTTCTGCAAGATGTTTCACGGCATTCAGAATTTCCCACCGGCTGCTGTAACTGAGTGCCATTACAAGGTTCAATCCTGTGTTGGTGCTCGTGTTGGAAATGGATTCATTCAGTTCATCAATAGCATTCTTCGGCATTTTATTCAGATCGCCTATAACATGAAGCCTGATATTATTTTTGTTGAGTGTTTCAGTTTCCTTGCGGATGGTTTGAACAAGCAACTCCATCAAACCTGTTACTTCATCTTCCGGCCTATGCCAGTTTTCAGTTGAAAATGCATAAAGCGTAAGATATTTTATGCCAAGCTCCGCACATCCTTCAACAATATCCCTTACGCTTTCTACACCATGGTAGTGGCCAAATAAGCGGTCCTGACCTTTTTCTTTTGCCCATCTTCCATTACCATCCATGATAATGGCAATGTGGGAGGGAAGCCGATTTGGATCGATTTTATCTTTCAGACGCTGCATACCATTTTTTAGGGGCACAAAGGTATGGAAATTCGGGTTAGTCCGCTGTGGGACAACGATAAGAAGTAAGATTAAAGGAGAATGTGATCTCCGCGATCAGGTACTGATCCTTCTGGGCGGAAAGGCCTCTTTGCCTGCCCTCTATACCAATTATTTCACCGGTTTCATATGACCGGTCCTGCATAAGCTGGGCAACTGATGGCTGACCATCGGGAAGCGAGGGAAATTTGTCTATGCCAACATAAGTTTTACTTACGTCGTCGAGGTAGTCGGTATTGGTGAACCTGTGGGCGATCTCTACGCCTAAGTTCATCCGGTCGTTAATGGCATATTTAGCCCCTACTCCAAACGGAATGCATATTCCCATGCTGCTATAAGGCTTTCTGTCGGGGTAAGCTGCATTACCCTGACCTTCTGTACCCAGTTCGCGCAGAGATATTTTTTGCCCCTTCAGGTAGGCGTAAGGATCATAACTGAAAACGCCCAGACCCAGCGTTACATATGGTGTAAACCTGTGATATGGGTCGCCTGGAATGAATTTGAAAAAATTAAAATCACCCTGCAGGGCGATCTCGAATATGTTTGAATTGAAACTGAGATTCCTTCTTTTCTGGAATTCGTTATCATTATAGATATCTGAATAGCCAAGTTGGGCATAATGCCCACTGATCCTTAGTCCTACATAATTATTGAACTGTTTTCTAAAGAATATTCCAAGGGCAGGTTTAAACCGGTTGAGTCTTGCGCGTGTGTTAAGATCCCCGAAGTAATGTGCGGCACCGGCTGAAAACCCAATTTCACCTTCCATCACTACACTTTCATACTGTGCCATGCTTTTCATAGAAACCAGGAGGGTGCATAGCAGTACGAAAGCCAGAATGAAACTCTTCATAATCGCAAGATAATAATTAAGCACTAACGCCAACCCAGACTTTTTCGTGTACAATTAATAGTTAATTCCTTGTGTCCAATCCCCAAGATAATTTATCCCTGAGGGTTTGAAGAAAGTTGTTCTCATTGAGTCTCACAAGGTTGAAATTGAACGACTCACGTCTTACGGCGAGCAATGTCTTTTTATCCACAACCTCCTTTCGCGAATCGAGGGCGCATATAAAATTATCTGTGCGTCCCTCCACTTCAAATGAAATAATGTTGTTATCGGGAACTATAATCGGACGTACATTAAGATTATGCGGCGCAACGGGAGTGATCACAAAACTTCCTGATTCAGGAAAAACAATGGGACCACCGCAACTAAGAGAATACCCTGTGGATCCCGTGGGAGTTGCCACGATCACCCCATCAGCCCAGTACGTATTTAGAAATTCACCATTGAGATAAGTATGGATCTTGATCATCGGCGAGATATCGGTTTTGTGGATGGCAAACTCGTTCAGGCCATAGGGCATGCTATTAAATAAAAGTTTGTCGCCATCAAGATGAACCAGGGCCCGCTTATCAATCGCATAGGTTCTGTTCACGAGTGCACTCACTGCTGAATGCAATGCTTTCCGTCCTATGCTCGCCAGGAAACCCAGCCGGCCGAAATTAATACCCAGCACCGGTATGTTTTTATTACGGACCAACGTAATAGTATCGAGCATCGTGCCATCACCGCCAAGGCTTATCAGGAAATCAATTGTTTCATCAAGATCTTCTGAAGTGTGGAACACCTGTACTGTATCTAAATGCGTAAAGCAGGATCTTATGGTTTCGAAAAAAGGAAAGTAGATAACAGCTTTGATATTATTCCGTGTAAGCTCAGTAAAAAGCTCCTGTACATCGGCCCGCTGGTCAGGATCTATGACCCTGCTGTAGATTGCTACCTTCATTCAGATTCTTAGAATTCGTTCTTGAAATGTAAAAATAGACCGTTTTCACCTAATTGATTAAAGCTGTAGTCGAATCTGAACACAAAGTCGTAGAATGTAACTATATCCAAACCGAAACCAGTAGTGTACATCATTTTGTTTGTAAGTGAATTCTCAGGAGCTGTTTTATTATATGAATAACCTGCATCAGCATACGCTTTTGCATAAAATCTAAATGGAATTTTCGAATGCGCACCTGTACTGATAAAAGTCGGCACGTTAAAACGGAACAGTTCTTTCCTGATCGTGTGTTTCGACATAATTCCAGCCACACCGTCAATAACATATTTTTCAAGGCCCCTTAAATACATATCCTGGTAACCAAACATCATCGTATTGTAAAACGGCTGATCGAAGGGTACTTTTAAAACACCCTTGGTTTCCCAATTGAACGACCACTTTCCCCCGAGGTCCGTTGCCTTATTAAGTTTAGCACTCAATTGCCACATCTCGGTATAAGGTTGAATGCCTCTTTTTAACAATGAAACTTCTGCCATCCAACCCTTCAGGGGATATGGAATGTAGTCCATATCAAAATGTCGTAACGAATAGGATAATTCAGGAATGTTTATGTTGTTCTCCAATCCTTTGTAATATTTCGGATTAGCGCCAAGAACAGCTTTATCAATACTGAGATGCGTGAAACCTAATCTTAATGAGTGAAAAGTTTTAAGTCCGGGTCTGTAATTATATTCAACGCTACCCGTAAAATTTTTTATGTAGCCGAGTGAATCGGAAAATTGTTGCTGGTTGTTGATCGTCGCATAGTTGAATTCTCGGTTGGCAGCATATGAAAGGTTGAGCTTGTAACCGTGCTTAAGTGTTTTGTCTGCATAAGGTTGCTCGTATTGAAACTGAATCTGCTTCGAATAACCTGTGATCAGCCAGAGCCTTAGTTTATCGTTTCTGCCCGACAGGTTATAATGCGTGAATTTGAAGCCGTAGTTTAGCCTGTCTGTTCCATAGCCCTGTTTAGCCCATTCACTCAGGTTGCGGTCAACGGGTTTTACATATGGAATAGGAAAAATATACCAGCGTTCTTTCACATCGATGGAAACATCAACTAAATAACCCCTGATAGATTTTAATGCCACAACAACTTCGATAAACAAACGGCTGTTGACAAGCTGCTGTCGGGCACTCTCAAATTTTTTAACGAGTTCGGGAAGATTGATAGAATCACCGCTTTTGAAGGAAAGCTCACGTTCAATAATGTAATCCTTGGTGCGCCTGTTACCGGTAATAACGATGTCACCAATTATGAAGCTGGCAGTTGGATTTTCCAGCCGGTGAGTTTGTTTCACAGAATTGGTGTCGGGTGCGGATGGTTGTGCGAAAGACAGGTAGCCGGAACACAAACAAACTATTAACCCAAAGTATATTTTCAACATTGGCATTCATGTATCATCAGATACTCAGGTAATTCATCAGGTGGTCATAATTGTCTTTGAGCTCATTCTCATATAATTCCTCTCCAAAATAGTATTTTACCTGGTAGTCGTACCGTTGAAAGGTAGCTACGATATCGGATATTTCAAATTTATTAATCTTGATCGTTACAAGGAACGAATCGGAGCCGGAATCCCATGAAGTATTGAGTTGAGTGATCTGGGCATCGTTGGTTTCGATGAGCTTGCTGATCTCCGCAAAGGAAAAATTTCTCTGGTCCATTTCCAGCACCATCAAACCACCGGGTTCGCTTGCACCGGTGATCTTTCCAAGGTGCCTCAACAAGTCACTGGCAACGATCACTCCCTGGAAATCATTCTCCTTTTCAATTACAGGGATTACAGTAAGGTGATAATCATTTGCAGTTTGAACTGCTTCAATGAAGTGCATACTGCCATGTACTGAAACCTTGGAAAAATGAGTACTTACAGATTCGAGCTCTGCCGAATCATCAAGGTTCATGAGGTCGTCCTCGAAAACAAGCCCGATGTATTTGTCGTCCGTTACTACTGGTAGTTGCTTCACGCAGAATTCAGTCATAAGCTCCATTGCCTGGAAGACAGAGTCTGTCAGCTTAAGCGTTGGGATAGACGTTGATATTAATTCTTTGTTTAGCATAACTTATCAAAAGTTATTTTGATTCTTATACAGACGGTGAAAATCAGGCTACCGCTGCGGGAGTGTTCAACTTTGTCAAAAATTTGTGAAGAATTTCATTGAACTCTCCTGGTTGCTCCATCATCGGTGCATGTCCGCAATTGTCTACGAAATGCAGCTCACTTGAGGATATTAGTTTGTGAAATTCCCTACCTACAAACGGTGGAGTAATCGAATCATTGTTACCCCAGATCAGCAAAGTAGGTTTCTTGATCTGGCTTATTTCTTCTCCCAAATTATTTCTTATGGCACTTTTGGCAAGCGCAATTATTTTAATGGCCTTAATACGGTTATTAACAGTGTCGTATACCTCGTCGATCAGCTCCTTAGTAGCCGTTGCCGGGTCATAAAAGGTCATTTCAGTTTTTTTCTTAATGTATTCGTAATCGCCACGTTTGGGGTAGCTGTCGCCCATCCCACTTTCAAAAAGACCAGAACTTCCGGTAAGGATCAGCGACTTAAGTCTATCCGGATGTTTCAGGGCGTAGAGCAGTGCTACATGGCCACCTAGTGAGTTGCCGAGAAGGTGAATATTTTTATAATCGCGGTTTTCAATGAACTTATGAACGAATTTATGAAGGCCTCCTACGGTGGTATGAAGGAGGTCGAGATCGAACAGGGGGAGCATCGGTACAATAACCCTATTGTGATGCCGGAAGTATTCAATTAAATCAGTGAAGTTGCTGAGTGCACCAAATAATCCATGCAGCAAAATCAAGGGTTCACCTATTCCTTCTTCAATGAATTTGAATTTGTCAACCTGTTTGATCTGGTAATTCATCAGTTCTTTCTTTCGTTCGTTCAATTAATCGCTAAAGTAATAGTTTTAGTGTAAAAAAGGTTGTTGGATGATCAGTGCTATAGGTTTAACCCACGGATATACCCGGGAGGCGGCAATGGATTCGTCACTGATCAGTTTAACTCTTTCAGCAAAATAGATCATTACGCTGAAAATCAGCGTATATAAAAGTACATAAAAAAAGATTCCGCCTAACCTGTTGATCCAACCCATGAATGCGAGCTCCACTGTTTTTTCCACCAGCTTCGCTCCTAGATTCACAAGTAGCATCACGAGCAGAAAAACAATAATAAAGGAAAGGATATACAGCGTTCGCGGGCTCAGACTCACTAAACCTTTCAGGTAGCCGGCAGCAACATCAGAAAATTTAAATGCGGCTATAATTCCAAGTATCCATCCAACGATAGAAAAAATGGCAACAATAAGGCCGTTTCTTATTCCCTTGAACACAGCAATGGCCATCATCCCTAAAAATAGAATATCTATCACATTATAATTTTATGATCCTTTATGGTACCTGGCAGGAATCAGCCAGGTATCTGGTAGGTATCTGGTAGGTATCAGGTAGGTTATTTGAGCCTGTCAGATTCCTGTTAGGTCCCTATCAGTTCCCTATCAGATCCCTACGATATGCTGCCGGAGATAGTCTACTTCGATAAGAGTTCCTTTACCACAGTGCTGATGGTTTTTCCATCTGCCTTTCCCGCGAGCTGCTTATTTGCCAGACCGATCACCTTGCCCATTTCAGCGGGAGAGGTTGCCCCAGCCTGGGCGATGATCTTACCGATCTCTTCTTTTAGCTCATTCTGCGAAAGTTGTCTTGGAAGAAACTTTTCAATCACTTCAATTTCTTCCTGTTCTTTCGTTGCAAGGTCGGGCCTGTTCTGCTGAGTGAAAATATCAAGTGAATCCCTTCTCTGTTTTACAAGTTTCTGCAACAACTTTATCTCATCTTCTTCTTTCAACTCTCCACCTGCTCCTTCAGCAGTTTTTGCAATGATGATTGCCGCTTTGATTGCACGAAGGCTGCGCATAGATTTTTCATCTTTCGCAAGCATTGCTGCTTTCAGTTCCGGCATTATTTTTTGTTCGAGGCTCATATCTGATCAGTTAAACTTTATTTTCTTTCATCTGGCTTTCCTGGAATTTTTTATAAAATTCCTGCGCGAAGTTTTTCATATCATCCACAAGTTCTGTGTGGCGTGTGGCCCTTGAATAAGTATCTGCCATAGACATCATAGACT
>Ga0111539_10011560_pt1 | contig 11080 bp, 12 predicted proteins | sample RhiMethybrSRZTD1_FD_79667 | JGI IMG/M metagenome (GOLD analysis project Ga0111539, IMG submission 79667) | Populus rhizosphere microbial communities from Tennessee, USA - Rhizosphere MetaG P. TD hybrid SRZTD1 (version 2) (version 2) | ecosystem: Host-associated > Plants > Roots > Rhizosphere >... | reverse complement strand
TGTGATCGCATCGCCGGGAACGAATGGAACGGGACCAGATTGCCATACTCGAGCACCTGCTGATCGCCCTCGCCGCCGGCGGGTTGATCGGTTTCGAGCGCAGCTTTCACGGCCGGCCCGCGGGATTCCGGACGCATACTCTCGTCTGTATTGCATCCAGCGCGCTGATGCTGATTACCCTCTACGGCCCCCGGTGGTTTCCCGCCGAGTTTGCCGGAAGGGTCGCCCTCGATCCGACGCGCATGGCACAGGGCATCATGACGGGCATCGGCTTTCTCGGGGCGGGGGTCATCTTCAAGGAGGGTCTGACGGTGCGCGGGCTGACCACCGCGGCATCCATCTGGATCACGGCAGCCATCGGCATACTCGCGGGGATAGGCTTTTACTTTCCCCTGGTTGTGACGACGGTGCTCACCCTCGGCACACTGTCCATATTTCGCTGGATCGAGAGCGCGGTCCCCAGCGAGTTCTATGCCCAGTTGCGCGTGAAGTTCGCCCACGACTCCCCGATGCCGCAGGAAGACCTGATGCGCTTCGTTTCAGGGCATGGATTCTCCATCGCCAACCTGAGCTATCACTACAATACCGACGACCGGTTCTTCGAATACCGGGCAAGCATCAGAACCCGCAAGGCCGGGAACGTCAGAAGCCTCTCGGAAGCGCTGTCCCAGAACCACACCGTGCGGGAGTTCAGCATACGTCCCACCGGCGACTAGTAGTTTTTCTAGTCTTCGCGTGCGCCAGGTATGCTACCGTTTCGCAGGTTCGAGCCGGGGTCCGGAGTGAGCAGCGCTCGGCACGCCGCTGGGTTACGTGGCCGGGCGCGCCTGAACGCTCACCTGACCACCGGGCTCCTGTCCTGAACTGGGGAGTCAGGCGCCGCTCCGCGTCCCGCAATCCCGAATTCAGTCCCGCTGCCTGCGGGCCCGCCCCGCCTGGCGCCTGAATCCAAGCGCCGCTTCTCCGGGCTGTCGCTCGACCGGTCCGACTCGGCGGGCTTCGTGGAGAAGCGGGCCTCGGCATTTCCGCTCACCGCATCGCCCGCTTTCTCGGCGGAGCCGCGATTGCCCGTGTCCTGCTGGCTCCTGACGTTGCCGGAGCCCGACAGGTATTGCGAAGGCTGCACCGGCTCGGCGCTTTGCACGCCGTATGAACCGCGATCCTGCGTCCTCGAATCGGGCGCGCTGAAAGCGAGGCCAGTGACCGCAAGCAGGCATCCCGCGAAGATGTTTCGTGTCGACATGACGTTTCTCCTTTGGGAGTACACAAGGGATTGACTCCCGTCCGGTGGGGGAGTTCGCCGTTTGACCGGTGCGCGTGACTTGACTACTCTGCGTTGAAACACGCAGGGAGATTCAGAAATGGCCGTTACTCCGGGAGAGACGTTGCCGCGCAGCCACAAGCTGCCCGGCTGGTGCGGCGCGCATACACTTGCGCGCGCGCTGCAAAGGCACGGCGTGGAGGTGATGTTCGGCCAGAGCCTGCCTTCGGCGCTGCATCTCGTCGCGCCGGAATTCGGCATCCGCCAGCTCGCCTATCGAACCGAGAACGCGGGCGCGTCGATGGCGGACGGCTATGCCCGCGTCTCGCACAAGGTGGGCGTGGTGACCGGGCAGAACGGTCCGGCGGCCGCGCTGCTCGTTTCCGGGCTCGCAGAGGCCCTGAAAGCATCGGTGCCCGTCGTCGCCCTGGTGCAGGACGTCAGGCGCACGCAGACGGACAGGAACGCGTTCCAGGATCTCGATCACCTGGACCTCTTCCGCGCATGTGCCAAGTGGGTACGCCGTGTGAGCGAGGCGTCCCGCATAGACGACTACGTCGACATGGCGTTTACCGCCGCGGCGAGCGGCCGTCCCGGTCCGGCGGTGCTGCTGTGCCCGCAGGACCTGCTGCAGGAACCGGCCCCGGACGCGCCGCCCGCGGCGCGGCGCAGAGACCTCGGCAGGTATCCGCTCGACCGCGTCGTCGCCGATCCGGCGCAGGTGGCGCAGGCCGCGGCGATGCTGGCCTCTGCGCGCAGTCCCCTCATCGTCGCCGGCGGCGGCGTGCACCTGTCGGAGGCGCATGCGGAGCTCGCCCGGCTGCAGCAGGCTGCTTCGATTCCGGTCGCGACGACCAGCATGGGGAAGGGGACCGTCGACGAGCGCCATCCGCTGTCGGTCGGCGTGATCGGCTACTTCATGGGCACGCGGAGCTCCACCAAGGCGATGCGGCGGCTCGTGTCCGACGCCGACGTGATCCTGTTCGTCGGCGACCGTACCAACCAGAACGGCACCGATTCGTGGACGCTGTTTCCCCCGGGCGCGTCCTACATCCACATCGACATCGACAGCCAGGAAGTCGGCCGCAATTACGAAGCCCTGCGGCTCGTGGGCGACGCGAAGCTGACGCTTGCGGCGCTCGACGACGCCATGCGTGCGCTCGACCGGACCGCGCGCTCGAAGAACCGCGGCGCGGTCGAGGCGACCATCGCAGAGGGTCGAGGGCTCTTCGCCGAGGAAGCGCGCGAGGTAATGAATTCCAGCAGTGCGCCGGTCCGCCCCGAGCGCCTGATGCGCGACCTCAACCAGGTCCTGACGCCGGACACCATCGTCGTGTCGGACGCGAGCTACGCAGCGATCTGGACCGCTAATTACCTCGTGGTGCAGAGGGCCGGCATGCGCTTCCTCAGCGGGCGCGGTCTGGCGGGACTCGGATGGGGCTTGCCGGCCGCCATCGGCGCGAAGATCGCAGCGCCGGAGCGCACCGTGGTGTGCCTCGCGGGCGACGGTGGATTCGCCCACATGTGGTCCGAGCTGGAATCGGCGAAGCGGTTGGGCGTCAAGGTGGTGCTGATCGTGCTGAACAACCAGATCCTGGCGTACCAGTGGCACGCCGAGGACGTGTTCTACGGCGGGCATACCGATGCCGTACAACTGGCGCCGGTCGATCACGCCGCCATCGCGCGCGCCTGCGGTTGCGAAGGCATACGCGTCGAGAAGGCGGACGAATTCCAGGGCGCGCTGGATCGGGCGCTGAAGACGCCCGTCACGACGCTCATCGACGTGCTGATCGATCCGAAAGCCTATCCGCCGATCACGATCTTCGAAGGGAAGATGGGCTCCTGAGCCGATAGCCTCAGACCATTGCCTCTGTTTCCTGTGCCTTGCTGCGCGTGGTGGCTTCGGGGCGCCCCGCGGCGCCAGAGTCTTCACCGCTCGCCAACTCCACGGTGCGCGCGCGCGGCAGGCATTCGGGATATTCGCGCCGGATGAAATCGAGCAGCCGCTCGCGCACGAGGCAGCGCAGATCCCAGTTGCGTGGTGAGTCGGCCGAGCTCACCAGGGCGCGCAACTGCATCGCATGCTCGCCGGCGTCGGTGACCTGGATGAGACAGACGCGCCGGTCCCACTCCGGCGCGGACTCGCAGATGCGCCGGAGCTCCGCCCGCAGCGGCTCGAGCGGCGTGCCGTAATCGACCCAGAGAAACACGGTGCCGAGAATGTCGCCGGAAACGCGCGTCCAGTTCTGGAACGGCTTCTCCATGAACTGCTGCAACGGAACGACGAGCCGCCGTCCGTCCCAGATCGCGACGACCACGAAGCTGGAGCCGATTTCCTCGACCCTGCCGTACTCGCCTTCGATGATGACGACGTCGTCGATGCGGATCGGCTGGGTCATCGCGACGTGCAGGCCCGCGAGCAGGTTGCCGAGGACGGCTTTTGCGGCGACGCCGAGGACGAGACCCGCGATGCCCGCCGAGGCGAGCAGGCTCGCGCCGATGCTGCGCACGCCGGGGAAAGTCAGGAGCGCGAACGCGGTTCCGACCAGCGCCACGATCGACGCCAGCAGGCGCGTGAGCAACCGCGTCTGGGTCTGGATCCGGCGCGCACCGAGGTTGTCCGCGACGTTCATCGGGTGGCGCAGCGCCACCGCGTCGGCGATGCCCGCGGTCAGGCGCAGCGCAAGCCATGTCGCCGCCGCGATCAGGAGCAGCGCCGCCGCGTGCCGGACCGCACCTATCCCTTCGAGGTCGTTCGGAGCGGACTGCAGGACCGCTTGAAGGACGATGAGCGTGGTCACCGCCAGCCCGGGGCCCTCGGCGAGCTTGAGGAAAAGCGCCGCCACCGGCCGGTGCCGCGTGATCCGGCGCAAGACGATCACGCCGGCGCGGTACGCGGTGGCGGCAACGGCGAACGCGATAGCTACCGAAAGCCCCGGCGCCATCCATTGCCGCAGCAGCGTTTCGAGAGATTCGGGAATCATGGTCGTGGGAGGCGGAGCCGCTCTCCGGTTCGACCGCAGTGCATCCCGGCGAGTTCTTGTCCCGAAAACGGGCGTGTCACCAATTCCCGACACTCGTCATGCGCGGGGGAGCAGCGTCACCCTTTATACTGATGCAAATGAGGTCGGATTTCCGCATCCAGGGAGGGTGTTTCGCATGGCTCAATCACGTGGTCCGCTCGACGGCGTCAAGGTAGTCGCCTGCTCCACCGCGCAGGCCGGCACGGTGCCCTATGTGCTGATGGCCGATCTCGGCGCCGAGGTCATCAAGATCGAGGTGCCGGGCAAGGGCGACAACTCGCGCAGCTCGAGCATATTTCCAGGTCTCCCCAGCGTTTACTTCGAAACGAACAACCGGGGGGTGAAGAGCTTCACGCTCAACATGAAGTCGCCGGAGGCGAAGGAGATCCTGCACCGGCTCGTCGCCCGCGCGGACATCTTCGGGCAGAACTTCCGTCCCGGGGCGGCGGAGAAGAACGGCTTCGGCTACGAGGACCTGAAGAAGGTCAATCCGAAGCTCGTCTACGTCTCGATCTCGGGCTATGGCCCGAAAGGTCCGCACGCCGCGCTGCCCGGAACCGATTCGATGGCCCAGGCGCTCGGTGGTATTGCGGAAGCCTATTCCACGCCGGGACAGCCGATGAAGATCGGCGTCGTTTCCGTTGCCGACGAAACCTGCGCCATCCTCGCGTTCGGCGGGATGCTGGCGGCGCTGCATTGCGCCCGGACGCAGGGCATAGGGCAGAAGGTCGATTGCTCGCTGCTCGGCGGGCAGATCCGGCTGATGGGCTGGACGTTCACCACCGCGATGTGGCGCAACCGCAACCCGGTCACCGGACAGGCGCGCGTCACCGGCACGGCGGAGCGGCCTGGCCTCTCCGCGAGCTTCAACGACAAGGACGGCAAGCCGCTCGTTTTCCAGTTGAACGGCCGCGCCAAGTGGCAGCAGGCCATGACGGCGCTGGGGTTCTACGACACGCTGGTCGGCGCGGGGTTCGGCGAGCTGGGTGTGGCGATCACGTCGGAGGAGCAGCGGGCGAAGCTCCTGAAGACGCTCGACGGCCTGTTCGCGACCGGACCGCGCGACAAGTGGGTCGAGATCCTGCGCGGCGCGGACATCGTGTCGGCGCCGATCAATACCCTGCTGGAAGCATCGAACGATCCCGACGTGATTGCGAACGGCTACGTGACCGAGGTCGAGTATCCCAAGTACGGGAAGAAGCTGAAGGTGCACGGCTCGCCGTGGAACTTCTCCGAGACGCCGGCCCGCGTCGGCATCGCGCCGGAGCTCGGGGAGCACAACGAGCCGGTGCTGATGGAACTCGGATACAGCGCGGCGGACATAGAGGGGTTCAGGAAGCGTAACGTGATCTGAAATGCGTGACCCGTGACTCGTGACTCGTGATCCTTCTCGTGGACTATTTCTGCGTTCTTGTCCGGTGCCGTACCGAAAGCCTGTGAAATCCCGGCAGGTGGCTTCGTTGTCACGTGTCACGTGTCACGTCTCACTTCTTGTGCTGGCGGTCGTCGGCCTGCTCGTCGCCGGCGGCTGCGCGCGGCCGCCGTCCATCGGGCTGACGTCAATCAAGGCCCGAACGCTGAGCGAGCTGCAGGGCTACCTGCTCAATCACCGGCCCGATGTCGACGTGTTTCGGGACCGCGGACCGTTCGCCGTGTCCGTGCAGAACGAACGTCCAGTGCAGGTATCGGCGACCGAGCAGGTGACCGCGGATCGCTACCTGTCGGCGCCGGCTGAAAAAGCGCCGCTCGTCATCTTCCTGCACGGATACGAAAACTCGAAGGCGGATCACGCTTACCAGGCCATACATGCGGCGTCCTGGGGCATGCACAGCCTGTCCATTCAGCTCCCCAACACCGGGCCATGGACCACGAACGGCAGGACGCTCGCGAGGCTGGTCAGCGCGATCCACCGCGAGCCTCAGCTCGTCGATCACCGGGTGGATGCGAGCAGGATCGTCCTCGTCGGCCACTCGTTCGGCGCCTCGGCCGTGGCCGTGGCGCTGGCCGAAGGCGCGCCCGCGGCGGGCGCCGTCCTGCTCGACGCCGCGGGTATCGGCAAGGAGCTGCCCGGCTTCCTGAGACGGATCAAGCGGCCCGTGATCCTGCTCGGGGCCGACGAATACGTCTCGTCCACGCGCAACCGCGAATACTTCTACCAGTTCATCCCCGGCGGCGTGGCGGAGGTCTCGATCAAGGACGCCACTCACGAGGACGCCCAGTTTCCCGCGGAGGTCATCGGTGCGACGGAAGAGCCGCAGATAGCCTTTGTCAGCGCCCTGACTTCGGCGGCCTTCAGCCTGTCGTTCACGGGGACATCCGACTATGCCTGGACGAGCTACGGTGGTGCGGTGCGGAATGGGAAACTGCTGAACGCCAGGCGGAAGTAGTACCGGGCCGCATTGGTTTCGCAACGTCCCGCCTGTATGCAGAATCGTTTCCAAACCGATAAGTGTCGCGGCAATAATCGGCTTTTCGTAAAGCCGGTTGGCGGTTTATAATCGCGAATCCATAGCGAGGAGGGATGCGCGACCCGTCGCAGAACCCGGGCGCGCGGAAGAAATCATGAAAGTCTCGAAACTGGGTGCTTCGCACCTGGCAGTACTGCTTTTCCTGCAGGTTCTATGGCTTGCGCCGTCCCATTCCCAGGCACCGACCCCCACGAGGTTCGGGCAGGAAATGTCGAAACAGGAGGGCATCTATCGCAGCACCGGCAACGACACGCCGGGAGGTTATGTCGTCGCTCGCTCGCTGTCGGACTATGCGAGCATTCTCCCGCCCGGGTTCGGCGGCGACCTGGCGAATCTCGGACTCGGTGATCGGTGGCTCGACATAGGCGCGGGAGAAGGCCAGGCGATACTCGACTATTACACCCCGGAATACGACCTTCCCGCGAGCGCGAAAGGGTCCGAGCAACGGGGCAGGAAAGCGCGGGCGGTCGCGATGTCCATAGAGGATCGGCGGACGCCGCTATGGCGGCAGAAGGCCTCGAGCCTCGAGGTAAATCAAATACAGTATCTGTTCGACCGGCCGTTGCGCGGATATTCGCGCGCGGAGCTCGGCCGGTTCCAGGTCATCACGGACGTGATCGGCGGCTTCTCGTATACGGACAACCTGTCGCTGTTCATGGAGAAGGTGCTTGGCTTCCTGGAGTTGAACGGGAGCTTTTACTCCGTGCTGCAGGACGTGCATTCGGAAGCCGGAACGAATCGCCCCCACTACCCGGGCTCTCCGTACTTGACCGAGATCAGGAATTCCGACGGTTCCGAATTGAAGGTCTGTACCTGGTTGAAGAGTATTTCCTGCGTCCAGGTCACCTGCGAGCTGCGGAGCGGCTGGAAGCCCCTCATCGAAGTGTTTCACGTCAAGAAGGTCTGCGACAACCCCGTGGTCCCCGGCCTGACGCCGGTTCACTACGAGGCCGGAACGCCTCCCGAACGGGGTTTTCAGCTGCGGGATTAGAACCCCGTGTAGGACGGTGCCCGATGGTCCTCGACCGGGCGTGGTGGCACCATGGGTTTGTGGAATCCCCGGCATCATCTCCGCCGCGCCGCATCCTGCTCGTCGACGATTGCGCCGACCTGCGGACGCTCATGAGGATATTGCTCGAATTCGAAGGGCATATCGTGCACGAGGCCACGAATGGGCCGGCCGCAATCGATGCGGTGATGGACAACACGTTCGACATTGCCTTCGTCGACGTGGGACTTCCGGGCGTGAACGGCTATGAAGTGGCCCGCCGCATACGGGGGGTCGCGCCCGGCCGGAGTGTCAGCCTGGTCGCGCTCACGGGGTTTGGCACGGAGGAAGACCGGAGGAGGGCGTTCGAAGCCGGGTTCGACGAGCACCTCATCAAGCCGACCGATCACGAAAAGATCGCGGCGCTCGTCAGCCGCCCCCCGCGGCGGGCGACCGAGACTGCCTGAGTAGGTCATAGCAAAACGTGGTAAGTTGCCCGCTCGACGGGCCCTTGCACGTATCAGAGCGCTTTCAGAAGGGAGTACCATGAAGCACAGCCGCCGGGCATTCCTTCAGGCAGCCGGAGCGGTCGCGGCCGGCCTTGCAGCGGGCAGCTCATTCGCGGCGGGCGACAAGCTGAAAATCGGGATCATCGGTTCCGGCAGGATCGGCGGGACGCTCGGCGCAATCTGGGCCAAGGCCGGGCACGAAGTCATGTTTTCCTCGCTCGATATCGAGCAGGACAAGGCGCTCGCGGCCAAGCTGGGAGGCGGCGCTCGCGCCGGAACGACGCGCGAAGCGGTTGCTTTCGGCGACGTGCTGCTGCTGGCCGTGCCCTACCGCGCGTTCCCCGACTTGAGCAAGGAGCTTGCGCCCGCGATGAAAGGCAAAGTCGTGATCGACGCGTCGAATCCGATCGTCGGGCGCGACGGGGAGGTAGCCACCGCGGCCCGGGAAAAGGGCGCAGGGCTCGCCGCGGCGGAGTTCTTTCCCGGGGCGCGCATCGTGCGCGCTTTCAACGCGATCGGCTTCGCGAGGCTGCCGGAGTTCGCCGGCCGTACGGGCGAGCGCATCGGGATGCCGATGGCGGCCGACGACCAGAAAGCCTACGCCGTGGCCGCGGGCCTCGTGCGCGAAGTCGGCCTCGAGCCCGTGCTCATCGGCCCGCTTGCCATGGGCAAGTACCTGATCCCCGGGACGCCGCTGGCGGGGGAGCGTTCGGCGGAGGAGATACGGAAGGTTGCTGCGACGCTGAAGTAAGCTAGAATTTCCCGCACATTTCCTGGAGGGTGCCATGTCTGTGATCAAGGCCTTCGATCTCGCTTACGGGCGCCTGCGTGCGCCCGATCTGGATCGGGAAGAGACGTTCCTGACCGATTTCGGCTTGGTGCGCGCCGAACGGACCAAGACGGCGCTTTACATGCGCGGCACCGATGCGCCGCACCACATACACGTGACCGAGCTGGGCGAGCCGCGCTATGTCGGCATCGCGGTTCATGCCGCCAGCCTGGAAGATCTCGAGAAGGTGTCGCGGGTTGAGGGTGCATCTGCCATCGAGAACATCGACGAGCCTGGTGGCGGCAAGCGCGTGCGCCTGAAAGACCCGGATGGCTACCAGGTCGAGGTCGTGCACGGCATGGCGACGCTCGACCCGATCCCGGTGAAGCGGCCCGCGGTCAATACCGGCAACGACAAGCTGCGTCGCAAGGGAGAGCTCTTCCGCATCGAGCGCGGACCGTCGCACATAAAGCGCTTCGGCCATTTCGTCATCATGTCGAAGAACTTCGACAGGACGCTCGCCTGGTACCGGGAAACGTTGGGCTTCCGTTGCTCGGACGACGTCTACGAGGGCGAGAACAAGCACGTCGTCGGCTCGTTCAACCGGCTCGACCGGGGTGACGACTACGTCGACCATCACGCTTTCTTCTGCATCCGCGGCGACAAGAGCGGCTTGAATCACCTCTCCTTCGAAGCCGCCGACATCGACGACATCCTGGTCGGCCACGAGCATCTCCGGGGCAAGGGCTACCAGCACATGTGGGGTCTCGGCCGCCACCAGATCGGCAGCCAGTTCTTCGATTACTGGGCCGATCCCTGGGGCCGCGTGCACGAGCACTGGGCGGACAGCGACGTGCTGAACGCCCGTACTCCGCCCAACCTGGTGGAGCGGGGCCCGGCACTCGCCGGGCCGTGGGGCCAGCCGATACCGGCGGTTTTCCAGGGCCACGCCACGCCCTGAGCAGTCAGGGTCATGCGTCAGGGGTCATGCGTGATGCGAAGCGACGCGGCGCGCAACATCCAACGCGTCTGAGCAAGAGATGATGAAGTCGCTCACCTCAGAGCAAGTCGAGTCCTACCGCTGCAACGGCTTCCTGTTTCCGGTGCCGGCGCTCACGCCGGAGGAAATCGCGACCTGCCTGGCGGGTCTCGGTCGACTGGAACGGGAGCTGGGCTCGACGGTCGCCGACGCGGACATCAAGTGGCGCTCGCACGCCTATGCGCACTCGCCGTGGTTCAACGACCTGATCCGTCACCCGCAGATCCTCGACGCCGTGGAAGACTTGATCGGCTCCGACATCCTGGTGTGGACGAGTACTTTCTTCATCAAGGAGCCGCGCTCACCGACCTTCGCAGCGTGGCACCAGGATGCGACGTATTTCGGGCTGGAGCCGAAGGAATCGGTCTGTGCCTGGGTCGCTCTGACGGATGCGAGTCAAGAGGCAGGCTGCATGGAGGCGCTTTCCAGCCGCGGCGCGCCGCGGCACTGAGATTGGAGAACAGCATCAACCGCGCCGGCCAGACCATCACGGAGACGCTGGATCAGTCGAACCCGGTAGTGATGTCGCTGCCCGCGGGGTCGTTCTCACTGCATCACGAGCTTGCCGTCCATCGCTCCGCGCCCAACAATGCATCGCACCGGCGGCATCGGGTTGAACTACATGCCAGCGCACGTGCGGGTGGATGGCCCGCACCGCCTGAAAGCAATGCTGGTGCGCGGCAGGGACACCTACGGGCATTTCGACCTGATCGACCCGCCGTCAGCGGAGCGCGACGCACCTGCGCTTGCCGTGCACAACCAGGTAAGCGAGGCCTACAGCAGGAATTACAACGAGCAGGTGAAGAGGCACGAACGGGAATTCGCCAAGGCTGGAGGCGCATGACGCTACTGCTCGCAGTTACGCAGCCTTGGATCTTCTGTCGGTACCTCGCCGAACGAGTATGTAGAAAGAACTGAGTAGGGCCGACGAGGAAGACAGAAAGGGAGGGTACGTACGGCCCAGATATCGTAGCGAGGACCGTCAGCAAACCTACGCGGCGCGGTAAGAAGAGGCGCGCTTGG
>Ga0111539_10011556_pt1 | contig 11081 bp, 8 predicted proteins | sample RhiMethybrSRZTD1_FD_79667 | JGI IMG/M metagenome (GOLD analysis project Ga0111539, IMG submission 79667) | Populus rhizosphere microbial communities from Tennessee, USA - Rhizosphere MetaG P. TD hybrid SRZTD1 (version 2) (version 2) | ecosystem: Host-associated > Plants > Roots > Rhizosphere >... | reverse complement strand
GGGAGCGAGTAGACGCGCGCATCGGAGGGAAGGTCGAGCTCGCGTAGATGGCGGACGAGCTCGAAGACCGCCGCGGTCTCCACGGGGTTGCGCCGCTGCCAGCGCAGGGCGTTCCCGGTCGAGACGAGGAGCAAGAGGCACGCGGTCGCGCTCACCGCGACGACTCTTCGCGGTGCGAAGATCCGTGCGAGCGCGGCCAGCGCGAGCGATCCGAGCAGGATGCCCGGCGCGACGAGCTGGTGCGTGAGGCGCGCCATGGAGCAGCTCGCCGCCGGGACGAGGAGCTGGAATCCGAAGAAGGCGATCGCGAGCCAGGCGCCGATGAAGACGACGGGAGCCCGCAGCGCGCGTGCGACGGCCCACGTCTGCGGCGAACGCTCGCGGAAGACGAACACGAGCAGCAGCGACGCGCCGCACGCTGCGGCCGCCAGGCCCAGCGACACCGGAACGGTCCGCAGGTAGGTGAAGTACTCGGTGGGGAACACGAGCAGCTCGCGCGCCATCGGGATGCGGCTCGTGTTCTCCCAGAACCCCGTCCAGAGCATCCACGGAACGAGCCCCAGCGCGACGATCGCGAGGAAGGCACCGAGCTTCGCGAGCGCGCGCTCGTGCCGCAGGATGCGGGGCAGGAACGCGCTGGCTGCGGCGAGCGCGATGGCGAACGACAGGCTGTTCGTGTGGAACAGCAGCACGAACGCCGCGCCCGCCGCGAGGAAGTCGCGCCAGCGCCCGCGGCGCAGGACGTGCCACGTGCACAGCATCGCGAGCGTGGAGAACGCGAGCCCCGCGGAGTAGTAGCGCGCTTGCTGCGCGATCCAGATGCACTTCGGCGCCGTCGCCGCCGCGAGCAGGGCACACAGACCGGCCTCGGGGCCGAGCAGCGCGTGGCCGAGGAAGAAGAGCGCCACGAGGAAGAGCGCTGCGAACACCACGGACGGCAGGCGCGCGGCTCGGATGCGCGCGACGATTTCCTCGTCCGTGTGCCGGACCACCAGCCGGCCGTCGGCCGCGTCGGGCCGGATGCCGTGCAGCGCGAGCGACCCGGCGATCGCGTACAGCGGGAGCCAGCCGTGGTACACGGCCAGCCCGTTCGCGTAGCTCGTGTCGCGGAACTCGTACTCCGCGCTCTCCGGCCACGGCTCGGTGAGCGTGTTCTCGAACAGCGGCAGCCCGAGATAGCTGTCCGTCGGCACGCCGTGCTCGAGGATCGTGAGCGCATTGACGCACGATTCCGCCTCGTCGATGAACAGCGTTCCCTCGGACAGGTAGCGCATTCTGAGGCCGACTCCCAGCACGACCAGGATGGCCGCGCACAGGAGCCAGCAGCGCCGCGGCTGGGCGGAGCCCTCGCGCTCGCGGCTCAGTCTCTCGTCGCTTCCGGGTTCCACGGGAGTTGCAGTAGCCCGAGGCAGAAGCTCGAGAACACGACCTGACAGCCCAGCGTCATCAGCAGCACGGCCGGTATCGTCGGGCGCAACGCCGCGGCCGGATCCGGAGCCGTGAAGCCGTCCGGTGCCCATGCGAAGCCGTTGCGGAGCGAGGCGGCGAGCCCGCAGAGGAACAGGAGCGAGCCGACCGCGAGGCTCACCTCGAGCCTCGGACCTCGCGCGAGCCACGCGAAGCGCACCGGCTTCCTCCGGAGCCCTCTCTGGATCGCCAGTTTCGTCGCGAAGACGAAGAAGATCGCGAGCTGGAAGCCCGCGCTCATCGCCGCGGAGCAGCACAGGAGCGCGCCGAGATCGAGCTCCACGCCCGCGAACGAGCGCGCTCGCGGGAGCAGCCAGCCTCCCATCAGGGCGCCGATGCCCATGAGCACGAGCCCGGGATAGAGGAAGAGCCAGCGCGGCGCGTGCAGCAGGAACAGGCGCAGGCTGCGCCATCCATCGCGCCACGTGCGCAGGTGCGAGCGCCGTCCGCGGCCGTCCGGGTGCAGGACGATCGGGATCTCGGCCACCTTCAGGCGCAGCAGCGAGGCCTTCACGAGCATCTCGAGCGCGAACTCCATCCCGGTCGAGCACAGGTCCATGCGCAGCGCCGCTGCCCGCAGGAACCCGCGCTGGCCGCAGTAGAAGTCGCCGCAGGCGCTCCCGAAGAACAGGCGGCCGATGCCGCTCAGCACGGGGTTGCCGAGGAAGCGGTGCAGCGGTCGCATCGCGCCGCGCTCGATGCCGCCGCGGAAGCGGTTGCCCATCACCACGTCGTACCCCTCGCGCAACCGATCGACGAATGCCGAGAGCTCGGCCATGTCGTAGCTGCCGTCGGAGTCGCCCATGACGACGTAGCGGCCACGCGCGGCCCAGATGCCGGCCGAGAGCGCGCGCCCGTAGCCGCGCTCCTCGACGAGGATCACGCGCGCGCCGTGCTGCTCCGCGAGCTCGCGTGATCCATCGCGACTGCCGTTGTCGGCGACGAGCACCTCGCCCTGGATCCCGCTCCGTTCCAGGAAGCGCAGCGCGTTGTCGACGCACGCGCCGAGCGTGCGCGCCTCGTCGAGGCACGGCATCAGGATCGTCAGCTCGAGCTCGTCGACGACGAGCGCGGGCGCGTGCGCCCAGGCGGGTTCGCGGTTCGAACGTGCGGCCTGCATGGCTTCGGATCCGGGGGGCGTCGGCCGCTCCGGGGAAGCGCGGAGCGCTCCAAGAGATCGGGTGGTGGGGGCCCTCTTTTTGTTATCTTTCTCCGCTTTCATGCCCGTCCCCACGTCCCCGCTCGAACCCCCTGCCGCGCAGCCGATCCGGCCAGGTCGCAAGCCCGCCTGGCTCAAGGTTCCGCTCCCCGGCGGAGAGGGGTATCGCAAGCTCAAGGGGCTGGCCCGCGAGCTGCGCCTGCACACCGTGTGCGAGGAAGCGCGCTGCCCGAACGTGGGCGAGTGCTGGGCCGGAGCGCACCCCACGATGACCCTCATGGTCCTCGGGGACGAGTGCACGCGCCTGTGCCGTTTCTGTGCCGTGCGCACGAGCGCGACGCCGCCGCCGCCCGATCCGGGGGAGCCCGCGCGCGTCGGCCAGGCGGTCGCCGCCATGGGCGTCGGCTACGTCGTGATCACGAGCGTGGACCGCGACGACCTGCCGGACGGCGGGGCGGCCCACTACGCCCGGTGCGTGAGCGAGATCCGCACGCAGAGCCCTGCGACCGTGATCGAGACGCTGATCCCGGACTACGTCGGCGAGGACCTCGCGACGCTCATGGCCGCGCGGCCCGATGTCCTCGCGCACAACGTCGAGGTCGTGCCGCGCCTGCAGCGCAAGATCCGCGACCCGCGCTGCTCGTTCGAGCGCTCGCTCGACACCCTGCGCGGCGCACGCGCCTGCCAGCCCGATGCGTTGACGAAGTCGTCGCTCATGCTGGGCCTGGGCGAGACGCACGCGGAGGTGTTGGAGGCGCTGGGGCTCCTGCGCTCGGCGGGCGTCGACTTCCTCACGCTGGGCCAGTACCTGCGCCCGACGGAGAACCATGCGCCCGTGAAGGAGTACGTGGAGCCCGCGCGCTTCGCGGAGCTCCAGGCCGAGGGCGAGCGCATGGGCTTCCGCTACGTCGCTGCGGGCCCGCTCGTGCGCTCGAGCTACAAGGCCGGCGAGTACTTCTTCGAGCGCCTCGTGCGCGAGCGCCGGGACCAGGAGCACGTGGAGACGCCGTGACGACGACCGAACCGCTCAAGGTGATCGAGGCCGACGGCGCCGTGAACGGTCACGACTCCGGCCTCTCGGCCGCGGAGCTCCTGCACTGCTACCGCACGATGCTGCTCGTGCGCGCCTTCGACGCGATCTGCCTGAAGCTGCAGCGCGCGGGCCGCATCGGCTTCTCGATCCCGAACGAGGGCGTCGAGGCCACGCAGGTGGGAGCGGCGAGCGCGCTGCGCAAGACGGACTGGATCTTCCCGAGCTACCGCGACTTCGGCATGGCGCTGTACCACGGCGTCCCGGCCGTCGAGATGATGCACAACATGTTCGGCAACGCGCGGGACGGCGCGAAGGGCCGCCAGATGCCGGTGCACTTCTCGTTCGAGCGGCCGATCCACTTCGTGTCCATCTCGTCGCCCATCGGCACGCACGTACCCCAGGCCGTCGGCGCGGCGTACGCGGCGCGCCAGCGCGGCGAGGACACGGTCGTGCTCACGAGCTTCGGCGAGGGCGGGACGTCGAGCCTGGGCTTCCACTCGGGGCTGAACTTCGCCGGCGTGTGGAAGGCGCCCGTCGTCTTCCTGTGCCAGAACAACGGCTGGGCCATCTCCTGCTCGGCCGAGGAGCAGACCGCGTCCGAGAGCTTCGCGATCAAGGGCGAGGCCTACGGCGTGCCGAACGTCGTCGTCGACGGCAACGACCTCCTCGCCGTGCGCAAGGTCGCGCTCGAGGCGGTCGAGCGCGCGCGCTCGGGCGAGGGGCCCACGCTCATCGAGGCCAAGACCTTCCGCATGGGCGGGCACTCGACCTCGGACGACCCGAAGAAGTACGTGCCGGCCGAGCAGATCGAGCTGTGGCGCAAGCGCGATCCGATCACGCGCTTCGAGAAGTTCCTCACGGCCGCGAAGCTGCTCGCTCCCGGCCGCGCCGAGGCCCTGCGGCGCGAGGTCGAGGAGGATGTCACTGCCGCCGTGCGCGAGGCCGAGAAGGTCGGCCCGCCGGGCCTCGAGACGATCTTCTCCGACGTGTACGCGGAGCTCCCGGTCCACGTGCGCAAGCAGGGCGAGCAGCTCTTCGACCTCGGGCGCCGGCGCGGCGACGCCCACGCCGGCGACGGCAAGTTCCCGCTCTGATCCGGAGTCGACTCACCATGCCGACCCTCACGCTCCTCCAGGCCATCAACGACGGCCTCCGCACCGCCATGCGCGAGGATCCGTCCGTGCTCGTGTTCGGCGAAGACGTGGGCAAGAAGGGCGGCGTGTTCCTGGCGACCGAGAACCTGCAGAAGGAGTTCGGCGCGCCGCGGTGCTTCGACACGCCGCTCTCGGAGGACGGCATCGTCGGCACGGCCATCGGGATGGCCATGAACGGGCTCAAGCCCGTGGCCGAGATCCAGTTCCAGGATTTCATCTTCCCGGCCTTCGACCAGATCGTGAGCGAGGCCGCGAAGCTGCGCTACCGCTCGGGCGGCCAGTACACGGCGCCGCTCGTGATCCGCACGCCCTACGGCGGTGGCATCCGCGGCGGCCTCTACCACAGCCAGTCGGGCGAAGCCTACTTCTGCCACACGCCGGGATTGAAGGTCGTCGTACCGTCGACGCCGCACGACGCGAAGGGCCTGCTCCTCGCGTCGATCGCCGATCCCGATCCGGTGATCTTCCTCGAGCCCAAGGCCCTGTACCGCTCGGTGAAGGGCGACGTTCCCGAGGGTCGTTACACCGTCCAGCTCTCGACGCTGCGCGAGGCGCGCCCCGGGAAGGACGTGGTCGTCTTCTGCTACGGCGCGATGGTGCCCGTGGCCGTGAAGGCGGCCGAGATGGCGGCCGAGGGCGGCATCGAGACGCGCATCGTGGACCTGCGCACGCTCCTGCCGCTCGACGAGGAAGCCGTGCTCGAGCACGCGCGGTCGACGGGACGCGTGGTCGTGCTGCACGAGGCCCCGCGCTTCTGCGGCTTCGGAGCCGAGATCAGCGCACTGATCGCCGAGCACGCGCTCGAGTACATGGAAGCGCCGGTCGTGCGCGTCACCGGCTTCGACACGCCGTTTCCGAACACGCTCGAGCACCACTACCTGCCGGACCACCGCCGCGTGCTCGACGCCATCGAGCACGTGGCCCGGTTCTGACCCTGCGTCCGGCGACTCGCCGCGGCGCATCTTCCAACACGACAACCCATGGCACTCGAGTTCAAGCTGCCCGACATCGGCGAGGGGATCGCCGAGGGCGAGATCGTGAAGTGGCTCGTGAAGGTCGGCGACCAGGTGAGCGAGCACCAGCCCGTGGTCGAGGTCATGACCGACAAGGCCACGGTCGAGATCCCCGCTCCGCAGGCGGGCCGCATCGCCGAGCTGCGCGCGAAGGAAGGCGAGGTCGTGCCCGTGGGCCAGGTGCTGTTCGTGCTCGAGACGGGCTCGAACGGGAAGCCGAACGCACAGCCCGCGTCGAGCGCCAGGGCGCCCGAGCCGGCGGCAGCGAACGCGAAGGCGTCGCCGCCCGCGCCGCTGCCCTCGTCGCAGGGAGCGCGCCCCACGCAGGCTCCGGCGCAACCGGCCGCATCGAAGCCCGAGCCGAGTGCCGCACTTCCGCGCGGCGGCGGCGGCACCCTGGCCTTCAAGCTGCCCGACATCGGCGAGGGCATCGCCGAGGGCGAGATCGTGAAGTGGCTGGTGAAGGAAGGCGACACGGTCGCCGAGCACCAGCCCGTGGTCGAGGTGATGACCGACAAGGCCACGGTCGAGATCCCGGCCCCGGCCGCGGGCACGATCGCGTCCATCAAGGTCAAGCCCGGACAGGTCGTGCCCATCGGCACGGTGCTCTTCGATCTGGCGACGAGCGGCGGCGCACCGGCTGCTGCGCCCGCGGCACACGAACAGGCGCCTGCGCGCACGGCGGAGCCCGCACGCGCCGCGCCGGAACCGGCTCGCGCGGCACCGGCGCCAGCTGCCGCCGGCCAAGGTCGCGCTTCCGACGGCAACGAACGCGTTCGCGCGGTGCCGAGCGCACGCCGCGTGGCGCGCGACCTCGGCGTCGATCTCACGCGTGTCCCGGGCAGCGGCCGCGACGGCATCGTGCGTAGAGCGGACGTCGAGGCGTTCGCCGCGAGTGCTCCCGCCGCGGAGCCGCCCGCGCGCACGGCGCCGCCGCCGCGCACCGCCGACGCGCCTGGAGCCGCTCCTGCGCCGGCGCGGCCCGCTGCTCCGGCCTTCGCGCCGGTCACGGCCGAGGCCGGGCCGCGCGAGACGCGCACGCCCTTCCGCGGCGTGCGGCGCAAGATCGCCGAGGCGATGACACGCTCGAAGACCACCGCCGCGCACTTCACGGTGGTCGAGGAGCTCGACGTGACCGAGCTCGTGAAGCTGCGCGAGACGGCCAAGAAGATCGGCGAGGAGCAGGGCATCAAGGTCACCTACATGCCCTTCCTCATGAAGGCCACGGCGCTGGCGCTCGCGCGGCACCCGATGCTGAACGGGATGCTCGACGAGAAGACGCAGGAGCTCGTGCACTTCAAGAACGTGAACCTGGGGATCGCCACCGACACGCCGAACGGCCTGATCGTCCCCGTGATCCGCGACGTGCAGTCCAAGGGCATCCTGCAGCTCGCCGCCGAGCTCGGCGACCTGGCCGAGCGCACGCGCGCCGGCAAGGTGCGCCCGGACGAGCTCCAGGGCGGCACGTTCACGATCACGAACGCCGGCAACATCGGCGGCATCCTCGCGACACCGATCATCAACTTCCCCGAGATCGCGATCCTCGGCGTGCACCGCATCCAGAAGAAGCCGGGCGTCGTCGAGACACCCGAGGGCGACCGCATCGAGGTGCGCCAGTACATGAACCTGTCCACGAGCGTGGACCACCGTCTGGCCGACGGCGCCGATGCGGCGCGCTTCCTCGTGACGATGAAGCGCCTGCTCGAGAACCCGGGCCTGCTCGCGCTGTGAGCGCGACGAGCACTCCGGCCGTCCCGCGGCGCCGTCTCATCGGCGAGGACGGAGTGCCCGAGGTTGCGCTGCGCAACTACGCCGACGGCTGGCTCGTCGACCTGCTCGTGCACATGTTGAGGGTGCGCTGCGTCGACCAGCGCATGCTCAAGCTGCAGCGCGCAGGGCGCATCGGCTTCGTCGGCAGCATGCTGGGCCAGGAAGCCGCGATGATCGGCACGGCGGCCGCGCTGGAGCCGCGCGACTGGCTGTGGTCGGGGTTGCGCGAGGGCGGTGCGGCGCTGATGCGCGGCCTGCCCCTCGACGAGTACGTCGCGCAGATGTACTGCAACTCCAACGACACCGCGAAGGGTCGGCAGATGTGCAATCACTTCCAGCACAGGCCGTCGCACTATCCGAGCTGGTCCTCGGTCATCGGGACGCAGATCGACCACGGCGTCGGCGCGGCCTACGCCGCCAAGCTGCGTGGCCTCGACGAGGTGCACGCGGTCTACTTCGGCGACGGCGCGACGAGCTCGAACGGCTTCCACTCCGGCCTCAACTTCGCCGCCGTGTGGAAGACGCCCTGCGTGTTCGTGTGCGTGGACAACGGCTGGGCCATCTCCGTGCCGAATCGCGAGCAGACGGCGCAGCAGGACTTCGCGCGCAAGGCGCTGGCCTACGGCATGCCCGGCTTCGAGGTGGACGGCAACGACGTCCTGGCCTGCTACGAGCTCATGCACTGGCTCGTCGTGCACGCGCGCTCCGGCGCGGGCCCGGCACTTCTCGTGGTCAAGACCTACCGCATGATGGGGCACTCGAGCTCCGACGACCCGACGCGTTACCGCGACAAGGCCGAGGTCGAGCACTGGGAGCAGCGCGACCCGATCCGGCGCTTCGCGCGCTTCCTCGAGCGCCGCGGCGTGCTCGCGGCGGGCCAGCTCGAGCGCCTCGAGGCGCAGGTCTTCGGGCAGATCGACCGCGTCGTGCACGAGCAGGAGGCCGCGCCGCCCATGCCGCTGCGCTCGCTCGTCGAGGACGTCTACGCCGAGCTCCCGCGCCACCTGCGCGTGCAGTACAACGACTTCGTGCGCATCGCCGAGCGCCATGGCGAGGCCCAGAAGGGCCAGGGCGCCTTCCCGCTCTAGGCATGAAGCCTCGCCCCTGGGAGCAGCCTCCGCGCGAGCGCGTCCTGCTCGGCGTGTGCGTCGCGCTCGAGCGCAGGAACCGCATCGACCGCGGTCTCCTGCGCGCCGCGTTCGCGATCCCGTGCCTCTTCGGGCTCGTGGGCGCGATCTATGCCGCCACGCACTGCGGCCCGTGCACGGCCGACCGGTGGACGGGGCCCGCGTTCGTCCTCGCGGCGATCGGTGCCGCCACGGCGCTCGTGTACGTCGTGTGCCACCTCCAGCTCCCGAAAGTCGAGACTCCCGTTCCTCCGCCTACAGATCCCCGATGAGCACTCCCCGCAACGTCGTCGTGATCGGTGCCGGCCCCGCCGGCTACGTGTGCGCCATCCGCCTGGCCCAGCTGGGGCAGAAGGTCACGGTGGTGGAGAAGGACTACCTCGGTGGCACGTGCCTCAACGTGGGTTGCATCCCTTCGAAGGCGATGATCGCCGCGGGCGCGTTGATGGAGCGCATCCACGAGGCCACCGCCATGGGCATCACGGTCGAGGGCGTGAAGCTCGACCTCGCGCGCCTCGTCGCCTGGAAGGGCGAGGTGGTGAACAAGCTGACGAGCGGCGTCGGCGGTCTCCTGAAGAACCACAAGGTCGAGCACGTGGCCGGCACGGGCCGCATCCACGACGCGCGCACCGTGCGCGTCCAGACCGCGGCGGGCGAGCGCTCGCTCGCCTGCGACGACATCGTCCTGGCCACGGGCTCCGTGCCGATGTCGATCCCGGGCTTCGACTTCGACAGGAAGCGCGTGTGGTCCTCGACCGAGGCGCTGGCGCCGGATCGCATCCCGCAGCACCTGCTCGTGATCGGCGGCGGCTACATCGGGCTCGAGCTCGGCTTCCTGTACAAGAAGCTCGGCAGCCAGGTCACGGTCGTCGAGTTCACCGAGGGCGCGCTGCCCGGACAGGACCGCGACTGCGTGCGCGTGATCGAGCGCTCGCTCAAGCAGTCCGGCATCAAGCTGATCACGAAGACCGCGGCCAAGGCCTACGAGACGCAGGGCAACAGGCTGTTCGTGAAGGTCGACTCGGGCGGCAAGGCGGACACGATCGAGTGCGACCAGATCCTGTGCACCGTCGGCCGCAAGCCGTACAGCGAAGGGCTGGGGCTCGAGAAGGTCGGCCTGAAGGTCGACCAGCGCGGCTTCCTCGCCGTCGACAAGTACCTGCGCACGAGCGTCCCCAACGTCTACGCGATCGGCGACCTCGCCGGTCAGCCCATGCTCGCGCACAAGGGCAGCAAGGAAGGCCTGATCGCCGCGGCCGTGATCGCCGGCCAGAAGGACGAGTACGACGCGCGCTGCGTGCCCGCGGTGATCTTCACCTCGCCCGAGATGGCCTCCGTCGGCCTGCTCGAGGACGAGGCGAAGAAGCAGGGCCGCGAGGTCGTCGTCGGCCAGTACCCGTTCGCGGCCAACGGCCGCGCGCTCTCGCTCATGGAGCCCGAGGGCTTCGTCAAGGTCGTCGCCGACGCGAAGACCGACGAGGTGCTCGGGGTCCACATGGTGGGGCCGGAGGTCACCGAGCTCGTGGCCGAGGCCGCGCTGGCGATCGAGATGGGCGCCACCACCGAGGACATCGCGCGCACGATCCACGCCCACCCGACGCTGCCCGAGGCCGTGATGGAGGCCGCGGAAGCCGTGCACAAGATGGCCGTGCACATCTTCCAGAAGAGATGAGCGTGCTCGACGTGCGCCGGCTGGGGCGGACGCGCTACCTGGACGCCCACGCGCTGCAGCAGGAGCTCGTGGAGCAGCGCATCGCCGGCGACGTGGGCGACCTCTTGCTCCTCACGGAGCACGAGCCCGTGATCACGATCGGCCGCGGCACTCCGGCCGACGAGCGGCGCCTGCTCGGCGCGTCGGGCATCGAGGTGGTCGAGGTCGAGCGCGGCGGCGAGGCCACGTACCACGGCCCGGGTCAGCTCGTCGCCTACCCGATCCTCGCCCTGCCGCCCGAGCGCCGCGACCTGCACCGCTACCTGCGCGACCTCGAAGAGGTCGTGATCGGCGTGCTCGGCGAGTTCGGCCTCGAGGGCACGCGGCGTCCGGGGCTCACGGGCGTGTGGCTGGGCGAGCGCAAGGTGTGCTCGATCGGCGTCGCCGTGCGCCGCTGGGTGACGTGGCACGGGCTCGCGCTCAACCTGCACACCGACCTCGAGCCGTTCCGGCGCTTCCATCCCTGCGGGCTGGCGCCAGCCGTGATGACGCGCCTCGCGGACCACGTCGAGCTGCCGCCGACGAACCTGCTGGGCGAGGTGCTGCTCGTGAAGCACTTCTGCGCGGTGTTCGGGCACGAGCTGCCGCCGCAGCCCGCGCTCTCGCCGCCGCCGCCCGAGGGGCCCGGCTACCGGCCGCTGCCCGTC
>Ga0111539_10011554_pt1 | contig 11082 bp, 9 predicted proteins | sample RhiMethybrSRZTD1_FD_79667 | JGI IMG/M metagenome (GOLD analysis project Ga0111539, IMG submission 79667) | Populus rhizosphere microbial communities from Tennessee, USA - Rhizosphere MetaG P. TD hybrid SRZTD1 (version 2) (version 2) | ecosystem: Host-associated > Plants > Roots > Rhizosphere >... | reverse complement strand
TTCGCGCTGGGTGTGGGGCACACGCGGCGGCGCGGGATGCCCCCAGGGAGCAAGGCGGATGTCCCGGCGGAACCGACTGTGGTATCGGTGGCCAAGCTGAATGATTTGGAGTGGCGGATTCTCGTTGCGTTGAAGCGCGAGTTTGCGCCGGAGGAGATCGTCCCGGATATTTGGCGTGCGCGTGCCGCGGAAGCACAGGTCCCGCTCGAAACATTTTACGAGGTCGCGGAGGACGTCGATCGGCGCAAAATCATCGGACGGTTTTCGACATTTCTCGAGCACGTCAAGCCGTTGCAGGATGGCGAACGCGTGACGCGGTTCAACGCGCTGTTCCATTGGGCCGTGCCGCCGGGACGGGAAATCGAAGCCGGCAGCGAAGTGGGGCGGCATTATATCATGACTCACGCATATTGGCGCGAGGGCGGGCCGGAATTTCACAACGTCAACGTGATGGGTGTGGTGCACGGGACGGAAAAGGCAGGGGTACTTGCACATAAGGAGGCCATCGACGCGCATCTCAAGGTGTGTGGAATACCCGTCTCGTATACGAACGTTTTCTGGGGCGGGCGCAGCGAGATCAAGCCGTCAGAGATTTCGCCGCTGGCTTATCGCGAATGGTGCGTTTCGGTGGGGCTTGATCCCGAACAGATGCGCGAGTCGCAGGCGTGAAAGGCCGTGTGATCGCGCTCCTGGATTATGGTTCGGGCAATTTGCGGAGTGTGGAAAAGGCGCTGCGAAAGGTAGGCGCAGACGTGTTGGTGACGACTTCGCCTAAGCCGTTAAGGGATGCACGCGCGGCGGTGCTGCCGGGTGTCGGCGCGTTCGATGACTGCATCAAAGCCATGCGCAAACAGGAGTTGCTCGAAGGAGTGAAGCAGTTCATCGCTTCGGGGAGACCCTTTCTGGGAATCTGTGTGGGTTATCAGGCGCTGTTTGAGCGCAGCGAGGAGTTCAACAGTTGCGCGGCTGGTTTGACGCTCTTCAAAGGGCGGGTCGTACGGTTTCCTGAGCAACCGGGCTTAAAGGTGCCGCAGATCGGGTGGAACCAGATCGAGATTGCGCAACCGGAATGCCCGCTTTATCGAGGCGTCGAAAGCGGCAGTTACGTGTATTTTGTGCACAGCTTTTTCCCGCAGCCCCAGGATATGACGATTGTGGCGACGAGGACGACTTACGGGGAGACGTTTGCGTCATCAATTTGGAAGGATAATGTCTACGCGACGCAGTTTCACCCGGAAAAGAGCCAAACCGTTGGGCTGCAATTGCTTAAGAATTTCGTTTCTCTGGCGGAATGAGGTGGATCGGGGTTTTCCGGGCAGAAATCCTGCTGTCCTTGCGCCATTGCTCCGACGGGGCTTTGCCGGTATATTCGGAGAACGCCGGGGTAAGTTCTGGCTGATGCTTTATTAATATGGATGTTTTGAAAGTCATTTTAATCATTCTGGAAGTGCTGTTGCTGTTTAACGTACTGATTTTCGTGCACGAGCTTGGGCACTTCCTGGCGGCACGATGGCGCGGGTTGAAGGTAGAACGGTTCGCGATCTGGTTCGGCAAGCCGTTGTGGAAAAAGGAGATCAACGGGGTGGAGTATATGCTGGGCACGATCCCCGCTGGTGGTTATGTGTCGCTGCCGCAGATGGCGCCGATGGAAGCGATCGAGGGCAAGAGCGATAAACCGCGTGAAGATCTTCCGCCTGTCTCCGCACTCGACAAGATCATCGTCGCGGTTGCGGGACCGTTGTTCAGCTTTGGATTGGCGATCTTGTTCGCGGTCATCGTGTGGGCCGTGGGCCGACCGGTGACGGAAGCGGAATCGACAACGATGATCGGTTCGATCGACGAGGGATCGCCCGCTGAGAAAGCGGGGCTGAAAGTGGGAGACGTGATCAAGACCGTTGACGGGAAGCCTGTCTCGAAGTTCGGTGGCATGGGCGACAGCGTCATTTGGCGCGTGGTGAGGAGCGAGGGCGCGACGATTCCGATCGAGGTGATGCGTGGAGATACATTGGTCAAAGTCGAGGTAACTCCGACACGTGAAAAGACGAAGCCGTGGCAGCGCAAGAGTTTGCGTCAAATCCTGATTCAACCGGCGCATACGCCGCTGGTCAACACGGTCATAACAAATAGCCCGGCGGAAAAGGCGGGGCTGAGACGCGCCGATGAAATTCACGCCGTGAATGGGGTGAAGTTGCTGCATCCGGAGAACTTCGCAGACTACATGGATAAGCATGGCGCGATTCCCCTCACCTTTAGCGTCGTCCGCGATGGCAAGCCGTTCGAAGTAACGGTTATACCTAAAGTTCCTGAGGGCGATACCAAGCCGAGAATCGGAATCCAGTGGGATCTCGGTGGCGGCAAGATGACAATTCGCAAACCCGGCGTGGCGGAACAGATTTATGCGAGCGTGGACGCCATGGTGAGCACGTTTGGCGCGCTCTTTTCGCGCAAGTCCGAGATCAGCGCGCAGCACCTGAGCGGCGCGGTTAAGATCATGAACATCTATTACGTGCTGTTTAAGAGCGAAGAAGGATGGCGCCTCGCTTTGTGGTTTAGCGTGATCATGAACGTAAACCTGGCGATCCTGAATCTTCTGCCCATCCCGGTGCTCGATGGCGGCCACATTCTGCTCGCGATCGTGGAAGGTGTTCGGCGCAAACCGGTGAGTGCGAAGTTGCTCCAGGTGCTTCAGACGAGTTGCGCCGTTCTGATTATTGGTTACATGCTTTATATCGCGTTCTATGATGTGCAGGAGTTGCCGTGGAATCGCGACAAAGAGCCCCAGATGAAGTTTACGCCCAAGCCCGACGCGCCAGCGGCCGGGCCCGCTCCGCAGCAGCCCGGACAATGAACTATTGCGAGTCGCCTTTCTTCTACCATCGACGACTCACGCGCGAGGTCGTTGTCGGTGATCCCAACAACGGCGGAGTGATCATCGGTGGCAATCATCCGGTCGTGATGCAGTCGATGCTCACGTGCGACACGATGGACACGGTGGCTTCCGTGCAGCAAACGCTCGATCTGGTAAAAGTGGGTTGTCAAATCGTCCGCATCACAGCGCCGACGGTTAAAGATGCCGCGAACCTCAAGAATATTGTTTCAGAGTTGAGGGGCCTGGGCTGCATGGTGCCAATCGTCGCGGACATTCATTTTAAACCGGACGCCGCGCTGGAGGCCGCGAAGTGGGTCGAGAAGGTGCGCATCAACCCCGGCAATTACGCCGACTCGAAGAAGTTCGCGGTCAAGGAATATACCGATGAGCAATACGGCTTGGAACTGAAGCGGATTGAGGAACGGTTCACGCCGCTGGTGAAATTGTGCAAGGAGCTGGGCCGCGCGATGCGCATCGGCACTAACCACGGTTCGCTGAGCGATCGCATCATGAATCGTTTTGGCGACACGCCGCTGGGCATGGTGGAGAGCGCGCTGGAGTTCGCGCGGATTGCGCGGGCCAATGATTACCACAGTTTCGTGTTCTCGATGAAGTCGAGCAATCCCAAGGTGATGATCGAGTGTTACCGGTTGCTGGTGGCACGCCTGGACGAGCTTGGGCCGGACTGGAATTATCCGATTCATCTCGGAGTCACCGAAGCGGGCGAGGGCGAAGATGGGCGGATCAAGAGCGCGATCGGGATTGGTTCGCTGCTGTGCGACGGGCTTGGCGACACGATCCGAGTTTCGCTGACGGAAGATTCCCCGAACGAGATCGCGGTTTGCCGGGATTTGCTGGCGCAGGTTCCCGCGCTGTCGAACCGCGCGATTAAGATAAAGGAAACGCGAACCTCGTACGATCCGTTTGCGTATGAGCGCCGGCAAACACCGGAGATCGAGATTTCCGAGGGGATGCGCGCAGGTGGCGAACAAACGATTCGTGTCGTGGTCGCGCGCGCGACATGGGACAAAGTCGCGCCGAAAATCCGTCCTAAGGACGACGTGCGGCCGGAAGCCATTTACAACGACTTAAATGTGCAGGAGATTGATCCCACTTCGAATTTCGAAATCACCTGCGACACGCAATTAGTCACGGTGAAGGACGATCTGGCGCTGCCGGCGATCACAGCCTTCCGGTTGCTGGCCGCGCGGCTGAAAGCGATGGGACGCAACAATCCAATTCTGCTCAAGGACTGCCTGAACTCCGAGAGCACACCTCTGGCGCCGAACATTGCCTTGTTGCGCGCATCGGTGGTAATTGGCTCGCTTCTGGCCGATGGCATCGGCGATGCAATCTTGATTCGGGGCGAGGCAGGAGCAGGCCAGTCGCTGCGGCTTGCGTTCAACATTTTGCAGGCCGCCGGCGCACGGTCTTTCAAGACGGATTACGTGGCATGCCCGTCGTGCGGACGCACACTATTCAATTTGCAAACGGTCACGGCGCGCATCAAGGCGCGGACCGAGCATCTCAAGGGCGTGAAGATTGCGATCATGGGTTGCATCGTGAACGGCCCGGGAGAAATGGCGGATGCCGATTTCGGTTACGTGGGCGGAGCGCCGGGGAAGATCAATCTTTACGTGGGGAAAACAGCGATCAAGTTCAACATTCCCGAAGGCGAAGCGGTTGACAGGCTTGTGGATTTGATTCGCGAACACGGGAAGTGGGTTGAACCGGAGCCGAAAGAGCACGCCTCCCTCGCTGCGCATTGATAAGGCGATAACGTGCTGCGCCCGGTGCGCACCTTATAAAGTTGCAAGGAACTGCGGTGCTTTTCGTGCGCGAGTCAGTTGCTCGAAGGAGTAGGCGAGTTTGATCAAGGTTGGCTCGCTGAAAGCCCGTCCGAAAAACGAGAGCCCCACGGGCAACTCCATCACCTCTCCGGCGGGTACGGTGACGTGCGGATAGCCGGCCATCGCCGGGAAGGAGGAACTGCCGCCGCCGGTGTCGCGATCGCCGTAAGTGTAATCGGTCGCGTGCGCCGGGCCGGTGGTTGGCGCGACGAGCGCGTCGAGACGATGCTCTTTCATCACGGCATCGATGCCCTCTTCCCGGGACAGGCGCAGACATTTGGCGCGCGCCTCAACATACTCTTTCTCCGACAGCGGTCCTTTCTCCTGCGCGCGGATGAACGTCTCCTGGCCGAAGTATGGCATTTCACGGTCGCGATTTCGTTCATTGAACTCGATGACGTCCTTGAGGTCGCGCACGGGCACTTTCGGGCCCAGACCCGAGAGATATTTGTTCAGGCCGTCTTTGAATTCATAGAGCAGCACCTGAAATTCGGCATCGCCAACTTGGCCCTGGGTCGGAATGTCGGCGGGATCGATCAACGTTGCGCCGGCGGAGCGAAGCGCTTCGAGCGCCGTCTCGTAGAGCTTGGCGGTATTGGCGCGATGGCGAAAGAATTTCCGCGCGACACCGATGCGCGCGCCACGCAGACCGTTTGGATCGAGAAAGCGGGTGTAATCCGTGGCTGCTTTGTTGCGGATTTCGACGGTGGCCGGATCGCGATCGTCATAGCCGGCCAGGGCTCCCAGCAGGATTGCTGCATCCGTCACCGTGCGCGCCATGGGACCGGCTGTGTCCTGGCTGGCGGCGATGGGGACAATTCCGAAGCGACTAATAAGGCCGAGAGTGGGCTTGATGCCGACAATGCCGCAAAAGGACGAGGGCGAAACAATGGAGCCATCGGTTTCGGTACCCACGGCCGCAGCGCAAAGATTGGCAGCCGCAGCAGCTCCGGAACCGGAACTCGATCCCGATGGATTCCGGTTCAAAACGTACGGGTTTTTTGTTTGGCCTCCGCGACCGCTCCAACCGCTCGTCGACCGGCTCGATCGGAAATTTGCCCACTCGCTCAAATTGGTTTTGCCAAGGATTACAGCGCCTGCCGCTCGAAGACGCTCCACGAGGCCGGCATCATGCGCAGCAATGGAATCGAGGAGCGCGAGCGAACCGGCCGTGGTCATCATCCGGTCGCGCGTGTCAATGTTGTCCTTGACCAGGATGGGAATGCCGTGCAGCGGGCCACGCGGTCCCCTTGCACGTCGCTCCTTGTCGAGTCCACGCGCGATGTCCAGAGCGTCGGGATTGAGTTCGATGACCGAATTCAGATGGGGACCTTTGACGTCAATCGCTCCAATTCGTTCGAGATATTTCCGTGTCAGGGAGACTGCCGATTCGCGCCGGGCCTTGATCAGGCCCTGTAACGCGGGAATTGTCATTTCGTCGAGTTCGAACGGTTTGACGCGTGTCGCAGAACGCGCCGCAACTGGAGCAGGCACGGCCGCCAGTGATAAAGTTGTGAGGGTCGCGCTCCTAAGAAATGTCCGGCGATTCATACTCGAGGTGGGCGGATTGTTATACGTACACTGCTGGGAACACCAGCCGCATTTGAGCTGTGCTCGGATGATTTGTTGCCGCAGCCAGTGGAGCGGGGCCCCGGCGCTCGATGAGTAGAATTTTGACGGCGAGAATGGCTCCCGACTAGACTGCTGGCATGACGCACGCGCAGGCCAAGTCACGTCACGCCGAAGTGGCGGAGCAGATCCGCGCGCATGATTACGCGTATTACGTCGAAGCGGCCCCGAAGATCAGCGACCGCGAGTACGACCGGCTTTACCAGGAGTTGCGCGAGATCGAGGCGCAGTTCCCGGATTTAGTCACGCCGGATTCGCCGACGCAGCGCGTAGGTGGCGCGCCGATCAAGGAGTTCAAGCCGGTGCAGCATCTCATCCCAATGATGAGCCTGGATAATACGTATTCGGAGGATGAGTTGCGGCAATTTATCGCGCGCGTGGAACGGTTGCTGCCGGCGCGGTCGCTTGAATTCGTGGTGGAACCGAAAGTCGATGGCGTGGCAGTGAGTCTGCGCTATGAGAACGGGTTGCTGACCGTTGGCTCAACGCGCGGGGACGGCGCGACGGGAGACGATATCACGGCCAACCTTCGGACAATCAAAAGTCTGCCGCTGAATTTGTGCGCGCGGATGAAGAATTGCCCGAAGCTGCTGGAAGTGCGGGGCGAAGTGTATTTGCCCACGGCACAATTCGCGCGAGTGAACGCGGAGCGGATTGCAGCCAATGAAGAACCGTTCGCCAATCCGCGCAACGCCGCTGCCGGCGCGCTGAAACAACTGGATTCGCGCATGGTCGCGAAGCGTGGCCTCGACATGGTGATTTATGGTCTCGGTTTTCTCGAAGGCGCGGAGCGGCCACCAACTCACGATGCCGTGCTCGCGTGGTTCAAAAAGCTGGGCTTCAAAACGCCGGAACGCACCTGGTTGTGCCGCTCGGAGGCAGACCTGATTGGCGCGATCAAGGAACTCGACCAATTGCGCCAGAAATTTCGATACCAAACCGACGGAGCGGTTGTGAAGCTCAACGAGTTTGCCTTGCGGGAAAAAATCGGCGCGACTTCCAAAGCGCCGCGCTGGGCCATTGCTTACAAATACGAATCGGAACAGGCGGAAACAAAGCTGAAGGCGATTACGATCCAGGTCGGGCGCACGGGCAAGCTGACACCGGTCGCAGAACTGGAGCCTGTCCATCTGGCCGGCACGGTTGTCAAGCGCGCCACGTTGCACAACGAGGATGAACTGCGACGCAAAGACATTCGCATCGGGGATACAGTGACCATCGAAAAGGCCGGCGAGATCATTCCTGCGGTAATTGGGGTCGTGCTCACGAAGCGAAACGGGAGCGAGAAGATTTTCGAGTTTCCTAAAAAATGTCCGGAGTGTGGGTCGCAGGTGTCCCGTGGCGCAGTAGAAGGCGAAGCCGTGGACTGGCGGTGCACGAACGCTGACTGTCCCGCCCAGGTACAGGGCCGGATCGAGCACTGGTGCGCGCGCGGGGCGATGGACATCGAGGGCGGCGGCGAGGTGCTGGTGCGGCAATTAGTGACGAGCGGATTGATACGGGACGTGGCGGACCTTTATAAGCTCACCCTTGATGAGTTGATGACCTTGGAGCGCATGGGCGAGAAGTCGGCGCAAAATTTTTTGGACGGCGTTACCGCGAGCAAGTCGCGGGATTTGTGGCGTGTGATTTTTGGATTGGGAATTCTGCACGTCGGCGCGGGTGTGGCGAAAAGTTTGGGGCGCAACTTTGCGTCCATGGAAGACCTTGCCACCGCAAGCTTCGACCAACTAACGAACATCGAAGACGTGGGGGAGGTGATCGCGCAAAGCCTGTTCGCGTGGTTTGGCGACAACAAAAACCGCCAACTTGTTGAGCGACTGCGCAAGGCGGGCGTGAACATGCAATCGGCTCTGTATCAGCCGAGCGCGCCGGCGGGAGTGTTCGCAGGCAAAACTTTTGTGCTCACGGGGACGCTGCCGACGTTGAAACGGGAAGAAGCGATGGCGCGGATTGAGGCGCTGGGCGGGAAAGTGTCCGGCAGCGTCAGCAAGAAGACCGATTACGTCGTCGCCGGCGATGACGCAGGGTCAAAGCTGGAGAAGGCGCGGCAGCTCGGGATCAAGACATTGAACGAAGCGGAGTTTCTGGAGCTTTGTAAAAGCGGATAGCGCTTAGCTTGCCATCGCGCTGCGGATGCACTGCATCAAATCGCGATAGGTTTCGACGGCTTTGAATTGGGCAAACTGCTTCTTAATATTCTCGGGAGCATGGAACAGAAAGCCGACATTGGCCTCGCCGAGCATGGCCGTGTCGTTAAAAGAATCGCCTGCGGCAATGACGTTGTAATTGAGGAGTTTGAGCGCGGCGACGGCCTTCTGCTTCTGTTCGGGCATGCGGATCTGGTAATCGACGACCCGATCGTTTTCGACCACCAGGCGGTGGCACAGGAGGGTCGGCCAGCCCATCTGTTTCAGCAAGGGTTTGGCGAACTGCTCAAAAGTGTCGGAGAGGATGATGACTTGCGTGGTCGAACGCAGTTCGTCCAGGAACTCTTTGGCGCCCTCCAGCAGCGAGAGCGAGCCGATCACTTGCTGGATGTCCGACAGTTTCAGGCCGTGCTGATCGAGGAGTTTGAGTCTTCCGCGCATGAGCACGTCATAATCCGGGATGTCGCGGGTGGTCAGGCGCAGTTCCTTCACGCCTGTTTTTTCGGCCACAGCAATCCAGATTTCCGGCGTGAGGACGCCTTCCATGTCGAGCGTGACGATCGATTGTTTCACCTGGTTGAGCATGGCAAGCACGGGCCAGGTTATTCAATGAGAACGTTGCATTTAGCCATTTAACCGCTTCGAGGTTCCGACTATTTATGACGCGTGCAATCGGTCGTTGTCACAATACCCTGCTCGACGTCGAATCTCGGTTCGGGATTCGACACACTGGGACTCGCCCTCGATCTGTACAGCCGCGTCAGGGTTGCGCGATCAAAGCGAAAGGGCGTGGAGCTTCGCAGAGAAGGAAGTTCCATCGTTGAAGGGGCACACGAGCTTTGCACTGAAGCCGCTGGTGCGTTCTTTCGCTACGCGAACGCATCCGATTTTGGTGCCCAGGTTTCGGTGAGCGGTGACGTGCCGGTTGCGCGTGGCCTCGGCTTCAGTTCGACCGTGCGGGCCGGGATTGTCGCTGGACTGAATACGCTGGCGGATACGCGACTCACGCGTGATGAACTTGTTCAGATCGTTACTACTCTGGAAGGTCACCCGGACAATGCAACCCCTGCCGTGCTGGGCGGGTTCACCGTCTCCGGAATAGTTGATGGCAAAACCCGATGCGTGCGCTTCGAAGTCGATCCCATTTTAAAAGCGGTGACGCTCATTCCGGAGTTTCATCTCCGAACCGAGGCCGCGCGCGAGCTCATCCCAAAGCATTTCACGAAAGTGGATGCGGCGCATGCATTGAATCGTTCGGCGTTGATCGTGGCGGCGTTCGCCGCGAAAAACTACGAAGTGCTGCGTGGAGTTTTCGATGACCGTTTTCATCAACCGCATCGGTTGAAGCTGGTGCCGCAACTTGATCGCGTGATTGCGGCGGGAGTAACCGCGGGCGCGATTGGCGGGTTCCTGAGCGGCTCAGGCTCGAGCATCATTTGCCTGACAATGCAAAATGCGCAGCAGGTTGCGAATGCAATGCAACGCGAATCGCCTGACTCGGACGTGAAAGTTCTGAGCCCTGAGAATAAGGGGCTGACTGTGGGGAATGACGAATGACGAATGACGAAATCCGAAAGAATGTCGAAGCACGAATGTCGAAATTCGGATTTGGTCATTTGGACTTCTTTCGTCATTTGACATTCGTCATTTGGCATTTCCGACCCATATGGCCGCTCTAACTCCAGGCACTCTGTATCTCGTCGCGACGCCCATCGGCAACCTGGAGGACATCACGTTGCGCGCGCTGCGCACGTTGAAGGAATGCGACGTGATCGCGGCCGAAGACACGCGCCATACCGGACAACTGCTGAAACATTTTCAAATCTCAAAGCCGCTCATTAGTTATTTTCAGTTCAACGAAGCGAAGCGTTCGGAAGAAATCATCGAACGGCTGCGGCGAGGCGAGCGGGTGGCGCTCGTGACCGATGCGGGTTCCCCCGGCATCAGCGACCCCGGCGAACGCGTAGTGAAAGCGGTGATCGCAGCGGGTCTGCGCGTTGAATCGGTGCCCGGGCCATCCGCCGTGATCGCTGCGCTAACCGCAAGCGCCTTGAGCACCGAGGAATTTCACTTTGTCGGGTTTCTTCCCCACAAGTCTGGCCAGCGGCGGACGCAACTCGAACGGCTGAAAGCGATTCCCGGCACGCTGGTTCTTTATGAGTCGCCGTATCGTGTTGAAAAGCTGCTTGGCGAGTTGAAGGATATCATGCCTGAACGGCGAGTTGTCCTGGCGCGCGAGATTACGAAAAAGTTCGAAGAATTTCTGCGCGGGACGCCTGCGGAATTGATCCAACAGATCGGGAATCGGACCTTGAGGGGTGAGTTTGTGGCGTTGGTCGAAGGCCCGGAAAAGCATTGACTTTGGCATTGGATTGGCTACGGTTCCGGCTGAAGTGAACGGTATTGGAAACATTCGACTGCTGCTGAGCGCGCTGCTGCTGCGTTGCGTGGCAGTTGGGTGTTAGGCTGAATTTGATTTATCCAAACCCCACTGCCAAACCGGCGGTGGGGTTTTTGTTTTTCGGAAGCCGCGCCGCCAAAAACATGAAAGATATATGAAGAACGACCGCATCATCATCTTTGA
>Ga0111539_10011552_pt1 | contig 11083 bp, 9 predicted proteins | sample RhiMethybrSRZTD1_FD_79667 | JGI IMG/M metagenome (GOLD analysis project Ga0111539, IMG submission 79667) | Populus rhizosphere microbial communities from Tennessee, USA - Rhizosphere MetaG P. TD hybrid SRZTD1 (version 2) (version 2) | ecosystem: Host-associated > Plants > Roots > Rhizosphere >... | reverse complement strand
GGGCGGGGACCACCCACTCGGCATCCTCCGGTCATGAGGAACATGGGGACCACGACGCCCACGTCCTGGTCATCCCTCCCAGGAAGGAAGACTTCCGGGGATTCCTGGGGGACCTGGAGCGGGCGACAAAGCCGTATGCCGCGAGCGACGGGCGCCTCTACAGCAAGGACGGTGACCAGACCGTTCCGTTCTACCGCCTGATGACCTGGGCGGACCCGTATTTCATCCAGGGGTACACCGTGGGGGCGATGTGGATCTGCCGCGCGGGGAAGTATCCCGACCGGGCCATTGAATTCCTCCAGGAAGGCGAGCGGTGGAACCCCGGCTCGTTTGAGATCCAGACGGAGCTTGGGCACTACTATCTGGTCTACCGGAAAGACCACGCGACGGCCCAGCGCCACCTCCGGCTCGCCCGACAACGTCTGGTCATCGACCAACTGGACCGCCTTCGGCGAGCTGTACGGCGGCCTCGAGATCCGGGCCACCGCCCAGGCGGCCGGCGAGCTCGAGAGCCACCTCAGCGAGCCGTGCGCGGTCTCCAACATCCGCGCCTGCCAGGACGGCCTCGACAACGACGGCGACGGGCAGATCGACTTCCCGGCCGACCCGGGCTGCGACGCGCCGCAGGACAACGACGAGAGCGACGGCGCCGAGCCGCAGTGCTCGAACGGCATCGACGACCCGGATCCCGACACCGACGTCGACTGGCCGGACGACCAGCAGTGCTACGCCTACTACGACCCGACCGAGGGCGGCCCGTCCGCCTGCAACGACGGCGACGACAACGACAACGACGGCCAGACCGACGGCGCCGACCAGGACTGCACCGACAGCGGCGGCCAGACCGAGCACGACTTCCCCGAGTGCATGGACGGGATCAACAACGACGGCGACGGCCAGATCGACTTCCCCAACGACCCCGGCTGCCACAGCGAGTTCGACGACGACGAGTCCAACGTCGGCCAGACGGCGGGCGACAAGGCCCGCCTCATGCTGGTCCTCGACTCGTCCGGCTCGATGAACCTCGACACCTGCCAGCACTCGGCCGCGGTGCTCGGCTACACCGGCGGCGACGGTTCGCTCGAGTGCCCGGGCGACGACGTCTCCTGCACCGACTGCAGCTCGGTCGGCTGCTCGAACGGCGAGGCGGACGACAGCCGCCTCTTCAAGATCAAGGCCGGCCTGACCAACGTGGTGGCGGCCTTCGGCGAGATCGACTGGGGCCTGATGCGCTTCTTCCAGCGCGACGTCGACTTCCAGTGCCCGAGCCAGAACGCCAGCCTCCGCTCGGGCGGCTGGCAGGGCGGCGGCGCCCCGCCGTGCGGCGGCGGCTTCAACGCCGGCGAGCTCCTGGTCCGCTTCGCGCCGGACAACCCGGACACCATCCTCGGCTTCATCGACGGCAGCGCCAACTACAGCGGGCCGGTCCCGCCGCGCGATCTCGACTTCGAGGTGCGCGGCTCCGGCACCACGCCGCTGGCCGGCTCGCTCGACACCGCGCTCGACGTGATGACCGCGTCGCGCGACTCGGACGCCGACAGCGCCTGCCGGCCCTACCGGGTGGTCCTCTTGACCGACGGCCTCGAGACCTGTGCGCTCAACCCGTCGACCGTCGACTTCTGCGACGCGGCGACCCCGCAGCTGCCGCCCGAGGCGGCCGCCGAGGCCCTGGCCGACGAGGGCATGCCGGTCTACGTGATCGGCTTCGCCACCCCGGATCCGCAGATCGTCTGCAGCCTCGACCGCATCGCCGCCGCCGGCGGCACCGGCCAGGCCATCTTCGTCGATAACGAGGTCGACCTGTCGGCCGCCATGGCCAGCATCATCGAGGAGACCATCCGCTTCGAGCTGTGCAACGGCGAGGACGACGACTGCGACGGCGCCATCGACGAGGACTTCGGCGATCTCGGTGACGCCTGCAACGACGGCGAGGGCAACGGCATCTGCTACGACGAGGGCATCCGGGTCTGCACGGCAGACGGCTCGGGCACCGAGTGCAACGCCGACAACGACGGCGCCTGCAACCAGACCAACTGCCCCGAGCAGTGCAACGGCCTCGACGACGACTGCGACATCCTGGTCGACGAGGGCCTGACCAACTGCGACTGCGTCGAGCAGGTCGAGGCCTGTAACGACGCCGACGACGACTGCGACGGCGCCATCGACGAGGACGTCCTGCCGGATCCGCCGCCCAGCTGCGGCTTCGACGTCGGCGAGTGCGACCCGGGCACCCTGGCCTGTGTCGACGGCGAGTTCGTCTGCCAGGGCGAGACCGGACCCAGCCCGGACGGCTGCAACGACCCGCCCGGCACCTGCGTCTGCAACACTCTCGACGACGACTGCGACAACCAGATCGACGAGGGATCGCTCGCCTGTTACAACCCGGACAACAACCCGGGCACCACCGATCCGGGCTGCGACGTGACGACCGGGGTCTGCCAGGGCATCTGCCAGATCGGCTCGATGCGCTGCCCCAACCCGGGCAACTGCCAGGGCGACGTCGGCCCCAGCCCCGAGCTGTGCAACGGGGTCGACGACGACTGCGACGGCGTCATCGACGACGGCTTCGAGAACCTGGGCGAGCCCTGCTCCGCCGGCCAGGGCGCCTGTCTGGCGGCCGGCACCTACATCTGCAGCGCCGACCAGACCGAGGTCATCTGCAACGCGCCGGTCATCAGCCCGGGCGACGAGACCTGCAACTGCATCGACGACGACTGTGACGGCGACACCGACGAGGAGCTCGGCGCGCCGATCGGCGAGGTGTGCGGCGACGTGACCTGCGGCCAGGGCGCCTTCGAGTGCGACCCCATTCGCTGCCAGGTCGTCTGCGCCGGCGGCAACGACGGCGAAGAGGAGGTGTGCAACAACCAGGACGACGACTGCGACTTCGCCATCGACGAGGGCATGAGCACCAACGAGGACTGCGTCGACCCGACCTACCAGACGCCGTGCGAGCCGGACTGCACCGGGACCACCATCTGCGTCGACGGCCAGTGCCTCGCCGGCGACACCGGCGAGTGCGAGTTCGGCGACCTGCAGTGCATCGAGCCGGGCTCGGCGCAGATCCCGCCGGTCCTGACCTGCGTCGGCTACCAGGGTCCGCTCGAGAGCGAGCTGTGCAACGGCCTCGACGACGACTGCGACGGTCTCCCGGACGACATGGCCGAGTGTCCCGATCCGGAGGACCTGTGCGTGGACGCGACCTGCGTCTTCCCCTGCCTGGCGGACGAGTTCCCCTGCCCGTTCGGGTACTACTGCAAGGAGCTGGACGAGGGCGACTTCTGTCTGCCCAACCCGTGCGTGCAGGACCCGGAGGCGATGTGCCCGGAGGACGAGTACTGCCAGCCGAACCCGGACACCGGTGACTGGGAGTGCGTGGATCAGTGCGCCGGCGTCGAGTGCCGTGAGGGCGAGCTGTGCGAGTTCGGCATCTGCCACGACTGCTTCGACAACGGCTGCCCCGAGGGCCAGGACTGCATCGCGCAGACCAACGGAGTGGGTGTGTGCGAGGACGACCTCTGCTTCGACGCCGACTGCGGCGAGGGGCAGTTCTGCGATCCGGACACCGGCGACTGCGTGACGGTGGTGTGCGACCCGTCGTGCGCCGACGGTGAGACCTGCATCGACGGCGAGTGCGTCGACGACCCGTGCGCCGGGGTGAGCTGCGCGAGCGGCGAGATCTGCGACCCGGGCTCGGGGAGCTGCATCGAGGACCCGTGCGTCGGAGTGAACTGCCCGGTCGGCTTCACCTGCGCTGCCTCCAGCGGCGAGTGCGTGGACGATCCGTGCGAGGGTGAGGGCGCCGTGCAGTGCCCGGCCGGCAGCGAGTGCCAGCCGGACTTCGACGGCACCGGCACCTGCGTCGACAGCAAGGGCGAGTTCGTCTTCGCCGGCGGCTCGGGCTGCGGCTGCCAGGCGACGGACGGATCGAGCTGGGGCGGCATGTTCCTGATGTTCGGCGCCCTGCTGCTCGCCTTCCGGCGCCGCCGCCGGGCTCGCTAGCGGTCAGCCGCCGACATGGCCAGGCCGGCACGCGACCGCGTGCCGGCCTTTCTTGCTTTCCGGGTCCTGTCGGGGCGAGCCGACCGGCTCACTCACAGCCCGGTCCGGTGACGGCGTTGATCCCGCCCAGGATGAGGGTGAGGCTGCCGGCAGCGTGGTGGGCGGCAAGGGCGACCCGGACCGGTGCCTCGTCGAACTCGTCCGGCCAGCGGGCGAGGTCCATCCAGGCGGTGCCGTCCATCGAGGCGGCGAGCTCGACCTCCCCGCCGGCGAAGCCGATTCTGAAGTAGGTGAGGGAGAGATCGCGCTCGATCGAGAGGTGGTGGCTGGGCGGCGCGTAGAGATCGATGGTCGCGTCGGCGATCAGGATGCGGGCCGCGCTGGGCGCGCCGTACAGGCTGAGGGCGATGAAGCCTCCGGTGCCCGACTCGGTCACGCCTTCGAACCGGAGCGAACCGATCCGGTCGTAGAAGTCGATCGAGTTGATCTGCGCCTCGCCATTTTCGGCGGTGAGGGTGAGCGCGCCTCCTTCGATGCCGTACTGGGCGAGGCCGGGGTCCCACAGCTCGAGAAACCGCGACTCCGGGTCGGCCTCCTCGAAGCTCTCGACCAGGAGCTCGAGCCCGGCGCAGGTCGCGGCGGCATCCCCGCCCGGGCCGTCCCGGCCGCTGGTGGCGTCGGCCGGATCACCGTCGTCCGAGGGGGTGTCGACTCCGCCCGGTGGGCTCGACAGACAGCCGGCCGATGCCAGCAGCACGACGACCAGCGGGCGGCACACCAGGCCGATTGTAGCGGAAGCGGCGCCGGCGGGGCCGCGGGCTCGCCTCACCCGCCCCGTGCCGCCAGCTTGCTGTGCCGGCGGCCGTAGAGCAGATAGATGACCATGCCGGCGGCCAGCCAGAGGCCGAAGCGCCACCAGTTGGCCGGCGGCAGGCCGGTCATCAGGAAGATGCAGGCGACGATGCCGAGGATCGGGGTCACCGGATAGAGCGGCACCTTGAACGAGCGCGGCCGGGTCGGCTCGATCCTGCGCAGCGCCATGACCCCGCCGCACACCAGGACGAAGGCGAAGAGGGTGCCGATGTTGGTGAGCTCGAGCGCCTGCCCCTCGGTGAGGAGGTTGCTCGACACCGCGACCACCAGGCCGGTGAGGATGGTGCCGATGTACGGGGTGCGGAAGCGCGGGTGGATGCGGCCGAAGATCGGCGGCAGGAGGCCGTCGCGCGACATCGCCATGAAGATGCGCGGCTGCCCCATCTGGAAGACCAGGAGGACCGCGGTGGTCGCGGCCACCGCGCCGAGCGCCATCACCTGGCCGGCGCCCGGGATGCCGACCACGCTGAGCGCGCTGGCCAGCGCGTCGCCGCCGGCCAGCTCGCTCGACGGCTTGAGGCCGGTCATCACCGCCGCGGTGGCGATGTAGATGACCGTGCAGATGACCAGCGAGTAGATCATCCCGCGCGGCAGGTTGCGCTGCGGGTCGTAGGTCTCCTCCGCCGCGGTCGATACCGCGTCGAAGCCGATGTACGAGAAGAAGGCCAGCGAGGCGCCGGTCCAGATGCCCTCGAAGCCGTTGGGCGCGAAGGGCGACCAGTTGTCGGCGTCGACGTTGAAGGCGCCGATGCCGATGAAGGCGAGGATGATGGCGACCTTGAAGACCACCATCGCGGCGTTGAACCGCGCGCTCTCGCGGATGCCGACCACCAGGAGGATGGTGAGCATGGCGACGATGAGGATGGCCGGCAGGTTGAGGCCGATGGCCAGTCCGCCGATGTGCGGGGCCACCGCCGACAGCGCCGGGTCGTGGTTGGCCGTCTGCATGTCGGTGGCCAGCCAGGCGGGGAAGTCGACCCCGAAGGTGTTGCCGAGGAAGAAGCGGAGATTGGTGGCCCAGGCCTGCGCCACATAGATGTTGCCGATGGCGTACTCGATGATGAGATCCCAGCCGATGATCCAGGCCACGGTCTCGCCGAAGGCGACGTAGGAGTAGGTGTAGGCGCTGCCGGCGATCGGCACCATCGCCGCGATCTCGGCGTAGCACAGGGCGGCGAAGCCGCAGGCGATCGCCGTGATGATGTACGAGATGATGAGGCCCGGCCCGGCGCCCGGATTGCCGGCGGTGCCGGCCGCCATGTCGCCGACGCTCGAGAAGATGCCGGCTCCGATGATGGCGCCGACCCCGAGCAGGGTGAGGTCGAAGGCGCCGAGCGTTCGCTTGAGCTGCCGGCCCGGCTCGTCCGCCTCGGCGAGGAGGTCGTCCGCGCGCTTGCGGCGGAGGAAGGAATTCATTGCGCGGGACGGTCCTCCAGGCGACCGGGAGAGTCAATACCAGGCAAGGCCCAGCAGGACCGAGGCCTGGCCGAGTGGCCCGCTGCGAAATGCTCCCACCGTGCTGGCGAGCTCGATCGAGACCGCGAAGCGGCCGCGGCGGAAGAAGTCGTAGCCGCCTCCCCCGATGAAGCCGACCCCGGCGCGCCGTGAGTCCTCCTCGACCACACCGCTGCGTCCCTCGCGCTCGAGGAAGGTCGCGAACCCGGCGCCGCCGCGCAGCCACAGCGCCTCGCGCAGGTAGATCTGGGCCCCGAAGGTCAGGGTGCTGAGCGCGTTGTAAGTCTGGTCGACGCCGCCGGCCACCTCGGCGGAGGTGACCTCGACCAGGTAGCCACCGGCGACCACCTCCATCAGCCAGAGGAGGTTGCCGCCGGCGGTGGTGCCGATCCGGAGATTGAGGTCGCCGCCCACCCCCTGGAGATCGTCCATCCCGCCGGCGCCCTTGAAGATGCCGGGCCCGATGGCGATGCCGGCGGCGAATCCCTCGCGCTTCATCGGCGGATCCCCGTACGGATCCGCGGATGCCGGAGAGGCCCCCAGAAGTTGAACCGCCAAGACCGCCAAAGCCGCCAAAGTCTTTTTTTGGTTCTGAACCCAGAAAACTCTGGTTTGGCGCTCCTGGCGGGTTTGGCGGTTCATTTCTTCTCTGGAACCGCGAGAGGGGGCGCCGAGCGGGCGCCGTGGAGGTGCGGCTGGTCGGGGAGCATCAGGCGCTCGACGAACTGGCCGCCGACGATGTGGCGCTCGATGATCTCCGGCACGTCGGCGACCGTGACGTGCCCGTACCAGACCTGCTCGGGATAGACCACCACGGTGACGCCATTCTCGCACTGGTCGAGGCAGCCGGAGTTGTTGGCCCGCACCACGCCCTTGAGGCCGATCTCGTAGAGCCGCTTCTTGAGCTCGTCGCGCACGGCCTCGGCGCCCTTCGCCTTGCAGCAGCCCTTCGGGTTGCCCGGGGCGCGCTCGTTCACGCAGACGAACACGTGGCGCTGAAACGACGGCACGACGAGATGCTACCGCATCTCCGGGCGCCTCACGGGGTCCGATTGAAGTTGTCGAAGACGACCTCGTCGTCCGACCCGTCAGGCGACGTCTCGAGGAGGACCGTCTCGCCGGCTGTCCCGCCCTCGAACCGAAGGAACCGATGCGACGTCTCGACGTACGAGACCGGCGGCTTCACGACCTCTGTCGCTTCGCCGATCGGGCGACGGGTCACCCGCAACCCGAACGCGTTTCGCTCGAAGGAGACCCTCTCGCCGGTGCGCAGCCGGACCCGGAACTCGGCGTTCGGCGAGCATGGCGCCGGATCTCACCCGCCGCCCTTGCGGATCCGATCGACCTCCTCGAAGAAGAGATCGGTCTCTTCGTCGGTGTTGTAGAAGTGGGGCGCGATGCGGATGCCGGCGCCCGGGCGGTGGTCGCAGAAGAAGCGGCGCCGGTTGAGCTCGCGGGCGATGTCGGCGGCGCCGATGAAGTCGAACACCACCGAGCCGCCGCGCTCGGCCGGCTGGCGCGGAGTGTTGAGGGTGAAGCCGCGCTCGTCCACCCGATCGATGACCCGCTGGGTCGACCGCAGGCTCTTCTCGCGAATGGCGCGCCCGCCGATCTGGCCGATGATCTCGGCGCCCGCCTTGGCCTGGTAGAGCGGCGCGATCGCCGGGGTGCCGCCCATGTAGCGCCAGATGTTGTCAGCGTAGCTCTGGGCCGGCATGGTGAACGCGAAGGGGGCCTCGTTGCCGAACCAGCCGGTCACCCGCGGCTCGAACTCCTCGATGAGGTCCTTGCGCACGTAGAGCCAGGCGGCACCCGGGCCGCCGCACATGTACTTGACCGAGCCGCCGCAGGCGAACGAGACCCCGAGGTCGACCACGTCCACCGGCATGACCCCGATCGACTGGTAGCAATCGAGGATGACGTGGGCGCCGACCGAGGCCGCCCTGGCGGCGATCGCCTTGACGTCCTGGATGTAGGCCGAGCGGAAGATGACGTGCGAGGTGGGGACCAGGAGGGTCCGCTCGTCGATCGCCTGGACCATCGCCTCGGTCGGAACCGTGATGTTGTCGGGCGACTCGACGACCTGGACGCGGGCGCCGCGCCGCTCCTCGGCCTTCCACACGTAGGAGACCGAGGGGAACTCGAGGGCGTTGATGACGACCTTGCTGCGGGGCTCCGCGAAGTCGAAGCAGGATGCCAGGATCGAGTTCACCCAGGAGACGTTGGTGAACATCATGACAGTGCCGTCGGGCGCGCCGATGAGGCGCTGGATGCGGGCGGCCGCCCGGTTCACCTCGCCCAGCCAGTCGTCCCAGGCGTTGATCGACTTCTTGTGCCAGAGCTCGAGGAACTCCTCGAGGTGCTCGGCGGCGCGGATCGGCAGGCAGCCGAGCGAGTGGGAGATCATGTAGACGCAGTCCTCGAGCGAAGGGAACTCGCTGCGCCACTTGAGGAGCGGATCGTCGGCGGCCGACCTGGTCTCCATGGTCAGCCGTGATATCCGGTATCGGAGCCCTTGGCCAGCATGCGCTCGCTCCAGTCGGCGAACAGCTCGTCGCGCACGGCCCACAGGCGGGGGAAGAAGCGGGTCTTGAGCCCCTGGGCGAGGAGGTCGGACGGCTTGCCCTTGAGAGACGGAGTGCCCGCCCCGATGATCCGGTAGACCAGCATGAGGTGGCGCTGGCGCCAGGTCTGCAGCAGCTGGTCGTAGTCGACCAGCCCCTCGCAGAGGACGTAGAGCTCGTGGTGCTCCTCCGGCTGCTCGTAGATGTCGCGCAGGCTGGTGCCGCGGCGGGTGAGGAACGCCTCGAAGGCCGGCCACAGGACCTCGCCCGGCAGGCGCAGCATGGTGCGGAAGCCGGGCGACTCCTGACCGCTGCCGCGCCCGAGGCCGGCGCGGACCGTCATGTACGCCCTGGGCGACATGGTGTCGAGCAGGTCGAGCTGCTGCAGGAGGCACATCTGGATGCGCGCGATACGGCGCAGCGCGGAGGTGGCGCGGCCGGCGGCGTCGGCGGCCAGCAGCGCGGCGGTCTCGTGGACCTCGTGGGCGCAGAGCTTCATCCACAGCTCGGCGACCTGATGGACGATCTGGAACTGGAGCTCGTCGTGGCAGGAGAGCGCCTCGGCCGGTTTCTGCAGGGCCAGGAGCTCGTCGGTGCGGATGTACTTCTCGTAGTCCGTCGCGGCCATGCTCCATGGGGCATACCACAGCTCGAATCTGTTTTTATAAGTATTCGATTTATAGATCTATTTTCGATTTTTTTAGCACTCTACCCAGGTCGATTGACAGCGCGCGCGGAGGTGATTATCCGTATGCCCAAACTCGGAGGACGACCATGAAGATTCGACCGCTGCACGACCGGGTGCTGATCAAGCGCCTCGAAGAGGAAGACAAGACCGCCGGCGGGCTCTACATCCCCGACACGGCCAAGGAGAAGCCGATCCGCGGCAAGGTCATCGCCGTCGGCGCCGGCAAGCGCGATAAGGAAGGCAAGGTCCAGGCCCTCGAGGTCAAGGCCGGCGACAAGGTGCTGTTCTCCAAGTACAGCGGCACCGAGGTCAAGATCGACGGCGACGAGCACCTCATCATGCGCGAGGAAGACCTCCTCGCGATTCTCGACTGACAAGTCAGAAGAGCGAAGGAGACATCACAATGGCTGCCAAGGAAATCGTCTTTTCGAGCCAGGCCCGCAACGAGATCGCCAAGGGCCTCAACACCCTCGCCAACGCGGTGAAGGTCACCCTCGGCCCGCGCGGCCGCAACGTCGTGATCGAGAAGTCCTGGGGCGCGCCCACCGTCACCAAGGACGGCGTCACGGTCGCCAAGGAAGTCGAGCTCGAGAACAAGCTGCAGAACATGGGCGCCCAGATGATGAAGGAGGTCGCCTCCAAGACCTCCGACGTCGCCGGCGACGGCACCACCACCGCCACCGTCCTGGCCCAGTCGATCTTCCAGGAGGGCGCGCGCCTGGTGGCCGCCGGGGTCAACCCGATGGACCTCAAGCGCGGCATCGACAGCGCGGTCGACAAGGTGGTCGAGCAGCTCAAGAGCCTGTCCAAGCCGACCAAGGGCAAGAACGAGATCGGCCAGGTCGGCACCATCAGCGCCAACGGCGACGAGGCGATCGGCACCATGATCGCCGACGCCATGGAGAAGGTCGGCAAGGAGGGCGTGATCACGGTCGAGGAGTCCAAGACCATGACCAGCGAGCTGGACGTGGTCGAGGGCATGCAGTTCGACCGCGGCTATCTCTCGCCCTACTTCGTGACCGACGCCGAGCGCATGGAGTGCGTGCTGTCCGACGCCTACATCCTCATCCACGAGAAGAAGATCTCGTCGATGAAGGACCTCCTGCCGGTGCTCGAGCAGGTGGCCAAGAGCGGCCGCCCGCTGCTCATCGTGGCCGAGGACGTGGACGGCGAGGCGCTGGCCACCCTGGTGGTCAACAAGCTGCGCGGCACCCTGCAGGTCTGCGCGGTCAAGGCGCCCGGCTTCGGCGATCGCCGCAAGGAGATGCTGAAGGACATCGCCACCCTCACCGGCGGCCAGGCGGTCACCGAGGACCTCGGCCTCAAGCTCGAGAACCTGGCCCTCAATGACCTCGGCAAGGCCAAGCGCATCACGGTCGACAAGGACAACACCACCCTGGTCGACGGCGCCGGCAAGAAGGCCGACATCGAGGCGCGGGTGAAGACCATCCGCCGCCAGATCGACGAGACCACCAGCGACTACGACCGCGAGAAGCTGCAG
>Ga0111539_10011551_pt1 | contig 11083 bp, 7 predicted proteins | sample RhiMethybrSRZTD1_FD_79667 | JGI IMG/M metagenome (GOLD analysis project Ga0111539, IMG submission 79667) | Populus rhizosphere microbial communities from Tennessee, USA - Rhizosphere MetaG P. TD hybrid SRZTD1 (version 2) (version 2) | ecosystem: Host-associated > Plants > Roots > Rhizosphere >... | reverse complement strand
TCGGCCGCACTGTGGACGGTCAACGTGCCCCTGTGTGCGGCCGCAATCTGCTGAACGATGGCCAGACCCATGCCCGAGCCAGCGACGGCGTGCGCGTGAGACCCGCGAAAGAAGCGCTCGAAGATCCGCGACTGCTCGCTTTCGGGGATCATCGAGCCTGAGTTGCGGACCGAAATCGACACCATGCCATTCTTTCCGGCGTCGATTTCAATCGTCGAGCGCGACGGCGAGTACTTCAACGCGTTGTCGAGCAACTGTCGCAGGGCCAGCGCCAGCAGCTCGCGATCGGCGTCGACGGTCATGTTCTGCGGCACGTGTTGTCGCAGCGTGTGGCCGTCGAAGCGATGGTGGAACTGCTGAATCGTGGAGGTCACGAGCGACGCCAGGTCCAGGCGATCCGGATGCACGACGAAATCGCCGGCATCGATACGCAGCATCTGGACGGCGTCGGTGACCAGGGACTGAAACCGATCGAGGTCTTCGTCGATGATCGCGACGAGCTCACGATCACGGGGACTCGCGGATTGGCTGGCCACGAGGTCGCTCGAGGCGGCCTTCATCGCGGTGAGAGGTGTCTTGAACTCGTGCGCCAAAGCGTCCAGGACCGTGGCCCGCAGCTCGCTGCTCGCTCGCGCGGCGTCGGCTCGAGCGGTCGCTTCGTTGGCCCGGGCTCGTTCGAGGCCGATTGCCGCCAGGTTGGCAATCGACTGCACGACGGTATCGCTGAGCCCGCTGTCGGTGAGAGCCACACTTCCGATCGGCGTTCCGCCGAGTTGGATCGCGGTAAGGAGCATGGCCGAGGGTTCGCGCAGCGACGCGCCGCGGCGGGCCACCTCACGGAGTTTAACGTCGACATTCGGATACTCTTGCGAGCCGGCCCATGACACGACGTCGAGCCGCTGATCGTACAGCCCGACCGACGACAATTCAAAGGCGTCGGCAATGTGTCGGGCGATCGCGCCCGGAATCGAAGCGCTCCGGTCGGCCAGCAGCAGCGCCCGGCTGAGTGCGTACAGCCGCTCCAAGTCACGCTGACGCGCTGCGGCCTCGCGCTCGCGTTGGCGGGCCCGGCCCGACAGCTGGCTGGTGACGACGGCGGTTAGCAGGAACGCCAGTAATGCGACCCAATTCTGAGGGTCGGCGATGGTCAGCGTGCCAAGCGGTGGAAGGAAGAAGAAGTTGAGCAGCAAGACGGCAACGAGCGATGCCGACGTCGCTTCGGCAATGCCCCACCGGCTCGCCAGCAGAAAGATGACGACGACATAGGTCAACGCAATGGTGGTGGGGTTGGCCGCGAGCGCCTGACAAATGGCGGTCACCGACGCGACGATGGCGATCGAGGCGACGACCCGCAGGATCGGCAGGAGCCGAGCCATCGGCGGCAGGCTAACCCACGTCAGCCATTGGGTCAAACCCGCACGCGGCGCGATGGATACGCCAGTCATCGATCGACGTTAGGGCAGGATCGCTTAGGAAGTCGTTAACTCGCCGTTAAGACTCGTGCGACAGATCCTGATCCGCTCTTAAGGACTCCCTAATGCTGACGGCGGTAGAGTCGTAAGACGATCGCGGATGGTGAACGGGGCTCTCTAGTGGAACGACGACCTCGAAATCTTGTGACGCTGTGCTTGACGTTCGTGGCAAGTGCCACCTTCGTCGCCTGCATCAATGGTCCTGCTGTCCTGACCCAGCACGTCGAGGCGCGCAGCGTCGCCGCCGACCTGCAGATCCAATTCGCGAAGGCGGCTGAGGCCGCAAACCGCGCCGTGATGACTGACACAGACGAGGCATCAACGGGCGCAGCAGACGAAGCCAGGCATGCGGTTCAGCAGGTTCAGGCGAACATCGATCGACTCCGGCCGATGCTGCAGTCACTTGGATACGCCGATGAAATCCGGGCGATGGACGCCTTCGTCAACCGTTTCGACGAGTATCGAAAGCTGGATGATGAAATCCTTCCGCTCGCGGTCGAGAACACGAACCTGAAGGCCCAGCGCCTGTCGTTCGGTGCGGGTGAGGAGGCAGTGCAGGATTTTCGCCGCGCGCTCGCGTCGGTAGATCACGAAGCGTCGGCAAACGCCGTCGCCGCGGTCCTCGAGATTCAGGTCATCCAGGCGCGGCACATCGCCGAATCGGACGACGCGGCCATGTCACGGATGGAGGCGCAGATGGCCACGCTGGAGCAGAACGCGCGAACCGCCATCGGCGACTTGAAGCGCCGGACGCCGGCGGCCATGTCAGCCGTCAATGCGGCGCTCGAGGCATTGGATCGGTTCAAGGCGGTGAACAGCGAGATCGTCGCCCTGTCACGCCGCAACAGCAATGTGCGCTCTCTGGCCCTGAGTCTTGGCCGAAAGCGCGTCGTGACCGCCGAATGCAGCGATCAACTGCGTGTACTCCTCGACGTGCTCGACGGCCATCGCTTGAACGCAACCCGCTGACGACGACGGTGAATTTAGGATTGGGGACTGAGGGAGTGCGGAGTGAAGCAGTGAATGAGGGATGCAAATCCCTCAATCCATCAATCCCCAATCCTAAATTCCTCGTAGTTCGCGTTTACTTCGTTCCGGCGCCGATCCATTTCGCCTGCAGCGCCTTCCGATCGACCTGCTTGCCGCGCAGGTAGACGCTGGAGATCTTCCGCGTGTTCAGGATGTCCTGGAGCGGATCGGCGTCGAGGACGTTGAAGCTCGCTTCCTTGCCGGCGGCAATCGTGCCCAGCTTGTCCAGCCCGAGTAGTCGGGCGTTCGTGCTGGTCGCGGCGACAATCGCTTCGGAAGGCGTCATGCCACACCGAGCGTACGACGCGATCTGCTCGTGCGCACCGAAGCCGTCACCGGTGCCGTCGGTGCCCAGCCCGATGATCATCCCGGCGTCGTGGATCTTGCGGAAGTTGCGGCAGTGCAGCTCGAACAGATCATTCGTGCGAATGCCTTTGGCTTCGCGCGCCTGGACCTGCTGCCGCATCCGTGCGATCTGATTGGCCGGCAGCGTCTCGGCGAGGATGTTCACTTCCTCCATCGTCGTTCCCGGCCCTGGGATGTTCGGCCCCGTCCAGACCTTCGGGTGTGCCTTCACCAGCGCGATGTACTCGTCATCGACGTCCCGGTCGCGCACCGTGTGGACGAAGCCGTCGACGCCCGCCTTCAGCAGGTCTTTTGCGTCCTCGAGGCCTGAGGTACGACTCAGATGCGCGAGCACCTGCATGTTGCTGGCATGGGCTTCGGCGATGATGGCGCGGTACACGTTCGGCTTGAGCTTCGGCACGGCACCTTCGCGATCGTCGACCCAGATCTTCACGAACTTCACGCCGCGGGCTTTGAGATCGCGGACGCGCTGCCGGCCTTCGTCCTCCGTTGCCGCCCCCGATGGGATGCCCAGCCGCGCCTCTCCAGGCGGGCCGGCCATCGAGGTTGCGGCGATACCCTTTCCAACGGTCATGAAGCGCGCCGCGTTCGGGATCACCTCGTCGCGGAGCTTGTAGGCCAGCTCCTGGTCGGCCTCGAGGCCCATGCTCAAGACGACGGCGGTGCCGAAGTAGGCGTAGCGCTCGAGCTGATCGATCATGTTGTCGCGGGTGTAGTTCGCCTTGGTATTCGTGCCGTCGCGCTCGTTGACGAGCCCCATGTGGTTGTGGCCATCGATGAGACTCGGCATCACCGTCTTGCCGGTGAGGTCGACGCGCGTCGCGCCGGCGGGCGATTGACGCTCGCCGCGCTTGCCGACCCAGGTGATGGTGTCGCCTTGCACGAGGAAAGCGGAGTTTTCGATCACCGGGCTGCCGTCACCAACGATGAGCCGTGCGCCTTCGAAGAGCGTCGCGCTTCCGCCTGTCTGCGCCTGCGTCATCGGCGGATACGCAAGGCCAAGTACCAGACAGGCCGACAGTATTCGTGACAGCGACATGAGATCCTCCAGCGTTCACTAGAGAGACTGCAGGTAGTCGAACACCTGCTTGACTTCCTCGTCGGTCATCTGCGACTGGGAGATCGCCGGCATTTCGCCGCCGCCATGGCGGACCTTGGCCAGAAACTCTTCGTACTCCATTTCGATGCCGGCGATCTTCGGGCCCTGGGCGCCTTCGGCGTTCGGACCGTGACAGGTGGCGCATACCCGCTCGAACGGGACCTTTCCAGGTGGCGCATCCTTCTGTGATGTCATCGCCGCGCCGGACATCACGGTGAGGACAGCCAGACTGAGCATCAACACGCGCATATGAGGAGCACTCCGCTTCCGTTCCCGGACTGGTTGGCTACTGCCTGACGGCGAACACCCACACTCCCGAACCGGCCTGCGGCCAGTGCACTTCGGGGTTCAGCTCGCGCGCGACCGTCGAAATCCAGTTGTGCGCGTCCACGCCGGTGACGAACGCCACGTACTGCCGCCCGCCCGCCGTGTAGGTGACCGGACTGCCTGACAGCTTCGTGAGCATCCGGGGCGACTTCCACAGAATCTTCCCGTTCGCCGCATCGAACGCGTACATGTACCGATCGGTGTCCCCGACGAACACCAGCCCGCCGGCCGTCGTCATCGCCGGACTGGCGAGCTGCGCGGCCTGCCGGTGCGTCCACAGCGTCCGGCCGAAGACGTCCAACGCGAGGACCTGCGCCGCCATGCCCTTGAAGTTCGGTTGGAACATGTTGACGCGGCAGCACTCGCCGCCCAACTGGTCGTTCTCCGCCGGGAGATACACGCGCGTGCTGCAGTTGAGCGACATCGGGATGTAGAACGCGCGGGTCTGCGGGTTGTACGCCATCTGCCTCGCGTTTTTCGCCCCCGACGTGCTCGGGCAGGTGTAGAGCGGCTTCCCCATCGGCGCGTCGATGACCTCCGGCTTGTAGCTCGTGAAGCCCTTCTCCGGATCGATGTTCATCATGTTCTGGAGGCCGGTGTCCTGCGCGCTAATCAGCTTCCCGGTCTCGCGATTGAGGTGCCAGAGCACGCCAGCCTTGCCCATTTCGAAGCCGGACTTCTGTGAATAGCCGGGAATGTCGACGTTGATGAACTCGTAGTGCTCGTCGATGTCGAAGCTCTCACCGGGGATGAACTGGTGGTACCAGGCGAGCTTCCCGGTGTCGACCTCGAGCCCCAGCATCGAGCTGGTGTAGAGCAGCTCCTCGCCATCTTTTTCCCCGCGACTCTTGCGATGCCACGGCTTCGCCTGCGACGCGCCCCAGTAGGTCAGCTTCAAGTTCGGATCGTAGGTGCCGGTGATCCACGGATTGCCGCTGCCACCGCCGCGCTTCTCGGGCGGCAGACCCTCCCAGGTGTCGCCGCCGGGTTCGTCAGGATTCGCGGTCGTATAGAAGCGCCAGGCGCGCTCGCCGGTCTTGGCGTCGATCGCGCCGACGAAGCAGCGCTTCCCCATCTCGCAATCCACACCGGCGATGATCTTTCCCGACGCGGCGAGCCCAGTGCTCGACGAAGGACTGTTGCCGCTGCCCTGATCGTAGAGCGACGCCTCGAACGCCTTGCTGCCGTCCTTGACGTTGATTGCGTCGATCTTGCCGTCGGCCGGGAAAATGTAGGCCTTGTCTTCGTAGAGTACGAGCCCGCCGCGCAGGCCGCCGGTCGCACCGGCCGAGAACCCCTTTGTCATCTGGTGGCGGTACTGCCAGAGGAAGTCACCGGTCGCCGCGTCCAGCGCGTGGACGACGCCACCGGGCATGGCGAGATACATGACGCCGTCGTGGACGATCGGGGCGGTCCAGTCATCGACGTTCGGCGACGTGCCCTTCTCGATGCCCCACGACCACACCAGCTCCAGGTCCTTGACGTTGTTCCGGTTGATCTTGTCGAGCGGGCTGAAGCTCTGGCCGTCGTAGGTCCGCCGAAACATCAGCCAGTCACCGGGGTCCGGGTTCCGCAGCATCGCGTCGGTGACCGGCCTGGTCTCGGTCGTCGGACGGTTCTGTGGGGAGCGGACCGGCGGCTTGTAGTCCTGTTCCGCGGCAGTCCGCGCGGCACCGCCACGTCCGGCGCCGCCGCGTCCCGTCCCACCTTGTCCAGTTCCGGCCGTCTGTTGCGCGACTGGCGTGCGTTGACTCGTGAGCAGTACCGCCAGCAGCAGCGGCAACCACAGCGTGAGACGCGCGTGCATAGATCCTCCAACCAACGGGCATTCTCGGGCGAGACGGCAGAACAGCTGCGGCGGCCACTCCCCGCGCCGGTTCCACCGCCTCTCCGCCGGCCTCGCGAGACGTTATGCCACGAGGTACCGGGTCAGCAAGGGCTTTCAGCTCGTCGCGGTTGGTCCTTTTGTCGTTGACATGCCTCAGCAGGTTCACAAGACTAGCCGCGGCAAAGTCCAGCGAGCGTGCGGAGCTTGAACTGGAGGAGGGGCGATGAGTACTTCGTGCCGTAAACGTCTGCTGATGATAGTGGCGGTGGTGGTTCTCGTACCGTCCGCCGCGCTGGCGCAGAGCGCCATCAGCGGCGTCGTTCGTGATACGTCCGGGGCGGTTCTGCCCGGAGTCAATGTCGAGGCGGCCAGCCCCGCGCTCATCGAAAAAGTGCGGTCGGCGGTCACCGACACCAACGGTGTCTACCGCATCGAGAATCTGTTCCCCGGGGTCTACACGGTGACGTTTGGCTTGAGCGGCTTCAGCACCGTCAAGCGCGAGTCGCTGGAGCTGCCGAGCAACTTTACAGCAACCGTGAACGCCGAGCTGAGCGTCGGCGCGCTCGAGGAAACCGTGATCGTCACCGGCGCCTCGCCGGTCGTCGACACGACGAGCACGGCGCGGTCGCAGGTCATCAACCGGGAGCTGCTCGACGTCCTGCCCACCGGCAAGACCGCACAGCTCGCGGCGGCGCTGGTTCCAGGGGTCTTCATGGCCAACCCGGATGTGGCGGGCGCGCAGGCCGTGAACCAGAACAACACGACCGCGCACGGCTACGTCGGCTCGCAGACGACCGTGCTCCTCGACGGTATCCAGCTGCAGGGCATGTGCGGCGATGGATCGACGCAGTCATATTCAAATGTTCAGAACTACGAAGAGATCACGGTACAGACGAGCGGGGCCGGCGCGGACGTGGCCGCCGGCGGTGTCCGGCAGCAGCTGATTTCACGCCGCGGCGGTAACAACTTCAGCGGATCGGGCAGCCTCGTGTACGCCGACGGCGGCTGGCAGCCGAGCGCGCTCACTCCCGAGCTCACCGCGCGGGGCCTCCAGCAGGGCAACAAGATCGACAACCTGTCGACCTACGAGACCGGAATGGGCGGCAAGATCATCCGCGACAAGCTGTGGTGGTTCGGCGCCGCGCGCAACCAGACCTTCAATTCGCTCGTCGCTGATACGTTTTATCCGGACGGGACCCAGGGGTTCACGCACGAGTACACCCGGAACCTCTCGATGCGGCTGACCTCTCAGATCACGCCGAAAACCCAGGTCACCGCGTTCTACGATCGCGTGATCAAATACCTGAGTCACGACGGCCTGCAGGCTGGACGCGATCCGGTAACCGCGGTGCACGAGTCGATTCCCTCGCCGAACTACGCGCAGTGGCAGATCAAGTGGACCACGACGGTGTCGAACCGGCTGCTGGTGGACGTGGGCTTCAATCACTATCAGGCTCACCGCGTGCGCCGCTACCAGCCGGGAGTGAAGAAGGAGTACGGGTCAGCCGAGTGGTTCGCGTCGGCCTCGCATCAGGATACGTCCCGCGGCACGCTCAACGTCGCGCCCATGGACGGCGAGACGCTGCAAGCGCCGACCCGGCGGTTCCTGGTTGGGGCAGTGTCCTATGTCACCGGCACCCACAACATGAAGTTCGGCGCGCAGTACAGCCAGGGCCTCAGAAAGTTGGCGACTGAACCGTACAATGCCGGCCTCGTGCAGGTGTACCAGAACAGCTCGCCGGTGTCGGTGACGCTGACGAACACACCCGTGAGGTACTCGAACTCGGTGAATGCCGACCTCGGCTTCTACGGCCAGGACTCATGGACGTGGAGGCGGCTCTCGTTCAATTACGGTCTCCGGTGGGAGTACTTCAACGCGCAGATTGACGAGGAATCCAGCACACCCGGCCGGTGGATCGGCGCGCGGTTCTACCGTGGTGAAGTGCTGCCGACCTGGGGCGGCGTGGGCGGTTTTGCGCCGCGGCTTGGTGTCGTCTACGACCTGTTCGGCAATGGGAAGACCGCCGTGAAATTCGGCGTCAACAAATACAATCGCCAGCTCGTCGACGACCTCACGAACCGCTACAACCCGATCCGGCCGCAGACGGCCAGCGTCAGCTGGCGGGATCTCGACAATGACGATATCGCGGACGGCGCGCTTGGCTGCACGTACTTGAGCCCGGGGTGCGAGATCAACCTCGGGCAGTTGCCGGCAAGCTTCGGCCAGGTTCCCGATGGATGCTCGGTCATCGCCACTGCCGGATCGATTCCTTGTGGATCCGGTCAGGTCGACCCCGCCATCGAACGCGGCTACAGCCTGCAGTACAACGTCGGCGTGCAGCACGAGCTCGTCCCGCGAGTCTCGGTCAACGCCTACTGGTTCTACTCGAGGTTCTACGACCTGGCGCGTACCGACAACGTGCTCAACACATTCGCGGACTACACGCCCGTCGACATCGCGAGCCCGCTCGACGGCAGCGTGGTCAGGATGTACAACGTCAGCGCCACGGCGCGGACCCGCCTTCAGAACCTCGAGCACACCGCAATCAACGACACGCGATCGAATAAGGCGTTCGAAACGGGTTTCAGCGCGCGCCTGGCGCACGGCATCACACTCTTCGGCGGCATGGCGACCGAGCACACGCTCCAGCGAGCGTGCGATTCCACCGACGATCCGAATCGTCTCCTCTACTGTGACGACTACGCCGGCGGAGTGCCGTGGCTCACGCAATTCAAGCTGTCGGGCGTGATTCCCCTTCCCTACAAAATTTCGACTGGCGTTGGATATCAGACTTACAAGCGCTTCCTGAGCACCGCGACGCCGCCGATCGGGACGCAGTGGCAGATCACACAGACCACCCGGTATCCGGCCGACTGCAAGGGGCCGTGCACCCCGGGGGCGATCGTGAACCCGGGGATGACGGTGTCGACAATGAACGTGCCGCTCGTGAAGCCGGGCACCGAGCTGTCGGACCGCATCAATATGCTCGACATCAACATCGGGCGGTGGTTCCAGATCGGCAAGCTGCGGCTGCAGCCTGAAGTTGCGATCTTCAACGCGCTCAACAACCTGGCGGTCTATGGCGTGCGATCGCAGAACTATCTGACCAGCTCCTACATGCAGCCGTCGACGCTCTTGCAGCCGCGCATCACCAGAGTCGGGTTGCAGATGAAATGGTAGGGCGTTAGACGCCTCGGCCCTTGTTCAGCACGACGGCGAGCCGTATGCTCGCCGTCGTGCAGCCATGGTGACCGCACAAACAAAGCTCTTGCGCGCAGGGTTCGTGGTGGCGCTAGCGGCTGTGTGCGTCGGGGGTGTCGGCCTGGCCGCGCAATCGGCGGCTCAACAGAGTGGCGCCGTCGCGCGGGACGCTCGACCGGACGTGGACGCGCCGGCCCCGGGCGGCGCGAACGCGGACTACGCGCGAGGGCTCGCCTACCTCAATGGCGACGGCGTCCCGCAGAGCTACGAGCAGGCCGCCATCTGGCTACAGAAGGCGGCCGAACAAGGCCACGCCGAGGCACAGAACGAATTGGCCGCGCTGTATGAAGAAGGACAGGGCGTCCCTCAGGACTTCGCCGTCGCGGTGTCGTGGTGGCGACGCGCCGCCGAGCAAGGTCTGGCCGACGCGCAGAACTTCCTCGCTGTGATGTACGACAATGGCACCGGCGTGCCGGCGGATCGCCGGGAAGCCTTCACCTGGTACCGACGAGCTGCGGACCAGGGGCATGCCGCGGCACAGAACAACCTCGGGTTGTTGTACGAGATCGGCGGCGGCGTCTCGCTCGACTACGCTGAGGCCCTGAAGTGGTACCGCCGCTCTGCGGCGCAGGGCTGGGCCCCAGCGCATGCCAATCTCGGCCTCGCCTATATAGGAGGAGTCGGCCTGCCGGCGGACTTCATCGAGGGCGACAAGTGGCTCCGCATCGCCGTACAGCGATCGTCTGGCGACGAGCAGGCGCGATACGATGACCTTCGCGAGGCGCTGGAGAAGAAGATGAGCAGCGAAGACATCGTCGAGGCGTGGCAGCGCGCGCGCGAGTGGCTCATCGAGTTCCAGCGTCGTTAGGAGAGAGGCGAAATGATGAGGATCGCCAGCCATCTGAACGTGTACGTCCTCGGGCGAACCATGGTCGCGGTGGTTCTGCTGTCGCAGATCACGGCCCACGCCCAGCAGCCAGCCAAGCCGCCGCTGCGACAGCCGGACGTGATTTACGTCCCGACGCCGCCGGAAGTCGTCGCCGCCATGCTCAAAGTCGCAAAGGTTGGACCCGGGGATGTCGTGTACGACCTCGGATCCGGCGACGGGCGCATCGTCATCACCGCGGTCAAGGATTTTGGCGCCGCACGAGGCACCGGCATCGACATCGACCCGACACGCATCGCGGAAGCCACCAAGAACGCGGCGACGGCCGGCGTCGCCGATCGCGTGCGGTTTCTCAACCAGGATCTCTTCGAGACCGACTTCCGCGAGGCGACGGTCGTCACGTTGTATCTGCTGCCGTCGCTGAATCTGAAGCTCCGCCCGAAACTGTTGGCAGAGCTGAAGCCAGGAACCCGAATCGTCTCGCACTCCTTCGACATGGGGGACTGGAAACCCGAGCAGTCGCTGGACGTCCTGGGGCGAAACGTCTACTTCTGGACGGTGCCGTCGCCGAAGCAGTAGATGTAATATCCGTCCGATTCGTCAGGCCGCGCTTGTTTCAGCAACTCCGAGGGTGGACGACATGGCCAGATACGCACTATTAGTTGCCGGTCTCATCGCACTCGCGGTGCCCACGGTTATGACGGGACAACAAGGGGGTGGCGGCAGCTACCCTCAAACCTTGATCCCGCCCGCCAAAGGACCGTTCACCTTTCCCGCGGGATATCAGACGCCGTGGGAGAAGGTCGAAATTCTCGTCAAGGAGAAGCTCTCGCCCAACCTCTTCGTGCTGCACGGCTCCGACACGCTCGATCCC
>Ga0111539_10011549_pt1 | contig 11083 bp, 11 predicted proteins | sample RhiMethybrSRZTD1_FD_79667 | JGI IMG/M metagenome (GOLD analysis project Ga0111539, IMG submission 79667) | Populus rhizosphere microbial communities from Tennessee, USA - Rhizosphere MetaG P. TD hybrid SRZTD1 (version 2) (version 2) | ecosystem: Host-associated > Plants > Roots > Rhizosphere >... | reverse complement strand
GCCGCGCGCGTCGTGCGCGAAGTCGGCGAGCTCGTGCGCGCTGCGCTCGCGACCGGGCAGCGGCTCGCGACGCTGTCGATCGACACCGAGATCCGCTTTCGCAGCGCTGCCGAGCGCGCGGCGTTCAGCCAGGAGCTGGCCGCCAGCGTCGCCGACCTCGCGGCGCGCTACCACGATGCAACGGCGACGGGTGGTCGTTTGCACCGGCTCGTCGTCCTCGCCCATCCGCTCGGCCAGTCAGCGCCGAATCCTTCCTAGCCACGGAGTCCACCATGAGCGTCAAGAAAGAGCCGTCCGGTCGTCGCAGCGTCCAGGTCGAAGTCGAAGTCACCGGCACGCCGGAAGAGGTGTGGAAGGCGATCGCCACCGGACCCGGCGTCTCGGCCTGGTTCGTGCCCACCAAGATCGACGGTCGGGTCGGCGGTTCCATCGCCCTCGACTTCGGCGGCGGCATGGTGACGAGCGCGGTGATCACCGCGTGGCAGCCGCCACACCGTCTGGTCGCCGAGGACGAGAGCGGGTGGCAGGGTGCGCCACCGCTCGCGACCGAGTGGAGCGTCGAAGCGAAGAAAGGCGGGACGTGCATCGTGCGCGTCGTGCACAGCCTGTTCGCGACCACGGACGACTGGGATGGTCAGCTCGAGAGCACCGAGCACGGCTGGCCCGGCTACTTCCGCGTGCTGCGCCACTACCTCACGAATCACGCCGGCGAAGCCGCGGCGTCGTTCGTGCTGATGGCACCGGTTGCGGACGGCGCCGACACGAGCTGGGACAGGTTCTCGTCCGCACTCGGCGCGCAGGCGCCGAGAGTCGGGCAAACCATGCGCGCCGAGGCGCCGGCCGGAGCGGTCCTCGCTGGCACCGTGCAGGCGGTCGACCACGTGCCCCAGGGCAAGGGGATCATGATCGTCGTGAACAAGCCGGCTCCCGGTGTCGTGCTCGCGAGCGCGATGGACTGCATGGGCATGCGCATGGCGACGCTGCAGGCGTTCTTCTATGGCCCGCGCGCCGGCGCGGCCGCGGCAGAGCAGGAGCAATGGCAGCAGTGGCTGCTCGGGCTGTTCCCGCCGGCGGCCGTCGCTCCGCCGGCGCCCTGAAGCCTCGCTCGCCGCCGCGCGACTCGAGCGAGTCGCGCGCTCTCAGCCCCGCAGCAGCTTGAACGCGATCCCGGTCCCGAGACCGTGCGCGTAGGCCATCGAGATCCAGAGCAGCGCGAGCGGCTCGAGCAAGCGGGCCTGCGTCAGTGGGCCGACGTCGATCGGCTCGAAACCGAGCTCGGCGGCGAGCTTAGCGACCGTGCCCTTCGCCGAGACGTCGTCGCCGCAGAGGAACATGCTCGCCGCCTGGCCGGCGATCCTGGGATCGGCCATGTGCTCGGCGCCGATCGTGTTGAAGCACTTCACGACGCGAGCGCCCTTCGCCCAACGCGCGACCTCCTCGCCGCCGGAGCTCGCGTGTCCGACGGCGAGTCCCGTGAGGTCGGGCTTCAAAGGGTTGGTGGCGTCCACCACGACCTTGCCCGCGAGCTCGCCCGCCGAGCGGACGGCCTCCTGCGTGTTCGGCCAGGGCGTGGCGAGCACGACGACGTCGGCGGAAGAGGCCGCGGCTTGCGGGGTGTCGGCTCGCGCCTTGGGTCCGGCGGCCTTCACGACGTCCAGGGCCTTCGAGCTCTTCGGATCGCGCACGCCGAACGCGACCTGATGGCCCTTCGTTGCCCACGACTTGCCGAGGGTCGAGCCGACGTGACCGGCTCCGATGATTGCGATCTTCATGACTGCGATTCTCCGTACGCGGCCGGCGGCCATCCTAGTTCCGACCTGGATGCGCGACGCAGCAGGCCGTTGCTGCTCCACGCCTGCTACGCGTCTCGCCGGGCAGTCGCGAGCACGATCACGATCGTTGACCCGGACGCCGACGTTCCTTAACGTCCGATCCGTACCAAGGGTCCGGGAGTCGAGATGAATACGATCCGCACAGCTTTCGGGAGCGCTTTGCTCGGTCTGTCCTTCCTCGCATCGGGTTGCGTCTTCACGGACGTGAAGATCCCGCTCGACACGAACCTCGAAGAGACGAAGCTCGGCAGCAAGACGGGAGAGTCGAGCTCGCAGAGCGTCCTGTGGCTCGTCGCCTGGGGTGATTCGGGCACGCAGGCGGCCGCTCAGGAAGCGGGCATCACCACGCTCCTGCACGCCGACCAGAGGGTCTTCAGCATCCTCTTCGGCCTCTACACGAAGCAGACGACCATCGTCTACGGGGACTGAGCGCGTGAAGAGCAGCAGCGTGGGGACGTCGTCGCGCTTCCTCCGAGGCTCCGGCGTCGCCCTTCTCTCTTGCCTCGGCGCCGTGCTCTCGGGCTGCAGCCCGTACGGCATCATCTACACGCACAAGTTCGAGCCGCTGACCACGGACTACCACGACACGCCGACGGTGACCGAGCAGGGAGCGGGCGACGTCAAGGAGATCTCGTACTACGTCCGCGTGCTGTGGAACTGCAACGGCATCGGCGACGTCGCGAAGAAGCACGGCTTCGACACGGTGTACTACGCGGACCTCGAGACGCTGAGCATCTTCAGCATCTGGAAGCAGGAGTGGGCTCACGTCTACGGGACCCGGAAGGTCCCGGCGGAGCCCAGGGGCGGTCCCTGACGAACGGGCCGTCGTCGCGACGCGAACGCGGCGCCATCGCGGGGCCCGCTACTCCTCCTGCCAGGCCGCGAATCCGCCCTTCAGTGCGAACGAGTGCGGGTAACCCAGCTCGGTGAATCGCGCCGCCACACGGGCGGCCGTCGCTTCAGCGGGTCAGGCACAGTAGAAGACGAGCTCCGCGTCGCGCTCGATCGAGTCGAGTCGACGCTCGAACTCTCCCAGCGACAGCGCGCCGTCGATGGCGTACTCGCGGTACATCGCCTCGTCGTCGTAGGCGCAGACGAGGTAGACGCGACGGGAACCGGCGCGCATCCGCTCGCGTACTTCGCGCGGTGAGAGCCGGGGGACCTGTTCGACCTGGATCGCCATGGTGGAAGCTCCTGCGGCGCTGTGCAGCAGGAGTCGTGCCTCTCGATCGGGCTGCTGGATTCCGGTCCGGGCGGCTGGCGCGCGCGTGATTTGTAGAACTGCGCGTCGGGCGAGTGGGCTTTCTGCCCTGCGAGCGCGAGTCGAGCTCGCCGGCTCAGCTGGGCTTCAGCGGGCAATCAGCGCCGCGTCGCCGCGCAAGGCGACGCCGACGGCATCGGTCCGCGCAGCCCAGCTCAGGAATCCGAGCCAGCCCGCGAGCTCGGCCAGCGGAGCCAGCGCCACGCTCCAGTCGTCCGCCGGCCGCGGGCCGACGAAGTCGACTCCGAGCACGTCGATCGTCCCCACGCGCCGGGCGCGGCCGCTGCCGTCCGGATCGTCGTAGAAGCGCACCTCGAGATCGGCGGCGAGCACGAGCTCGTCGCCCGCGCGGCGGACGCGCACCTCGCGGTCGACGATCACGCTCTTCCAGGCGCGCGTCATCGGAAGCGTCGCGTGCGGCACGCCGTCCATGCGCACGAGCAGGGGAGCGACGGCGCTGCCGGCGAACGCCGGAGCGAGCTTCGGCGGGTCGTACGCGCCCTGCAGGTCGACGAGCGCGTCCGAGCCCCCCGCGAGGAACTCGAGGCACGCGCGCAGCGTGTCGAGCGGGATCGCAGGACCGCGCAGGACCGTGCCGTCCGCGAGCCGCAGCGCGAGTCCGCCCTCCGGCGTCCGCTCGATGCGCGCACCGTCGAGCTCGCTCGCGAGTTCGGCGACCGGACGCGCGACACGGCCGAGCACGATGCCGCCGGGCAGGCCGTGGAAGCGCACGAGCTCCTCCGCCGATCCGTCGAGGAACTCGCGCGAGATCGGCGCCGGATCCGGCGCCAGGCGCGCAGCGATCGCTTCACCGGCGGCGGGATCGAGCGCGAAGACGCCACCGTCGTGACGCGGCGCCGGCTCGCTCCAGTCGGAAGGCACGCGGGCCTGGAGCGTCGTCGCCCAGGACGTCGCGACGCGAGGTTCGAGCTCCTGCGCCACGGCCGCGCTTCCCAGCAGCGAGCACATCCAGAGGAGTCCGCAGAGCCGCATGTCCAACGCCTTCGTCGGCTCGATGTTACCGGATTCGCTGCGAGCCTGTTCCGCGTTCCGTATCAGGACGCGCCCTCGTGCAGCGCGATCACGTTGCCGTCCGGGTCCTTGATCCACGCGATGCGGCCCATGCCGTTCGCGTCGGCGACTCCGTTCACGGTCTTCACGCCCGGCAGGTCGTACTCCTCGAAGGTGATGCCCTTCTTGCGCAACGTTTCCATCTCGCGGTCGAGATCGGAGACCTCGAACGTCGCCGCGGTGTTCTCGGACTTCTTGTCGGACGTCGACTCGAAGAGCTGCAGGGTCGTGCCCTGACCCGCCTGGTAGACGAGGTAGCCGTCCTCGACGGAGCCGCTCAGCCGCTCGAGGCCGAGGCGCTGGCCGTAGAACTGCTCGGCCTTGTCGAGACCACGGAAGGGCAGGGTGGCGGCGATGGGTGCTTGCGAGAGCATGGGATCCTCCGGAGTTCGTGGGGGACGCGCGCGACGCGCGCGCGGGTCACGATTCCGCGCGCCATAGGACGGCGCGACTCGCGACGCGACCCCCGTCGACCGGAAAGCTCGCGCTGACGACGCCTCTTCGAGCGCTTGCTCGACGAGCGGGAACTTAACGATCTCTGCTCGAGCGTCGGTTCAAGCGAGCAGTGCCCCGGCGCGCAGCGTGCGCTGGTCGTGCAGCGCGGCGACGGCCTGCGCCGGCGCGAGCGCGCGAGCGACACCGAGCTCCTCGACGAAGGCACACACGGCGCGGTCCGCGCAAGCGCGCTCGTAGCGCTCGAGCCAGCGCGCGAACGCCGCGCGCGCCGCCGGGTCGGTGCGCGGATGATCGAAGGGTGCTGCGCTGCACTTCACGCGGCGCGGCTTGGGCGTGAGGCGTGCGCGGAAGGACTGCTGGGCCTTGCACAGGCGCGCGTACTGCGGGTCGGCGCCGAGCGCGGCGAACATGCGCGCGCAGTCGTCGCCCGCCGGATCGAGCAGCGCGTCCGTGCGCAGGAGGCGCAGCCCGCCGGCCGTGCGGTAGACGCGCAGCCGGGCGCGGATCTCGGCAACCCAACCTCGCGCGCGCGCCAGCGCCTCGGTCTCGCGCGGATCCGGACCCGGCGCGCGCTTGCGGAAGAGCGAGCCGATGGAGCCGAGGAGCGAGGGTCGCTCGTGGACGTCGATGTCGACGAAGGCCACGCGATCCGTGTTCAGCACCTCTGCCCCCGCGCCGTTGCGCGTGATCAGCACCGTGACTTCCGCGATTCGCGGCGCCTCGAGGATCTCCTCCTTGACGGCGCGCGCCGGATAGTAGTCCCACTCGCGCGGCAATCCGTCGCCGAGCGCCAGCAGCCGCGCGAGCCGCTCGCGCGCCATGCGCTCGGCCTCGGCCGGATCCTGCTCCGACCAGCCGAGGGCCGTGCGCTCGCCTTCGCTCACGCGCGCCCAGTGCCGCGGCACGTTCATCCGCTCTCCAGCGGAGCGAGCGCTGCTTACGACGCCTTGAAGCGGAACGCGGAGCGGAGCTGGTCCTCCGAGAAGCCGTCGGCGACCTGACCGGTGGACGCGAAGAGGTAGGTGCCGGTCAGGAAGATCTGGCGCATGGCGCTGACGAGTATCGCCAGCACGAGGAGGTAGAGCGCGCCCAGCGTGACCGACGCGGCCACGAGCCACACGGACTGGGCGCTGTCGCCGGCGAGGACGCCGAGGGTGATCAGGGCGACGCCGGGAAGCGAGAGCAACGCCGTCGCCAGGCCGAGCGAGAACTGGCCCACGACGCTCTCGCCCCAGGTCTTCTTCAGGAGCTCCAGCGAGCGCCGGATCGCGGCGAACGGCCCGAGCTTCTCGACCGCGAGCACCGGCACCACGAAGTACGTGACGATCGTCCAGCCCGCGCCGATCAGGCGCACGATGATCTTGCCCACGATCTTCACGCGCTCCTCGATCATGCCGAGCACCAGCCCGACCGTCGCGGCCAGGAGCGCCCACGCGGCGATCTGCGGCAGCCGCGCCATCGCTGCGCGCAACCCGTCGCTCACGGTCGGGTCGCCGCCGCGGAAGCGGATCAGCGCGCATGACACCAGCGCCGTGTTGAAGAAGATCATCAGGAAGTAGCTCGCGAGGTAGTAGAGGAAGAGGAAGACCCAGAGCATCGGGCTGTGGGGTCCCTCTTCCGCGCCACCCTCTCCGAACAGCTGGTGCTGCAGCGTCGGCGAGACGACGACGGGCGTCGCGATCACCGCCAGCACGGCGAGGCACGCGAGGAAGCTGAGGATCGGGAAGATCATCAGTTCCTTGTCCAGCTTGAGCACGTTCCAGCTTGCCCGCAGGAGGGCGAAGCCACGCGAGGTTCGACCGGTCATGTGTGTTCGACTCTCCCGGGACCGGTGATCCCTCGGCCCCGTAGGCATAGCTTACACGAGCGGCGCCGCGTCACCAGCGCACGACGGTCAGCTGCCCGGGCTCGAGCGTGACGGGCGTGCGGCCGACCTCGCGTCCCGCTTGGTAGAGCACGACTTCACGCACGCCGTCGGGAGCGGCCAGGACGAGCGAGCGCCCCTCCACGATCCTCGGGTGGCTCGACGGGTGCGAGCACGCCTCGCGCAGCTGCACGAGCTCGAGGGGATTCCCGTCCTCGTCGAGGGCCTCGAACGCGTCCGCGGAGTCCGCGGCGCCAATGAGCTCCACGCGCAGGTGCGCGCGCAACGGCACGACGAGCCGGAGGTCGGCGCGGTCCTCGAGCGTCGCGACCTCGAACGTCGTGGGCAGGATCGCGTCCGACGAGAGGCGTAACAACGTGCTGTCGGTCGCGCAGGCGGAGAGCTCGAAGCGGCCCCCCGCGTCGGTGCAGCCCGACGGTCCGAACACTTCGAGGGCTTCCATCTGTACGGCCGGCAACGCTCGGAAGACCTCGCGGGCGAGCCGCACGCTCACGCCGGGAACGCCCTTGCCGCTGGCGTCCACGACGCATCCCGCGAGACGCTCGGCCCGCCGAGGCAGCACGAGCTCCGCCAGCTCGTCCGGGCGCACGGTCTGCGAGGTTGCCTCGAGCGTGGTCGGATCGAGGGCGCACAGCTCGTACTCGCGCGCGAGCAAGCCCTCGATGCGGAAGGAGCCCGATCGAGTCGCGACCGGGCGCCACACCGGCGACTCGGGATCGACGGCGAGGTTCTCGGCGGCGAGCGCGCCGCGCGGTGTCGCGCGCACGAAGGTCGGATCCGCGATCCACACCGCGGCGGCCGCGAGTCGTCCTCGATCGTCGACGACGCGTCCGCGGAGCTCGGCGCAGTGCTCCGGGAGAGCGAGTTCGATCTCCTGTTCCGGCCAGCGTGTGACCCCGTCGCCCCGACGCTCGAACTCGAGGGCCGTCGCACCGACGCCGGACTTCATCGCCGCGATCACGGGCTGCAGGTACGGCGGGCGCAGGACGAGCTCGAAACGCCCGCTCGCATCGCTGCGCGTCGCCGAGGGAAAGGCCGCGACCTCGGCGCCCTCCACGGGCACGCCGCGCGCGTCGCGAACGACGCCGCGTACGGTCGGATACGGGAACGCCGGAGGGGACAGCACGACCTCGAGCGCCGCGCGACTCTCCGACGGAACCGGCACGAGCGTGTTCCCGAACGCCGGGTGGCGCACGGACAGGTGGGCCTGGCGCAGGAACGGAAGGCCCGCGAACTCGAACGCGCCGTCGTCGCCGGTGCGCGACCACGGACGCTTGGGACGCGCGGCGTCGAGCGCGCGCTCGTAGGCCACGGGGAGATCGGGGAACACGAAGAGCTCGACGATCGCGCCGGCGAGCGGCTCGTGATCCGGTCCGAGCACGTGGCCGGCCACGGCGACCTTCGGGGCGACGACGACCACGGGCTCGCTCGAGCGCGCGGGATCGACGAGCGAGACGAGCACGGTCTCCCACGCTGCGTCGCGTGCGAGCAGCACGCCCGGCGCTGCCGGCGGTCGGAAGGCGAACGAGCCGTCGGCGGCGCTCACGAGGTGCTGGAGCACCGGAGCGTCGGCGCTCTCGCTCTCCGCCAGGACGATCTCGACGCCGGACGCGGGCTTCCCTGCCGAATCGAGGACGCGTCCGGAGCGCGTCACGCGCGCGGACGCGTCGGCTTCCACCATCACGACGGCCTCGCGCTCCGCCGGCGGAGCCGCGAGCAACGTCGGGTGCTCCTCGCGGTCCGGCGCGTCCGCGCGCGCGACGAGCGGCACCTCTCGCGCCGGCGAGCCGTCGACGCGAACGAGGAGCCAGCCGGCCACGGCCAGCACCGCGAACCCGACAGCGGGCTGGAGGAAGCGTGCCCACACGGTCGCCCGGCTCCGCAGCGCCGACCAGCGCTCGCGCAGCCCCAGCGCGACGAGCGCACCGGCCTCGCCGCGGCGCTCGCGCTCGCCGCGCTCGAAGCGCGCGCGCAGCGCGGCGTGTCCGCGGGCGAGACGGCTGTAGACCGTCGACACCGGCACGCCCGCGCGCTCGGCGATCTCGTCGGGGGTCAGCTCCTCGAACCAGCGCAGGAGCACCGTGGAGCGGAACGGCTCGCGCAGGTCGAGCACGGCCTGCACGAGGTCGCGGTCGCTCTCGGCGCGCACGACGAGCTCGGCGGTCGAGGGCAGCGCGAGCGGACGCGCATGACGCTCCTCGCGTCGTGAGCGGCGCTCGGACCCGCGCCGCGCCTGGCGCAGATGTCGGCGCACGAGCGTCGCGAGCCACGCGCGCAGGGAGCGCTGGTCCCGCGGACCGCGCTTCAGCACCGCGAGCCAGGTCTCCTGGACGGCGTCCTCGGCCAGACCCGGGTCGCGCGAGAGGCTCGCCGCCACGGCGCGCACCCAGCGCGAGTGGCGCAGCAGGGCGTCGAGCTCCGGTTTCGACATCGAGACGTGGGAAATGGCCAAGGGCAGCGCTTCCCACCCCGGCATCGCGAAGAATCCGGCCATCCGGGGCGGAAGCGCTACTCGGCGGTGCCTTCTAGTTGCGTTCGCGGCCGTGGACACGCCACGCGTCGCGCTCGTTCCGTACGAGGCGCGTCTCCGCAAGACCAGCGGGGTGACGCGCGGCACCGGCGGCCATCCGTGGGCGAAACCCCTCCACGACCCGCCCACGGTTCCCATGACAGCCCCGCTCTTCCGGTCACCGCTCGTCCTCCTCCTGCTCCCGATCACCGCCCGCGCCCAGGGCTTCGTCGAGTGCACGCGCACGCTGCACGTGCTCGAGGGCGAGGCTCCCGGCGACCAGTTCGGCTGGGTGTCGTCACCCGTCCCGGACGTGAGCGGCGACGGTGCGCCGGAGCTCCTGGTCGGGGCGCCCTTCCATGACTCCGGTGGCACGAACGCCGGCCGCGTCTACCTCTTCGATGGACGCACCGGACTCGAGCGCTTCCACGTCGACGGAGCCGCGGGCGACAACCTCGGCTTCGCGGTGCGCGATGCGGGCGACGTGGACGGCGACACGATCGGAGACGTGATCGCCGGCGGACGCGGCGGCGTTCCCGGGGTCGCGCTCGTACTCTCCGGCGCCGATGGCTCCGTCCTGCGCACGGTCCGCATCGGCAGCGCGGACGACTCCTTCGGGTACTCGGTCGCCGGCGCCGGCGACGTCGACCTCGACGGGACGCCGGACCTCGCGATCGGCGCGCCCTTCGAGGACGGTGCCGCGTCGAACGCGGGGCGCGTGGTCGTGGTGTCGGGCGCGGACGGCGCGACGGTGCTGCGCTCGTTCTCCGGCCTGACGGCGGGCGACAACTTCGGGACCGCGCTCGCGAACCTGGGCGACGTCACGGGCGACGGGCGCGCGGAGCTCGCCGTCGGTGCCGCGAACGCCGGCTCGGGAGCGCGCGGCCGCGCGTACGTGCTCGACCTCGCGAGCGACATGGTGCTCTACACGGTCGCGCCGGATGGAAGCGGCGCCGAGTTCGGGCAGTTCTTCGTCGCGGCCGCGGGCGAGATCGACGGCGACGGCTTCCCGGACCTGTACGTCGGCGACTTCGCCGACGGCGGCGGCCGCGGCAAGGCGTACCTCTTCGCCGGGCCGACCGGCGTACGGCTGCGCACGCTCACCGGCGGTCTCGGCGACGGCTTCGGCATCGGGCGTCCGCTCGGTGACCTCGACGGCGACGGTCGCACCGAGATGCTGCTCGGCTCGTGGACCGATTCGAGCGGCGCCGCTTCGGCCGGCAGCGCCGAGGTGTTCGCCGGCAGCGACGGGCGGCGCCTGCGCAAGGTGACGAGCACCACGGCCGGCGAGGGCTTCGGCTTCGACGCGCACGGGATCGGCGACCTCGACGGCGACGGGCTGCCCGAGCTCGTCGTCACCGCCGCGACGCACGACGGCGGACGCGGACGCGTGTACGTGATCGCGCGTCTTCCGACGGAGACGTTCGGGCAAGGGCTCGCGGGCACGGCGGGACTGGAGCCCGCGCTCGCGCTCGAAGGCTGCCCGCGACTCGGCGCGAGCATGACCTTCGCCGTCGACTCCGGTCGCGGCGGCGCGCTCGGAACACTCCTCGCTGGAGCGAGCCGTCGCGACCTTCCCTTCCGCGGCGGCACGCTCTATCCCGGCGCCCCGCTCGTGCGCTGGCCCCATCGTCTCTCCGGCGCTCTCGGCGACGCTGGCGCCGGCACCGTGCGCATCGATGTCACCGTTCCGGCGGATGCGACGCTGATCGGCCTCGCCGTGCATGCGCAGGCGCTGTACTTCGATCCCGAGGCTCCGCTCGGGATCGCGATGACCGCCGGAGTGCGCGTCGATCTCTTCTGAGCGCGCCTCTGGCGTCGCGTTCTTTCCTTCTTCTCGTCGCTCTAGCTCTTCTTGCTCTATCTCCGCGTCCTCCGCGCTCTCCGCGGTTGGCTCTCTTCTTCATGAGAGAGCAAACCGCGGAGAGCGCGGAGGAAAACGAGCAAGAAGAATCGGGCCTCCGGGGCTTCAGCTGCCCGCCGGGCCGTCAGTCGAGGTACGCGTTCGGCTCGACGAGCTCCAGGTCGGGCGAGCTCTTCACGAGCTCGCGCAGGTAGGGCACGTGGTT
>Ga0111539_10011548_pt1 | contig 11084 bp, 10 predicted proteins | sample RhiMethybrSRZTD1_FD_79667 | JGI IMG/M metagenome (GOLD analysis project Ga0111539, IMG submission 79667) | Populus rhizosphere microbial communities from Tennessee, USA - Rhizosphere MetaG P. TD hybrid SRZTD1 (version 2) (version 2) | ecosystem: Host-associated > Plants > Roots > Rhizosphere >... | reverse complement strand
TGTTTCCGCCGCCGCCGGCGGCCGAAATGCTGTCCGAAGCCGAGCGCACTGCGCTGGTCGCGACGGGCACCTTCATCCACGCCAATCCGTCCGATCCGCTGCATTGGGGCAAGGGCAAGGTCAGCGTCTATGAGCGCGCAGTGTTCCTCGAAAGCGATTTCGAGGTCGGGCCCGGCCCGGCGTTCCACGTCTACCTGGTGCCCAAGATGACGATCCGCAGTGCGTCAGATCTGCAAGGCATCAAGCACGTGGATCTCGGGGGGCTGCGCGCCTTCAAGGGCAGCCAGCGTTACGCGATTCCCTCTGGCATCGATCTCAAGGACTATCCGAGCGTCATCATCTGGTGCGAGGCGTTCAGCGTGTTGATCTCGCCGGCGGACCTGCAGCTCGTGCAGTAGGGCTCTGCGCCGCTTTTCGGGGCACAAGCGCGGCGAGGCAGGCTACAATGCCCGCCAACCGATGCTCGAATCGCTCTCATCCGCCCTGGCCGGTATCTCGCTTGCCCAGTTCGCTCTCATTGCGGGACTGGCGCTGTTTGCGTCGATCGTGGGCGGCGTCTCGGGCTATGGCACGGGCGCACTGATGCCGCTCGTTCTGGTCCCGATCTTCGGGCCCGAGCCGGTCGTGCCGATGCTGGCAATCTCGGCGCTGGTCAACAATGCGAGCCGGGTCGGGGTGTATCGCCACCTCGTTGACTGGCGCCGCACGCTGGTTGTGCTGCCATCGGCGCTGCCGCTCTGCCTGCTCGGCGCCTGGGGTTACACCAAGCTCACCGGACGTGGCGCCGGTCTCCTGATTGGCAGCATGATGATGTTGAGCGTGCCGCTGCGGCGGCTGCTCAAGCGGCGCGGCTTCGGGCTCTCGGACCGTGGCCTCATGCTTAGCTCGGCCGGCTGGGGCGCCGTCGCGGGTGGCACGACCGGGGCTGGCGTGATGCTGCTGTCGATGCTGATGGCGGCAGGCCTGCAGGGCGCTGCCGTGATTGCAACTGACGCGGTGATCTCGATCGGCATCGGGGTCGCCAAGGTGTCGGTCTTTGGGCTCGCTGGGACGCTCGGGGTCCGCGAGCTCGCCATCGCAGGCCTGATGGGTGCGATGGCGGTCCCCGGCGCGTTCATTGCGCGGACCATGGTCGACCGCATGCCGCTCAAGGTGCATACCGCGATCCTTGATGCGGTCGTGATCGCGGGTGGTGCGATGATGCTCGCATCCGCGGTCACGCGCTGACCGTTCAGCGCTCGATCGCCGCCCAGCGCAGCCCATACTGGTTCGCCCACTGCTTCACCGCCGCGACCTCGTTGCCGTAGGGGAGCCGATTGGCAAAGCCGCGGCACTGCACGATGGCGCCGTCGTTGCGCACCTCGATGGTGACCCCACGATTGATGTGGCCAGGCGGAAACTCGGTGGTGAGTGACCAGATCGAGACCTGGTCATTCATGCAGAGATGCTTGTAGCTGGCGACGCAATGGTGCATGCGCTGACCTTCGCGGAACAGCTCGTTGCCGGTCTTGATCTGGCGGAAGCGCCAGATGGCCTTCTTCTTCTCGCTACCGGCCTCATAGTCGACGTCAGGGATCGGCCTGCCGCCCCAGCTGCCGCCGCCGATGGCGTTGTGCTTGCGCAGCGCGCGATGCCACTCCTCCCGGCGGCGTTGCAGCGCATGGAGGCTGCGGCCCTTGAGTGACATTCCCGCGTTCTCGGTTTTGGCAACGCGCAGATAGTCGATCAGGTCGTTCATCTCGTGCAGCGGCACAGGATTGCGCGCAAAGAAGCGCGCCACTTCCCTCCACCAGGTGGAAGCAATTGAATGGCGAACAAGCTGACTTTGCCCGATGCGGCGTGCAATCTCACAACGCTCGGTCTGCGCACGCGCGACCGCATACCACAGCGCCTGCTGGCTCGACGTCACATCGTCGGGCGCGGTTAGAAAATGATGCGTCTCAAGCTTGGTGAGATAGGACGACGTGTGCTGCTTGTAGAGCGAGCCGCCTTGTGCCGCGACAAGGTACCAGCGCCGGAGGTCAACTCGATGCGCTGCCGGTGTGTAAGGCAGTTCGCCGACTCGGTCGACGAGATCATCCGTGAATTCGTCGATCCAAGCGTTCTCCAGGTGTGCGGCGACGCGGTACCGGGCAAACGAAAAGCGCACCAGATCGATGAAGCGTCGCTCCTCCGAGCGGCTTTTGATTCGGCAGCGCCAATCCTCCGGCGCACGCAGTGCGTAGCCCCGCAGCGCCTTGATCTTGTTGTGGTGGACTTCCGTGAAGGTGTCGTAGCGCTCGGCCGCACGCGGCCCGACGTCACGCTTGGAATGTGCTTCCAGCACGGCGCAAATAGCGCGCTCGACATCGCGACGGCGCGCTTCGCGCGATTTCAGTTTCTTGCCCATGGATCGCTCCAGACATGGCTAGGCGTTCCCGCCTAGTCGGCGGGATCGAACAGCTTTGTGATCTGTCGAACCGCATGTCTGATCTCCATGAGCGCGATGAGCGTGAGCGCAATAGGCACACACCATCTCGGCGCGCAGCCTTAAACGCGAGATTTGTGGCCAATTTCGGGACGTGTGTGAGCGCAACAGCATTCAGCGCCGTCGCAATGCCTGACGGCGCAGTCCAGATTCCTGAGCTGGCAACTTGGATTGAACGGGCAGGGGCCGATCGGGCGGCGATCAGGCGCTCCTGCGCGTGGCTTCCTCGTCCTCGACATCATCCTCGAGCAGGTCGCCCTTGGTGAGAGCGATGCCAGGAATCGTTTCGCGGAAAAACTCTCCGCTGTCGCCAATCCATACGCACTCGATGTTGTCCTCGTCGACGACAACAACCGTCAGCGCCTGACTGCCCGACTTTAAGTACACAACGTCTCCCGGCTCGAAAGCCATGGCCTCAGCCTCCTCATCATGATTCGAATCATCGTGCTCGGCGTTCATGACAACAAGTTGTTCGCGGCCATGGGCACAGCGCTCCTCTTCCGATGCGTGACATTAAAGTCACTTTAGCATTTGCGGTGTGGTGAAAAGAACCGCTTTGCGGCGCTCTCGCTCAGTCATCCTCTTCTTCAGCGAAATCGCCGCTGAGCCGAAGTCCCTCGATCCAGGTTTCGCCCTTGCGCTTGATGACCGTGCGCGGCGTAACGGTGCCTGCGGCAGCGAACGCGGCGGCCAGCCGCTCGGAATGCGTCACTACCCAGATCTGCGTGCGTTTGGACGCTGCGATGATCATGCGAGCCAATGGCTCGAGCAGGTCGGGGTGAAGGCAGGTCTCGGGCTCGTTCAGGGCGATAAAGGTGGGCAGGCGATATCCGAGCAACGCTCCCGCCAATCCCAGATAGCGAAGTGTTCCATCCGATAGCTCGCCGGCTTCGAAGACGCGCATGGGATAGTCCGGCATCAGCAGGCCAAACGACGCGGAGCGCCCGGGTTCGGGCACGACGAGCTTCGCACCCGGGAAGGCATCGTCGATCATGCGATCGAGGTCGATCGTATCCTGGCGGATATGCACGAGCGTAGCGAAGACCGCCGCCAGATCAGTTCCGTCGGATGCGAGCGTTGGGGTTGTGACGGCGAGGCACGGCTGCCTGAGCGGGGAGGCACGATCCGTGCGCATATCGTGGTAGAACCGCCAGTCGAGCATTGTCCGCCGCAATGCATGGATGTCGGGGGAGCGCGCGGGGTCTTGCAGTGCCCCCAACGCGGTTTCGGACGCTAGCAAATCGATCCCAAGCGGTTCGCGCTTGCCTTCATCGTTGCGCAGGAAAGCAGCAGGTCCCTTGCGCTCCAGGAGAGCAACAGTGCGTCGCCCGTGATGATGTGTGAGAGTCTCCTCTTTGATCTGCGGCTCCAACAGGAAGGCGGCGCCGGTCGGTATGCGAAGCCCGACATCGATCCTGTACTGTTGCACGAGCCCGGCTTCGACCGCATAGCCGAGTTCAGGTTGGCTCTCGGGACTTGCTCCTAAACCCACCGATAGCTTGATCCGGACCGGACGATTTGGGGTTCGCTTGCCGGCCCAATAAGCCGATTCCATTCCGCCTTCAGATGCGAGCTCACGTGCGAGCGTGCCCGCGGCGGAGGCCTGCAGCAGTTGCAGTGCCCGATAAAGATTGGTTTTGCCGACGCCATTGGCTCCGACGAATACGGTCAATCGTCCAATTGGAAAGCGGATATTGCGTAGCGATCGATAGCCGGCCGCACCAAACTCGTAAATCTGCGAGGCCGACGTCACGGCCACTTTACGATCGGCGGCATCGAGGACAGGATCGAATCCACATTGCCGCCGGTGCGCAGCCCGAACATGGTGCCGCGGTCATAGAGCAAGTTGAACTCGACGTAGCGTCCGCGCCGTATCAATTGCTCCTCGCGTTCCGCCTCGCTCCAGGGCGTCGCGAAATTGCGTCGCACGAGATCGGGATAGATCTTGAGAAAGGCGCGGCCGACGTCCTGGGTGAAGGCGAAGTCTGCATCCCAGTCGCCCGAGTCGAGCCAGTCGTAGAAGATGCCGCCGATGCCGCGCATCTCCTTGCGGTGCTTGAGATAGAAGTACTCGTCGCACCAGGTCTTGAATTTTTGATAGGGCGCGACTGCCGCATGGGCGTCGCAGGCCTCCTTCATGGCGGCGTGGAAATAGACCGTGTCGGAGTCTTCTTGGGTGCGACGCTTGTCAAGCACCGGCGTGAGATCGGCACCGCCGCCGAACCAGGCCTTCGTGGTTACAACATGGCGGGTATTCATGTGCACGGCGGGCGCATGAGGGTTCTGCAGGTGAGCGATCAGCGAGATGCCGGATGCCCAGAACCGCGGGTCATCGGTCGCGCCTGGGATCTCTTTGCGGAATTCGGGCGCGAACTCCCCGAACACGGTCGACACATGCACGCCGACCTTTTCGAACACGCGCCCCTTCATGATCGCCATGACGCCACCGCCGCCGGGCGCGCCGGTATGGTCGGTACGCTGCCAGGGCGTGCGCACAAAGCGGCCGGCGGCGCGGTCTACGAGCGGCGCCCCGTAGGGCAGGTCATCCTCAATCGCTTCAAAGGCCGCGCAGATATCATCGCGCAGGCGCTCAAACCATGCGCGGGCGCGTGCCTTGCGGGCTTCGGTCTGTCCGGCATCCATGTCGGGTCTCCGATCTCTCAATAAGGCACGGCAGGGCAGCCGTCACCTCGAACCATTCCTGATCCACTTAAACGACAGGAACAGCTCCGGATTCCTTGACTTAGCTCATGGGTCTACCGGCGAAACGATCGTCAATTTGTTCGGCGATGCGCAGGTTAGCGGCCCGCGGACTGGAGATAGGCGATGACGTCGGCGCGCGCTTGCGCGTCGGGAATCCCGGCGAAAGGCATGCGGTTGCCGCGGAAGGGTGGTGCCTGCGGATCTTTGAGGAACGCGTCGAGCTGGTCTGGTGTCCAGGTCACGTTCGCACGGCGCATCGCCGGCGAATAGATGAAGTCGTCGACGCTCGCCGACTTACGCCCGACGATGCCCTTGAGATAAGGCCCGGTCTCGTTGTGGCCGGACTCGAGCGCGTGGCAGGCTGCGCATTGTTCGAACACGGCTTTGCCGCGCCCCACATCCTGGGCGACGGCGGCTTGCGATAAGGCCATCGCGGTTGCGATGGCCAAGAGATGGCAAGTGTAGATTCGCGTCTTGGTCATTGTGTCTACTCAGATCAGCGCGCCGGGATTTTTGAGATACTTGTTGCGGATTGTATCCGCCATCATGAACGCCAGCGCTCCGACTGGTCCTGTCGGATTGTAGCCGGAGTTGTGCGGGAACGCCGAGGCGCCGGTCACGAACAGGTTCGGCATATCCCAGGATTGCAGATACTTGTTGAGCGCGCTGGTCGCGGGATCGGTGCCCATGATTGCGCCGCCAGTGTTGTGCGTGCTCTGATAGGGCACCACGCTCCAGGTGAGCCGTGGCGTCGCTTGGCTCATTTGGGTCGGGTTCATCGCTTTGGCGATATCGCCGATGACCTGCGCGGCGTGCCGGCTGATCTTCTTCTCGTTCTCGCTGAAATCGAAGGTCATGCGCATCAACGGCTGGCCGAACCGGTTGGTGTAGGTGCGGTCGAGGTCGAGATAGTTGTAGCGGTTCGGCATCACTGCGGCCGAGGCTGCGATCGTCAGCGCGCCGTGGTACCACTTCGCTGTGGCGCGCTTCCAATCCGAGCCCCATTGCGGCGTGCCTGGTGGCACAGGCCGATAGGTGATGGGACGCCCGTTCGAGCCGCCCACCGAAATGTATGCACCACCAACAAAGCCATGCGGCCCGCGGTCGAAATTCCAGTTGGTGTGGAAGTCGTCGATCGAGGTCCCCCAGCCGCCGGTAGCGATGAACGGATTGAAGCTCTTGCCTTCGAAGAACAGCGTGACGTTGGCGCCGCCCTGGTAGGCGTAGTTCTTGCCGATCACGCCGGTCTGCGTCTCCGGATCGTAGGGCTTGCCGATGCCTGAGAGCAGCATCAGGTGCACGTTGGAGAGCCCATAGGCGGACAGGATGACGAGATCGGCCGGCTGCTCCATCTCCTCGCCGGTCAACACATTGACATAGGCGACGCCGGTCGCCTTCTTGCCGGTCGAGTCCTTCAGCACCTTGGTGACCCAGGTGTAAGTGCGCAGCTCCACGTTCGGATTGCGCAAGGCAACCGGAATGACCGTGATGTGGGGACTGCCCTTCGCGTTCGCCTCGCAGCCGAACCGCTCGCAGAAGCCGCAATATTGGCACTGCCCGATCTTCATTCCGTCCGGGTTGGTGTAAGGCTGCGACGCGTTCGCGGTCGGACGGACGTATGGGTGATAGCCAAGCTCCTTCGCGGCCTTTGCGAACATCTGGCTGGGGAGATTGGAGACCAGCGGCGGCAGTGGATATTCGCGGGCGCGCGGATCCTCGAACGGATTTCCTTCCTTCTGGATCTGGCCCTTGATGTTGCCAGCCTTGCCAGAGACGCCGGCCGTGTATTCGAACTTGTCGTAATAGGGCTCAAGCTCTGGCCCGCTGATGCCCCAATCCTGCAGCGGCATGTCGGCCGGAACGAAGTTTTTGCCGTAGCGCTCCTCGTATTTGGTGCGGATGCGCAGCTCATGGTCGGGCCAGCGCCAGGTGACGCCGTTCCAGTGAGCACCGGCGCCGCCGACGCCCTCGCCCGGCAGGAACGAGCCGAGCCGTCGCATTGGCAGTGCTGTCTCCGCCGGCTTGTTGCGGATCGTGTAGGTGTCCGCCGACACGTCCATCATCAGGTCGTGGCGTTGCGAGTAGCGCAGCTCATCGCGAATGAGCGGCACTGAAAAGTCATTCTGCGTGCTGCGGGGCGCACCACGCTCGAGCGCGACGATCTTGAGGCCGGTTGAGGCGAGCTCCTTGGCGAGGATGCCGCCGGTCCAGCCCATGCCTACGATGACGATGTCGACGGGAGGAAGCCTGGTTGCCATGACGCGTGCTCCTCAGGACATGTCGGCGATGCTGACGGGGTTAGCAGGGAAACGCCGGCCGTCATTGTATTGCTTCACGTTCTCGGCGTTGTTGGCCATGACGCCCGGAAAGCCAAGCATCTTCCAGGCGACCTTGTCCTTGTTGCCGCCGTAGATCGGGTCGGCGAACATGCCTTCCATCACGTTCTCGTAGAGCACGCCAAAGAAGACGCGTCCGGGCAGGCCGCCATCCAGCGTGATCTTGCCCGCCTGGAGGTCCTTGAGAAATGTTTCCTTCTGTTGAGCGCTGCAGCGCTCGAAGGTCTGTCCGAAGGTCTTGCGGCAATAGGCGTTGGATCCCGCAATCGCGGCGCGGTAAAGCGCGGCCGGCGTGAGCGGGAGCTGATAGCCCTGGTTGGGTGTGCCCTTGCCCCAGGGGCCCTGCATGTAGAGGCGATCCCCTTTGCCCCAGGAGCCTGCAAGCGCGCGATCGATATAGGTGGCGATGCCGATGTCGGTGCCGCTTGGAGTGAGCTCATCCTTCGGCACCATGTGGTCGACCAGGGCCTCGATGAACTCAACTTCGGTCGGCTTGAAATAGGTGTAGCCGGCTGCCTGCGGAGCAGGGGGCTGATCCTTGGCCTGTGCCGACGTCTGAGCCATCGCCGGGGTGGCCGGCGACAATGCCGCTGCGGCGCCCGCGATGCCAACGCCGCTCAGGAAATCGCGGCGAGCGACCTTCACATCGGGTTTGTCGTCGGACATGGATTCCTCCCTATGATGGCGTCTTTCGGCGGCGTGTGCGTCCGCCAGCTGCCAAAACTATAGCAGGGCCAAGCTTCAAGTCCCATGCTGCAAATCCGATTGGATCAGGCCAGTGAGGCCCGTTACGGGCGTGGTCGGGTCTGCCGCAGCGCTTCACCGACCGCCATGGCCGCCACCATGGCCACATTGAGCGAGCGCAGGCCTTCGCGCATCGGGACGAGGATGCGCGCATCGGCGGCCTCGTGGACGGCGTTCGGCACACCGGAGGATTCACGGCCGAACAGGAGGATGTCGTCCGCCCGGTACGCGTGGTCGAGGTAGGACAGGCTCGCGTTTGTCGTGAACAGGATCAGGCGGCTGCGGGCTTCGCGGCGCCAGCGCTCGAACTCCGCCCAGCTCGCGTGCCGTATAATCTCGACCTGATCAAGGTAATCCATGCCGGAGCGACGGAAGGCGCGGTCGGAGGTTGGAAAGCCGGCAGGCTCAACAATGTGCGCCTCGACCCCGAGGCACGCGCAAAGACGCAGGATCGTGCCTGTGTTCTGAGGGATATCCGGCTCATAGAGCGCGATCCGCATGGCAGCCGTGTTCGGGTCCTGGTGGCGAGCTCTGCAATTGGCTATTGCGCCGAGGCAAGTTTGCCAGTCAAAGGAGCAGCAGCAAATTTTTGATTCTAGATACGATTTTGGATTTGTCCTCAGGCTGCGGCGGGACCGCTGCCGCTGCCCGTGAGATGCACCCGAGGCGGCCGCGGCTGCATCGGTCGTGATTTGTGTGACTTTCGGCCGTTAGAGGCATGGCGCACTTGCACTCCCTCCACAAGGGTGCCAATAAACGCCACCGGTACGTGCCATCCCGCCTTTTCCGGGACCGGCTGCGGCTGGACCGCCCGCCGACCCCGGGATTGTATTCCAGGGTCCCCTCGCGCGGGCAGGCCATCCCTCGACAAGGGAGAGGATTTAGACGTGACAACGATGTCTTCGGCCGAACCAACGCGCCGCGACTTCCTCTACATCGCGACTGCTTCTGTTGGTGCGGTTGGTGCCGCAGCGGCTGCGTGGCCGCTAATTGCGCAGATGAACCCGGATGCGTCCACCATCGCAGCAGGCGCGCCGATCGAAGTTGATCTCGGCCCAATCCCGGAAGGCCAGGTCATCAAGGTGTTCTGGCGCGGCAAGCCGATCTTCATCAGCCACCGTAGCAAGAAGGAGATCGAGGAGGCACGCGCGGTCAATGTCGCCAGCCTGCCTGATCCTGAATCCGACGAGAAGCGAGTAAAGGCTGGCCATGAGCAGTGGCAGGTGCTGATCGGCATCTGCACCCATCTCGGCTGCATCCCGCTCGCGCACCAGGGCGACTACGGCGGCTATTTCTGTCCGTGCCACGGCTCGCAGTACGACACATCCGGTCGTATCCGCCGCGGTCCCGCGCCGGCGAACCTGCCGCTGCCTCCCTACGAGTTCGTATCCAACACCAAGGTCCGGATCGGCTGACGGCCGTCACATCTCTACAAGGGTCCACAATGAGCGGACAATCGACCTATCAGCCGCAGAATGCAGCCCTGCGTTGGCTCGAACGGCGGCTACCGATCGGCGGGCTGATCCATTCCTCCTTCGTCGCTTATCCGACGCCCCGCAACCTCAATTACTGGTGGACCTTCGGCGGCATTCTCACCGTCATGTTGGCGGTGCAGATTGTGACCGGCATCGTGCTTGCGATGCACTACACGCCGCATGTGGACCACGCCTTCAATTCCGTCGAAACGATCATGCGCGACGTGAATTATGGCTGGCTCCTGCGCTACGTCCATTCGAATGGCGCCTCGATGTTCTTCCTGGCCGCCTACATTCACATGTTCCGTGGCATGTACTACGGCTCCTACAAGGAGCCGCGCGAGGTGCTCTGGATCCTCGGCGTGATCCTGTTGCTGCTCATGATCATGACCGGGTTCATGGGTTACGTGCTGCCGTGGGGGCAGATGAGCTTCTGGGCGGCGACCGTCATCACCAACCTGTTCTCCGCCATTCCGGGCGTAGGCGAATCGATCGTCACTTGGCTGTGGGGCGGCTTTGCCGTCGGCAACCCAACGCTGAACCGCTTCTACTCGCTGCATTATCTGCTGCCGTTCGTTATCGCTGGCGTGGTGGTGCTGCACGTGTGGGCTTTGCACGTCGTTGGGCAGAACAACCCGACCGGCATCGAGCCGCAATCTGACAAGGACACGGTCGCCTTCACGCCCTATGCGACTGTCAAGGACGCGCTTGGCCTCTCATTATTCTTTATTTTGTTCGCCTGGTTCGTCTACTACGTGCCGAACTATCTCGGCCATCCTGACAACTATATCCCGGCCAATCCGTCGGTGACCCCGATGCACATCGTGCCGGAATGGTACTATCTGCCGTTCTACGCAATCCTGCGCGCTATCCCGAACAAGCTCTTCGGTGTGATGGCGCTCGGGGCCTCGATCATTATCGTGGCGTTTCTGCCGTGGCTCGACACCTCGCGGGTGCGCTCGGGTCGCTACCGCCCGCTCTATCGGCAGTTCTTCTGGGTGTTCGTGCTGGTCTGCATTGGGCTCGGCTGGCTTGGCTCGAAGCCGGCGGAAGGCGGTTATGTCATCGCGGCGCGCATTCTGACCGCCTACTACTTCATCCACTTCCTGATCATTCTGCCGCTCCTTGGCGTGCTTGAGACCACCAAGCCGGTGCCGAGCTCGATCTCGGCGGATGTGCTCAAGGGCAAGGGCTCGGTGGCGGCGATCCTGCTGGCGCTCGGGCTCGTGACCTTGCTCGGCATGTCCTCATCGAGCGTCGCGGCGGAGACCGAAAATCCGCCCATGAACAAGTGGTCGTTTGCCGGTCCGTTTGGCAAGTTCGATCGCGGCCAGCTGCAGCGCGGATTCAAGGTCTACA
>Ga0111539_10011546_pt1 | contig 11084 bp, 15 predicted proteins | sample RhiMethybrSRZTD1_FD_79667 | JGI IMG/M metagenome (GOLD analysis project Ga0111539, IMG submission 79667) | Populus rhizosphere microbial communities from Tennessee, USA - Rhizosphere MetaG P. TD hybrid SRZTD1 (version 2) (version 2) | ecosystem: Host-associated > Plants > Roots > Rhizosphere >... | reverse complement strand
GGTTGCCGTGACGTCGAGCGTGCCGTGCGTCGTAGCGCGGTGGCGAGGCGTCGGGGGAGCCACCGGGATCAAGACCGGGGGCATTTCGGGCTGGATCGCGGCTTCGATTGGCGGCATTGGCGATTCCTGCGGCGCCGTGATGTTCGACGCGATGGCGTAGCCCACCGTGCGCCCACGCTCGGAAAGCTCATCGGTTTCCGAGAACCTGAGAAACCGATCCCGATATCCAGGGCGTGGCTCGACATGAACTCTGATGTGCACCTGGCGATGCTCGGGTTCGTCCCAGGACAGCTCCACGACCGCGCCCGCATGGAGCGTCGAGGCGATGGAGCTCGCGCGGTCGTCGTCCGGCACCGCGTCCATCTCGCGCACTTGCACTTCGTGCGCTGGGCCGAGAAGCTCGCGCGCGGCGCTGGCCGCAACCTGCGTTGCGGGGTGACTCGCTTCGCCCGCGGCAACGAAGATGACGACGAGAAGCGTGCTCATGCGACGTACCGCTCAGGTTCCGCCGGTCGGCGGTCTTTCGAAGATGACCTTGTCCTTGATCCGCTTCGAAACGTGGACGCGATTTTCGGGATCGACGATGATCGCCCCCGCGTCATCGATGGATTCCACGAGCGCGAGCCCCTTCTCGACGCCCAGAATGAAGACCGCGTCGTCGAGCGCGTCGGCCGTGAGCGCGTCCTTCGCCCAAACCGTGACGCTGCGCGAGGCGGTTGCCGGATAGCCGGTTCGTGGGTCGATGATGTGGTGATAGCGTTTGCCATTCAAGATGTAAGAACGCTCGTAGTCGCCAGCCGTCGAGAAAGCGTGATCGACGACCGGCATGCGTGCAAAGTGCGACCCATCCGGTCCGCGAGGATCGCGCACTCCGGCCATCCACGGCGAGCCGTCGCCTCGGTTGCCGTGCACGTACAGGTCGCCTCCTGCCTGTGCCAGAAAATCCTCGACTCCCGCGGCTAGCAGAATCTCTGCGGCTTTGTCGATGGCGTAGCCCTTGGCAATGCCGCCCAAGCTGATCTTGCTCGTGGGGCGCTTCAAAAACACCGTGGATTTATCGCGGTCGAGAACGATTTGACGGTAGTCGATGAGCTTGCGGCGCTCGGCAATGGCGGCGCTATCGGGCAGCCTCTTCTCCAAATCTTGGTCGAATCGCCAGAGCCCGTGCATGACCTCGAACGTAATATCGAACACGCCCTCCGAGCGCTCGCTGATCCAGAGGCTCTTGGCGATGACGTCGATGGTTTCGGGGCCGACGCGGACCGGCGCCTTGCCGGCGGCTTGGTTGATGCGCGACACCTCGCTGTAGTCTGTCCATGTCGTCATGAGCGACTCGAGCCGGCGGATCTCTTCGATCGCCTTGTCGATCGCTGCATGGACCTGGTTTTCGTCGACCTTGTCTGAAGTGAGGGCGATGAAGTTGAGCCGCGTTCCCATGGCGCTCGACTCGGCGCTCACCCTTTTGCGTCCGGCACCCGGCTCCGCGGACCCACTTGGCGCAGCCGAAGCGCCCGGCGCCGAGGAGCCGTTCAGCGCGAAGGATGCGCTCGGCGCCGCCGACGTGCTCGGCGCGGCAGAGGGCGCTGCCTGCTCCGAATGGCCCGGCGTCGACTCGCGCTTGCATTCGAGAGCCGCCGTGGCGAGGGCACCTAGCAAAATCATCCCAGACAGTCGGAGCGTCTTCACCGGGGCATCCTAGCTCACGGCCCGGCATCGGACGGCAGAAGACAGTTTGAGACCGCGCGCCTCGGGCGTGGCATGCCCTACCCTGGCCTCAGCGTTTCGGCTCTTTTCCCGGAGTGCGCAGGCGGTCGGCGGAGTCGCTTCCGCTGAGCGTGTCGCGTGCCGGGTCGACGGCTTTGAGCGAGCTCGAAGAAAATCGCGGCGCCGCCTTCATGGCATGCGACGAGCGGGCGGACGGCGGCGCCTCGACGGTGGCCGTGGCGGAACGACCGAACCATCGCTCGTCGGTGAACGACGAGCTGATGACGTAGACGCACGATTCGGCGCCCTGCCGGAAGCACTGCTTCTGCGAGACGATGCCGGGGCATTTCACTGCCGCGAGAGCGCCCGAGAGGATCCCTTGTTCCATGACGCAGTGGTGCGGCGTCGTCTTGTCGAGTTCGGCGTAGCCAGGGTCGAAGCGGACCACCTTCCATCCGCCGATCCCGGTGCCGCGGTTGGCGTGATGGTACATCCCGTCGATTCCATAGATGACGTCGGCTGCAGACTTCGCGATTTGCACGAGACGCTCTTCGTGCGACATCGCGAAGAGCTTGCGCCCCATTTGCAAGAGCGCGTGATGGCCGAGCTCCTTGTCGACCTTCTCCATGAGGTCGAGCAGCCATTCGACGGGGTACCACCTGTCCATCTGGACTTGCGCGAGCTTCTGAACCTCGGCGGCTCCCAACACCTGCTCGGGCATCTTGAGAATCTGGAAAACGGACAAGATGTCCGAACCAATCGTCTCGTGTCCCTTACCAACGTATCCGCGCGGTCTGCGTTTTCGAATGGCCTGTCCTTCGGACGGCATGGATGTACCCCTTCATCGAGAATAGCGCGGAACGTCCGGGCTTCTCAAAACCGACCGTGGCCCGATCGAATTCCTAGCCACATGCATCCGCCAACGTCGCCTCGAGGGCGGGCACGTCGGTGGAATCGGTCGATGTAGTCAATGCATCTACAACGCACGCAATTGAATGCCCCCTCGAAACGATCCTATGCTGTCGGGCAAGGCGACGGGGGCCTTCGAGCATGAGCGCAACGAGCGGCGACGGGAAATCACTGTACGATCGATTGGGCGGGCAGTCGGCGGTGATGGCCGCCGTGGATCTCTTTTACGAGAAAGTGCTTGCCGACGAGGTCACCCGACCGTTCTTCCAAGGGCTCGACATGGCGGCGCAGACGAAGAAGCAAATCGCCTTCATGACCCGGGCGTTCGGAGGACCTGCCGAATATGCGGGGCGCGACTTGCGAAACGCGCACGCCAATCTCGTCCGGGACAAGGGGCTCGGTGATCGGCATTTCGAAGCCGTGGCCGTGCACCTCGAATCCACGCTGCGCGAGCTGGGCGTCTCTGGCGAGCTCGTCGCCGAGGTGATGATGGCCGTGGGTACGATGCGCAACGAAGTGCTCGATCGCTGAGGTACCTGTGCCGGGGGGAGACGACATGCCGTTTGACACGATAGCGTTGGGCGTCGAGCGCCGTCGGGTATCGATGGTCGAGTTTCTCGCGATGCCGCTCGACGAGAGAGTCAGCTTCATCCTCAACCGCCAGATCGAGTTTCTTCGCGACGGCAAGGCAATCAACCGCAGCGTCGCGCTCAAAAGTCTGCTCGAGGCGATGAAGAAGAGCCCTTCGGGCAACACATGCTGAATCGCTAGGCGCAGAGGCGGCCGAGCGATTCGATGGGGTCCAAGCCGAGCGCGGACGCCGTCGCCTGCGGAAAAAGTCGCCGATTTCGGCTGATGTAGGGGCGCAGGGTGGGGCGACTTCGCGTGAGCCTTTTTAAGGCGATCGCGTCGCTAATGGGGGGGCGGGAATAATGACCGCCGCCGGTTGCCACAGCGTAGCGCGGCAGCCTTTCTCAACCACGGAGGCTCTCATGAAACGTGGGCAACTCGTTTGCACTCTCGCGTTGATCGCACCGAGCTTGGGCTGGAGCCTCGGTTGCGTGGAGCACGCTCAAACGGAGAGCTTTGGCGAGGGCGATGCTCCGGTGTCGTTCCGGTCGCCTCCGACGTGGGTCGAGATCGATTCGGAGGCGTGGCTCGAGCGCGAGCGCGCCATCTGCCAATAAGCAAGGCGACAAGAAGGAAAAGAAACGCGCAACGAAAGGAGGCCCGAAGAAGAAGTAACGGAATCTCCGACAATTCGCCGCCGCGAACTTTCCCGTTACCGTGTGGCGGATTCGGGACGGTTCGCGGCGATTTGTCGATGGCTCGTCAGCCGACTTTTTCGCCGCCGCCTGCGGGAGCCGCAGCCGTTGCGGCTTTCTTGCCGGTCGACTTCTTCTTCGACTTCTTCTCTTCTTTGGCGGGCTCCGTGCTGGCAGCCTTGGACTCGCCGACGAACTCGATGAACGACATGGCGGCGCCGTCGCCGCGGCGCAGGCCCACCTTGATGATGCGGGTGTACCCGCCGGGACGCCCCTGGAACCGCTTGCCGAGCTCGAGAAAGATCTTCTCGACGAGGTCGACCTTCTTCGACTCCCCATCGACGATCTTCGTGCCGAAGCGCGGGATGAAGGCGCCGACCACGCGCTGTGCGTGCAGGCGACGGGCGCGGTCTCCGGGCTTCAGATCCGCGTTGGGGGTGTGCGCGACGTCACCGAGGCGAACGGCCTTGGTGATGAGGCGCTCCACGACGCGGCGCAGCTCCTTCGCTTTCTCGTCGGTGGTCTCGATGCGCTCGTGGAGCACGAGATTGGCGGCGAGGTTGCGAAACATCGCGCGACGGTGACTGCTGTTTCGACCGAACTTACGGCCGGCGTTGAGATGTCGCATGGGAGCTCCGGATCAATTCGCGTTCTGCTGCGCCTTCCAGCGCTCGAGCATCTGGGGCCAGCTGTCGATCTTCATGCCCAAGGACAGCCCCATGCTGCCGAGGATTTCCTTGATCTCTTTGAGCGACTTGCGGCCGAAGTTCTTGGTCTTGAGCATGTCCTGCTCGGTGCGCTGCACGAGCTCGCCAATCAACGTGATGTTGGCGTTCTGCAGGCAGTTGGCGGAGCGGACCGAGAGCTCGAGCTCGTCGACTGAGCGAAAGAGATTGTCGTTGAGCGGCTCGTCCTCGCCGCCGGGGGCCGAGTACGAGGTGTCTTCGGTCTCTTCGAAGTTGATCCAGATCGAGAGCTGCTCTTTCAGGATCTTGGCTGCGAAGGCGAGGGCGTCGGCGGGCTTCACCGAGCCGTTGGTCCACACTTCGAGCGTCAGCTTGTCGTAGTCGGTGACCTGACCGACGCGCGCGTTCTGCACGATGTAGTTGACCTTGCGGATCGGGCTGAAGAGGCCGTCGATGGGGATGGTGCCGATGGGCATCGTCGCCGTCTTGTTGCGCTCGGCGGGGACGTAGCCGCGGCCCACGTTGACCGTGAGCTCCATCGAGAGGGGGCCCTTCTTGTCGAGGGTCGCGATGAGGTGGTCGGGGTTCAGCACGGTGAGGCCTTCGGTCAGCGTGATGTCCTTCCCGTAGACCGGGCCGGGGCCCTCTTTGTCGATGCGCACCGTGTACGTCTTGGGGCTCGCCGCCTTCAACACGACCTCTTTGAGGTTCATGATGATGTCGGTCACGTCCTCGACGACGTCGGGGATGGTGGTGAACTCGTGCAGCGCGCCGTCGACGCGGATCGCGGTGATGGCAGCCCCCTGGAGCGAAGAGAGCAGCACGCGCCGAAGCGAGTTGCCGATGGTGATGCCGAAACCGCGCTCGAGCGGCTCGCAGGTGAACTTGCCGTAGAAGTCGGTGGCGGTCTCCGTCTCGAGGGTGATGCCCTTGGGGCGGATGAGATCGCGCCAGTTACGGCTGGTCATGGCTAACGACATGGCTTTTCTCTTTCTTGGCTGGGGGTTCGCGCGGCTGTCTCGATCGCTCGGGGGAACCCACTCCACCCGGGTGATCCGCGGCCTGCCCGCGTTGCGTCAATTACCTGGTTTCAGACTGTTCAATTACCTGGAGTAATACTCGACGACGTACTGCTCGCGGATGGCCGGCTCGTTGAGCTCTTCGCGCACGGGGGAACCCTTGACGGTGCCCGCGAAGTTGGCGCGATCGGCTTCGATCCAGGTGACCACCGGGCGCTTGTCGGCGCTGGCGATCGACGCGAGAAGGTCGGGGATCTTGCGGCTCGGCTCGCGGATCTCGATCTTGTCGCCGTTTTCGACGATGTAGCTCGGGATGTTGAGGCGCTTGCCGTTGACGAGCACGTGGTTGTGCTTGATGAGCTGGCGCGAGGCGGCGCGCGTCACGCCGAAGCCCATGCGGTGGACGATGCTGTCGAGACGGCGCTCGAGCAGGCTGATCATCTCCTCGCCGGTGCGCCCCTTCTTGCGGTTCGCTTCGCCGAAGTAGCGGCGGAACTGGCGCTCGAGCACGCCGTAGATGCGGCGCACCTTCTGCTTCTCACGCAGGCGGAGCCCATACTCGCTCATCTTGATGCGGCCCTGGCCGTGCTGGCCGGGGGGGTAGGGGCGGCGGGTGAACGAGCACTTCTCGGAGTAGCAGCGGTCGCCCTTGAGATAGAGCTTCATGCCTTCGCGGCGGCAAAGCTTGCAAACGGGTCCGATGTACCGGGCCATAACGTGGTTCCTTTAGTGGGTTGCTGAAAAATTTCGCGGCATTGCGCTTGTTGAGGTTGTCCATGTGATTTCTCCCCCCCAACCCCCCTCACTTCGTGAGGGGGGAGCCGACAGGCGGGGGGAGAAATAGCGAGGAGGACGCATTGGGTGGCTAGAAGGTGACAGCCTCACGAGCCGGTCAGACGCGGCGCCGCTTGGGGGGCCGACAACCATTGTGAGGAATGGGGGTGACGTCGCGGATGAGCGTCACCTTGAAACCGGTGGCCTGCAGCGCGCGAAGAGCGCTCTCGCGTCCGGCGCCGGGGCCTTTGACGAACACGGCCACCGAGCGCATCCCGTGCTCCATCGCGCGGCGCGCTGCTTCTTCGGCGGCGAGCTGAGCGGCGAACGGAGTGCTCTTGCGCGAGCCTTTGAATCCGCGCGAGCCGGCCGACGACCACGCCACCGTCGAACCGTTGATGTCGGTGATGGTGACGATCGTGTTGTTGAAGGTGGATTGGATGTGGGCGATGCCGGTAGAGACGTTCTTGCGAACCTTCTTCTTCTGCTTGGGGCCTTTGCCCGGCGCCGGTGCCTGACTGGTCGTTTGGGTCGTGGTTGCCATGATCTATTCGTGCGCTCCGACTTGGGACTACGGCTTGGGCGGCGCCGCGCTGGTGGCCGGACGGCGCTGGAGCATGCCCTTGCGCGGGCCCTTGCGCGTGCGCGCGTTGGTGTGGGTGCGCTGGCCGTTCACGGGCAGCCCTTTTCGGTGCCGGAGACCGCGGTAGCAACCGAGGTCCATCAGGCGCTTGATGTTCATCTGCACCTCACGGCGAAGATCGCCCTCGACCTTGATCTCGTCGCCCTCGATCACGTCGCGGATGGCCTTCACCTCGGCGTCGGTGAGCTCTTCGACCTTTTTGGAGGGGTCGATGCCGGCCTTCTTGCAGATGACCCGGGCGTTGGATTTGCCGATTCCGTAGATGTACGGAAGGGCGAAAGCGACGTGCTTTCGGCGGGGGAGATCGACTCCTGCGATGCGTGCCATCTTCGTGCTCCTAGCCTTGCCGCTGCTTGTGGCGGGGGTTCTCGCAGATCACGCGAACGACACCCTTGCGGCGCACGATCTTGCACTTGTCACAGATTTTTTTGACGCTCGGGCGAACTTTCATTTTCGCTGTTCCTTGAAGGAGAGCCCCGCGGTTTTCGCGGCGCCTCCGAAGCTCACTTGTGGCGGTAGGTGATGCGCCCTCGGTTGGGATCGTAGGGGGAGACTTCGACCGTCACCCGGTCGCCGGGGAGGATCTTGATGTAGAACTGGCGCATGCGGCCGCTGATGGTCGCAAGGACGTTGAGGCCGTTGTCGGCTTTGACGCGAAACATCGCGTTCGGGAGCGCTTCTTCCACGATCCCGTCAAACTCGAGCTTGTCGCCTCTCGGCTCTTTGCGTTCCCGTCGTTCACTCACTCCCACCTCGCTCTACCTCGCTCGATCATTCTTTCGTTACGGCTCTGCATTGATTTTCGGTTCCTCGACATCCGTCGGGCAAGTTCGTTACTTCTTCGTGCCCTCGAGGGACTTGAGAATTTCTTTCGTGACCTCGCTCGGAGAGAGCGTTCCGTCGACCCGCCGGAGCAACCCTTTGCCCTCGTAATAAGGCAAAAGCGCTGCGGTCATGGCTTCGTAAGCATCGAGTCGTTTGGCGACGGTCTCCGGCTGGTCGTCGGCGCGATGCTCAAGCTCGGCGCCGAGGGGCGGCGGATTATACTTTAGGTGATAGATCTGTCCAGTGCGTTTGTCCTGGCGACGCAGCACGGCCCGCTCGACCAAAAGGTCTCTCTGAACGTCGAGTTGCACGACGGCGTCGAGGGCGAGCTTCTTGTCGGAAAGGAGCTTCCCCAGCGCCTCCGCCTGGGGCACGGTCCGCGGAAAGCCGTCCAACAAGAATCCAGCCTGGGCGTCTGCCTCTTTGAGCCGCTCCCCGACGAGCCCAATCACGACCTCGTCCGGCACCAGCGCTCCGCGGGTCATGTACTCCGCCGCAGCGAGTCCCAACGGCGTCCCCGCCTTCTTCGCTTCACGGAGCATATCCCCCGTCGCGATCTGCGGAATGCCCCACTTGGAGCAGAGCAGCTTCGCTTGGGTGCCTTTGCCCGCACCGGGAGGGCCCACCAAGATCAGGCGCATGACGCCCCCTGCAGACGGCGAGAGCGTCGCGTGGCGAGATCGGATTTTACAGGGAGATCAGGAGATCGGGGAGAAAGACGGGAGAGCTTGTGGTTCTGACCACATAGGGCCATCAACCCCAAATTCCTCCCGCTTTTCCTCCTGATCTCCTGATCTCCCTGTAAATCCTCTGCGGTCGCCAAACGGGCAACAACGCGCCGGGCTCCGGTGCCGCCGTGGGCATCCGAAGCCGCGAAGTTGGCGCCGCTCGTAAACGGGCCGTCAGTCACGGCGCCCTCGGATTCTCGCTCCGCGGGGACCGGTGAGGCCTTCGTAGTGGCGGGTGATGAGGTGGGCTTCGATTTGGCTGACGGTGTCGAGCGCGACGCCGACGACGATCATGATCGACGTGCCGCCGAAGCGGAAGGGGACGCGGAAGACCTGGCTGATGATGCTCGGGATGACGCACACCGCGGCGACGTACATCGCGCCGCCGAAGGTGATGCGCGTGAGCACGCGGTCGATGTATTCGGCCGTCTGTTTGCCGGGGCGAATGCCGGGGATGTTCGCTTGCTGCTTCTTCAGGTTGTCGGCGACGTCGACGGCTTGGAACGTGACGGCCGTGTAGAAGTAACAGAAGAAGACGATGAGCAGCACGTAGCCGGTGTTGAACACCCAGTCGCCGCGCTGAATGATCGCCTCGAGGTACTGCATGCCCGGGACGCGCAGGTTGGCGAGCGTCGCCGGGAACATGAGGAGCGACGAAGCGAAGATGGGGGGAATCGTGCCCGCCGTGTTGACCTTGAGCGGGAGGTGGGCCGTCTGGCCGCCGTAGACGCGCCGGCCGACGTTACGCCGCGAATAGATGATCGGGATCTTGCGCTGGCCGCGTTCGAAAAACACGATCGTCGCGATCGTGAGGAGGATGAGCCCGGAGACCGCACCGATGTTGAGCGGCTGGATGTTGCCCTTGTTCTGGGCGAGGTAGTTGGCGATCGTGCCCGGGATGTCCGTCACGATGCCCGCCATGATGATGAGCGAGATGCCGTTGGCGATGCCGCGCTCGGTGATCTGCTCGCCGACCCACATGATGAACGCGGTGCCGGTGGTGAGCGTGATGATCGTCATCAAGCGGAACGCCCAGCCCGGATGGGCTACGACGTCGCCGAACTTGCCGCCGCCGACCTCTTGGTTGTTGAGCCCCTCGAGGTACATGGCGATGCCGAACGCCTGGAAGGCCGACAGCAGGATCGTACCGTAGCGGGTGTACTGGTCGATCTTGCGGCGCCCCTGCTCACCCTCTTTGCGGAGCTCGTCGATGGGCTTGTAGACCATGCCCATGAGCTGCAGGATGATCGAGCTCGAGACGTAGGGCATGATGCCGAGCGCGAAGATGGAGAGGTTCTCCAGCGCGCCGCCCGAGAAGAGGTTGAAGAGCCCGAGCAGACCGCCCGACTGCTTGGCGACGACCGAGCGCATGACGTTGCGGTCGACGCCCGGGGCGGTGATGAAGACCCCGATGCGGTAGACCGCAAGCATCCCCAACGTAAAGAGGATCCGCTTCCGGAGCTCCGGGATCTTGGTGATGTTCGCGAATCCGCCGAGTGCCATGGGAACCGAGACGCTCGGTTAAGTCTCGGGCGCGGGCGGCGCAAGGACGACGGCCTTACCGCCTGCTTTTTCGATCTTGGCGATCGCGCTCTTGGAGAACGCGTGGGCGGTAATGGTCAGCTTCTTGGTGAGCTCGCCTTCGCCGAGGATTTTGATGCGATCGATCTGGCCGCGTACGAGCTTGGCACCGCGCAGGGCCTTTTCGTCGACGTTCGCGCCGGCGGGGAAACGCTCGAGCTCGCCGATGTTGAGCGCCGCGGTTTCGACGCCGAACGGGTTGCGAAAGCCGCGCTTCGGCAGACGGCGCTGCATCGGGGTCTGACCGCCCTGGAAGTGCAGCTTGTTGATGTTCCCTTTGGAGCGGGCCTTCTGGCCTTTTTGGCCGCGCCCGGCCGTCTTGCCGAGACCGGAGCCGACGCCGCGACCGATGCGGCGCTCCTTGGTGACGGCCCCGTCGGGGGGAGAGAGCTTCGAAAGAATGTCCGACATGACGCGCTTACCCTTCGACCTCTTGGACCGTGACCAGGTGGAGAACCTTCTTGACCATGCCGCGGAACGACGGCGTGTTGGCGACCGTGACCTCGGTGCCGGGGCCGCGCAAGCCGAGCCCCTTGACGACGAGGCGCGTGGGGTGCGGCGTGCCGATGACGCTCCGAACTTGCTTCACCTTGAGCTTCTTTTTCATCCGGCGCCTCCAGTTTCAGGGGTCGGCGCGGCCGGCGCGGCGGCGGGGGTTCCCCCGGTGATTTCGGCCTTGCGGCGCTTCGGCATCACTTCGTCGACCGACTTGTCGCGCTTGCCCGCGATGTGTTCCGCCGCCTTGAGCATCTTGAGGGCGGAGACGGTGGCGCGCACGACGTTGTGCGGATTCGAGGAGCCGAGGCACTTCGTGAGGATGTCGTGAATACCCGCCGACTCGACGACGGCGCGCACCGCGCCGCCCGCGATCACGCCCGTTCCCGGCGCAGCAGGCTTCAACAGCACCTGGGCCGCGCCGAACTTCTGCACGATCTCGTGGGGGATGGTCG
>Ga0111539_10011545_pt1 | contig 11085 bp, 10 predicted proteins | sample RhiMethybrSRZTD1_FD_79667 | JGI IMG/M metagenome (GOLD analysis project Ga0111539, IMG submission 79667) | Populus rhizosphere microbial communities from Tennessee, USA - Rhizosphere MetaG P. TD hybrid SRZTD1 (version 2) (version 2) | ecosystem: Host-associated > Plants > Roots > Rhizosphere >... | reverse complement strand
TTTCAGGTCGCCGCACTCCCGCGCTCCGCGCGGGAGCGGCGAGTCGCTCCGCGCCGCAGGCGCGGTGTGCGACTATTGTTTTTCAGGCAGCCGCACTCCCGCGCTCCGCGCGGGAGCGGCTGGCGCTTATTTGAGGACGGCCCACAGCGCGGCGGCCGTTCCGACCAGCATGCACGTCAGCAGTCCGACGCCGGCCAGCAGCTTGCGGTGATCGTAGTGGCCGCGCGCCTGCTCGATGGCCGCGAGCTGGGCGGTGCGGTCCGCGAGCGTGTCCGTCAGGCGATCGATGTTCTGATAGGCGGACAGCAGCGTCGCGTGTGGCGGGCGGACCTCGGACGCGACACGGCCGAGCTGCGCGGTCAGCTCTTCGATCTCGCGTTCGGCGTCGCCGCGATCGCGCAATCGGCCCGCGATGCTCGCCGCCATGGCCGACGCCGCCTGGCGCCGCGCCGCGACGACCTGTTCGAGCTTCGCCTTCGCGGCCGCCGCGGCGGCGCGCAGGGTAGCCGCCTTGTCGCGCAGATCCGCGAGCTGCCGGTCGAGGCGTCCCGTATTTTCTTCCAGCGCGCGCTGCTCGGTGGCGAAGCCGGCCTCGTCGTGCGCCAGCTGCGCCGCGCGCGCGTCGGCGAGCGTCGGGCGCTCCGCGATGTCCCGGGCGATGCGCGCGCGCTCCTCCTTGACCCGCGCCAGTCGCGCGCCGGCGGTCCGCCGATCCGCGGTCGCCGCGCGCAGAATCCGGTCGGACTCGCGGCTCGCGCTGTCGGCCGCGGTCCACTCGCCCTCCGCCGCCGCCTGCTGGCTGGCCAGTCGGGCGGCCTCCGTCTGCTGCAGCGACTCCGAGGTGGCGGTGTCGGCGGCGGCCGCCTCCCGGCGCGCGTGGGCCCGCCCGATCTCCTCCAGCAGGCCGGTCAGCTCGGCGTGCTGCACCCCTTCGCGCAGCACCACCTGGCCGAGCTCGTTGAGCGCCCCGGCCAGCAAGGTCTCCGCGCCCGAGCGTTCCTCGACCAGGCGCCGCCGCCGCTCGCCCGCGTCCAGCTTGCCCCGCAAGTAGACGTAGATGTACCCGACCGATTCGCCGAGCCAGCGAAGGCGCGATCGGGGACGGGCGGGCATGGTGGGCGCGCCGAAGCCGCTGCCTTGCCGGCCCGACAGGTGCCGGGGGGACGCGACCGTCGCCCGTCCGGTGATCGATGCCGGGCCGGGGGTCGCCAGCATCGTTCGCGAATACGCGCCCGCGTCGCTGGGGCTGGACAGGCGCCTCAGCGCGGCCACCGCACCGTCGGTTTTCGCGAGCTTGTGGCCGCACTGCGAGCAGAACGCCAGGTGGTCGGCATTTTCGTGCGGGCAGTGGCGACAAGGACGCATCGCGGTGGTTAGTTTACTTTATCCGTGGTACCGATCGACGTGGGTGATGCTCACATGAACGCTGCCGCCAAGACCAGCTGCCAGGTCATCGAAAAGACCCTCCGCAAGAGCCCTGCGTTCAAGAAGGTCGACGAAGGTCTGTACGTCGTCAAGCAGGGATCTTCGATCGTGATGATTAACGTGATCGCGTGGAATCCCGATCGCGCGGTCGTTCGCTGTGTGGCCCAGCTGGTCAAGGGCGTGACGATGGAGGTTCCGCTCGCGCTGCAGCTGCTGGAGATGAACGCGCTGCTGCGGTTCGGCGCGTTCGCCTACGTGCCGGCCGGCGACGTCATCATCTTCTCGCATACGCTGCTCGGGGGCGCGACGCTGGACTCCGAGGAGCTGAACACGACCATTCGCGACGTCGCGATCATCGCGGACGAATACGACGACCGCATCGCGGCCCGATACGGCGGACAGACGATGCAAGAGTTGCTCGAAGAGAGCGTCATCGACCACTTCCGTACCGCGCACGGCCGGGATCACTTCAAGTCGTAGGAGCCGCTCCGGGGCTCACATGACCGGCGCCAAGAGCAACATTCTCGAGGCGGTAGGAAACACGCCGATCATCAAGCTGCAGAAGCTTGCCCGCCACGTGCCGGCGGAGATCTACGTCAAGTGTGAGTACCTGAACCCGGGCGGCTCGATGAAGGATCGGGTCGCGCGCAACATCGTCGAGGACGCCGAGCGTCGTGGCCTGCTCGGGCCGGGCGGCACCATCGTCGAGGCGACCAGCGGCAACACCGGCATGGGGCTGGCGCTGGTGGCGGCGCTGCGCGGCTACGCCTGCGTGTTCGTGATGCCCGACAAGATGTCGCAGGAGAAGGTGGCCGGGCTGCGCGCGTTCGGCGCGCGCGTCGTCATCTGCCCCACCGCCGTCGAGCCCGAGGACCCGCGTAGCTACTATCAGACCGCGAAGCGGATCGTGCTGGAGACCCCGGGCGCGTTCTACGCGAACCAGTACCACAACCCGGCCAACCCGGAGGCGCACTACCTGTCGACCGCGCCCGAGATCTGGGCGCAGACGGCCGGCGAGGTCGATGTGTTCGTGGCCGGGATGGGGACCGGCGGCACGATCTCCGGGTGCGGCCGCTTCTTCAAGGAGAAGAAGCCCGGTTTTCGCCTGGTGGGCGTCGATCCGATCGGCTCCCTCTATTACGAGTACATCAAGACCGGACGGATGACGCGGCCATTCGCCTACTACGTCGAGGGCATCGGCGAGGACTTCCTGCCCAGCACCATGAACTTGAAGATCGTCGACGAGATCATGCGCGTCGACGACAAGGAATGTTTCCTGATGACGCGCGAGCTGGTGCGGCAGGAAGGCCTGTACGTGGGGGGCAGCTCGGGCGCGGCGGTCGCGGGCGCGATCAAATACGCGGAGGTGAGCAAGCGCAAGGAGAACATCCTGGTGCTGCTCCCCGACGGTGCGTCCAAGTACCTGTCGAAGATCTTCGACGACAAGTGGATGCGCGAGAACGGCTTCCTCGACGAGCCCGATCCGCTGGGCACGGTCATCGAGCTGCTGCGCTCGAAGAAGCAGCGCCCATTGATCACCGCGCGCAAGGGCCAGGCGGTGCGCGACGTCATCGCGCTGATGCGCGACAACGGCGTGTCGCAGATGCCGGTGCTGGCGGCCGACGGCTCGCGGCTGGTCGGGATCGTCGCGGAGGGGGACCTGCTCGATCACCTGGTGAAGGGCGAGGGGGGCCTCGACACGGCGATCGACGCGCTGGTGGAATCGGACTACGCGACGGTGACGCCCGCGACGCGCATTCATCTACTGCGCACGATCCTGAACGACGCGAAGATCGTCGTGGTCGAGGAACGGGACGCCATCGTCGGCGTCATCACGAAGATCGATCTCATCGAATACCTGGCCGAGCGCAGGGCCAGATGAAGCGCAAGCGGGGCCGCGTCCGGCGCGCCGGTGGTCGCGAGCCACAGGTCCGTTTCGAGACCGCCGCGGTCCACGCCGGCCAGCAGCCGGAACCGGTGACGGGCGCGGTGATGACGCCCGTGTTCCTGACCTCGACGTTCGCGCAGAAGGCGCCCGGGCAGCACACGGGCTTCGAATATTCGCGCACGCAGAATCCAACGCGGTTTGCGCTGGAGGCCAACCTCGCCGCGCTCGAGGGCGGCGCCTGGGGCCTCGCGTTCAACGCCGGCGTCGCCGCGTCGACCGCCGTGCTGTCGCTGCTCGACGCCGGGGACCACGTGGTGGCGGGCGACGATCTCTACGGCGGCTCGTACCGGCTGTTCGAAAAGGTGTTTCGGCGCCTGGGCGTGCGTTTCAGCTATGTCGACGCGCGCGATCCCCAGGCGGTGGCCGCCGCCATTCAGCCGAGCACGCAGCTGTGCTGGCTGGAGACGCCGACCAATCCGCTGCTGCGCCTGGCCGACATCCGCGCGGTCGCCGCCGTGTGCGCCGCGCGCCGCGTTCGCCTGTGCGTCGACAACACCTTCATGACGCCCTATTTCCAGCGGCCGCTCGATCTCGGCGCCGATCTGGTCGTCCACTCGACGACGAAGTACTTGAACGGCCATTCCGACGTCGTGGGCGGCGCCGTCATCGGCCGCGACGACGAGCTGCGCGCGCGCGTGGCGTTCGTGCAGAACTCCCTGGGGGGCAGCCAGCCCGCGTTCGACAGCTTTCTCGTGCTGCGCGGCACCAAGACGCTGGCGGTGCGGATGGACCGGCACCAGGCAAACGCGCTTGCGGTCGCGCGCTGGCTGGAATCACGGCGCGAGATCGCCCAGGTGCTGTACCCGGGCCTGCGGTCGCATCCTCAGCACGCGCTCGCGCGCCGTCAGATGTCCGGCTACGGCGGCATGCTCAGCTTCTCGTTTCGCGAGGGCCGCGGCGTGCTCACCCGGGCGAGCGATTTTCTGGCAGCGCTGCGCGTGTTCACCTGCGCGGAGTCGCTGGGGGGCGTCGAATCGCTGGCCGAGCACCCGGCGATCATGACGCACGCGTCGATTCCGGCCGAGCGCCGGCACGCCCTCGGGATCGGCGATGGCCTGGTGCGCCTCTCCGTCGGGATCGAACACGTCGACGATCTGATCGCCGATCTCGAACAGGCGCTGCGCGCTTCGCGCGGCTAGTGGCCCCAAGGGCGACTTCGCGGATCGCGGCTGCGCCGCTATGAACGCTTCAGTTGCCCCGCGCGAAAGGCCGTGTCACAGGCCTGACACGGCATTGGAGCCCCGTTCCGCGCGCGACGGCTCAGGGAAAATATGGAAACGATGCCGCGCGCGACTAACGCTGCGGGTCACAGTTGGCGAACAGCTCGAGATCGGTAGGTCCGTCGTCGATCAGGTGCTCGCACCACTCGCCATGCAGGACCACCTCGTAGCCGTTCAACGTCAGTTCCCAACCATCGGTGCGGTGGCGTGGGATCCGCTCACCCTTCCAGAAAACCGCCGCACGATCCGGGTCCTGGATCCGCGTCGTGGTCAAGTCGAGCTGGCAGGCGCCCTTCGCCAACGCGCGCGTAATGGCGCCGATCTCGGCGCTCAGCTCGGCGGGGGTCGACGCCGGATGGAGGTAGGGCGGATCGTTGGCGCCGCCGTAGACCGCGATTTGCCGCAAGCAATCCGCGGTGTCCGGATCGAGCTGACCCGGTGCCACCACGATGGTTTCCACGTTGATCGAGGTGAGCTGGTTGGCGGCATTCTGCGCATCCAGGCATCCGGAGTTCTGGTTCGTGCCGCAGTCCGGCCGGCCGTTGCTGACCAGCAGGACGTAGTGCCTGATGTCGTCGGGTCGGCCGGCGAAGAACAGCCCGCAGCCGTTGAGCGTCGCCGTCGTCGGTCGCTGGTAGCCCGCGGTCAAGCAGGAGGGCGATGGATTTTGATCGCACGCGTGCAGCGCGAGGTCGAAGGCCGCGAAGTTGCTGCTTGGCAAGCTGGGCGTGCTCGCGCAGCACCCAACCTGGGGGCTGCAGGAGTTACCCGAGCCGGGAAAGTCCACGTACCCGAAGCGCACGACCTTCTGGTACTGCGCGGCGTACATGCCGATCGCATCGCGCGCCGCCGCGAGCACGGTGGTGTCCCCGAACCGGTTGCCCATTCCCGCCGACCGATCGAGCGCGACGATCACCTCCGGTGATTCGAGCGTGAAACCCAGCGGCGCCCCGGGACAGAGCGCCGGCCCGCTGTCGGCCCCACCCCCACCCCCGCCGCCGCCGTCGACATGCTGATCCAGCACGATGGTCTGCCGGCACGCCGCGACCGACAGCGCCAAGGCGAGGCTGATCGACCAGCGCATGGCTGCTAGTGGGCGGCCGTCTTCGACGTGGCCTGTTCGATCAGCTCCGTCGCCTGGCGCTTGAAGCGGCCGTCAGGGTAGGAACGGAGATAGCTGCGCAGCGCATCGACTCCGCTGTTGCCGCCGTCGCGCACGAGGCAGGCCGCCCGGTAGAAGCCGGCTGCCTCGGTGACGTCGCGTGCCCGCGATGCCGACAGTGCGACCTGATAGGCGCCGACCGCGTGCCGGCAGTCGCCGCGGGCCCGGTAGAGATCACCCGCGACACGCGCGATCTCGCCGCGCCGCTCGCTGTCGGGCCGCCGGCGGAGGAAGTCAGTCGCCTCCGTGAGCGCGTCGTCGGTCTCGCCGGCGCGCGCCAGCGTCTCGATGATCGAAACGTCCGCCTCAACCCGCAGGATGCCGCTCGGGTAGTCCGAACGGTAGCGCCGCCAAGCCGCCACCGCCGCCGAGGACTGTCCGCGCTCGTTCAGGATCCGGCCGATCTCGTAGGCCGCATTCTCCGCGACCGGCCCGGTTTTCAGGGCGAGGTTGCGATAAATCTCCAGCGCGCGGGGCGCGTCGCCGGCGACCAGGGCCGCGCGCGCCGCGCCCGGTGACTCGACGGTGCTGCGCGCGGGCGTTGCGACCATCGCAACGCGCGCTGCGCCGCGCGCCGACTGCCGCCGGCGCGTCTCCGGCCTTCCGAACTTCAGGCCCGGCGAGGGCACCAGCTTCTCGGCCGGCGCGGCCGCCGGCAGCTCGGGCGCCTCCGTCTGTGCCTCCTGGGCCTCCGCCGCCTTGCCGGCCGGCCCGGCGGTCGTCTCGGCTTCGGAGCTCACGGCGCTGTTCCAGCGCTGGCCCGGCTCGAGGTGCGCCAGACGCACGTCAGCGCTCCACACCTCGACCACGCCTTCGTCGACGTCGACGTCGACGCGGCGGTCGCTGGCCACCGCGACGCCGAACCGCGTCCCGAGCACGACGACACGATAGCGATCGGCGCGCACGACGAAGGGATGCCCGGGGCGGCGATGCGGAACCTTGAACCTGACGGCGCCGCCCTCGACGCGGGCATCGCTGCCCTCGATGCGCATCACGCTCGTGTGCTGCAGCTCCGCTTCGACGCCGCCCTCCAGCGTGAGGCGGCGCGCCTCCGTCGGCGCCTGGGCAGCCACCGGCCCCTGCACGGGCGTTTGCACGTGGCGCGGCCACAGCAACGCCGCGCACGCCAGCGCCAGTCCGGCCGTGCTCGCCATTCCGCCCGCGAACCACGAAAGCCGGGCTGCACGCCGGCCGGTCGTCGGCCGACTGCCGAACGCCGCCCAGCCCCGGCGAACCGTGACGTCGTCGGGGACGCGGTGCTGCGCCTCGTCGAGCGCCTGGCGCAGCTCGGTTGCGACCGGATCGTCGCCGTCGGGCCAGGCGCGGTTGCTCACGACCGCACCTTTCGGCCCGTGGCCGGCGCCTTGGCCTTCAGCCGCTTGCGGGCCATCGCCATCAGTTCGGCGCGGGCATAGTGCAGGCGGGACCAGGCGGTGTTCTCCGGGCACTCCGCGATCTGGGCGACCTCTTCGATCGGCAGGCCTTCGATCTCGAACAGCACCAGCACCAGCTTCTTCTTCGGCGACAGCTTGGCGACCAGCTCGTCCAGCATTCGGAGCCGTTCGCTTCGCTCGGAGGCGTCCGGCGCGGGCGGCGGCAGCGGCTCACGCAGCAGCAGGCTCGAAAGCATCGTCCGGACGCGGCGTCGACGCGCCGCGCGCGACGCGTAACGGGCGGCAATTCGGTAAATCCAGGTGGAGAGCCGGGCGTCGCCGCGAAAGTGCGTCAGGCTGCGGTAGACGGCGACGAACACCTCCTGGCAGGCATCCTCCCGTTCCTCCGGCGGCACGCCGAAGGTCGCCAGGAAGCGATGGACGATCGGGGAATACCGGTCGAAAAGCGCGCGCCAGGCGCTGCGGTCGCCAACCCGGCATCCCGCCAGGATGTCGTGATCATGCCCGCCGCCCTTCCCAGCCGGGACAGACCGTAATGCGCCGGGCGTGTTCACTGCCTCTCCATTGTCCTTAGTGTTCGGCCCCATTGGGATTCGTCAGGGAAACCAGAGGCCGGATTCTACAGCCAGCTCGAGGTAGGTGCCCGGAGTACGCCATATCAGGTCACTATTCCCGTTTACAACGTTGTACGAGACGGATGCTCCCACCCGCGCGAGCGCCCGTAGATAAACGTGATGCGCGGAGGTAACCGACCAGCCGAGGGCCAGATCGCCGCCGGGGGTCCTGCACAGCCGGCCAGAACAGAAGCTAGGTGACTGCAGGTCGGTGCGCCCGCCATCGTCCCGGATAGACAGCGAAAGTAGGTCTAGATCGAACCCCAATCCGGGCTCGAGCTGGCCGACGCCGACGGCGATGGGCAGGTAGGCGCCCAGGCGCAACGGGAAACGGCGAAAGTCCACCTGCCCCACATCCAGCGGGATGGTCGTGCCGCTGGAGACGCCGCCGGACAGGCGGATGCCGATGCGTCCCTCGACGGCGAATGCGATCAGCGCGGAGGCGTCGCGCGTGTCGGCGTCGCCGGCGCGGCCGGCGATGGCGGCGGCGGCTGACCAGCGCCAGGGGAGGCCAGGTTCGCCGGCCTCGTCGGGCGCGGCGCGCCGGCTCTCGACCGCGGCAGGCTCCGCGGCGGCGGGTTCCGGTGGCGGCGGCGGTGCTGGGGGGGGCGGTGGCGGCGGTGCCGGCGGGGGTGCCGGCGGCGCCAGCGGTGGCGCGTCGTAGCCGACCTCGCGCCAGTAGCGCTCGATGATCAGCGCAATGGTGTCGGCGAGTGCTGCGCACTCGCCAGGGCCACGCGTCACCGCCAACACACGATGCAGCAGCGGCGCGCCCTCGGGATCCGCCAGATCGATGCGGATGCCGCCGGCGGCCTCGGCCGCGACCGCCAGGCGCAGCATGCCGGGCTTCGTCGGCTGGCCATGCGGTAGCACGGCGCCGGGCAGGCGCGCGGTGAGCGCGTCCGTGACCTGACGTGGCCCAGGGCAGGTCTGTTCGGGCGCCCCGCTGACCGCGATGAGATGCGCATCTGCGGCGCGCGCCGGGTCGGCGGCGAGCATCGCACAAGCAGCGGTCAGGGCGGCCGCGTACATACGCCCATTATGTGCCGAGAAGGGCGATCGTACGTCGGACGGCTTCGGCAAAAACCGCCGGTTCGGGCAGCAGGCTCAGCACGAGAAACGTGCCGCCGCGAAGATCGAAGAAGTATCCCGGGTGGATCAGAACGCCCGCCTGCGTCACCAGCTCGGTCGCCCACCCTTCGTCGCTCCGGACCGCGGGCACCCGCACGATGGCCGACCAGCCGGCTTCGGACGGCAGCAGCGTGCTGCCCGGAGCCGCCGCGAGAGCCCGCGCCAGCTCGCCGCGGTTGGACGCGATGCGCGCCGCGATCGTGGCGCGGATGCCCGCGCCCAGCGTGAACAGCTCGGGCAGCGTCTGCTGCACGGGCGCGCCCACCGACAGGTACGTGTCGGCGACCAGCTCCAGCCCGGCGAGCGTCGCGTGCGCCTCCGGTCCACCGACGACGATCCAGCCGAGCTTCAGGTGCGGCAGACCGCACGACTTCGACAGCCCGCCCAGGCTGAAGACGGGGGCGGCGGCTGCCAACGCAGGCGCGATCGCGGCGGGCGAGATACGCGTGGGATCTGGGCCGAGCGGGTATGGCGCGAACACCTCGTCGGCGACGATCGCCAGCGCGCCGCGCGCCGCGATCTCGGCGAGGCGATCGGCCTCGTCGCGCTTGATGAACCCGCCGGTCGGGTTGTTGGGACTCGCGACGACGATGGCGCGCGTCCGTGCGCCGCGACCGCGCGCCTCATCGAGCGCCTGCTCGATGCTCGCGAAATCGAGGCCCCAGACGCCGTCGAACGTCAGCCGGTAGGCGATCGGGACAGCCCCCTCGAGGCGAACGAGGTAGTCGTAAAGCGGGTAGCTGGGTTCGGGGATCAGCACCGCGTCGCCGGGATCGCACAGCAGCTTGAACAAGAACGAGCACGACTCGCTGGAGCTGGCCGTGATCGCCACGCGCGCGGGATCGACGGCGGCGCCGGACGCCGCATATTCAGCGGCGACCGCCGCGCGCGCCGCCGCCAGCCCCAGCGGCGCCGGCTCGTAGCGCGCGGGATCGGCGCGCGCCATCGCCGCGCGCAAGGCGTCGACGGGGTAGGGAAGCCCGACCCGGGTCGGGTTCGATTCGGTCAGGTCGAGAAGGTCACCGCGCAGACGGCGGTCGCGCACGTGGCTCGTGAGCGCGTTCTCCGGGACATGCCAGGGAAGCCGCGCAGATAACACTTCACGGCGCCATCGTGTGGCATTCCATGCAGCCGAATCCGGACTTCGTCTCGGGGGTGTACTCCGGCATGCCGAGCAGCGCGGCCATCTTCGGCTTCACCTCGTTCTTCATGAACTCCATCACCGCGGGCCTCTCCGCCGCCAGCGCCTTGAAACCATCGGGCGAGGTCGGCAGCTTGGGGAGCTTCGGGTTCGGCATCTTGAACGTGCCCTCGGTTGCGCTGTCGCCGTGGCACGTCACGCAGTTCATCTTGCCGAAGCGATCCGGGCTGAAGTTGACGAACACCTGCTTCATGCGCGGCGCCACCACGGACTTCATGTACTCCAGGCGCTGGTCCTTGTTCATGTCCGCCCAGGCGATCTCCTTGGCTGGGCTGGCGACCGCGGACGCAGCCGCGGGAGCAGTCGCCGGCGCGGGGGCCGAGGCGGTCGTCTCCGCGCACGCGACGGCGGCGACCGCAAGGAGCCCTGCGACCCCGATCCCGTTCGCGCGCGTAAGTCGTGTGTTGCGAGACGGCTTCCTGCGCATGGTTGACGCTTATAGGACCGGGCGCACCCGTGCGCAAGCAATCGGGGAGCGGCGCTTCGCGCGGGAGCAGCTAGGCGCGGGCCCGACGATAGTCGTACAATCGCCGCCCGATGGGAGTCGATCTGCGCGACCTTCTGCGCGCCGAGCTGCGGATTCACCCGCGCCTGGTGCAGCAGGGACTATTCACGCGCATCGACGCACGCGCGCGCATCGCCGCCGCCATTCCGCCGCTGATTCCGTTTGCGGAAGCGGAATATTCGGGCGCGATCTGGATCGTCGACTGGGATCATCGCATCCCATCGCGCCACGCGATTCTGCGGCTCTATGCCCACTACACCCCGGAGCGCCAGCGCGAGCTCGATCAGGCGCATGCGGCGCGGTTGCGGGAGATCGGCGCCGAGGATCTGTTCCCCGAGTTCGACGTGTCCGATTTCGCCGGCCTCCCCGCGGACGAGGCCTACGAGGCCGAGACCGACCTGGGCGGCAGCCCGTCGCGGCTGCGCCTCGTCAGCGAGTGGCGGCGGCAGATCCAGCCCAACGCGTCGTCCCGCGCGATCGACATC
>Ga0111539_10011544_pt1 | contig 11085 bp, 11 predicted proteins | sample RhiMethybrSRZTD1_FD_79667 | JGI IMG/M metagenome (GOLD analysis project Ga0111539, IMG submission 79667) | Populus rhizosphere microbial communities from Tennessee, USA - Rhizosphere MetaG P. TD hybrid SRZTD1 (version 2) (version 2) | ecosystem: Host-associated > Plants > Roots > Rhizosphere >... | reverse complement strand
TCGGCGATGGTGGCCCCCGCTTCGATCAGCGCACACGGCATCGCGGAGAAACGACTCCCGAGCGCGAGCCGAAGTGCGCATCCCTCGAGCCGGCCGCCGACGAAGTTGAATCGCGCCTGGCCGGGATTGATTCGCACCAGTGTTCCGCGTTCGCCGGCGATGCCGAGCTGAACCAGCCACGCGGAGCTCGGACTCTCGAGTGCACCGAACAGCTCCGCACCGAACAGCGCGCGCGGCGCTTTCGGCGTCGTCAACGTCGCGCGCGCGCCGAGCTCGAAGTCCGGCCGCCACGCAGCCGCGGGCCGCGAGGTGCGAGCTGTGGGCGGCTCCGCGCGCTTTTGCTCGGCAGGTGCCGGGAGCGGCTTCGGTTCGGGACGCGCCGCGGTGTCTGCGTTCGGTGCCGGTTGCGGCGCTGATGCCGGTGCGCGTTGCGGTTCGCCGGTCGCGACGGATGGCGCACCGTGCTCTTCGGGCACCACCGCGTCGATGGCGAGCGCGGTCACGAGCGCGATCGCACGCACGGCGGAGGTGCATTCATCTGCCGCGACCTCCCTCGCGATCGCCTTACCATTCGCGTCGACGAACTCGAGGCGCGCGACGTGCTGAGCTCCCGCTTGCCGCACCGTCACCCGATACTCCCGCGCGATTTCCCCCTGCCGGGCGAGACGCACGCGGCGCACCCGTTCACGCACGGCGCTTTCGAACTCGGCGGCCGAAGGGCAGGTGGCATCCGCGCTGTACTGCACCCGCGCCGGTTCCTCGGCGAGGGCTGCCCGGGCCGCCAGCAGCGGAATCAGGCACAAAATCGCGAGATTGGGGGGCGGGGAATGGACGGCGCGACGCGCCCGTAGAACTCGCTGAAAGGAAGAAGTGCTTCGGGGAAGGAGCACAATCGGGGACGTCATGAAACTTGGGCTCAAGAGTTGCTTTTTGGTGCTTGCCTGTCTTTTGGGGTCGAATGCCTGCAAAACCTCGGATCTCTCGCCGGCGGCGGCCAACGTCGCCGCGGGCCGCAACGCGGCGGGGCCGGGCTGCAAGCCCCTCGGCTACCTTACTGGAAAGGGCGGAGGGACGTTCGGCGGGAGCTTGGTCTCGAACGAGGACCTGATCGAGTACGCGATGAACGACCTCAGAAACCAGGCCGCGGAAAAGGGGGCCAATTACGTTCAGCACGACCCGCCTCAGATGGGCAGCGGCGACGGCACGACCACCACGGTCACGATCACCGGCACTGCCTATCAATGTCCGAAAGCGGCGCCTGCCGGCTGATATCGACACGAAAGTGTGGCGGCCCGGTAACTAGCCGGGGATGACGGATCTTCGTGGTCTCGGGCTGAGCGCCCTGCTCGCCCTCGCGTTTGCGGCGTGTTCTGACGACAGCGAGCCTCCGGCGGGGCCCGGGCCGGATGCCGGCGGCGGTGCACGGGGAGGCAGCGGCGGCGGCGCACCGGACGCGTCTGGGGGCAGCTCCGGATCGAGCGGCGGCAGCGCGGGTAGCGCCGGCGCTTCGAGCGGCGGTGCTTCCGGCGCGACGGCGGGGGGCGCGAGCGGAAGCGGCGGCACAGCGACCGGCGGCTCGTCGGGCACGTCGACGGGTGGCAGTGCGGGGAGCGCGGGCACCGCGGGCGTCGGCGGAACCGGGGGCAGCGGCGGCTCGGATCCCGGAAACGGTTGGACTCAGGTCTGGGCCGACGAGTTCGACGGGAACGCGATCGACTCGAGCAAGTGGGAGCACGAGGTCGACTGCTGGGGCGGCGGCAACGGCGAAGACCAGTGCTACGTCAGCGCTGCGAAAAACTCGTTCGTCAAAGACGGCTTCTTGCACATCGTTGCAATCAAGGATCGACCGTCCGGCGCGGTCAGCGCCACCGATCCCACGGTCGTGACCAAGGGCCACTCGTCGGCGCGGTTGCGCACGCTCGGCAAGGGCGACTGGAAGTACGGCCGCGTCGAAGCCAAGATGAAGCTGCCGTTCGGCAAGGGGCTGTGGCCAGCGTTCTGGATGCTGCCGACCGATCGCGTCTACGGCGGCTGGGCGGCCAGCGGTGAAATCGACATCATGGAGGCGATCAATCTCAAGTCCGGCCCGAACGAGGTTCACGGCACCTTGCACTACGGCGGCGCGTGGCCGAACAACGTGAACAGCGGTACCGGTTACAAACCGCCCGAGAACCTGTGGGAGGACTTTCATCTCTACGCCATCGAATGGCAAGAAGGTGAGATCCGCTGGTTCTACGATCAGAAGCACTACCTGACGCAGACCAAGTGGCGCACCACGGCGGGGGCTTTCCCCGCGCCCTTCGATCAGAAGTTCCACATCATTCTCAACGTCGCGGTCGGCGGCCAGTGGCCCGGGCCGCCCGACGGCACCACGACCTTTCCGCAGGAGATGGTCGTCGACTACGTGCGCGTCTACGCGTGCGCGTCGGATCGCGCGACCGGCAAGGGTTGCGGAACCTCCGATCCCGCGATCAAGCCACTCTAGACGCGAAAGCTCTTCAAGCCGAACGCACCGGCCGCCCAGAGCAGGCTGGTCGCGCGATCCCATTCGAGCGTCGTCACGCGGCCCCGCTCGAGCGGCTCTTCGCTCGACGCAGCAGGTGGCCCGGCTCGGAGCTCGGCGACGCGCTCGGCGATGCGCTCGACCGGATCGATCTGAACGATCTCGGAGAAGTCCTCCGACTCGCGGTAGAGCGCGGCCCAGACCCAGGACTGGCCGGCCCGCGATTCGGCCGCGAGCGCGGTCACGGCCGCGCAGCCCGAAATGCGTTCGAAGCAGGCACCGCCGTCACTCGACACGACGAGTCCGAGCTCGGCATGTGCGAGCGCGACGACGCTACCGGCGGCCGCGAGCAGCGGATTCTGGCGTTCGGCGACGGCACGCGCGAGGCTGTCGAGCTCGGAGCGTTGCCAGCTCGCTCCCGCATCCGGCGAGCGCACCAGAAGGCCGCCGCGGGGGCTCCCGACGAGCGCGGTCACGGGAGCGGCACGCCGTGGCAGCGCCCGTGCTTCGCCCGCGGTTTCGATGCGCTCCCAGTGAGTGCCGGCGTCACTGCTGCGGAGCAGCGCGCCGTTCGTCACGCGCGCCAAGACCACGTTCTTGGCATCGTCGCTCGCGACCTGACAAAGCTCGATGCTGAGCGGCGATCCTTCTCGCGCGCCCGCCGCTTCGCGCCACGCTCGAAGCTCTTCGACCGTGCCGCCCAGCCGTTGGCGGCGGAACAAGCGACCGAGCGCGGTAGCATACACGATGCGATCGCGATCGGGGCCGACCAGGACGACATGCGTGATGCGGCCTCCGCCGGCTGCCAGACGCAGCGGTCCTGCGCCGGGTTCGATCCAGAGCACGTCATCGCCGCCCGCGACCACGATGCCGCGCTCGACCGCGATCGCTTCGATCGCGTCGCCCGCCGACAGCGGTTGCTCCACCAGGCGCTGCCGGGCCCAGGGCGGAGGCGCTTCGTCGCGGGCGCCGGCTCCGTCGATCAGCGTCGCGTCCGCGTCGCCGTCGTATTCGCCCTCTTCATCGGCATCGAGCCCCGGCAGCTCGTCGGACACGAGGTCGTCCATCGCGGAAAGCTCGTCCTCGTCCGGCGCGTCGGCGCCGAGCTCGGGCGATTGCGACAGGTCGATGCTCGGGTCGAGGGTGGCGATGCCGGTTTCGTCCCCATCGGGCTCATTTCGGTCCTCGGCGTTCTGGAGCAGCGCCGCAATGTCGAGAACCAGCTCGCCGGCCCCCCCGTCCTCCGGGGTTTCCCCGGGAATATCCAGCTTGATGCCCAGATCGAGATCGAGCGTCGCTTCTTCGTCCCCCGCGCCCTCATCGGCGAACTCGGACGCTTCGAATAGCTCGTCGACGCGGCCTGCGGGGCCATCCTCGTCGCGGTCATCGAGATCGAGGGGCGGAAGCTCGGGTAGCTCGGGTTCCTGCGCTGGCATGATCGAAAATTGTCGAAAAAAGTCGCGGTCGTCGCGGCCGGGTGAACTCTAGCTCGGCACGGGTGTTCGCGCCGCACTTCCTGTAGCCTGGGCATATAGCCCCGTGCCGGTTGCGCCCCTCATCGATTCCGACCTGGTAACACGCCGCGTTCACGTTCGGGCAGAGGACGTCGTGTTCGTCAAGGGTATCTTCGAGGCGAGCGAGGGGCTCGGTGCGTTGTTTGCCGAGCACGGCGGAGAGCTTTTGGTTGCGGCACCCGCGTCGCGCGCGCAAGAACTCGACGAGCTGCTCGCGGACCTCGTAGTCGAATTTGGCGCGGTCGTCGAAGAGTTCTCCGCTGTGGACAACTAAAACGAGAACGGCGGAAAGCAAGAAACAAAGAAACGGCTCAGCGAGTGTGACCTTTCGATACGATTGGCCTCGCCGAGAACATTTTTCCGAAGCTCGTACTATTGCGACAGGCTGCGCGATCCTTTAGCGTCGCGCTCATGGGCCAGACGCCCCCGCGGCTATCGGTGTCTCTTCCGTCGCGCGACGCCGACGTGACACCGATCCCGATCGCCAATTCATCGGGCACGGACACTCGCGTCGTCGATGCGTGGTGCGAGTGGCTGGGTGCACTGGCCAAGGACGCGGAAGCGGCGCTCGCCGCTGCGATGGCTTACAAGGAGCTCGACGGGCCGGCGCGCGACATCTGGATTCGTGCCCTCGAGCACGACGCGGCGCGCGTTTCGGTGCCGAAGATCGCGGTCTACGCACCGCTGCTCGCGGTCGAAACCGATCCGGCGCGACGCGCCCGCATCACCGAGGCGATCGGCCCTGCCGATGCCGCCGCGACGCCGCGCGTCGCTGCGCGTGCCCTGTGCGGCGTTGCCCGCGACGGCACCCGTCTAGCCGCGATTGTCACGCCGCTCTACATCGACTTCGTTCAGGTGCTGGCCTGCGGCTACACGCTCGCGACGGGTTTCGTCTGGGTCAAGCACGACCCGATCGTCGAACAGCGGCGCGCGCCCGTCGCCGGAGACCCGATCAGCGGCGTCGTCATGGAGAGCACGCCGCTCAGGGCGCTGGTGGACGAGCTGGCGCTGGTAGTGCTCGCCCACCAGCGCGGCGGCCGCGAGCTGCCCGAGGCGCTGCGCGTGTTTGCCGATCTGTTCGGACCGGGCGGCGGCGAGCCAGCAGCTTGAGCGGGCGGCGCGCCGCTTCCGCCGGGGGGATGCTGCTGGGCCTTCTGCTGCTCACCTGCGCAGGGGACAAACAGCCCGTCGCGAGCCCGGTGGAACGGCGCTCGGAGGCCATCAGCTTCGCGTTCGGCACGACCGACGGCGGCGAGTTCAGCAGCCGGGGCACGCGCGGCCGCGCTACTCTGGTGCTGTTCGTGACCACCTACGACCTGCCGTCGCAGCTCCAGGCGCGCCGGCTCGATGACCTCTTGCGCCGCTTCCGCCCGCGAGCCAATGCGGGCGCGGTGGTACTCGAGGCGCCCAAGTACGCGGTATTCGCCGACGCGTTCAGGAGCACGCTGAGCTTGTCGTACCCGGTGGCGATCGCCGACGACGACACTCGCGAGCGCCACGGCCCATTCGGGCGCGTCGATCGCGTGCCGACACTGGTGATTCTCGATCGCGACGGGCGCGAAGTTTGGCGAAAGTCGGGCGTCGTGAGCACGAAGGAGATCGAAACCGAGCTTACCAGGGCCAGTGACCGCGCGAGCTTTTTGCCATGAGTCGCTTTCACCGTCTGGAAAACGTTCCGAGCTGGCGCAAGATGGCGCTGTTTGCCTGGGATCGGCCGCGCGATCCGACCGTGTACGGCTCGATCGAGGTCAACGTCGCCCGCGCGCAGCGCCATCTAGCCGAGCTGCGTGAACAGACCGGCGTGAAGCTCACGTTGACCCATCTGGTCGGCAAGGCCGTGGCGGCGGCGATCGCCGAACGGCCCGAGGTGAACGCGATCATTCGTCGCGGCCAGCTCTACGTGCGCGATTCGATCGACGTGTTCTTTCAAGTCGCCTTCGAGGGCGGCGAGAACCTGGCCGGCACCAAGGTCTGCGACGCCGATCGCAAGAGCCTGGTCGAGATCGGCCGCGAGCTCACCGATCGCGTGGAACGCATGCGCAGCAAGAAGGACGAACCGACGCAGAAGAGCGCGCGCCGGATGAGCGCGCTGCCGGGGCCGCTGCTGCGGCTGGTGATGCGGCTCGGGGAAACCCTGAGCTACGACTTCGACGTCGATCTTTCGCGCTTCGGCGTCCCGGCCGATGCGTTCGGTTCCTGCATGGTGACGAGCGTGGCCGGGTACGGCCTCGGTATCGGATTCGCTCCGCTGTTTCCGCCCGGGCGTGCGCCGCTGGTGCTGACGGTGGGCGAGGTGCGCGAGCTGCCTGCGGTCGTCGACGGGCAGGTCGCCGTCGCGCCCGTACTGACGATCGGCGTGGCGTTCGACCACCGGGTGATGGACGGCTACCACGCGGGGCGCATGGCCAAGCGCTTCCGCGACATCCTGAGCGACCCCGCGCGCGAGTTGTAAAACGCCGGAATTTTGAGCCGCGGAGCCAGTGGACGCGATCGTTCGGCAGGGGTACTAGCGAGCCAACATGGATTTTTCGACTTCCAGCGAGACCAAGGCATTGCTCGAGCGCTTCCGGCGCATCCTCCACGACGAGGTCGTTCCGCTCGAGATGGAGTTCGCGAAAAAGAGCTTCAAAGAGATGGTGCCGACCTTGGCCAAGGTGCGCGAACGCGTGAAGGCCGCAGGGCTCTGGGCGCCGCAGGTTCCGAAGGAGCTCGGCGGCATGGGCATGCCGTTCCGCGACCACGCGCTGGTGAGCGAGGTGCTCGGGTTCACGCCGCTCGGCCACTACGTGTTCGGCTGCCAGGCTCCGGACGCCGGCAACATGGAGATCCTGCATCAATACGGCACCGAGGAGCAGAAGCAGAAGTGGCTCGTGCCGCTGGCACGCGGCGAGATCCGGAGCTGTTTCTCGATGACCGAGCCGGAGCGTGCGGGCTCGAACCCGACCTGGCTCGGGACGCTCGCGGTGAAGGACGGCAACGACTACGTGATCAACGGCAGGAAGTGGTTCACGACCGCCGCCGACGGCGCCGCATTCGCGATCGTGATGGCGGTCACCAATCCGGACGCGCCGCCGTTCGCACGCGCCAGCCAGATCATCGTTCCCACCGACAACCCCGGCTTCCACCACGTGCGGCGGATCTCGATCATGGGCGACGAGGGCAGCGACTACGCGAGTCACTCCGAGATCCTGTACGAAAACTGCCGCGTACCGCAGGCTAACCTGCTCGGGCCCGAAGGCGGCGGCTTCATGATCGCTCAGGAGCGGCTCGGGCCGGGGCGCATCCACCATTGCATGCGCTGGCTCGGCTGCTGCGAGCGCGTCTTCAACATGATGTGCGATCGCGCGGCCAAACGCCTGATCGCACCGGGCAAGCCGCTCGGCACGCGGCAGACGGTCCAAAACTGGATCGCCGAGAGCCGCGCCGAGATCAATGCCGCGCGCCTCATGGTGCAGCACGCGGCGTGGAAGATCGACACCGAGGGCCTGTACGAAGCGCGCGAGGAGATCTCGCTCGTCAAGTTCTACGTAGCCGGCGTGCTCAACCGCGTGCTCGACCACGCGGTGCAGACTCATGGCGCGCTCGGGCTTACCGACGATACGCCGCTCGCGGCGCTGTGGCGGCACGAGCGCGCAGCGCGCATCTACGACGGCCCGGACGAGGTGCACAAATCGGTGGTCGCGCGGCGCATTCTCAAAAACCACGGGCTCGAAGTGGGCGGTCAGGGCGAATGAGCGATTCGGCCAAGCCGGTGCTCGACGAGCCGCGCAAAGTACGGAAGGGCGAGGAGCTCGACCCGGAGCGGCTCGCGGCGTGGCTGCGTGCGAACGTGCCCGAGCTCTCCAGCGTGGCCGAGCTTGGGATCGAGCAGTTCCCGAGCGGGCACTCGAACCTCACCTATTTTCTCCGCGCTGGCGAACGCGGTTACGTGCTGCGCCGTCCGCCCTTCGGCAGCAAGGTGAAGAGCGCGCACGACATGGGCCGCGAGTACCGCGTGCTGTCGCGCCTGCACGCGGCCTACGAACCAGCGCCGGAGCCGCTCGCCTACTGCGAGGACGAAAGCGTGATCGGCGCCAAGTTTTACCTGATGCGCCGCTTGCACGGCATCATTCTGCGCAAAGAGCTCCCCACCGGTCTCGAGCTCGCTCCGGAACAGCTCGGGACCCTGTGCCGGAACCTGATCGACAACCTGGTCCGCCTCCACGCCGTCGACTACAAGGCGGCTGGTCTCGGCGATCTGGGCAAGCCCGAGGGTTACGTCGAGCGCCAGGTGCGCGGCTGGACGGACCGCTACACCGGCTCCCAGACCGACGAGATCGAGAGCGTGATCCAGGTCGGCAAGTGGTTGGCCGAGCACTTGCCCGCCGACAATCCGGCCACCTTGATCCACAACGACTACAAGCTCGACAACGTGGTGCTCGATCCGAAACAGCCGACGCGCATCATCGGTGTGCTCGATTGGGAAATGTCGACGCTCGGCGACCCGCTGATGGACCTGGGCACGACCCTGAGCTACTGGGTCGAAGCCGACGACAGCCCCCAGATGCAGGTCGTGCGCTGGGGACCGACCTCGTTACCGGGCGCCCTTTCGCGGAGCGAGCTGGCGCTCCGCTACGCGGAGACGAGCGGGCGCGACGTGTCGGGAGTGCTCTTCTATTATTGCTTCGGCCTGTTCAAGACCGCGGTCGTGATCCAGCAGATCTACTACCGTTACAAGCAAGGGCTGACCAAGGACGAGCGCTTCGCTCCGCTGATCCACGGCGTGCGCATCCTGTGCGATCGCGCCGCCGAGGCGATCGCGGCGGACAAGATCTGAGGACGCAGGCGTGGCCAGCCGGCGCGGGATCGAGCTACCACCGCCCGATCCCGAGCGCCTGAAGTCGGCCAGCGAGCTCGCCGAGCGTGCCGCGGAGCCCGCGACTTTCGCCAACGTGCGCTTCGGCACCGCCGGCTGGACCGATCGCACGCTGGTGCAGAGCGGGTTATTTTATCCGCCGGGCGCGTCGAGCCCTCAGGCGCGGCTCGAGCACTATTCCCGGCATTTCGCGCTGGTCGAGGTCGACGCTACTTATTACGCGCTGCTGCCGCCGGCCACGACTGCGAACTGGGCGGAGTGGACGCCGCCCGACTTCTGTTTCGACGTCAAAGCGCACCCGGTGCTGACTGGCCATCCGATCGACGTTGCCAAGCTGCCTTCGGATCTCAAGCAGGCGTTCGCAAGCGCCGGGTTCGAAAAGCGCGTCTATCCCGAGCGCCTGCCCGAGGAGCTTCGCGGCGAGCTCGAGGTGCGCTTCGCTGCGCTGCTCGAGCCGCTGATCCAGTCTGGCAAGCTCGGCAGCGTGCTGGCTCAGTTCCCGCCGTGGTTCACCGCCACGCGCGGGAACTCGCGGCGCATCGAGCAGCTGCGAGAGCGCTGGGCGGGCGTCAAGATCGCGGTCGAGTTCCGGCACCCGAGCTGGCTTTTGCCCGAGCGCCGCGAGCGCGTGTTCGAGCTCTTGAGCCAGCATCAGCTCGCGTACGTCTGCGTCGACGAACCGGTGCGCGAGGGGCGCGGCGTCCCCGCGGTGATCAAGGTCACCGATCCGGAGCTCGCCGTGGTGCGCTTCCACGGCCAGAACGCTGCAGGCTGGAGCCAGCGCGGCGCCAGCGTGGCGGAGCGCTTCGATTACCTGTACACCGCGGACGAGCTCGGAGCCTGGACCGACCCCGTTCGCCAGCTGGCCGGCGAGGCGCGCGAGGTCCACGCCGTGTTCAACAACTGCGTGCGAAACTACGCCGTGCTGAACGCAAAGGGCCTTTCGGTGCTGCTGGCCACCCCGGACGCTCGGGACACCGCCGAAGGGGAAGGCGGGAAAACGGGTTGACCCCGCGAGCGATTGCTCTACCTTTAGACCCGTTCTAGCTCTTGAAGCCCTCTAGAGCCACTTGTTGGAGGAACAATGCCCAAACTCGACGGAACCAAGACTCATCAACACCTCAAGGATGCCTTCGCCGGGGAGTCGCAGGCGAACCGGCGCTACATGTACTTCGCAAAGGTCGCGGACATCGAGGGCTACCCGGAGGTAGCGGGCCTGTTCAAGGACACCGCCGACGGCGAGACCGGCCACGCGCACGGTCATCTCGATTTTCTGAAGCAGGTGGGCGACCCGGCGACCGGCAAACCGATCGGCGGCACGCTCAAGAATCTCGAGTCGGCCGTGGCCGGCGAGACCCACGAGTACGAGACCATGTACCCCGGCATGGCGAAGACCGCTCGCGACGAAGGCTTCGAGGAGATCAGCGAGTGGTTCGAGACCCTGGCCAAGGCCGAAAAGTCCCACGCTGGACGTTTCGCCAAGGCTGCCGAAGAGCTGCGCAAGGGCTGAGCCCGAGAGGGTCGACGCGCGGGGTGCGGTGCGATCGCTTGCGCCGCGCCCTCGCGTCTCCACACGCGAGCCTCGAAGTAAAAAACACATGAGCCAGCCTCCGGCGCGCGAGCCGAGCCGCCCTCCGGTCTGGGATCCCAATCAGGAGCGCTACTGGGATCCGCGAGACCTCGAGGCGGAGCTGTATCGGACCTCCCAGATCTGTCACGAGTGCCGCATGTGCGTGACGTACTGCGGCTCGTTTCCGCTCCTCTTCGACGCGGTCGACCGCGACGTCGACGCCGGCAAAGCGCATGGTGCGGAAACCCTGAAATCAGAGGATTTCCGTGCCGTCAGCGATCACTGCTGGCAGTGCAAGCTCTGCTACATCAAGTGCCCGTACACGGAGGACGAGGGCGCCCGCGAGCGCATCGACTTTCCGCGGCTGATGGCGCGGGAGAAGGCCCAGCGCGCGCGTCGCGACGGGATTCCGCTGGTCGACCGCGTGCTCGGCGAGCCACAGCTGATCGGCATGCTGGGCGCGGGCCCGAGCGCGCCGCTCGCCAACTTCGTCAACGCCCAGCGCCTCGTGCGCAAAGTCACCGAAAAGCTGACGGGGATCTCGGCCGAGTTTCCGTTGCCGCCGCTCGCGAGCCGGCGCTTCTCGTCCTGGCTCGAGCGCCACGAGGCGCTGGAAGGATCGGGAACAGCGGGTGAGGTCGTC
>Ga0111539_10011543_pt1 | contig 11085 bp, 7 predicted proteins | sample RhiMethybrSRZTD1_FD_79667 | JGI IMG/M metagenome (GOLD analysis project Ga0111539, IMG submission 79667) | Populus rhizosphere microbial communities from Tennessee, USA - Rhizosphere MetaG P. TD hybrid SRZTD1 (version 2) (version 2) | ecosystem: Host-associated > Plants > Roots > Rhizosphere >... | reverse complement strand
GCCTCGATCGCCTGGTCGCGAATGCCCGCGATGCCGGGCGTCGCCATCCGATGGATCTGCTGACCACGCTGTCGTCCGGTTACGACTCGACCGCGGTCGCGACGCTGGTGCGCGATCATGGCGTGCGCTCCTGTTTCACCAGCCGGCGCTCGAACTCGTCGCTGCCGCGCTGGCTGGCCGGCAACCTGACGGTCGACGACGTGACGCCGACCGCATCGGTGCTCGGGCTCACGACCGCCGAGCTCGACGTCCGTCCCGAGTCGGTCACCGAGGCAGAACTGCAGTTCCTCGCGCCGGGGACGGCCGAACCCGAGATCGTGTTCCACTCGATGGCGAAGTCGATCGAGGCGTCGGGCCGGCCGGCGGTCGTGTTCACCGGCTATCACGGCGACAAGATGTGGGACGCGGGAACCAGCGGGAAGTATCTCGACGACCAGGTGCACCGCGGTGACACGTCGGGTCTCGGACTCTCCGAGGCGCGGCTCGCGAGCGGGTTCATCAACGTCGCGGTGCCGTTCCTGTTCGCGCGTTCGGTCGCGAGCCTGCATCGCATCGCCCACTCGGAGGCGATGGCGCCGTGGCGGCTCGGCAACTCGTACGATCGCCCGATCGCACGCCGCGTCGCCGAAAGCGCCGGAGTTCCGCGTGACCTGTTCGGCATGCGCAAGCGCGCGGTGGTCGCGTATTACTTCTTCCCGCGCTGCGCCGGTCTGCGTTCCGACTACGCCCGGTTCCTGCGCGAGCAGGCGGGACTGTCGCCGGCCTTCCTGCGACTCCACGCCGCCTTGAACACCTTCGCCTATCGCGGCGCCCGGCTGGTCAGCTACGCGCAGGCGATGGCGCGGCGCGGGGGGCTCGCCAGTCCCACGTTCGCGCTCTCGATGGGGACCCGCACCTCATTCTTCTGGAGCCACATCCGGCCGCCCGCGCTGCTCCACCGGTGGGCTGTGGATTGTCTGCGCTCCGGATACGAGGCGGCGCTGCGGCCAGTGGCTACGCAATTCCATGGATTTTTGGGACCCGACCGTCCGGACAGCCCCTGATCGCTTGATGGCCCCGGACCGGTTGTGTATCGTCCACATCACTCCCCGATCGCCTATGCAGTTTGCTCGCATGACGGTCTCAACGTGCCCGCTCGGGGGTCGCCAGCGGGCCAGAAAACAGCACGAAATCTGCTGTTTTTCCCAGTAGCCAACCACCGGCGCCATGACCGGCACCGGGCACAGAAAGTGCTTAAGTTGGCTGCCCGTCTCGCGATCGGCGCTCGGTCCCCACGACACGAACGCGGGAGTCTCGGCCGCAGGACTTCTGTTTGTGCGGGACGGCAGTCCCTGTTGAGGGGCGTCCAACCGCCAACCCCCGAAGCGGAGAGAAGCCGGATGCGTAGTTCCATCTCGACAGGTGCCGTGATGCGCGCCGCATGCCTGGCTGCATGCCTGGGGCTGGTCGTGCCCGGGATCGCGGCCGCGACCACCTACTACGTGGGCCCGAACGGCAGCGGAACGAACAGCGGTCTCAGCCCTTCCAGCCCGCTGAATGTCTCGACCCTCAATTCCCGGCTCACCGCCGGTGACATTGCGTACGTCCTTCCGGGCACCTACACCACCGCGCTGAAGCCGAACAACCACGGCCGCGCCGGCGCCCGGATCACGATCATCGGCAATCTCGCGAATCCGGCGGCGCAGACGTTCACGTCGGGTCTCACGACCGATCGCTCGTACCTCACGTTCAAGGGGCTCAAGTTCCAGGGCGAGATTGGCTTCATCGCGACCTCGACCACGAACACCGCCCGCTACGACTCGGCGGCCTGGTGCCACGCGCGCGCCGCGCACTTCGTCGGCTCGAAGAACAGCATCATCTGCAAGTCGGTGATCATCAACGACGTCGTTCCCACCGGGTACACGGTCGCGTTCGCGCTCGACGGATACAACGACGTGGGACCGCGCCCGTGGGCGTCGAACGCCGAGTTCGACACGCTGCGCGGGAACACCATCGACTGCGGCTACACCGACTACAAGGCGTTCACGATGCGCGGCCACAGCCAGCGGAACCTGGTCGATTCGAACCGGGTGTCGATCCGCTGGAAGGGCGACTACACCGACCTGCCGGGCGGCCGGTCGATGTACAACTCGTACTACAACACCTTCCGGGACAACTTCTGGAAGATGGAAGCCGACAACAACCTCTCGGGTGGCCGGCCCTGGACGGTCTGCGGGTTGCGTGACTCGTCGAGTCACAACGTGTTCCTGCGCGACACCATCTTCGCCGGCCTCGAGAGTGGGATGCTGATGAACGGGTGGCTGCAGCATCCGGGCAACGGCGGCTGGGTCGGGAACGAAATCGGCAACGAGTACCGGTACTGCGTGTTCCGTGTCACGCAGTACATGATCGCCCTCCAGATCGGCCGGAACCTGGTGATCGACCACTGCGAGTTCGCGAGTACCAAGGGCGAATATGCGCTCGAGATCAACAACAACATGAAGTACCTGACCTTCAACCACAACACCTGCTACTCGCTCGGCAACCGGGCGATTCTGATCGGCACGTGCGACACCAGCACCCCGGCGGACAGCATCCGATTCACGAACAACATCTTCTATTCGCGGACCGCCCAGTCGAACATCGGCGCGATGAACTATCTCTCGACCAGCGGTTACGTCTCCAACAACAACCTGTTCTACAGCCCCGCCTACAGCTCGACGCCCAATGACCGTTCGGTCGGCATGGGCGGTGTCACGCGCACGGTGCCGAGCTGGTGCAATTTCAGCAACAAGGACTGCAACAGCAAGGGCGGCGATCCGCTGTTCGTCAACGCGGTGACCTCGGGACTCCAGAACCTCAATCTGCGGATCGGCGCCAACTCGCCGGCCCGTGGGCTGGCGATGGGCGGTGCCGATGCCGGCGCCTATTCGTACGGGACCGATACGTCGCCGCCGACCACGATCACCAGCCTGTCCGCGCAGATGGTCGGCGACAATTCGGTGGTGCTGCGCTGGAATGCGCCGAGCGATAACGGTCAGGCGGCGGTGGGCTACGATCTGCGGATGGCAACCTCGACCATCACGTCGGGCAACTTCACGTCCGCGTCGCTGCTGCCTGCCCTGCCGGTTCCGCTCGCTCCCGGAACGGTCCAGACCTACGTCGTCACCGGCCTGACCAAGTCGACTGCCTACTCGTTCGCGATCAAGTCGCGGGACGTCACCGGGAACTGGTCGGCGATCAGCAACGTCCTGAACCTTTCGACCGCCTCGTCCGACCTGATCAGCCCCGGGGTGGTGAACGATCTGGGCGGCGGATCGAACGAATGACCGTGGGCGAGACTGGCTGACAACTCGCTGCGAACGACCGATGGCCCGGCACGACGTGCCGGGCCATTTTCGTTGTGTGTGTGTGTGCGATGACGCGCGCTCAGCGCAGGGCGAGATCGACGGCGTAGGCCTTGAGCAGGATGTCGGGGTAGACCGGACGCCGGTCGGTGTAGTCGGCGACGTCACGGATCCAGCGTTCGACTTCGCCGCGGTCCCACAGCTCACCGGTGAGATCGGCGCTCATCGCGCGGAACGCGTCGCCGCCGCGCAGGAACTCGAAGTTCCACCAGCCGCTGGTGTCGGGCGCGATGCGGCCCCGGCTCGCCGCCGACATGCGCCAGCGCGCCTTCTCGACCAGCCACCGGCCGACCCGCGAGATCTCCTGCACGAGAATCGGCGACGACGCCGGCACCCACACCGCCGCAGTCGGATGGCGCAGCAGCGCGGGTGCCCGCCGCGCCAGGATCCGGCGGTGGAACGCGTTCTGGACCTTGGCCGCGAGCGGCACGCGGCTCGCCAGCTCGAGCAGTGCCCGGTCGGCAAACGGCAGCGACACGTCGAGCCACGGGCGCGCGGCCAGCGCCTGGCCGTTGATGTACTGCGTTCCGCGGTGCTCGGAGATGAAGGCTTCCACCAGCTGCTCCTGGCGGGTGATGCCGCGCGCGCGCAGACGCTCGACATCGCGTGCGAGATCGGCATCCATCGCCTGCGCCACCGGACCGTCCTGCTCGAGGAATGCGCGCCGGACGAAACGCGGCTTCCGCTGATGGCGAAGCCGGAATTGGGCCCGGATGCGCTCGGCGCCTTCCGACGCATCGGCGCTGTCGCCGGACGCCGGCAGCCAGGAGCGGAGCACCTCGAGACCGCGCCGCCCGCCCTGCACGAGACCGGCCGGGCTGTAGTGGCCGCCCAGCACTTCGCCGTAGGTGCCGGCCGCGATCGCGGTCGTCCCGTCGGCGGCCAGCAGCGAGCCGGCGCGGCTCCAGGGCGGGAACAGGATGCATTCGGTGCGCGCCATGACGCCGCGCAGGAAGGCGGCCTCGAACGGCAGCGGACCGAGCGTCTCGCGCCGCCACGGCACCGCGCTCGCGCGGCACATCGCGTCGATCGTGCGCAGTTCGCGGGCGCGCGCGTCGCCGTGCGTGAACGCAGTCCATTCGCGCTTTCCGGTTGCGAGCAGCGCGGCGAGGATCAGGCGCGAGTCCCAGCCGGCCGACATCATCAGCGCGAGCCGCGGCGCCGCGCCGAGCGTCGCGTCGATGCCGGCGCACAGCTGACTCCATGCCTGGTCCACCAGCTGTTCGGTCGGCGCGCTCTCGAGGCCGACCCACAGCCGGCTGGTCTCGCCGATCGTCGCGCGGCCGCCGTCCTCGAACGACAGCACCTGCCCGGCCAGCAGCCGGCGGACGCCCTTGCGCATCGTCCGGTCGGCGAGCGTGTAGTCGTGGAGGATGTACTCGGCGACTCCGACCGGATCGGCCGGCGCGCTCAGTGCCCGCGCGAGCGGGACGAGCAGCGTGCAGAACAGCAGCGCGCCGTCGCGCTCGGCGAAGTAGATCGGAAACGTCCCGGTGCCGTCGGTGCCGAGCCGGCACGAGCGTCCGTCCGCCGACAGCCACGCCCAGCTGCCCGCGCAGGGAAGCTCGGGAGGCGTGGCCGCGTTCCACGCGATCGCGGGGTCCTGGGCCGCGGCCCGCGCCCAGGCGAGGAACCGGACGTCGCCGTCGACCAGCAGGCGCGAACCATCCCGCAGCACATGGACGGCAGGATGAACGCCGTGCGTGTGAGCACCGGCGACTCCGTTCGCAAGTTCGACCGGAGTCGCGCCGGGCCACACCCGGGCGAAATCATCGGCGAGCGCGTGTCCGTGCGCGGTGCGCGGAAGACATCCGTGGAATCCGGGCATTCCGCGCCACGGTAGCACACGGACCGCGCCTCAATCGTCGCCGTCGAGTCCCCGGTCGCGGTAACGGACCAGCTGCTCGAACGAGGGCTTGCGCCCGAGGTTCGAGGTCACGCGTTTCGCGAAGCGCGCATCGACGCCGTGGTCGCGGGCCGTGATCAGCTGGTCGAGCGACAGGGCGTAGCCGGCCGTCTTCATCTCGGCGGCGAACTCCGCGTCGACGCCGTGATCGCGAGCCTGGATCAGCTCCGGCAGCGCCAGGTCGCCGAAGCCGGCCTTCTTCATCTCGGCGACGTAGTCCTCGTCGACGCCATGATCGCGCGCCCGCACCAGCTCCTGGCGCGACAGGTCTCCGAATCCCATTTCGCTCATCGCCGCGACGTAGGTTTCGTCCACGCCATGGTCGCGCATGTGGATCGCCTCGTTCAGCGTCAGCGGGCCGAATGGCTGCATGCCGGCCAGGAACTCGCTGTCGACGCCGTGGTCGCGGGCGCGGATCGCCTCATCGATCGGCAGCTTGCGGTAGCCGTACTTCGCCAGCTCCTGGACGTACTCGGGATCGACCCCGTGGTCGCGGGCGCGCACCAGCAGGTCGATCTCTCCCAGCTTGTAGCCCTGCCTGGCCATCCCGTCGACGTACGCAACGTTGACGCCGTGCATGGCCATCCGGATCAGATCGCGGGTGGTCGGCCTGGGATAGCCGTTGCGGCTCAGCGCATCGACCAGGTTGAAGCCGGCATCGTGGACGGCGAGCGCGAACTGCTCCGGTGCGCTCGGACGCTCGAGGCCGCGGCGCACGAGTTCGGGACCGAATGCGGGATCGGCGACGAACGTGAAGGTTCCGGCGCCCAGGCCCTCGTCCATCTGACCCTTCATGGTGAAGGTGCCGGCGTCGCGGGTGAGCGTGAACGTGACCGCGCCGCTGCCGCCGCCCAGCAGGGCAGGGTCGAAGCCCTCGAGATCCCGGATCGGCACGCGGCTCGAGTTCATGCTGCCGTTCGTCCGGCTGCCGACCTGGAAACCGAGCTGTACTTCGTCGGTCTTCAACTTCTTCGACGACTGATCGATCGACCAGCGGCCGCGGGGCTCGGAGTAGAGCTTCTCGAGCGACGACTCGCGCGCCACCGCGGGCAGTGCCGCGAGTGCGGCAATCCCGACCAGCGCCGGCAGGACGTACGGGAGCATCCGGCGGAGCCGGAACGAGGGCATGGACATGGCAGGTCTCCGCGGGGGAGAAAGGTGTGCGGTGGACGGACACCGGCTTGGACGGCTTCCGGCCTCGCCGGGTTGGAAGCGTTCGTCGGGCGCGTGCTAACCTGCCCGGTCCGTTCGTCGAAGGAGGAGCGCCGTTGCCTCAGGAGGGACCCAGGAGCGGATTCGCGTGGACATGGCTGCCCATCCTCGTCTACGTGGCCCTGATCTTCACCCTGAGCTCGCAGAAGGACCTGGCCCCGCCGTTCCATTTCTCGGAAGGCGATAAACTGGCCCACACGCTGGAGTACGGCGGACTGGGGATGCTGCTGGCGCGAGGGATCCGCAAGCGAACCCGCCTGAAGGGACCGCTTGCCGGCGGGCTGGCCGCGGTCCTGGTCGGGTTCCTGATCGCCGCCGCCGATGAGGTCTGGCAGTCGCACGTTCCGGGACGGAACTCCAACGTGCTCGACTGGTTCGCCGATGCCAACGGGCTGGTGCTCGCCCAGCTCGCGTTCCTCGCGATCCGACAGGAGTAAGCCGCCCTCATGGCCCCCAAACACCAGGCTCCCCGCGGCACCCGCGACCTGCTTCCGGGTGAGATCGAGCGCTGGCAGCGGGCCGAGGAGCTGGCGCGCGGCGTGGTCGAGCGCTATGGCTACCGCGAGATCCGCACCCCGATCTTCGAGGACTTCGAGCTGTTCGCGCGCACATCGGGCGAATCGAGCGACGTGGTCCAGAAGGAGATGTACCGCTTCCAGGACCTCGGCGAGCGCGACCTCGCGCTGCGCCCCGAGGGCACCGCGGGCGTGTGCCGCGCGTACCTCGAGCACGGAATGGCTGGCCACGGGCGCATCCACCGGCTCTGGTACATGGGGCCCATGTTCCGCTACGGCCGCCCGCAGAAGGGCCGCTACCGCCAGTTCTGGCAGATCGGCGCCGAGGTGATCGGCACCGAAGCGCCGGGCGCCGACGTCGAGATCATCGCGCTGTTCGTCGACCTGTTCGCCGCGTGGGGGATGCCGGGCCTGACGGTCGCGGTCAACAGTGTCGGCACGCCCGAGTCCCGTCGCACCTACGGCAATGCGCTGGTCGAGTGGCTGGGACCGGTGCGCGACAAGCTGTCGGCCGATTCGCAGCGGCGGCTCGAGACCAATCCGCTGCGGGTGCTCGACACCAAGGACCCCGAGGAGCAGGCGCTGCTGCGCAGCGAAGGCTGGCTCGCGAGCGGTCCGATGCCGCGCATGATCGACGTGCTCGACGCCGACAGCCGCGCGCACTTCGAAGCCGTCCTCGCAGGTCTGACCCGGCTCGGGATCGCGCACGAGGTCGATCACGGTCTGGTGCGCGGGCTCGACTACTACACCCGGACCGCATTCGAGGTGCACGACCGCTCGCTCGGCGCCCAGAGCGCGCTCGGCGGCGGCGGCCGCTACGACGGTCTGATCCAGGAACTCGGCGGTCCGGCCACCCCCGGCGTCGGCTTCTCGATCGGACTCGACCGCACGCTGATGGTGCTCGCCGAGCGCGGGCTCGCCGGCGCCGCAGCCAAGGGCGGCGTCTACGTTGCGGCGATGGACGGCACGCGCGCCGAGGCGCTCGCGCTGGTCCGGCGCCTGCGGCAGCGATTCGCGGTCGACGTCGACCTCGAGACGCGCGGGCTCAAGGCGCAGATGACGGCCGCCGGCAAGAGCGGAGCCGCATGGCTCCTGCTGCTCGGCGAGGAGGAATGGCAGAAGGGCGAGGTGGTGCTGCGGGATCTTGGCAGCGGCGAGCAGCGGACGATTCCGCGTGACCGCATCGAGGCCGAGCTCGACGCCCGGCGGGAATCCACGGCAACGCGAGGGAACGCATGAGCGGCAGCGAACGGACTCATCTCGAAGATCTCGGCGACTGGCGACGCTCCCATACCTGCGGTGAGCTGCGGAAATCGCACGCGGGCAGCAGCGTCACGCTGATGGGCTGGGTGCACCGCACCCGCGATCACGGCGGCGTGCTGTTCGTCGACCTGCGCGATCGGCACGGCATCACCCAGGTCGTGTTCCATCCCGAGACCGGCGGCCGCGAGCTGCTCGAGCGCGGCGAACACCTCGGCAACGAGTGGGTGATCGCGGTGCGGGGTCCAGTCACGGTCCGTCCGTCCGAATCGGTGAACGACGAGCTGCCGACCGGCGACGTCGAGCTGGACGTGCGCGAGCTCAAGGTGCTGGCCGCCTCGGCGCCGCTGCCGTTCCAGGTCAACGAAGAGATGCACCTCGCCAACGAGGACCTGCGGCTCAAGCATCGCTACCTCGATCTGCGCCGTCCCGAGCTGTCGAGCGTGCTGGTGCTGCGCCACCGCGCCGCGCAGGCGGCGCGCGCGTACCTGTCGGGTGAGAACTTCCTCGAGATCGAGACGCCGATGCTGGTGAAGCAGACGCCCGAGGGCGCACGCGACTACCTGGTGCCGAGCCGCGTGCATCCCGGCAAGTTCTACGCGCTCCCGCAGTCGCCCCAGCTCTACAAGCAGACGCTCATGATTTCGGGCATGGACCGCTACTTCCAGCTCGCGCGCTGCATGCGCGACGAGGACCTGCGCGCCGACCGACAGCCCGAACACACTCAGATCGACGTCGAGATGAGTTTCGTGGCCGAGGACGATGTGTTCGCGGTGGTCGAAGGCCTGATGGCGGCGATCTGGAAGGAGTGCCGCGGCGTCGAGCTGACGCGTCCGTTCCCGCGCATGACGTTCGACGAATCGATGCGCCGCTACGGATCCGACAAGCCCGACGTGCGGTTCGGCCTCGAGCTGATCGACGTGACCGAGCTCAGCGCCCAGTCGCCGCGCCGCGTGATTGCCGACGGCGCCAGGGCGCCGGGCGGCATCGCGGTCGCGATCCGCATTCCGGGTGGCGCCGAGATCTCCGGCACCCAGCTGCGCAAGTACGAGGACGTCGTGAAGGCGGGCGGACCGGGCGGGCTCACGTTCTTCAAGGTCCAGGACGCCGACCGCGAGAAGCAGCAGGTGATCTTCCCGGGCGATCTGCTCGACCGCTTCTACCAGCACGTGGGAGCAAAGACCGGTGATGCGGTCCTGTTCACCAACGGACCGTGGGAGCAGACCTGCAAAGCGCTCGGCGTGCTGCGCAGCCAGCTCGGCGCGCCCCTGCTGCGCGGGGAACGATTCTGCGGTCTCGAGCCCGTCGACCCGTCGAAGTGGGAGTTCCTGTGGGTGCGCGAGTTCCCGATGTTCGAGCCCGACGCCGATCGCAAGGGCTGGGCGCCACGTCACCACATGTTCACCATGCCCAAGCCCGAGCATCTCGAGCTGCTCGAGACGGATCCGGGCAAGGTGTACGCGCAGCTCTACGACCTGGTGCTCAACGGCAACGAGCTCGGGTCGGGATCGATCCGCATCCACCGCCCCGACATCCAGGAGCGGGTGATGAAGGTGATCGGACTGACGCACGATCAGGCGTACCAGAAGTTCGGCTTCCTGCTCGAAGCGTATTCGTTCGCGTCGCCGCCGCACGGCGGCATCGGCCTCGGATTCGACCGGATCGTCATGCTGCTCGCGGACCGCGACAACATCCGCGATACCATCGCGTTCCCCAAGACCGCGAGCGCCGCGAGCCCGATGGACGGCAGCCCGAGCGAGGTCGAGCCGGAGCTGGTGCGCGATCTGCACCTGAAGGTGCTGGATTCCTGAGTGCCCGCCACGGGCCGTCGATCCGCGGTTAACACATCGCAGGCGGGCAGCGTCCTCCAAACAGAACCACCCCGGAGGACGGGCGCCCGATGACGGACGAGATCGCGGCCCTGGTGGGCGCGGCGCGGCGCGGCGATCAGGCCGCCTTCGAGCGGCTCTACCAGCGTTTCGGCCGCATGGTGCACGGCATTCTGCTCGCGCACGGCCCGCGTGAGGAGGCGGAGGATCTCGTGCAGGAGGTGTTCCTGCGGGCCTGGACCCAGCTCGCGTCGCTGAACGAGCCCGCCGCGTTCGGCGGATGGCTGGCACGCATGGCGCGCAACCGCGCGACCGATGCGCTGCGCGCACGACGTACCGTGACCCCGCTCGATCCCGGACTGGCGGCGGCCGAATCGCCCCATGCCGAAACGATCGCGGTGGTGAACCTGGTCCGCGCGCTGCCCGAGGCCTACCGCGAGACGATGGTGCTCCGATTGGTGGAAGGCTTGAGCGGGCCCGAAATCGCTGAGCTGACCGGCCTCACGCCCGGCTCGGTCCGGGTCAATCTCCACCGGGGAATGGCGATGCTGCGTGAGCGCATGGGAGCGATTCATGGCGCCTGACGACGACGACTATCTGTGGGACAAGCGGGGCACTCCCGATCCCGAGGTCGAGAAGCTCGAGCGCGTGCTCGGCTCGCTCGCGCATCGGGAGCGTCCGCTGGTGCTGCCCGAGCTGCCGGCGGTGGTGCCTGACGTGACGCCGGAGCGGACCCCCGACGCGCCGCCACTGCCGCCGTTCGCACAGGCGCCCGATCGCTGGTCGCTGCGCAGGTCGTGGATCGACCACTGGCGCACGACGCCGCGCACGCCGGCGCTCGCGCTCGCGGCCGCGGTGGTCGTGGTGATCGCCGCGACGATCGTGTGGCAGGTCGCGGAGAGCCGCCGCGGGTGGCAGGTCGCATCGCTCGAAGGCGCGCCGCGTGCGGCCGATCGCGTGCTGCGTGCGAACGACCG
>Ga0111539_10011541_pt1 | contig 11086 bp, 9 predicted proteins | sample RhiMethybrSRZTD1_FD_79667 | JGI IMG/M metagenome (GOLD analysis project Ga0111539, IMG submission 79667) | Populus rhizosphere microbial communities from Tennessee, USA - Rhizosphere MetaG P. TD hybrid SRZTD1 (version 2) (version 2) | ecosystem: Host-associated > Plants > Roots > Rhizosphere >... | reverse complement strand
TATCAATCGTTATTGAATAAAGTTACTTGTAGAAGTGAAGATAACAAATGAACTAACACATGATTTATAATACAACCTTAAACCCTGCCCGGCGGGCAGACAGGCTCGCGGTTTCTTGAAAGTTCCTTGTAGTTCTTTGGTCAGTTAGTTTTAGCCAATGGATGTTTCAGGTAAATTATCAATAACGATAACAGTAGGAAAGGAGTTTCTATCAACACTCCTTTGAAATCCCTATCCTGCAAATGAAAACAGATGATTAGGAGTATGATCGCTGCTGTTAAAAAATTTCCCCACAGAAATGTTTTAGGAATGAGCATGAGAAGAACGCCTAGCAGTGTTAATGAACTAAGTACCATCACACCGTACTTACCAATGTTCCACTTAGCAAACATTTCCACGATTTCCGGTTTACCTGAAACTCCTGCCCAACCATGTTTTATGCCCATGTACGCGGCAAATAGCAGGAGGGCCGAGTTGATTATTTTTATCGCCATCTTGATTGTTTTAAATCTAATTTGTGCATCGGCTGTCCGCACGCTAAGATATAGACGATCAATTAGATTTTTACATCTTCATAACTCACCAACTGACAAAAATCTCACGCCAGTTTGACAAAAATCAGCCTGCATTTCTTAATGGGCTCTTACCTTTCGATCGGTTTCTACTTCCAACACCCGAATGACCGCATTAGCCTTCATACTCGCCATCTTAGTGATTCTCCTGGTCGGGTTTCTCGTCGTTCCAGTTTCCCTGTATATTGACACCGACCAAGGACGCTACGAGGTTTTTCAAAGGCCCGCATTCAGGTTTTTTGCTATCATCAAAAATGAAACGATTATTCCCCGGTTGCAAATAGCTGGAATAAATGTACCCCTTCAATCAACGCGGAAACCACCCGTTAAAAAGGAGCACAAGAAATCCAGGGGTAAAACAAAATTCAGAAGATCTGCCTCAGCCTGGCGATTCCTGATTGAGAGATCACTAAAAAGTTTTACGATTAAACAAGCCGTTGTTGATCTGGATACTGACAATGTCGTGCTTAATGCTCAAATGGTTCCCCTCTTTTTGTGGGCAAGTCAAGGGCCAGTGCACCTAAGCACCAACTTCAACGGCCGTGTATATTTTCATCTCGAAATAAGGAACAGACCAGCAAACATACTTTGGATCTTTTTACGATTCTTAACTAAAAAATAAACATTATGGAAATGAATTTTGAAAACTTACTCCAAAAGCTGACGGAGTTCCTCCAAAAGGAGGCAAAAACGGAAACAGTCATCGGTGAGTCATTCAAGCTTGGTGATTTCACTTGTGTACCAGTAGTTCGCATTGGCGTTGGTTTCGGTAGTGGCGGGGGATCCGGCGATGCCCAGAAGACGGGTAAAGGGGAAGGTGGAGGTGCTGCCGCTGGGCTCGGTATTGACCCAATAGGATTTCTGGTCACCAAAGGTGATCAGATCAGCTTTGTTACCACACACCAGAATAAAGGACTTTCCGCTGTTTTCGAAAAAGTGCCCGAACTCATTGAAAAGATGATGGCAAAAAAGAAAGAGCCTGCGGAAGTTTAGAACCGGATTTTTTTTTGAGGCTGTTTCAAAAGGACAGCCTCTTAACTTATTCCGCTATGTGTTGATGGGTAGTTACTTTTATCAGTTTGATCCTGGCGATGATTCACACATTGGAGTTCGCCAAGGCTAGGAAAATGAGGAAGTAGAACAATTGAAAATTTTTAATAGAAGAATTTCCTTGATTTTTTTTTGCCGTAGCCGGCTCGTAATTTTCAATGAGATTGCGAGGAATGTTAAGCGCAGGCAGATGCATAAACGGAAAAACTAAAATCACGCGCCCGAATTTCGAGCACAGTTGGACAATTTAGGGTGCTAAAAAACAAAACCCCTCAAAATCACTACGCTCCGACGGTTTGGTAACCGTTGACTGTCAGTGGATCATGTGCGCCGTGTCTCACGAGGCGGACCCGGTCTTCCGTCGAATTGAAACCAATGATGTAATATCTTTTTTGCGAGATCTCTATTTAGCTAAATTGCCAACCTTCTGCTTCGTTGTGGCAGAAGAATCGTGCCTCGTGATAGTACATGACAGGTGTTTTATGTAACACACGTACCTTGAAAATCTAGCTTTTTAAAGGAGTATTTTTATTACTGGTACCTTCATCTTGTAAATTTCAAGAGATTGCCTTTTAAATTTTATACTGTAAATAAACCAGCATTCAATCAACATGCGTAGGAAACATTTATCCCCATTACTAATTATCTTTTTAGTACCCCTCCTGGTCTCAGTCTCTTGTAAGCAAGAAACAGCACCTGGCGCTGATCAATCACAGAATGCTAAATCCAAACTTGAAAAGCTGAAGTTAACAGATGGCTTTCGTGCGGAGCACCTTTACAGTCCATCGGCAAACGAACAAGGATCATGGGTTTCTATGACATTCGATGATAAAGGCAGACTGATAACATCAGATCAATATGGCGCATTATATCGCCTTGAACTTGCTCCCATTGGAAATTCAACAGCGCCCAAAATTGAAAAATTGATTATCGGCACTGCGGATTCTCAGCGCGAAGATACCACTACGCTAAAAATAGGAATGGGCTATGCACAAGGCCTTCTCTATGCTTTCAATAGCCTCTACGTTATGGTTAACCATAATAGCAATAAAGATTTTGATAAAAACACCGGCATGTATCGCCTTCAGGATACCGATGGTGATGATCAGTTTGATAAAATTACGTTACTGAAAGCCATGAAGGGAGAACCCGGTGAACATGGACCGCATAGCATTATTCTCTCCCCTGACAAGAAATCGATTTACATCGCTGCGGGAAATCATACCGACCTCCCCGAGATGAATTCCTACCGATTGCCTCCGGTTTGGAAAGAAGACAATTTGCTCCAGCAGATTAAAGACCCAAGGGGTCACGCGACCAATCGCTATGCCCCGGGTGGGTGGATTGCTCATATTGATTCCCTTGGTCAAAATTGGGAGCTTGTCAGCGCTGGATATCGCAACGAATTTGATATCGCCTTTAACGAAGCAGGTGACTTGTTTACGTATGATTCAGACATGGAGTGGGATTTTGGAATGCCATGGTACCGGCCAACCCGAGTTTGTCACGTCACCAGTGGCAGTGACTTCGGCTGGCGTACAGGAACTGGGAAATGGTCACCGGCTTACCCTGACAATTTACCTCCGGTCTTGAACATCGGACAGGGATCTCCTACCAATTTGGTTTCTGCTGCCAATGCAAAATTTCCCAAAAAATATGAAAATGCGCTGTTGGCTTTCGATTGGAGCTTTGGGATCATTTATGCTATTCAGCTTATTCCAAATGGCGCCTCGTATAATGCTAAGGCCGAAGAATTTCTCTCTGGCTCTCCATTGCCTTTGACGGATGGGGTGATTGGCCCAGATGGCGCGTTGTATTTCCTTACCGGCGGACGGCGGTTGGAATCTGATCTATACAGGGTTTACTATGAAGGAGCTCAAAAAGATGGAGGCGACACTGCGGCGGGCACGCGTGACGCAGCGGATGATTTAAATGAAGAAAGTAAGCTGAGAAGAAAATTAGAAAGCTATCATGCAGGTCCTCAATCAGGCGCCGTAGATTTTGCATGGCCTAACTTAAAACACGAAGACCGCTTCGTTCGCTACGCAGCCCGCGTTGCCGTTGAACACCAACCTGTCGGTGAATGGCAGGCACGCGCTTTGAAAGAAACTGATCCACAGATCCTGACACAAGCAATGATCGCATTAGCGCATCATGGCAAAAAAGATGTAAAGAACAGGATGCTGGTGGAGCTCATGAAGGTCAACTTTGCCAAGCTTTCCCCGGCACAACAAATCGACTTGCTTCGGACTTTTGAACTGATCATCCTTCGAATGGGAAAACCGGAAGGCGCGGTTAAGAACCAGGTGATATCCTATCTGGACGCACGTTATCCAGCGAACGCAAATGATCTGAATCGCATGCTAAGCAAACTATTGGTGCATTTAGAAGCGGCTGGCGTGGTGAAGAAAACACTTGCGTTAATGGAAAACGCTAAGGACGATCCATCGGACAAAACGGTTAGTGCCTCCTCCGATTTGATTTTAAGAAATCCACAATATGGACTTGATATCGCAGGCATGCTGTCCAAGGTTCCGCCTGCGCAGCAAATATATTATGCGGTCGCTTTAAGTGACGCAAAAACCGGATGGACGCCAGACCTCCAGGAAAAATATTTTAAATGGTTTGCGAATGCATTTACTTACAAAGGTGGGAGAAGTTATGTTGGTTTTATTGATAAGGCCCGTCATTTGGCACTAGATAAGGTTTCGAAAAATCAATTAGCGCACTTCAATACCCTATCAGGCGATTCGCTAGTAGATGAGTCTGGAAATGATCTTGCGAATTTACCACAGGCAAAAGGTCCGGGAAGAAGATGGAATATGGAAAGTGCAACGCTGGTTGCTGATAGTGGACTGGTAGACCGGAATTTTGAACAAGGTAAGATGATGTTTGCCGCCACGCTTTGTAGTTCTTGTCATACAATGCAAGGTGAAGGTGGAAATATCGGTCCTGACTTGACACAGGTTGGGAATAGATTCACACCAAAAGACATGCTTGAGGCAATCCTGGATCCCAACAAGGTTGTCTCAGATCAATATGCGGCAACGGTCTTCGTAATGAAGGATGGCAGCTCAATAGTGGGCAGACTCACCAATGAGGATGAGCATAAATATTTTGTATCTCAGAATCCATTTGCCCCTCAAACGCTACGTGAAATTTCGAAAACGGACGTCACATCTACCAAATTATCCAGGGTTTCGCTGATGATGCCTGGATTAATCAACAGCCTGAATAATGAGGAACTAAAAGATCTTTTGGCCTACCTGATGGCCGGAGGAAACAAAGAGAATGACGTGTATAAAAATAACAAGCAGGCAACGAAGTAGAAATAACATGGAAAAAAACATTCACCTAAATTTTGTTAAGACTGCATTGCTCATCGGTGTGCTGATCAGTAGTTATACCACGGGATTGACTCAATCAACAGCTGGATTCGTCCAAATTTTCGATGGTAAAACGCTAACGGGTTGGGAAGGCGATACTAACTACTGGCGCGTGGAAGATGGCTGTTTAGTGGGTGAAATAAAGCCCGACAAACTTCTTAAAACGAACTCCTTTATAATCTGGAAGGGCGGTGAGCCTGCCGATTTTGAATTGATCCTGGAGTATCGCATCGAAACCGCCGGTAACAGTGGTATTAATTACAGAAGCGAGAAACTAACGGATGTACCACACGCCCTGAGAGGATACCAGGCGGATATCGACGGCAAAAACAATTATACCGGACAAAATTATGAAGAACGCGGAAGGACAACCTTAGCTTACAGGGGTCAGAAAACTGTAATCGATCCATTGGCAAAACCCAGTGCCTCCGTTCGTGAAGACGTTAAGAACAACGCATGGACTGGATTAAAAGTGACGGAATCATTGGGAAATATTGATTCCCTGAAGACCCATATAAAAAGTGGCGGTTGGAATGAAGTTCACCTGGTCATCAAGGGCAACCGGTTGCAACATTTTGTTAATGGAGTATTAATGAGTGATGTCACTGACAATGATACGGCAAATCGAAAGATGAAAGGGTTGCTTGGCGTGCAGGTACACGTCGGTCCTCCGATGAAAGTTGAATACCGCAACATTCGTCTTAAAAAGTTATGAATGTAAAATAGCAGTTTCGGTTTTTACTATGATCATAAACCCTTAAAGCAGACAAGCACTTTGGCACAACCCTGGCTAAACAAAATATCCAATCCGGCTCAACTTGGTGGCATCGAAATTTCGGTACTTGATAATGGCGCCGGACGAGGCACGCGCATCGCCTGGATTAATACGGGTACCGGCCTGCGTTATAAGGTGGTAATAGACCGCGCCATGGATATTGCAGATGCCTTTTACAATCAGCACTCCTTAACATGGTTGAGTCATGGTGGCATCACGGCCCCACAACCTTTTGCCCATCGGGGCATGGATTGGTTACGAACTTTTGGAGGAGGCCTGCTTACAACCTGCGGGCTGGACCACGTTGGCGGTCCTGAAAAAGATGGGTACGGCGAACGGGGCATTCACGGCCTTATCAGCAACATGCCAGCGGAGGTTGAATCTATTGTTCAGCCTGATCCACGACAGGGAAAAATGGAATTCAGCATTACGGGAAAAATAAAGCAAACCCAGATATTTGGTCCTAGCTTCGAGTTGAAGCGAACGTTATCCGGAACCATCGGGCGTGCAGCAATCAGCATTCAGGATGAAGTTACCAATTGTGCCAATACGCCGGCGGCGCACATGCTGTTGTATCATTTAAATTTTGGTTGGCCTTTAGCAGACGTAGGTGCCGATATTCTTTGGAATGGTCCTTGGCAATTTTCGGGCGATAAAAATTCCGCAAAAATCTTCCGGGAGGGGAACAATTTTCGCAAATGTCCATCACCGTTACCGTCGCACGATGGCACGGGCGAAGAAGTTGCGTTTATTGATATTGACTCCGATGAATCGGGCCGTTGTACCGCAGGCTTGTACAACGCACAAATAAATCTCGCCGTGGCAATTCGGTTCAATAAAAAAGAATTACCCTGGTTTACGAACTGGCAACACTGGGGAAAGGGAGAATATGTTACAGGCTTAGAACCAGGAACCCACCCTCCTATCGGGCAGGCTAAAGCAAGAGCACAGAATGAGCTGATTTTTCTGGAGCCTGGTGAAACCCGTAGCTATAACGTCGAGATGGAAGTGTTGGAACAGGAACCGAACATTAAACGGCTGTTACAACAAACACATCATAAAAATCATTAACGCTTTTACGAATAAAATTTTTTATGGAAACAATGGAAAAAACAAGCTTAGCAGAAAAAGCACTGGATCAGGGCAAAGGAATTTTGCGTCTGGCCCCCACGTGGGTTCCCCGATCATTTTGTGTTCCCGGACGACGTATCAAACTGCATCCGGATGACTACTATGTGTTGGGCGGGCAACGTGGAGGCATTGATGAACGCTGGTTATCGTCTACCACACCTGCTAAGAACGGTCCCCTCACGGGCAAAAATGAAGGCTTGAGCGCGATTGTTTTCAAAGATGGAAGCCAGGAGAAACAATTTTTGCTAAAAGATGCAATCGATGAATTAAAGGGTGAAGTAATCGGGGCGCGATTGTGGAAAGAGTACGGCAGCTGGCCCATGTATTCCAAATTTTTTGACAACATGGGACCACTCCCACACCACATTCACCATAATGATGAGCATGCAAAGTTAATCGGCCAACTGGGAAAACCAGAGGCGTATTATTTTCCACCTCAGCTGAATAATCACGGTGGTGACTTTCCCTATACTTTTTTTGGTATTGCACCTGGGACGACTAAAGCACAGATTCGTGAGTGCCTGGTAAACTTTACCAAAGGCGATAATAAGATTACGAATTACTCTTCTGCTTATCGTCTGGAACCTGGTACTGGTTGGGATGTTCCTCCCGGAACGCTTCACGCCCCGGGAAGTTTATGCACCTATGAACCTCAGAAGGCTTCCGATGTATTTGCCATGTATCAATCACTCGTCAATGAGGCCATCATTCCGGAGGAGTTGCTATGGAATGGTACGCCAAAAGATCGCATCGGAGATTACGATCAGCTGATGGAAGTAATTGACTGGGAACTGAATGTTGATCCCAATTTTATGGCAAACCATTTTATGCGTCCTAAGCCAGTGCATTCAACAGAAGAAATGAAAGCTGCGGGTTATATTGAAAACTGGATTTGTTATAAGTCACATGCTTACAGTGCAAAAGAACTTACAGTGATGCCAGGTGCCCGTGTTACCATTAAAGACAACGCGGCCTATGGAATAATCATGATGCAGGGTCATGGTAAAATGGGTGTATGGGATGTCGAAACCCCGGCTCTGATCCGCTACGGTCAGCTTACCCATGATGAGTTTTTTATCAGTGAAAAAGCCGCTCGGGAAGGCGTGAGCATCGTCAATAATTCCAGCACGGACCCGATTGTCATGTTAAAACATTTTGGGCCTGGAAACCCTGATCTGAAACTTGAATAAAAAGAAATTCAAATCCAGTTCGTTTATTTATCAAAATTAATTTCCACTTAAATCTTTATACGTATGCCGGATAATAATTTCCCCAAACTGCATAATGCTACCTGGCCAGGTGTTGTCGGCAAAGGACAAAATTCAGAGCCTGCCATCCCTTTCGATACCATGCTGCAGATGACAGCCGCTGCCGAGGTAAATGGAACACGATTCGATGGAGTAGACTTGGGCTTGCTCGGTCCGCACATTGACTTAGCTAACACCAAAGACGACGACATCAAGAAACTAGCCGATAAGGTAAGTTCACTGAATCTCAATATCGGAAGCTTGGTCGCACCGATTTGGGGAGGACCGGCAATGGGCAGCAAAGAGGATCGTGCCGTGTTTGTTGATATGGTTCGTAAATCCTGTCACTTTGGTAAACGACTGCGCGAGCTGGGCGTGCGCCCTTATGGTGTAGTTCGTATCGATTCTGCAAGCTCCCCTGAAAGTTGGGCTGCTGATCCCGTCAATAACACTAAGCTTATCGCACAGACTTTTCGTGAAGCATGTGATGTAGCCGCGGGTTACGGGGAAAAATTAGCAGCTGAAGGTGAAATCTGCTGGGGTGGAATGCACAGCTGGAAGACGATGGTTGAAACATTGGAAGCTGTTGATCGCCCCAATATCGGTTTTCAGGCAGACATGGCGCACACGCTATTGTATCTCCTCGGCTACAACCGTACTGAAGACAGAATCCTTCCCGAAAATTTTGATTGGAGCGATCGCAAAACCCTAACAGAAGGCTTGAAAAAAGTTACGGCAGCGCTTCGGCCCTGGACAATAGACTTTCACGTGGCGCAGAACGATGGTACAGTATTCGGTTCAGGTTCTCATGATAAGACCGGCCGCCACTGTCAGGCTACTGATCCAAATGGAAAACTCGATATTGCTAAAGATGCAGGTCACTGGCTGCGGGATGAAAATGGTAACCTTACCAAAGCCTTCAGACATATTTGCTGGGATGGTTGTATGTTCCCGAATGCCGTCATGATGCAACAACAAACCTGGAACGATGTCCTGGCGGCCCTGATAAAGGTGCGTGAATTACATGGTTGGTATCAAACGGAGAAGCTGGCGGTCGAAAAATAATTTCCTTAATGTAACAAACAGAATTGAACATGAGTGAGCATAAAGCGCTAAGAATTGGACTGGTCGGCTGTGGTTTTATGGGCCGAACACATTCTAACGGCTATAAACGTGTCGGCGATTTTTTTCCAGCCCTCGCATACAGACCCATATTGAAAGCGGTTTGTTCCAGAAGTAAAGATAGTGTACAAGCGTTTGCCCAACAGTGGGGCTACGAATCAGTTGAAACCGACTGGCAAAAGCTTGTTACCCGCGATGACATCGACGCCGTCGATATTTGCACGCCCAATGACACTCACGAACAAATTGCCGTCGCAGCTGCCGCGGCGGGTAAAATGGTGCTCTGCGAAAAACCTCTATCCAGAACATTAACAGAAGGCCAGCGAATGGTAGACGTCATAAGAAAAGCCGGCGTGGCCAACACGGTATGGTACAACTACCGCCGGCTGCCAGCCGTTACGTTGGCGAAGCAATTGGTGGACTCAGGTAAGCTGGGAAAAATTTTTCATTACCGCGCGAATTTTCTGCAGGATTGGACGATCAATGCCGACCTGCCTCAAGGAGGAACAGGCCTATGGCGTATGGATGTAGCTGCCGCCGGGTCAGGTGTAACCGGTGACCTACTCGCCCACTGCATCGATACTGCCATGTGGCTGAATGGCGCTATTAAAGACGTATCCGCAGTGACAGAAACCTTCATCAAACAGCGACTCCATCAGCTTACGGGCAAAGTTCAGCCGGTAGGCATTGATGATGCCTGTATTTTCCATTGTCATTTTGAGAACGGCTCGTTGGGCCTGTTTGAATCTACCCGTTATGCGCGCGGACATAAAGCGTTATACACTTTTGAAATCAACGGCGAGCACGCCTCCATCCGTTGGGATTTACACGACCTCAACCGCCTGGAATATTTCGATCACAGAGATGAGTCTATTGTACGGGGCTGGCGCTCGATACACGTAACGGATGGAGATCAACCTTATATGGATAAATGGTGGGTGCCAGGTTTGGGAATTGGTTATGAACACAGCTTTATTCACCAGGCAGCGGATTTTCTAAAGAGCCTGGAAAGTGGAGGAGAATGTCATCCCACTTTTGAGGATGCATTACAGACTCAAAAGGTCTGTGAGGCAGTTTTGGAATCGGCTAACGCGAGGAGCTGGAAGGAGACGGGTGTGAGTGGTAAGCAGTATTGAATGTAAGTGGTAAGTGGTAATCGGTAATCGGTAATCGGTGGCTCTTCGCAGGAAAGCAGGTGGTTGGTTAGAGGTAGTTAGTAAAAGGTTATCGTTGTGATTCGCCGCTTTGTGAAACTTTGTGTCTTGGGGCCTTTGTGGCGATGAATGCGATTCGGGCAATCGGTGATCAGTAGTCAGCGGCAAGGTGCCAAATTAAAAACCAGTATATGAAATTTACAACTATAGTTTGCTTTGCGATTCTTGGTTTAACAATGCTAGGCACGGTATATGCTAGCGCGCAAAACAAATCAAAAAAACCAAAGATCGTTTTTGTAACGGGTGATCATGAGTACAGCAGCGAAGCAACTATGCCGCTAATCGCAAAAGAACTGGAACAACACTATGGGATGGAGGTGAAGGTGCTCAAATCCTATCCAGATTATAACGCAGAAGAAAATATTCCAGGTTTGGAAGCCCTGAAGGATGCAGACCTTGCTGTGTTCTTTCTCCGATGGAGAAGGCTGCCGGCGGAACAGATAAAGTATATTGACGATTATCTGAAATCCGGAAAGCCGGTGATGGGCCTGCGTACCACCACACACGCGTTCAATTATCCGAAAGGTCATCCGCTGGAAAAATGGAACGCCTTTGGGGAATTCGCTTTAGGCTCCCCTCCCGGTTGGGG
>Ga0111539_10011539_pt1 | contig 11087 bp, 8 predicted proteins | sample RhiMethybrSRZTD1_FD_79667 | JGI IMG/M metagenome (GOLD analysis project Ga0111539, IMG submission 79667) | Populus rhizosphere microbial communities from Tennessee, USA - Rhizosphere MetaG P. TD hybrid SRZTD1 (version 2) (version 2) | ecosystem: Host-associated > Plants > Roots > Rhizosphere >... | reverse complement strand
TGGAGGATCGCCGCAAACGCTTCGGGTCCCTTGTGCCATTTCGCAAGGCCGTGTTCGAGAAATCCATAACCAACGATCAATCGAAGGGGGACCGCCACGTAGGGTGCACACTTCGCCCGTACACTCCGCCAGGCCCATGTGCCTTCGACGAGCATCCACATTGTGAGCTCCTTCAGAAGGCAAGCGGCGCGCCACCAAGGAATCGGTCGAACCGACTGGAGGCATCTCGTTGAAGATGCTCACCCGAGCGCAGCAGCCGCACCGGGCCGGCACAGGCGAAAGCGTGTCGAATCTCCGCCACTGACGGGTTCTCGTCGCGAGAACTGTCGCGGGATCATGACGGACGATCAGTCATGGCCTGCGGGACTCTTGCCTGTCTTCTTACCTGGGGGAGGACGGCCGGCGAGTGATATGAAGCTTCTTCAGCCTGTAGACCAACGAGGTCCGCTTCATTCCAAGCCGCGCGGCCGCACCATTCCGACCGCCGATAACCCACTCACTTGCTTCAAGTGCCTGGAGAATATGGTCCCGTTCCACCTGCGCAAGACCGCTCAGTGGCGCATTAAATTGCCTCGGAGAACCAAACGGCTCCAGCTCGGACGTTGGGGCGCGCAATACGCAGCGAGGAGACAGAATTACTGCCCGCTCGACAAAATTTTGCAGTTCCCGAACGTTTCCCGGCCAACGGTATCGCACCAGCGCATCCATAGTCTCCGAAGGGACTTCGTCGATTCTCTTGTTCATTCGCCGCCCGTACAGCGCCGTGAAATGCCAGACCAGTTTCGGAATGTCTTCCGTGCGCTGCCGTAAAGCCGGCACGTGGACCGGGAATACTTTCAGTCGATAATAAAGGTCCTCGCGAAATGTCCCCTCCTTCACCATGGCGACCAAATCACGATGCGTGGCCGCGATCAGACGCACGTCGACCTTATGCGTTTTGATGCTCCCGAGCCTCTCGAATTCCTGCTCTTGCAGGACGCGTAGCAACTTCGCTTGAAGCTCCAGAGGGATGTCGCCGACTTCGTCCAGAAACAGCGTGCCCTTGTCTGCCAGCTCAAAGCGCCCCGTTTTGTGCGTGATCGCCCCGGTGAATGCGCCTTTCTCATGACCGAACAACTCACTCTCCAGAAGTCCAAGCGGGATCGCGGCGCAATTCAATTTGACAAAGGCTCGTTCCCGGCGACTGCCCAGATTGTGGATTGCGCGCGCGATGAGCTCTTTACCCGTTCCGGTCTCGCCCAGGATCAGCACGCTGGAGTCTGTCGGTGCCACCACCGAGACTAGGTTCAATGCTGTCTTCAACGCGGGGCTGTCTCCGACGATTTCCCCGAACTCGGCCCGGATTTCCTCCTCGAGATAGAGTCGTTGTCTTGTCTCTTTGTCCCGGTCCTTTATCGCCTTTTCGTAGTCCAGCGCGTTCTCGACAGCAATGGCTACCTGGGCCGCCACCTGTTCCAGAAAGGCGACATCATCCTTGGAAAAAGCTCTCTCCGACCGCTTCAGAGCGGCCAAAACGCCGACGACGCCGCTTCTACCGACTAGCGGCAGGTCGCAGCCAGATATCAAGCCCTCCGCCATGACACGTTGGTAGAAGAGGCGGCCCACGCTGTTGCCGAAGCTGTCCGGGTCGTTGCGTACTTCCTCGAAGTGATTGAAGTGTTGAGTTTTGCCGGTCCAGAAAGCTTTGCCGCAGACCGAACCACGGACGGGTATGATCGTCCCGTCGCAGAGGAAACCTCGCGCTTCCGGGTTGTACAAAGTCGTCACGCGTAATCCGTTACCGTCGGCATCGGGAAGAAGCAACGCGCAAAAGTCACATCGTGTCACGCCCAGGAGATTCGTCGAAAGCGTCTCGACCAAATGCCGAAGATCCAGGTTCGAGGTCATGCTGTTCGTAATCTCCAGCAGCAAGCGCAGTCGGTCGCGTTCATGCCTCAGTTCGTCTTCCAGGCGCTCCCGTTCGCTCTCGTCCTGGCGTAATCTTTCTTCGGTTTTCTTCAATGCATCAATGTCGGTCGCTGTTCCGAACCACCAGAGAACCTCGCCCGACTCGTCTCGCAGCGGGTGGGCGCGACACAGAAACCAACGGAACGCCCCGTCGTGGCGACGAAGGCGCGCCTCGAACTCCCATGGCTTTCCCGTCTCCACCATCTCCAGCCAGGTTTCCATCAGCTTCGGCAAGTCGTCGGCGTGAACAGCCGCCTGCCAACCCCAGCCTCGCGCTTCGTCCGAACTGATGCCGGTGTAGTCGCGCCATCGTTGGTTCGAAAAGTCGTTTGCGCCATCGGACAGATTGCTCCAGACGATAGCCGGGATCGTATCGATAACCTGCCGAAGCTTGGCTTCGGATTGCCACGTGGCCTCGGGACCGCGGCCGGCTGGTTCCTGGGCTACTGACGGAGCCGATTTCATTGCCATCTCCTGGCGGAGGACGTCACCCGCGGTACGCGCTCTTCGGCCAGGCTAGTTTGGCGGGCGGGAAGCGTCTACCCGACGTTGGTAGGGTCCACCCACTCCCGGCGGCGGGGAACGCCGGGGCGAGAGACCCACCAGTGTTTCGCGTTCTTGCCGAAACGGTATGACCGAGCAACATCCACCAGGCCATCGGCATCGGAAGGGCTGGGAGGACGACGTCATGGCGATGACCCCACGGAGAGTCGATGCCGAGCGCCATCTCGCGAGATCGATCCTGTACGTGACGGCGTTGCTTGGGGATCGACCGCGCCAGGTCGACGGGTACATCCACTACTTCGGCGAGACACCGCGATGCGCCAGCGACGCCGGCGCGTGGTCATCCCGCGTGGGTGGCCGAGCGCCCGCCCGAGGCACCTGCGGCGGCGCGGCCAGCACGGGAATCCGGCGAGAACGAGGTGGTGGACCATGACCTGGCGGTCAAAGATTCGACGGTGGGTCGCGCGGTGGGTAGGGGCGGCGATCTTCATGGCGCTCGCTGTCGGACTATTGTGGGTCGCGCTGAGGAACATGGAGAGAGCGGGCGACGCTTCGTCCACTACGGCGGTGGGTGAGGCCATGAGCAAGGCGGCGCGCCAGCGCGAGCTCACTCCCTGAGGTACCGAGTGAGAGCCTCGTGGATCTGGAGCGTCACGGCCCCGAAGTCGGCGCTCGCGCGCGACGCGATCGTGCGTGGGCGCGGCAGAGGCACCGGCACGATACTCGCCACCCGCCCCGGCCGCGGCGTGAGCACCACGACTCGATCCGCAAGGAAGACCGCTTCGGGGATCGAATGGGTGACGAAGACGATTGTCTTTCGACGTTCGTTCCCCTCGCCCCACACGCGCAGGAGCTCCAGATTGAGCTCGTCGCGCGTCATCGCGTCGAGCGCTCCGAAGGGCTCGTCCATGAGCAGCAATGGTGGATCGAGCAGGAGCGCCCGGCAGAGCGCGGCGCGCTGCTGCATGCCCCCCGACAGCTCGCGCGGGTACTTGTCGGCGAACCCGTCGAGGCCGACGAGACTCAAGAGCTCGCGCGCGCGGGGCTCGTAGCGGCGCGAATCGAGGCCCGCCAGCTCGGCGGGCAGTAAGACGTTGTCGAGCACGCGCCGCCACTTCAGGAGGACCGGCGCCTGGAAGACCATCCCGACAGCGTGCAGAGGACCGTCGACGGGGCGGCCTCCCACCCCTACGGTGCCGCTGGTCGCGGGCCGCAGTCCGGCGATGATCCTGAGCAGCGTGGACTTGCCACAGCCTGAGGGTCCGACCAGCGCCGCGAGCTCACCGGCGCCGACGCCGAACGAGATCTCCCGCAGCGCCTCCACCGCGCCGCCGTCGGTCGAATAGACCATCCCCAAGCGGTCGAGCGCGATGAGGTCGCCCACGCGAGACTCGGTCCGCCCGGAGGCGCTCAGCGCATCGACTTCGGAAGCTCGATCTTGGTCAGGAACTCGTTGGTGTAGACGTCCTTGCAGTCCACGGGCTTGGGCACACCCATGTAGGTGTTCACGAGCTCGACGGACGCGCACATCTTCTTGTCGTCCATCCAGCCGATACCGTTCTTCGCGTACCGCTCGGTCTTCATCAGCTCGAGCCCCATCATCATGTTCGGCTCGATGATGCTCAGATCGATCTCGGGCACGCGCTTCTTGAAGATCTCGAGCGCCGACTTCGGGTTCTCCATCACGTCGCGCCAGCCCATGTACGAAGCCTCGAGGAACGCGCGGAGCATCCCGGCTCGTTCCTTCATGGTCTTCTCGCTGGCGATGATCGACATCGAGTACATGTCGAACCCATGGTCGCTCCACGGCATCATCACGGCGTTGCCCTTGCCCATCGCCTTTTCGTAGAAGGGCATGCCCGTCGTGTAGTCGGCCACGGCGTTCACCCGCCGCTCGGCAAGCGCCGGGACCTTGGCGGCGGGCTCGATATTGACCCACGTGACCTTGCTCTGATCGAGTCCGTGAAGTCGGGCGAAGGCCGGGAACACCTGCCGCTGGCCGTCGCCCGGAGGCGCCCCGACCGTCTTGCCCTCGAGGTCCTTGGGCCGGGTGATGGGCGCGTCCTTCCAGCTCCACACGTTGAGCGGCGTCTTGTCGAAGACCATGCCGACAACCTTGGTTTTCGCCCCGCGACCGACCGCGGCGATCACCACCGCGCTGTCGGCCAGCCCGACGTCGGCGCGGCCGGTATCGACCTTGGCGATCGAGTCTCCCGAGCCCTTGGAGTTCTGCATCTCGACGTCGAGGCCCTTGGCCTTGTAGTAGCCGCGGTCCAGCGCGACCCAGTACGCGGCGTGGTCGCCCACCGCGAACCAGTTGAGCGCGAAGGTCACCTTCTGCGGCGACTGCGCCTCGGGCACCCGCGGCCCGCCGGCAAGGAGCAGCGCGAGTCCGAGCGCGACGATCGACAGTGCGCGTTTCATGGACGCGTCTCCTCTTACTTCGATGTTTCGGCCCACGGCGCGATGCGGCGCGCCGCGAGCACGACCGCGCCGTACACGGCGAGCCCGATTACGGAGATCCACACCAGCGCGGCGAACGCGACCGGGGTGTTCATGCTGCCCTGCGTGGTGATGATGACGTAGCCCAGCCCCTTCTGGGAGGCGACGAACTCGCCGACGATGGCGCCCACCACCGCCGCGGTGGCCGTGACCTTGAGCGCGCTCAGAATATACGGATACGCATTGGGGATGCGGATCTTGGCGAACACGCGCCACTTCGGCGCGTTGAAGACGCGTCCGAGGTCGAGCATCTCCTCGTCCACCTGGGTCACGCCGACCGCGGTGTTGATGACAACGGGAAAGAAGCCGATCAGGGCTCCGATCAGCATGTTGGGGACCACGCCGTAGCCCAGCCACAAGAGAAAGAGCGGCGCCACCGCTACCTTGGGCAGCGTATTCACGAACACCAGGAAGGGCACCAGCGCGTTAGCCAGCACCGGCGACCACGCGATGGCAATCCCGAGCGCCACGCCGGCTACGCCCGCCACGATGAACGCGCCGACGATTTCGAGTGTAGTGATCCAGAGGTGACCAGCCCATGGAATCTCGCTCCCGCCGAGCGCGCGCAGCACCACCAGCGGACTCGGCAAGATGTACTCGCGCACAGCGAACACGCTCACCGCGAGCTGCCAGGCGCCCAGCAGTGCCACGAACAGGACGATTGCCGGCGCATTGCGCGCGAGCCAGCGCGCCATGTCAGTCGGCCGCCAGGTTGGAGCGGCGCCCTTCCCCGCGTCGCCGCGCGCGCGCCTCCTTCGTCTTCACGTCGTCCACCGTGGCGCCGTCCGCCGTCAACACCACGCCGAATGCCTCGAGCGCCAGCGCCGGCGAGACCTTGCCGTCGAGCACGTCGGCCCAGACGGCCGCGGGGTCACGATCGAGCGGGTCGCCGTAGCCGGCGCCGCCCGCGATGTACTCCCAGAGCTGGTCACCGGGGTGGAGAACGATCATCTTCTTGGAGGGCAGCGTCTCGCGCGCGCCGTTCGCCCGTACGATGTACGCATGCGCACGGACACCCGGCGCGCCGCCCTCGAGGCCCCAGGGAGACGACCCGAAGCGTTCGCCGCGGTGGGAGACCATCACGTCGGTCGTCGTCGCCTCGAACACCTTCTCGAGACCGAGGCCACCGCGGAAGCGTCCGGCCCCGCCTGAATCGCGCCACAGCCGCGCGCGCTGAATGCGCAGCGGAAAGTTCATCTCGATCGACTCAACGGGGATGTTCATGCAGTTCGAGACGTCGGTCTCGATGACGTCGATTCCATCTTTATCAGGGCGGGCACCCATGCCGCCGGCGGCCAGCTCGCTGGCCACGAACGGGCGGCCGGACTCGGGGTCGTGGCCGCCGAACGCCATCACCAGCAGCGTGCCGGAGCTCGCTGCCGGCATCTTGCCGGGGAGGGCACCCACCAGCGCGCCGAGGATCGTGTCGGCGATGCGCTTGATGGTGGCTGTCCGGCAGCTCACCGGCGCGGGCGGTCTCGGGTTCACGATCGTGCCCTCCGGCAGCACCGCGTCCACCGCGCGGAAGCAGCCGCCGTTGTTCGGAATGGAGGCGTCGGAGATGGCGCGCACCGCGTAGTACACCGCCGACATCGTCGAGGCGGGCACCGAGTTGAAGGGACCCCGCACTTGCGGGTCGCTCCCCGTGAAGTCGAACGTCATCGACGAGCCACGCACCCGTAGCGTCACCGCGATCTTCACGGGCTGACCGATGCTCACGCCATCGTCGTCCAGCCAGTCCTCGAACCCGTAGTCGCCGTCCGGGATGGCCTCGATCTGGCGGCGCGTGAGGCGCTCGGCCCGGTCGAGCAGCTCGTCGATGTACGCGGTCACGGTCGAGGTACCGTGGGCGGCGACCAGCTCGCGAAGCCGGAGCCCGCCGAGCCGCCCGGCCGCCATCTGCGCCATGAGGTCACCGGTGAACACCTCCGGTAAGCGTACGTTGCGCGAGATGAGGCGGAAGACGTTATCGTCCAGCTTGCCCGAGCGGAAGAGCTGGGTGGGCGGGATGATGACGCCCTCCTGGTAGAGCTCGGTGGCATCCGTCGGTACGCTGCCCGGAGTGCGGCCGCCGACATCCTGGTGGTGACACATCGTGCACGCCATGGCCACCGCGCGGCCGTCGGCGAAGACCGGCACCGCGAGCGTGATATCCGGCAGGTGCGTGCCGCCGTCGTAGGGGTCGTTCAGCAGGAACGCGTCGCCTTCCCGCATGTGCTCCGGCGGAAAGGCACGCACGATGCGCTGTGCCGCGAACTGCAACGCGCCGAGGTGGATGGGGATGGCCGCGGCCTGGGCGATCGTCTCGCCCCTGGTGTTGAAGAGCGCCGCCGACGCGTCGAGGCCCTCCTTCACGATCGGTGACGCCGCGCTCTTGAGGAGCGTCAGCTCCATCTCGTCGGCGATCGCATCAAGGCGGTTACGCAGTACCTCGAGAAGGACCGGATCGACCATCATCCATCTCTCCGCAGACGTAAATTGCCGACCTCGTCGACCAGGGCGGTCACGCCGGGCGGGATCACGGTGGTCGTGTCGTCCTGCTCGACGATGGCCGGCCCGGCCAGGCGGGCGCCGAGTGGCAGCCGCGTCCGCTCGTAGAGCGTGGTCGGCACGTAGCCGCCGAAGTATGCGCGGCGCTCGCCGATGCGGGCGTCGGCTAGCGCCCCGCTCGCCCGCGCCGCCGGCCTCACCGCCGGCCGCGGCAGGGGATACGTGTGCACCGCCCGGAAATTCACGAACTCCACGAGCTGTTGCGGGCGCGCGTAGCCGTAGACCCGCTCGTGCGTGGCGTGGAACGCGGCAACGATCTCCCCCACGCGCTCGCCCGTGAGCGGCGCGGCGATCGGCACCTCCAGCTCGTACGCCTGCCCGACGTAGCGCATGTCGGCCGCGTAGGCCACGCGCACCTCACGCTCCGGCGCGCCTTCCTCGCGCATGCGCGCGCGGCCGGCGCTGTCGAGGTCCGCCAGGCAGCCGTTGACGTCGCGCAGGTCTGCGGCGTCGGTGCGGGCCTGCAAGGTCCGCGCGTGGTGGTGCTCGATCGCCGCGGCGAGGAGACCGAAGGCCGCGAGCACACCCGGCGCCTCGGGCACCAACACCTCGACCATCCCCATCTCGGCGGCGAGCGCGGCGCCGTGCACGGGCCCTGCGCCGCCCAGCACCAGCAGCGAGAACTGACGGGGGTCGTAGCCGCGCTTGATGGTGACCAGACGGATCTGGTCAGCCATGCGGGCGTTCACCACGCGGTGGATGCCCGCGGCGGCGGCCGCGCGATCCAGGCCGAGCCGCTGGCCGATCGCGGCGACAGCGCGCTCGGCCGCCACCACGTCGAGCGTCATCGCGCCGCCCGCGAAGCGGGCCGGGTTCAGGTACCCGAGGACCACGCTGGCGTCCGTCACGGTCGCCTCGTCACCGCCGCGACCGTAGCAGGCCGGGCCGGGCTCGGCGCCAGCGCTGCGCGGCCCCACGCGCAGCCCGCCCGCGGCGTCGATCCAGGCGACGCTGCCGCCGCCGGCGCCAATGGTGTTCACGTCGACCATCGGCGTGCGCACGGGATAGGAACCGATCGATCCCTCGCTGACGAGGAGCGGCGCCCCGTCGCGCACCACGCCGACGTCGTTGCTGGTGCCGCCCATGTCGAGAGAGACGAAGTTGCGGACGCCCGAGCGCTCGGCGGCGAAGCGGGCGCCGATCACGCCGCCCGCGGGACCGGAGAGGAACAGCGTCACCGGCTGCCGCGCGGCCAGCGCCGCGGACACGATGCCGCCGCGCGACCGCATGATGAGCGGCGGCGCCGTCACCCCGAGGCCGCGCAGCGTGTCGGAGAGCCCGGCCAGATAGCGCTTCACCACCGGGCCGAGATAGGCGTCGAAGGCCGTCACGCAGAGACGCTCGTATTCGCGAAAGGTCGGATCCACCTCCGACGAGAGCGACACGCTCATCTCCGGCGCCAGCGCCGCCACGATCTCGCGCGTCCGCTGCTCGTGGACGGGATTGACGAACGAGAACAGGTAGCACACGGCGATCGCCGAGACCCCCTGCCCGCGGAGCGCCTGCACCGACTCGCGCACGTCCTCCTCGTTCAGCGGGACGAGGACGCGGCCCTTCGCGTCCAGCCGCTCGCGGATGCCGAGGCGCCGCCGGCGTGGTGCCAGGAAGGTCGGGGTCTCCGGGTCCATCGCGAGGTCGTACATGCGCGAGCGCTTCATCCGGCCGAGCTCGAGCACGTCCTCGAAGCCCGCGGTCGCGAGGACCGCCGTCACGGCGCCCTTCTGCTCGAGGATGGCGTTGGTGGCGACGGTGGTGCCGTGGATGAAGCGCTCGACGTCGCCCGCCTCGGCGCCGGCGATGGCGAGAACGCTGCGCACGGCGGCGCCGATACCCTCGAGCAGGTCCTTCGGCGTGCTCGGCACCTTCGTGAGAGCGAGCTGGCCGCCGCGATCGAGCGCTACGATGTCGGTGAAGGTGCCGCCGATGTCGACACCAATCTGCACACTGTCCTCCTGGGCTCGCTCACGGTACCACAGCCTCCGGCCACGTCGTCTCCCTCAGGCGAAGTGACAGGCGACCCGGCGACCATCGAGCTCGCGGAGCGCCGGCTCCTCCGCAGCGCAGACATCCTGGGCGAGCGGACAACGCGTGCGAAAGCGGCAGCCGCTCGGCACCGCGCGCGGGTCCGGCGGCTCGCCCTGCAGGGCGAAGTCGAGCGTGACGCGGCGGCCGCCGATGCGGGGCACCGCCGCGAGCAGCGACTGCGTGTAGGGATGGCGGGGCTCCTCGAAGATTGCCGTCTTGTCGCCGTGCTCGACGATCTTGCCGAGGTACATCACCGCGATCCGCGCGCACATCGCGCGGATCACGGAGAGGTCGTGCGAGATGAACACGTAGGTGAGCGCGAAGGTCTCCTGGAGGCCCCGGAAGAGCTTCAGCACGCTGGCCTGAACGGAGACGTCGAGCCCCGAGGTCGGCTCGTCGAGGATTACGAGACGGGGACGCAGTGTCAGGATGCGGGCGAGCCCTACCCGGCGCTGCTGACCGCCGCTCAGCTCGTGCGGATAGAGGTCGAGGTGCGCGTCGGGAAGCCCGACCGCCGAGAGGATTGCTCCCACCTCCCGTGCACGCTCGGTACGCGAGAGCCGTGTGTGGATCTTCAACGGCTCGTGCAGCGAGTGGACGATCTTCCACCGGGGGTCCAGCGAGGCCCCCGGATCCTGGTACACGTACTGGAGATCCCTGGCGACCCGGCGGCGCTCACGCGGCGGCAGGCGGCCGATCTCGCGGCCAGCGAACCAGATGTCCCCCGCCGTCGGCGTGTAGATGCCGATCGCGGTCTTGCCGAGCGTCGACTTTCCACAACCGCTCTCCCCGACGAGGCCGAGCGTCTCCCCCGGCTGCACGGAGAGCGACACACCGTCGACGGCCCGCAGCCACGCGGTGCGTCGGCCGAACGCGTTGCGGAGCGGAAAGTAGCGGACGAGATCGACGATCTCGAGGAGCGGCGCCGACGACGGGGCACTCATGCGTCGCTTCCCGGGGGCGCGTCCACCGGGTGGTAGCAGCTCACGGCATGCGCGGCCGCGCGCATGCGGGGGGCAGGTCGCGCGCTCCGACATTCCGCGCTCGCGTAGTCGCAGCGCGGGTGGAACCGGCAGCCGGCGGGCGGTTCGACAAGACTCGGAACCTCGCCGGGAATGTCGCGAATCTCGCCGTCGGGAGTCGGCACGCTGGCGAGAAGCCGGCGCGTGTACGGGTGCGCTGGGCGCGAGAAAAACGCGGCGGTCGGCGCCGCTTCCACCTCCTGGCCGGCATACATCACCACGATGCGGTCGCAGATCTCGTGGGCGGTCCCCAGATCGTGCGTGGTGAACAGCACGGACACCCCGCGCTCCTTCACCAGTGTGCGCAGGAGTCGGAGAATCTGGGCCTGGATCGTCACGTCGAGCGCCGTCGTCGGCTCGTCGGCGATGATCAAATCGGGCCGTGGGAGCAGCGCCATCGCTATTATGAGCCGTGGCCGCTCACCACCGGAGAACTCGTGCGGGAGACGTCGCAGCGCGCGCGCCGGCTCGGGGATCTGCACTGCCCGGAGCGTATCGAGCACCGCCTCGCGGTCGGCCCGGTACCGCTCGCGCGGG